>Ga0255048_10002147_pt1 | contig 12818 bp, 11 predicted proteins | sample JV7_2_2_MG_FD_183619 | JGI IMG/M metagenome (GOLD analysis project Ga0255048, IMG submission 183619) | Seawater microbial communities from Jervis Inlet, British Columbia, Canada - JV7_2_2 | ecosystem: Environmental > Aquatic > Marine > Inlet | place: Canada: British Columbia | collected 2016-10-06
TGCCAGATTCAGCGATGACTCCACGGTGGCCACCAAGGAGTCATCGCTGAATCTGGCAGCCAAGGACAAGTTCGGCGTTCTGAGCCAGCTGGCCGGGCTGGACATCGCCGGCACCGCGCCGGGCGAGTACACCCTGCAGGTGGACATCGACATCGACGATCGCCCGCCCTATGAGATCCCCCTGCGAATTGCGGGCGCCGGGAACCTGGTAGTGTCGGTGCCGCACGCGAGCCAACAGCCGCCGGCAACCGACAGCGGCGAACTGCTCACTCGTGCCTTGCAGCTGCGCACGCTTGGACGCACCGACGAGGCCATCGAGCAACTGGATGCGGTGCTGGCGCGCGACCCTGGCAATCGCGCCGCGGCGCAGCTGCAGGTGGAGTTGCTTTCCGACGCCGGTCGCCTCGATGATCTCGCCGAGCTGCTCGGCGCGCGCGTGATCGATCAGCCGAGCGACATCGACGCGTTGCTGGCGTTGGCCGAGGTCGAGGTGCGCCGCGCCAACGGATACGACGCGATTCGTTTCTACGAACGCGCCCGCCTGGGCGGCGCGCCCGACGCGCCGTCACTGCTGAACGGTCTCGCCAGCGCCTACCTGGCTGAAGGCAACGACGGGCGCGCCAGAGAGTTGCTCGAGCACTCGCTGCGGCTGGACGCGCAGCAACCCGCCATCGCCGCTCTGCTGCGGCGCATCGCCGAGGAGAAACAATGAAAGCGCAACGCAACGGATCGGATGCCGGCACCACGACGAAAAGGCTGCGTGGAAGCGTCGCGGTCGCCCTCGGGCGGGCCCTATTGCCCGCTCTGCTACTGGTCGCCGCCGGCGCACCGGTCACGCAATCGCGCGACGCGATCGAGGCCACCGACCGGGCTGCCAAGATGATCCAGGAGGACCAGCTCGCGGAAGCCGTCCAGCAACTCGACCGGGTTATCGACGGTGATCCCGACTACTGGGAGGCTCATTACCAACGCGGGCGTGCACTGGCGCTCATGGGCCGGATGCGGGAGGCTCGTGACGCCCTCGTGCGAGCGGTCGGACTCAACCCCGGCTTCGCGCACGGCCACTATCTCGCCTGGTTGGCAGCGCTCGAACTCGAGGACTACGGTACGGCCTGGGAGCAAGCCATCGCTGCTGAACTTGCGGGGCTCGACATGAGCGAGCAGTTCCCTCGGCTGGTCGCGGTGTCGGACACTCCAGAGAACATTCTCGATCGACTCGGAGCCCCCCGCGTGTTCGTCGCGCCGTTTGACACCGAGGGCATCGAAGGCGAGGCCGAGCTCCCGTACAATCGTAATCCCCAGGTCGAAGAGAACCGGATCAGCCAGCGTCCCGACGCGATCCAGGGATCATTCCGTCTGCAGGAAGCGGCCCCTGAACTGCTCGAGCTGAATCGCCAGATGCGCCTTGCCATTCAGCGCGCTCCCTACCTCGGGCTGACGCTCGATCCTGGCAACGCCACGGTGTATGTGCAGCTCACCATCGATACCATCGGCGAGCGTTCGCCACGGCAGCTTGCCGGCATCCTCGAGGCGGTAGCGGTCGAGACCGGCGAAGCCCGATGGCGGCGCGAGATCGTGCTCCGCGACATCTCGTCGGTCGGTGCCATCGTGCCGGAGCTCGAACGCTACGTCCGCGAGATGCAGGGCGAGATCCGCTACCGGGCACCCGAGGAACGTCAATAGGGCGCCCGCCGCGAGCCCGCGGTCGCCGCTTCTCGCAGAACGCCGCAGCCACTACCCTAGCGGTTGCGCAGGAACTCGCGGATCATCCCGAGGACCGTGCCGACGGCGCCGATGTTGTAGCCCTCGGGGATCACGAGATCGGCGTGGGCTTTGGAGGGCTCGACGAACTTCATGTGCATGGGCCGGACGGTGGCGAGGTATTGCTCGTAGACCGACTCGAGAGTGCGGCCGCGTTCCTTGAGGTCCCGCTCCAGGCGCCGCATGAAACGAAGGTCGGAATCGGTGTCAACGAAGATCTTCAGGTCCATCACCTCGCGCAGAGTGGACTCCGCGAGCGCCAGAACTCCCTCGATGAGAATCACCGGCCTGGGCTCGACGTGGTCGGTCTCCTGGCAACGGTCGTGGATCGCGAAGTCGTAGCGCGGGATATCGACAGCCGCGCCATGCTGCAGCGCATGCAGATGCTCGACCAGTAGCTCGGTTTCGAGCGAGTCCGGGTGGTCGTAGTTGACCTCGGCTCGGGCTGTTTCCTCGAGATCCGACTGGTTGCGGTAGTAGGAGTCGTGAAGGATATGGGCGCAGTGCTCCCCACCGATCTCATCCGCCATCGCCTGTGCGATGGTGGTCTTGCCCGAACCGGAGCCGCCGGCGATGCCGATGATGAGCGGCCGGCCTTCGCGATCGCCGGTCATTCGTTTTCGACCTCGCCGTCCGCCGGCTGTGGGCTCTTCACGTACATGTCGAAGAAGTCCAGGAACCGCTTCCACAGATCCAGGTACGACTCGATGGCGCGCGGTCCGTGCGACTCGTAGGGGTATTCGTAGAGCACGGCGGTCTTGTCGAGGCCCTGCAGCGCCTGCATCAGCCGGCGCGACTGGATGGGGAAGGTCCCGGTGTTGTTGTCGTCGCCGCCGTGGTACATGAGCAGCGGCGTGTCGATGTGGTCGGCCTGGAAGAGCGGTGACATCTCCAGGTACACATCCTGCGCGTCCCAGAGAAAGCGCCGCTCCGACTGGAATCCCATGGGTGTGAGCGTACGGTTGTAGGCGCCGTCGCCGGCGATGCCTGCCTGGAAATAGGGCGTGCGGGCGAGCAGGTTGCCGGTGGCGAAGGCGCCGTAGCTGTGCCCGCCGTGACCGATGCGGTCGATGTCGACGAGGCCCATGTTGTCGACCGCACGGATCGACGCATACAGCGAGTCGCTCAGATCCTGGATGTAGTGGTCGTTGTAGGGATCGCCGATGATCGGCACGTCCGGGTAGACGACGGCATAACCCTCGGTCAGCCAGATTCCCGACCAGCGAAGGTAGCTGACGTGATCGAACGTGTTGCGGACGCGGTTGCGCACCGCGTCGCGCTGATACGCTTCGTTGTCGTCGTACTCTCTCGGGTAGGTCCAGAACAGCGCCGGCACCGGCGCATCACCCTCCTGCCAGCCCACGGGCATCGAGATCCGGGACTGGATGGTGAGGCCGTCCCGACGGGTGAACTCGAAGTCGCTCCGCACAGCGCCAGTGACCTCCGGAAACGGATCGATGTTGTCGGTGAGTTGCTGGGCGAAACCGTCGCCGCTCGTCCACTCCCAGGAGTCAGGGAACATCGTCGGGGATTCGCGTTCGACGATCAGGCGCGCCATGTCGTCGTCGAGTGTCACCAGGGGCGCTTCGTGGATGGCCGCCGAGCCCTCGAAGATCCGCTCCTTATCGGAGCCGTCCAGCGGCAGCCGATCGATGAACGGTCGCGATCGGTAGTCGTTCTGATAGCCGGCGCCCTGTAGGAAGACCGCCGCACCGTCGCTCGCAACGCGCACCGAGGCATTGCCGTTGGCGTCGTGCTCGAGCATCAGCGCGCCCGGTAGCGCGACCGAGTCCTGTGGGTCCCAGGGGCCGGCGAGGCGCACCGACTCGGCGATTCCTGCGCCGACGGCCCAGTGCTGCAGTGTGCGCGGGTCATCGCGGAGTCCCGTTTCGGCGAATGCGTGATCGGCGCCGGCGCTGAAACCGAGACCGCTGAGAGACTCCTCGCTCGTGCCGATCGCACCAGCGGCGTCGAGGTCGAAGGGCGGCGCCAGGACCATCACCCGATCCGTCGGCTCGTCGTCTTCCTTGTTGGCAACGGCTTCGGTCGAGGGGTCGGTCTGCGCGTCGTCCTCCTCCTCGTCATCGTCGACCTCGAGCTGCAGCCAGGCCAGCCCGGTGCCGTCCGGGAGCCACTGCACCTCGCGCGGCAGGTCGCGGTCGGGGTCGGGGTCGGGCGAGCGAGCCTCTTGCAGGGGCCGTTCGCGGATCGTCGCCAGTACCGCACCGTCGGGACCGCGGACCTCGAGTACGGTGCCGAACGAGGGGTAGCTGACGAGCGGTGAGAGGGGCTCGACGATGCGTTCGGTGAGAATGTGAGCGCCGTCCGGGCTCAGCGCCACGCGCGTGAACATGCCCGGCTCGCCCAGGGGCGTCGCGGACCCGTCGGCGCCGACGCGGGTGAGCTGTGAGGTCGTGTAGTAGCGGAAGAGTGCTTCCTCGTGTGCGTCCTCGAGCAGGAACGGATATGTGGGGCTGGGACTGGCCTCGCCGCGAGTGCTACGCACGACCGGCCCCCTGGCAATCCCGCGCTGGGGAGCGGGCCCGCGATCGCCCGGCACGGCGAGCGATATCACACCACCGCTCGGTGTGGTCTGCACCATCAGCGACGTGCTCGGCGTCCGACGCTCCACGCGCGTGGCCAGCGTTGACTGGATCTCGACGTTACCCAGGCGATGGGCGTCGCCACTGGCCACGTTGGCCACCCAGAGTTCGCTCGTATCAGGACCGTGCCGTACGACGGCGATCCCGGTTCCGTCAGCCGACCAGGCGAAGTCCGAGTAGAAGCTCTCTCCGGGGAGCCGAAGCGCGTGCTCCTGTGCCATCTCGAGATCGAAGATCGAGGCGCCGACGACGCCATAGGTGTCCAGCCTCCAGGTCCGGTTGCGCTGGCCGCGCAGTTCCAGGCCGGCGAGGCGCTGCGTCGGCCGGCCCATGTTCGCCACCGTCGACAGCTCGGTGTAGCGGGGCACGAGGAAGTAGCGACCGTCCGGCGAGTTCGCGTCGAGCGTCGTGTAGTTCTTGTCGCGTGTGAACAGCTCCTGCACCGGCTCCGACGGGAGTTCGTAGACGCTGCCCCAGGGCATGTCGGGAGGCGCTGGTGCCTGTTCTTCCTGCGGCCCGGCGAACGTGGAAGTCGCGACGACAGACAGAGTCAGGCCGATGGCGATAACGCGCAGTTTGGAACTCATGACGGTCTTCCGGGCTGCTGGGGGACTGGGGGAGGCAGTCCAGCGCCGAGGGCCTGGCGCTGGCGTTCCGGTGATCCGTCAGAAACGGTATCCCACCAGCAGCATGAACGCGCGTGTCTTGGTGCTCGACTCGAGCGTCTGGCCATTGGGCCAGGGCGATTCAAAGACGCTCGTCAGGCCGATGCTCGCGCGCATCTCGAAACCCCAGCGCGAGTTCGTGAACTCGACCCCGGCCCCCACTACGATCGTGACGTCGGTGTCGTGCACCAACTCGTCGATTGGGCCGGCACCGATCCGGTCGAGAAAGTCCTGTCCTCGAGCGTCGGCGCTGGCGCTCAGCTTTGCCGCCAGCGCCGCCCCACCAAAGAGATACGGTCTGACGTAGTCGACGAGGAAGTCGTACCGCACGGTGACGGGGACCTCGACGTAGTCGATCGTGGTCCGGATCGTGGCCCCGGAGAGGCCGAAGCCGGGCGGCAGGAAGTCAGGCCGAAAAGTGAAGCTCATCGTGCCGATCTTGCGCTCGTAGAGCGCCCCGAGCTGCAAGCTCAACCGTCCGCTGAGCGGGACGCGTGCGCCGAAGCCAATGGCGAAGCCGGGCTCGCCGAAGCCACCGGCCTCGACGGAACTCCCCGCGATACTCCCCGCGGTCCCGCCGAAGACGGCGAAGTTCGACGTCACGAAGCCGGCGCGGAGCCGGAACTCGGGAGGGTCGGCGCCGGCGCGCCCCGACAATCCGGCAGCCAACGCCATGGTCAAGAGCAGCCCGTAGAAGCGCGCGACGTTCATTCCTCAGTGCTCCCGGTCGCGGGCAGGGGACGCTCGCCGATGCAGTCGAGCATACGGGAACGTAAAGGCGGCGTCGACCAGCATGCCGTGGTGGCACACCTGCCAGCCCGTGGTAGAAGAACGAGTACCCTGCAATGTAGTAGCAGGCGTGCCAAGCCGTGATCAGGATCTGAGGACAGGCGACAATGACGGACCCAGCTTGGATCGATACCGTTTCGGAAGCCGACGCCGATGGCGAGCTCGGCAAGCTCTACGACATGGTACGCGACCCGGTTTCCGGGCAGCTCGACCACATCATGATGGTGCACTCGTCCCACCCGGCTGGCCTGCGGGCGCATTTCGACCTGTACAACGCCGTCATGCGGGGAACCGTGACCTTGCGTGGAGCGGACCGGGAGATGATTGCCCTCGTGGTGTCGCAGCTGAACGCGTGTCACTACTGAATCACCCATCACCGGCGCGGTCTGCGCCGGAAGCTGGGCGACGATGCGCTCGCCGAGCGGGTCGAAGCAGACTTCCGCACCGCGGGCCTCGATGCGCGTCGCGAGGTCATGCTCGAGTACGCGGCAAAGTTGACGCTGCGACCGTCTGACATCACCCAGGAGGACCTGCAAGCTCTCCGGGGCGTAGGCTTCAGCGACGGGGACATCCTGGCGATCGTCGAGGTAACCTCCTACTACGCCTATGTGAACCGGATCGCCGACGGCCTTGGAGTAAGCGTTGAGTGAATCCCCACTTCTGTCGCTGGTGCCGGTCTGGCAACACGACGAAGGGGAGACGGTCGCCGAGACTCGGATCTTCACTCTGCGCCGCCGCCGGGCGACTTCGCCGACGCGGCCTGGCCAACCCGGCGAGTTCGTATACCTGGACTCCGCTGACTGGGTCAACGTCATCGCGATCACTCCCGAGCGTGAAGTCGTGCTGATCGAGCAGTTTCGCCACGGGACTGCCGAGGTGACGCTGGAGATCCCCGGTGGGATGGTCGATGCGGGCGAGGACCCGCTCGCCGCGGGAGTGCGCGAGCTGGCCGAGGAGACCGGGTATGGCGCGGCCCGCTTCGAGCTGATTGGCACCGTCACGCCGAATCCGGCGATTCTCAACAACCGCTGTCACACGGCACTGGTCGAGGAGGTGACGCTGCGGGGACCGTGCGCGCTCGAACCGCACGAGGAGATCGGTGTGCGGCTGGTGCCGCTGGATGACATCCCGCGTCTCATCGGCGAAGGCCATATCCACCATGCACTCGTGGTCGCAGCGTTCCATCATCTGACTCTTCGGGCGCAGCGCCCATGATGGTTCTGCGTTGCTTCGGCGCCATCCTTGCCGGGCTGCTCGCGGCAGCCTGCGCGGCGGGCGGGGGCGGCAGCGCTGCCCCCATCGCTCTGTCCTGGGAGCCCATGGACGAGTTCAACGCCGGGTTACCGGCCGCGGTGCAGGTGTACTCGGGCGTAGACGCTGCGGCACCGCTGCGGGCCTGGTACGTACGCGTGCAACCGGGCGAAGGCGTGGCGCTCAGCATCGCTGCGGCAGTCGACACGGACGGTGTGGAGACAGGCTCGGAGATCGCGGCTCGAACGGCGGCGCGCGTGGTGCTCAACGGCGGTTACTTCCGCATGGGCGAGGACCCGATGCGTCACGTCGGTCTCCTCGTGGTAGACGGGGAGATTGTCGAGCCGGCAGTGGACTCGGTCCTGCGCGAAGGGGAGCGCTACTACCTGGCGCGCGGGGCGCTGGGTTTTCTCGAGGACGGATCACCGGACGTTACCTGGGCGTCGAGCCGCGACGGAGTGTTGTACGCGTGGGACGATCCGCCGCCGAATACACCAGACGAGCCCGTCACGGAGCTGGACCTCGAAGGGCTGGCGGTGTGGCCGGCGCGCCATGCGGTCGCGGCCGGGCCGGTGCTGGTGATGGAAGGGGAGGCGCATGTCACGACCGACGCCGAGGTTTTCTTCGGGACGAAGATCCCCGACCTGAATCCGCGAACAGCCGCCGGGGTGACGTTTGATGGCGATCTCGTCGTTGTCGTCGTCGACGGGCGGCAGCGCGACAGTCGTGGGGTCAGTCTCACCGAGTTGGCCGACATCATGCTCCAACTCGGCAGCATCGAGGCAGTCAATCTCGACGGCGGCGGCTCCAGCACACTGGTCGTCGACGGCGTGCTCGTAAACCGACCGCTCGGCGCGGAAATCGAGCGGCAGGTCCTGTCGGCGCTGCTGATTCTGGAAGAATAGGGCGCCACGACCGAAAATCCACTGGGAGTTCCTGGAATGGGCCAGTTGCGGGTATGCGTACCATCGATCCTCTGCTTGGCGGCAGTCGCCTGCGCCGCTGAAGAGGCAGCCCAGGTCACGGTGTCGGAGGCTGATGTCGACGAGGTCGCGCGTGGCATCCACGAGCGCGTGCTGACGCTGGACACGCACGACGACATCCCGTTCGACTTCGCCACTCCCGGGGTAGACCCCGGCGTGCGCGGCGACCGGCAGATCGATCTGCCCAAGATGCGCGAGGGCGGGCTCGACGCGGGCTTCTTCGTCGTCTACGTCGGCCAGGGCGAGAACGACGCCGTGGGTTATGAGGAAGCCTACTCGCAGGCGATGACCAAGTTCTTCGCGATCTACCGGATGACCGACGAGTTGTATCCCGAGCAGATCGAGATCGCGTACACCGCGAGCGATGTCGAGCGCATCGCTGCTGCGGGCAAGCTCGTGGCCGCCATCGGCATGGAGAATGGCTGGCCGGTCGGGGACTACCTCGGCAACCTGGCCACCTTCCACGAGCTCGGCGGCCGGTACATCACACTGGCGCACAACGGCCACAACCAGATCGCGGACTCGGCGCAGCCGCGCTCGGACGAGCCTGCCGAGCTGCATGGCGGCCTCAGCGAGTTCGGTCGCGGGGTCGTCACCGAGATGAACCGTCTGGGCATCATGGTCGATGTCTCGCACGTATCCAAGAAGGCAATGCTGCAGGCGGCCGAGGCATCAGCGGCGCCGGTGATCGCGTCGCACTCGAGTTGCCGCGCGCTTTCCGACGTGGCCCGCAACATGGACGACGAGCAACTGGAAGCTCTGCGGGACAACGGCGGCGTCATCCAGATCGTCGCTGTCGGGGACTTCCTGAAGGAGAGGTCGGCGGTCGATACAGAGGCGGATCTTGCGGAAGCCGCCAGCGTGGCGGACCTTGTGGACCATATCGACCATGCGGTGAACCTGATTGGTGTCGACCATGTCGGCATCAGCTCCGACTTCGACGGTGGCGGCGGAATCGTTGGCTGGAACGATGCCACCGAGACGCCCAACGTCACGCGCGAACTGGTGGTCCGCGGCTACTCCGAGGAAGACATAGCGAAGCTGTGGGGTGGCAACTTGTTGCGGGTTTGGAGGCAGGTCGAGACCGTTGCCGCCGAGATGCAGGCGAGCAACGGGCAGTAGCTGCCGCAGGAAAAGGGAAGCGGAATGAACGAGGAACCACTGGACTCGGCCGTCACACTCGCAGGTGCAGGTGAGGGTGCGCATGCAGACGCCGGTGCCAAGGCGACCAGTGGGGTAACTGTCGGTGTCCCGATGCCGGCCGCAGAGGGTGCCCTCTTCTGCCCGCGGGGCGGAGTGAACGCCGGCGCGACACAGCGACTCCAGTCCGAGACCCGGGCACTGCTACAGCATCGCCTTCGTGCGCTGGCGCTGATCTGCGCCGTGCCGACGGCGCTTTCCGCGATCCGGTTCCTGTTCATCGAACCGACCGGTGCCTGGGCGACGTCGCTGCTCACGCTGCTTGCCGTCGCTTGCTGGGCCTACCTCCGGCGCCCCAAGTTGCCGTTCTCTTCGCTGCGTGCGGCGGGGGTGACGCTCTTCGCGGGGATGATAATCGCCGTTGGAGTGAACGCCTACCTGCTTCTCGGCGAGGCGCTGGGCGCTGGTGACTATGGGGCCTATCGCGCTCAGATCAACAGGCTGCCGGGGATCTACCTGCTGCTCATGCTTGCCTACGCGATGTTCATTCCCTCCCGTTGGCAGCAAACGATGCGCGTGGTTCTGACCATGACCGCGAGCGCCATGGTGCCTGGCCTGGCGCTCATGTGGACCCACCAAGAGGCCTTCGCGGCGGCCGGAGATACGGTCCGCACCGGCGAGCAGATCAGCTTCAGCCTGCTGACGCTGTTCACTGGCGGTATCTTCGCGATCTTCGGCAGCTACATCATCAACGGCTATCGCCGCGCCGCGGCCGAGGTCAGCGACGCCGGCATGTACCGGCTGCTGGGTAAGCTGGGCGAGGGCGGCATGGGCGAGGTCTGGCGCGCCGAACATCGCATGCTGGCGCGCCCCGCGGCCATCAAGATCATCCGACCCGACCTGCTCGGGGCCGCCGACGCCGCCGAGATCGCGACCAAGCGGTTCACACGCGAGGCGCGTGCTACGGCGGCGTTGCAGTCGCCCCACACGGTGCAGTTGTACGACTTCGGCGCGACGCGGGAAGGGACGTTCTTCTACGTCATGGAAATGCTGCGCGGTCTGGACATGGAGGACCTGGTGAAGCGCTACGGCCCCGTGCGGCCCGAACGAGCGGTGTACCTGCTCCGGCAGGCGGCGCATTCGTTACAGGAGGCTCATGAGCGAGGGCTGGTGCACCGCGATATCAAGCCCGGGAATCTGCATGTCGGAGTATTCGCCGCCAAGGCTGACTGGGTGAAGGTGCTGGATTTCGGACTGGTGAAATCATTCGCCGATGACCAAGCGGGCACGGAAGGACTCACGGTCGAAGGCGTCACCACCGGCACGCCAGCGTACTTCCCGCCGGAGATGGCGGCGGGGGCGTCGGCGGCTGATGCGCGCAGCGACGTCTACGCGCTGGCCGCGGTCGCCTATTGGCTCATCACCGGTCAGCTGGTCTTCGCCGGCAACACGCCTCTGGAGATGGTTCTGCAGCATGTGCAGCAGCAGCCCGTGCCACCCTCGCAGCGCACCGAGGTCGCCATACCGCCCGAGCTCGAACGCATTATCCTTGCGGGGCTGAGCAAGGATCCCGACCAGCGGCCGCAGAGTATGCGCGAGTTCGCGCAGAGGCTCGACGCGGTGGCGGGCGGCGAGTGGGACTCGGCACGGGCCGCCGAGTGGTGGCGTCTACACGAACCAGAGGCACTCGGCGAGGTCGTCTGACCGCGCTGGTCGTCGATATGAAGATCGGAGCGGGATGATGGGTATGTTGTTCATGGCGCATTCGGGAATTCGCTACCTGGTCCTGACGGCCGGGGCGGTGGCCCTCCTGATGTCCTTGATGAAGGGACAGGACGCGAACGCGCGCAAGGCCATGGGAGCCTTTGTCGGTGCCGTTGACGTACAGGTTCTGCTCGGCCTGCTGCTGCTGATGCGGATTCCGTTCTACGGCGCCCTGATGGGACACATCGCGTTGATGTTCGCGGCCGTCTTTGCAGCACACGGTTTCTCGATGGCAGCCAAGAAGAAGGACGAAGGCGGCGGGCTCCGCGCGCTCGGCGTTGTTGTTACGCTCGCGCTCATCGCGGTCGGCATCATGTCGATTGGTCGGCCGATCCTCGGCAGCTCGTTGTAGCGACCCATGGTAGAGGTCTGATGGAACGGTTCGCGCGACTGCGTGAGCGCCTCGGCCAGCTTGCCGACGTTCGGGCCGCACAGGCCGTGCTCTCCTGGGACCAGGAGACCTACATGCCTCCCGCTGGCGGCGAGGCCAGAGCGCAGCAGCTGGCGACGCTGGGCCGAATCGGCCACGAGCTGCTCACGGACGATGAGACCGGCACGCTGCTCGAAGCGGCGGGTGCCGAGGTGTCGGGGCTGGATCCGGACTCGGACGAGGCGCGCATCGTTCGGGTGACGCGACGCGATCGCGACAAAGCCGTGCGGGTGCCGGCGAGTCTCGTGGCGGAACTCGCCCGTGTCACGGCGCTGGCACAGCAAGCATGGGCGCGGGCGCGCGACCAGGACGACTTCGCGAGCTTCCGGCCGCATCTGGAGAAGGTGCTCGAGCTGACGCTGCAGAAGGCAGAGGCGCTCGGTTACGAGGAGTCTGCGTATGACGCCCTGCTCGACGAGTACGAACCGGACATGAAGGCGTCCGAGGTGAGCGCCGTGTTTGCTCACCTGCGTGGCGAGCTGGTGCCGCTGGTCGAGGCCATCGCGGAGCGCCCCGCACCCGACGACACCTGTTTGCGCCGCAACTTCTCTGCCGCGGCGCAGTGGGCGTTCGGGGAGGCGGTGATCGCCGACTTCGGCTTCGATTTCAAGTGCGGCAGGCAGGACCGATCGGCGCATCCCTTCTCGACCAACTTCGCCACGACGGACGTTCGTATCACGACACGAGTGGACGAGAGATTCCTGCCGTCCGGGCTATTCGGCACCCTGCACGAGGCCGGGCACGCGATGTACGAGCAGGGCGTCGACGGCGGGCTCGATCGCACGGGCCTGGCCGGCGGCACCTCGCTGGGGATTCACGAGTCGCAATCGCGGCTCTGGGAGAACCTCGTGGGGCGGTCCGAGCCGTTCTGGGCGCACTACTACCCGAGATTGCAGGCACAGTTTCCGGACCAACTCGGCGATGTCGATCGCGCTGCCTTCTACCGCGCCGTGAACCGCGTGTCGCCGTCGCTGATTCGCGTGGAGGCCGACGAGATCACGTACAACCTGCACGTGATGATTCGCTTCGAGCTCGAACTGGACCTCGTCGCCGGCACCCTGGAGGTGACCGACCTGCCGGCCGCCTGGAATGCCAAGTACGAGGAGTCGCTGGGGCTCACCCCGCCGACCGATGCCGATGGCGTGCTGCAGGACATCCACTGGTCGTTCGGCCTGATCGGCTACTTTCCCACCTACACGCTGGGCAACCTCGTGTCGGTGCAACTGTTCAACCAGGCGGCGCAGGACCTTGGCGATCTCGAGGGTCAGATCGGTCGCGGCGAGTTCGCGCCGATGCGCGCATGGCTGCGCGAGCATATCCATTGCCACGGCCGCAAGTTCTCTGCGCGGGAGTTGCTGCAGCGAATAACCGGCGGCGGGCTCGATGCCGAGCCCTGGCTGGAGTACGCCCGCCGCAAGTTCGGCGAGCTGTA
>Ga0255048_10002149_pt1 | contig 12802 bp, 16 predicted proteins | sample JV7_2_2_MG_FD_183619 | JGI IMG/M metagenome (GOLD analysis project Ga0255048, IMG submission 183619) | Seawater microbial communities from Jervis Inlet, British Columbia, Canada - JV7_2_2 | ecosystem: Environmental > Aquatic > Marine > Inlet | place: Canada: British Columbia | collected 2016-10-06
GGGGCTCTCTCTGGGGACTAGGGGGGGCTGTGCTCAGAGCCCCCCTATCAGGCGGAACGCAGCGCCTAGCGCAGCGCACAGCAGGATGGAAAGGGTCCACAGGACTGCATCGGTTTGGAGTCGGAATCGGCGCATGACTGGGTCCTGGATTGTGGAGCGCATCAGACCACCTGCATCGGGCAACGGCGGAATCCTGCGGCATCGGCGATGGCCATCATGGATTCCCGGATGGCCGAGTCACCGACTCCATCGACACGCTGGGATAGTTTGATCCCGGCAGAGTCCAGCGCAGCGCCGTAGGCTGCGGATTCCTTGTGGTATCCGCCTCCGGATGCGGTTCCCTTCCCAGAGAAGTATCTGCCATCGCGCGTATGGATCCAAACCGAGCAATATACGTTGGACGCGCCATCGGACCTGCGCGCCGTATACCAGCGCGCGTCCACGACGTTCTGCATTCCTTCCCCTGCATCGACGCGCCATCCTTCCGCCTTGCACTTGGCAGCGCGCGCCTTGCGTATCGGTGCCGAATAGGCAACGAGGACATCACGGCGGGTCGTTTCTTTGCTGTGCGCGCGGTTCTCTGCGTTGCTGATATCGTCGCAATTCGGCAGGGTCGCTTTGATAGGTTCTCTGGACATCGTGTCTCCTGTGGTAGGTGGTTCGGTTTCGACCCTGCTAGGTCCTAGGTCACGGTGTGACTCGTCAGGGGCGCAGCGTCAGCGCCCGACCGGAGGCGCGCGGACTGCGCGCCCCCCTTGCGCCGTTAGGCGTCCAGCGTGATCGGCATGACGATGCAGCGCATCCGACCGTTGGGGTTCCGGAATTCCATAGGGCTCATCTTCCCGTTGAGAACCCATTCGATGGAATCGGAACCGCAGGACTTGACCGCGGCGGCAGCGTACTCGGGATTGACGACGATTCCGCCCCAGTCCCCAGACACGACCGCGAACGCATGCGCTGCGCTCAGTCCTGCGGATTGAGTCCTACCCGTGACCATGATCGAGGTCCCGGTTTCGAGCGTGCACTCGACTGCGCGCGATTCCTTGCCGCAGCAGATCGAACCATCGGCAATGGCGGTCAATAGGTCGGCAGTATCGACGCGCGCGCAGCCTTTCCAGCTCTTCGGCAGGACCGCAGCGTAGCGGGGATACTCGCCGTCAGTCTTCCGGACATGCGCGACCGTCTCTCCCGCCGTGATACGCACTATATCGCCGAATTCAGGCAGCACGATATGCGCGGTCCCCTTGGGGGACTTGCCTAGATTCTTGGACATCGCGCCCATGGCGTCGCGAGGCAGGATCACGGGTGCGCAGTATCCGGGCTGGTAGGGCTCGGCAGACATCGGCTCGAAGTCGGCAGAGTCGCACAAGTGGAGCCTGCGCCCATCGGTGCCGACAATGCGCAGCCCCTTGTCCCCCGGTTCCAGTAGGACGCCGTGCATCGCGTAGCGTCCGGCTTCCTTCGCTGCTGCTGCCAGAGAGGCGCGCAGCATGTCCGCGAACTCAGCAGTCGGCAGGTCAACTTGATACGCGGTCTCGCCATCGTCGAAACCGCCAGACAGGGGCATGGGCCATTCGTCAAGGTCAGTCGTTTCCAGCGTGACGCTGCGCGCCCCTGCCGACACCGTGACGGTGGACCCGTTAGCGGTAAAGTCGCAGGATTCCTCCCCCTTCGCTGCGCGCAGGAATTGCGCGACCGCCTTAGGGGACACTATGAGACTGCTGTGCAGGTCACCGTGGCGGTCCTGGATGGATCCTGTGCAGAGTCCCGAAACGACTGCGCGCAGGGTGCTGTAGGAATCGCGCGTGATTCCATTGAAGCGGACTCCGCCGTATGCGTCGCCATCGATGCGCAGTTGACCCGCTGCGCGCGGGTCGCTGGGAAGGGTAGCGCGGGTCGCGCAGGTGATGGCGCGCAGGACTTCCTTGCGCAGCATGGTGATGCAGGTCGTCGTCGGGTTCTGGTTCTGAGCTGAAATGGACATCGTGTCTCCTGTGGTAGGTAGTTTGGGCGCAAGGGGAACCATTCCCCCTGCACTTGGACAGTACGACCGAAAGGGGCGCAGGGTTGCACCCTTTCCGCAGATTATTGGTTCGGATCCTGCGCGCGCTGCGCTGCGCGACCCTGCTGGCCCCCTCTCTGCACTCGATGCAGGGGGGGCGGCTGCGCATCGACGCGCGCCTAAGTCGGCCACGCAAACGGCGTGCCATCGGCGCGCCCAAACGGCGTGCCAGGCGCGACTAGGGGATCCCCTTAGAGCTCCGCGACGTAGCGTATCGAATAGGGTATTCCCCAGCTCGAGTTCGGGAATGCCCACACCCCGCAGGAATGATCGGTTGTCCGACGCATTCTGGGGGGTCACTCTGGGTATGTGGATTCGGGGGGGTACACCCCCCCTGTGGATTTACGTTATGGATTGCTTTTGGAATCCGTTTCAGCTCGCTGCTAACGATCCGAATCCTGCGACTTGCTCGACTGCCTTTCGCTGCACGAAGTCGCGCACAGCGCAGCACAGAGCGCAGCACAATCGGCTGCAACTGCACGCGGTCACGCGGTGCAACTGCGCACGAACAAACGCGGCCCCCAATCCCGAAGGACTGAGGGCCGCGCCACCTACCGCACCTGACAGGATGCGGAAACGGGGAGAGGGGCTGTGCGCCCCCCTGCGATCATCCCACCTGCAAGACCTCTCCACAGAGGGCGCAGACGTAAGAGTCGCCCAGACCGCCGCCTGCACGCTCGTAGTGTTCGTGGACCGAGTGCTCCCAGCAGTCGTGTCCCTTGGCGGCGACTTGCTTGGCGTGCTCGGCCTTCGCTTCGCGTCGAGACTCCTGCGCCTCGGCTGCGGTGAGTTCGACCCAGTCGCCTGCCTCGTTCATCTGGTACTGCTTGGACGGCATCACGCGCCTCCCATGTGCTGCTCAATCATCTCGATGAAACCGCTCGCGTCATCATGGTCAGACTTGAGCGCCGCGATCCCGCTCAGTTGCAGGTCGATGGCGTTGCAGAGCAACAGGTGCAGCTCCTGAACCTGCTCGCCGTCGATGGTGAGCGGCGGCAGTCCGTTACCCTCGCCGTCGTCGATACCGTCCGCGCTGCCTGCGCAGGTCGGCGCGTCGAGCGGGTGCTCACCGAGTTCCGGACCCTCCCCCCCCCCTACCCTTTCGGGCAAGTCGTTTTCCGCGAGGATTGAAGCGGCGAGGGCGATGGGGTCGCTGACCTCCGTGGCGCACGGGCTGCACAGAAACGCAGACTCGCCCTTGTTAGCAGAGGCCACGTCGGCGGGCAGACTTGCGAACGCGAACCCGGATCCAGCGGGCACTATCTTGCCGCAGTCGTCGCAGAACTCTTCATCCCCGAACCCGGATCCAGCGGGCACTACGTTGCTGGCCTCGCCGTCGAGGGCGAGCGGCTTGGCGGGCTCCGGCGTGATGAAGCCACGGAGCCATTCGCGCATCATGGGCGGCAGCGTATGGGGCTCGACGACATCGAATCGCCCCGTTGAATCCAGCCCCTCGCCGCAGTCTTTGCCAAGCATCCAACTCGCGCGTACTGCCTGATCGGAGTCGATGACCGCGACCGTCATGAGTTCTTCCGTGTCCTCAAAGACTTGGGTCAGGTCGGACGGCGCGGGCTCGGGACCAATGCGAATGATCTCAAGGTCAGCGCGCGCGCCCTCTTCGATGGCGTCACCGTGACCGATCAGCGACTCCCACGTTCCGTCCCAGTCGGAGCAGTCGCTGAGGATTTCATCCTTCTGGGATTCGACCCAGTTGCCCCGGTAGAGTTCTTCCAGGAAGGCGACGAGCGAGGCGCGCGCCTCCTCTTCCGTTTTGAACATCTGAATGCAGTCGTCGTCGTCGTGGCTGCTGTAACGGGTGATGGCAAGGTACTGGTGCGTGTTGTTGTTGGACATCGTGTTGGGTGGTAGGTGGTCGTGGTTGACGGGCTGATTGTGGGGGAAGCGTTCCCCGCAGGTCAATAGTCGGCAGGCGAGTTCTCAATCAGAGTCGCGCCGTTTTCAATCAGGTGGGCGATCACCTGCTCTGCGCTGAGGCCATCGACGTAGTCCTTGGGTTCCTCAGCCTCGCCCAGATACTGGCCGATCACGAAGCAGTCCCGGTCCTCTTCGTCCTCCGTGACCATCCAGTAGCCTTCCGGCTGGTCGTCACGATGGCGCACGATCAGCGCGCAGGTCATCCCGCCCATCTGCCCAAGGCTCGACATCGTGCCAGCGAAGGGGAATACGCGGTGATGCAGGTTATGCAGCCTGCCGACATCGTGGCGCGCGCGGATCAGGCGACCGCAGTATTCGCAGTCCGTCAAGGTGTCGTCCTCGCAGACAGGGCCGAAGTCCTGCGGCGGGGCTCCGTGTCCGTGCTCCGTGGCGCAGGGGCCGCACAGTACGGTTGCGTCGGGAAGGAAGAACCCACGGGGGAAGTCGCCTGCGGGGATCGTGTTGTGGGCACTCATGACTTCACCCCCCAGACACCGACGAGTTCCAGATCGGCGAGCAACTGCGCGAAGGTGCGGCACTCTGGCATGAAGTCGAGCATTCCATCCGCCCTCTCCGTGATGACGGAAACCGATCCGGGGCCGATCTGGATGTGGACGCGGTCGCTGATCCGGACCTCGCCATACATGTCGTCCCAATGCTCGCAGGGGGTAACCTCGGTGGGCTTGATGCCGCGTGCGGTCAGCATCTCGGCGAGACCCTTGGCGTCTGCATCCATCAAGACCTCGACCCAGCCCCTCTCGGTCAGGTCGCGCCACTCCTCCCCCTGCGCATCGCAGCGCAGAGAGTAAGCATCGAACGCCTCGCCCTTCTGGGTGGGCACGGTGCAGGGGCAGCGGTGGTTCTGGAACGTCGCCGCGTCGAGAATGGCTGCGCGGCAGCACTTGCATTGGATCTGGAACTGTGTTCTGAGCATCGTGGTCGCCCCTCCAGGGGCATCATGGGTGGTAGGTTGCGCACGCCTCAATGACGCGCACATGCACCATAGCCTAGAATGCGCAGGAAGCGAACCGGGATTTTCCGGGGCGGATTCCCTGCAACGTGCGTGCCAGCTCGCGCCTGGCGCGACTAGGGAATGCCCTTGAGCTCGCAATCCGATGCGTAGCGTATCGGAGCTCGCAATCTGATACGCGACGTAGCGTCGTCGAGCTCGAGTCGGCGGGAATGATCGTTCGTCCGCCCACTTTTCGGGGGTCAGTGAGGGGGGTCACCCAGGGGGGTACACCCCCCCTCTTGAATTACGTTATGGATTGCTTTTCAAAGCCGAGTTGAAAGCCAGCTCAGGATTCAAATCCTGCAACTCTTTGGATCTCGAGCTTCGCCGAGGAGTGCGAGTTGAGTCGTGCAGCGCGTTGGTCGCGCATCTCGAGCTCAACGGCGATGGTTCAACAGGCCGCGCCAGGCTGCAAGGAGAAGGCCCCCGCCACATGCTTGAGCAACACGCAGCGAGGGCCAAGGTGGCGCAGACCAGGCGACCTCTGTGAAGGTCAAGCTGTGCGCACCGCACTTTGCCAGCGCGGGACCTCGCACGCCGCTACGCGCTGACCGCAATAGAAGAGCGGCCCGACCCTTGAGATTCAAGGATCGGGCCGCAGAAGATCCCGCGTCAACGCGGAACTCAGGGTCCTACCACAGTGGAGCACGATGCGACCCAAGGGCCGAAGCCCTACCCTGAGCGCCTGTCACGCAGAGCGGAATTCTAGGTCTCGAGGTCTTTGAGTTCCAGCGGATCATGCGGAACGACGCCCTCGAGCACGGCGAGGGCAGTTAGGCGACGCCACGTGGTGTGCCAGAAGTGCCCCGTGGGAGTGTGGACGATGAGCGGGGTTCCGTTGGCGCGGTCGATGTAGAACTCCCACTCCTCCACTTCGGTCTCGATGTCGGAGGCGTGGCCCACTCGGATGAGGTTGATCGGGAGATCCTTGTCCAGCCACTCGACTTGGCCGATGGGTCCGAGGTCGTTGAGTGTGATCTTCATGACCCCCCCTCCCCCCCCTCTTTGGACTCGTCATTGTTGAAGCAAGACATCAACGCCCACCCCCAAGGTTGAGGAGCCAATGCAGCCCCCAGATGGGTAGCCACAGCCCCAGCGTGATCACGCTCATGAACAGGTGGAACATATGCGGCACCCGGTAGCCGGGCACAACAACGGTCTGCTGTTGCTGCTGCACGATGACGGGCGGCGTACGGTGAGCTGCGGAAAGTTGATCCTCAAGCTGCTTGATTCTGTCGGGGTCGGTGCTCATTCCTCTATCAGTCCTAGTTTCGTTTGGTAGCGCCAGGTGGCGTAGGAACAGAGTCGGCCTTGCCAGTCGCGGTAGGGCTCGACGTTCTGGGCGGGTATGTGAAGGCGCGGGTACTTGGGCGCGTCGGGGTTGTCTGCGCTGAACTGCATGAAGCAGTCCGTGCAGACGACTTCCTCTGTGTAGAGGCGGAAGCGTGCTGCCTCCAGGCGCGTGTCGCCGCACCACGGGCAGGGGGGTCTCGGCTTGCGTTCGATCACTCGACCGCGCCGTACCACTTGACGATCTGCTTGGCGAGGCTGCGGCATTCCGCCTCGACGTAGTCCTTCGAGCGCACGACGGCGTCGGCGTCCCACGGCGAATGATACGTATGCGCGAGAGACTCGGCAGACATCAGGTCTGGATCCTTCGCGTCCCCAAGGTGCATACAGTCGAACCCAAGCCACCAAGTGCCATCCTCCCCGTTCCGGGAGTCAGCGTAGGTCAGGCTGCCGTGCACATCGAAGAGGGTTTCAACCCTGACGGTGTCGCTGTCGTCCATCGCTTCGATGAACAGTGCGATAGGCCCGCGCTTGCCGATCTCCAGGTGCTTGAGGTCACTCTTGGTGAGGCCCGGTGCCTTGTCGTTGTAGTCCAGCCCGAACAACGGGTGGCCCTCCGGGATCCGCACGTAGCCGCAGCGGTGCCCCACCGATTGTGCGACGACCTGGAAGTCCAGCCCGCTCTCCTGGCCCTCTAACTCAATGTCTGATGTGCTCATTCTTCATCTGGGTTGTGCGTCCTAAAGGAAGGGGCAGTTAGGGCATGGGCGCTTCATTCCAGTTCTTCTGGGAGGGCGCAGCGTCCAAAGGTGTCGCCAATCTCGATGGCGTATACACGAAAGCCCCAGGATCCGTCGTGTATCCGCTGGACGCTTCCGATGCGGAAGGTGCAGTCTCGCGTGACCGTGCCCATGCTGGGGGTCCAGTCCTTGAACCGGACGGTTTCACCCACACGCGCGGCGAGGTCGGCGGGCCACTCGTCCGCATCGGGGAAGAGCAGGGTGAGGATGGCAACGTCTGAGAGTTGCGGGTGGAGGGGCGTGGGGATCATACCGCCACCATCCCGCGCTTCACGACCGACGGCGTGAACTTGTATTCCTTACCGTCGCTGATACGCCTACCGATCACCGGGTACTTGGGCGACTTCGGCTTCAACCCGACGATGGTGTAGCGATAGATGCCGACGCTGAACTCACGACCGAGTGCCGTCGGGTCCATTTCGTGCCACGATGCGTAACGCTTGTAGTCCTCTGCCTCTTGGGTGATCGCCTTCCCGTCGTCGCCGATCGTGGAGATTTCAATCTTGAGGCTGCCGTTGGCACCGCCGTACACGCCGCGCCCGCGCCTGAACTCGACGCCGTACTTCTCGGCGATCGGCGCGATGGCAGCTCGGATCTCCGCGTCAAGGGTGGTGAGGGCGGCGGCGTTGATGTTCGTGATCTGATTCGTCTTAGGCATCGTTCTTTCCTGTGGTAAGGGTGATTGGTTGACAGACAGATCCTGGGGAACGGTTCCCGCACAGTCAAGCCCCTACCCCCGGAAAATCACGGAGACCCTAGAACCGACGCCCGAACTTCAGCCTGCGGGACCTCGAGAATGCGATCACAATGGAGTCCCAGTGGTCCGGAGAGCGCCCGTACTGCTTGATGATCTCCTTCTTGGGCTGGATCACGACGGTCGTGCCCTGCGCCATCTCCCGGTTCTCATACTCAGCCCATTGAGCCTGCGCCCAAGCGTCTGTCCACTCGCTGGACATCTGGAACATGCCCTCGTCCGCAAGTCGCCGGATGCTCCAGTAGAGCTCCGCACGGCGGTTCAGGAAGAGCACGCTGCCGTTTACGTCGCGCCACTCCCCCTTGGCCTTGGAGCCCATGTCTACGCGGTCGATGTGGTAGCCCTTCTGGCGCATCCTGTCGCACACGCCTGCGCCGATTCCGTTGACCTCGATGTGCACGTTGTCCCAGGGCAGTGCGTCGTCCACGTCCTTGGAGCCCTGCGCCTCTGCCAACTCCTTTCCCCAATGAGAGCGCAGCGCCTCGATCATCGTCACTACGGACATGAGCGCGGACGTGTCTGACTTACGCGGACGCCAGGCGTGCTGTGCACGAAGGACGCCGTTTACAACCAGACTCGCGACACTCTGGTCGCCACCGGCAGAGGGGTCGATCCCCATGTGGTTGCCGAGCTTCGTGTTCACCGTGTCGCGGGCCTCCGAAGCGAGGAGCAACTCGAGAGGCATGACGCGGCTTGAAGCATCCGAGCCTGCGAACATCCCCCAGATCTTCGAGTAGTAGAGTGGCGATCCGACGCCGTAGTCGCGCTTGCGGTCCTCGAACCACTTCTCATCCATGAGCCAGTTGGGCACATGGTCGAACGACCAGAACGTCTTCCGCGACTCCGTTCCCTCTGGTGGCTCGAAGGGATCGTCCGGTCCAGCTTCAGCGCCAACACGGATCCGAGCGAAGTCAGAGTCGATGCGGTGCGAGCGAACGAACTCATGCGCGGTCGCCAGGTCCAGGTCGGGGTTGCCGATGTAGAGGACGTAGGAGTCCGGCGAGGTCAACGCGCCTTTGGCAGCGTCATAGATCGCCTGCTCGATGCCGGCTGCCTCATCGAAGACAAGCAGGATTCCGCCCTGCCCGACCTTTTCGGGGTCAAGCGCAGAGAGGTCGTCGAGGTACTTCTGGTGAGCCTCGAGGTCGATGTCGGCGTCGGGGTCCTCGGGAACGTCTACCGAGCCGTGGAACCCCTGGAAGCGCGCGGGCTTGTTCGTCGAGAGGCCGAGCGCGTACCACTTAGGTCCGAGCCTGAGCTGCTTCTGATCAGGGCTTCCCGGTAGGTCTACGTTTGCGTTCGCGTGGAGCCTTCCGATCTCCCCCCACAGCAGGTTCCGGACTTGGTGATCCGTCGGCGCTGTCGTCACCACTACCGAGTCCTTCCGGGTCATCAGGAACGTCGTCACGACCCCCGCCGCCACCCGCGTCTTCCCGATCCCGTGGCACGTCCTCGCTGTGCACTTTTTCCTCTCGAACAACTGCCCGAAGATCAAGCGTTGGGCTTCCCAGTAGCTCTCCCCCAGGATGTCCTTCGCGAACTCCAACTCCCTCCCCCGGTACTCCGGAAAGTACGCGACTTTCGTCTGCGAGTTGGTCTGGGAGTTTCTCTGGCGCGACTCGGCCCAAGACCTCCGTATCAAGTCGGTTGAGGATGGTTTGTTGGAGGGTGCCACGTGCCTCTTCCTTGATTACGTTGATGATTCGTCCGAGGACGATCAGGAGTTCGTTTCGACCGATCATCTCTGCGGACTTGATGACGAGCTCCTGCGCCTTCTCGGTGCGCTTAGATCTTCGTTCCGCCGACATCAGGATCTTCACCCATGCGTCGTGGTTATCCGTGCCCGAGGTCAGGATCTCGAGCAGGTTGGCGATGTGGCTCTCAACCTCTTGGTCGGAGCAGTCGTCGTACGCCGACTTGAGCATCTTCGCTTCGTTTTGCGCGCGCTCCCATTGGTCCGGCGTACCCGAATTGGCCTCCATCGCCGCCGATATGTTCTCCATCTGTTGATCGAACAGGGCCAGCGTGGGCCGCAGATCGTAGATGTTCCCATCGTCAGCCTTCGCGCGCGCCCTCGCGACGCGCAGGGGGTCAGCCGCGAACTTTCCAGTCTTGATGCCCTTCACGACGCCCTCATTTGGGACGAGCCCTGATCCGCCTGAGTGTTTCCGGCACCTACCGTTGATGCGTAGGCCGGTCGCTCGGGAGCAACGCCGGCCACGGTTCTGTTCCCGACGACCAATCTTCCCGCCCGAGACGTACGCGCCGCAGACCTGGACGTTTTCTTCCAGGGTGTACCAGTACGTCCACCACTCATCCTTTCGCCGGGCTCCGTTGTCCACCTTCTCGCTGCGTAGATCATCTTCATGGGTTCCCCAGACCTTCGTCTTGAGTTCCTCCTTCGTCGGGACGGGGCCGCTAGTCAATGTAAGTGGTGTCGAGCACGTGGGGCGGATCTTCGTACCTGGTGAATGGACCGAACCATTTCAGGTCGAACTCACCAACGCGACCATCGCGCGCTTTCGCGATGATGCCCGTCGCGTCTTCCGCGCTGGCGTCGTCGCGGTACATGCTCTTCCGCCACAGGAAGATAACCGTGTCCGCGTCTTGCTCCAGACTGCCTGATTCCCGGAGATCGCTCAACCTTGGGACGCACGGACGGTCGCCCGTGTCCCTTGAGTCCACCGTGCGGTTCAACTGGGACAGCGCCACGACGGGGATCTGGAACTCCTGGGCGATTCGTTTCAGCTCAAGGCTGAACGCGCCGACCTCAAGCGATCGGGTCTCGGTCTTCGCCTTAGACTGCATGATCTGGAGGTAGTCGAGGATGACGCAGTGGACCGGCCCCTTCCTCATTTGCGATCGGATCCTAGATCGAATGTAGGACGGCCCGATGCCGGGAGTGTCCTCCAGGATGATCGGGTAGTCCTTCAACATCTCCAGCGAATCGTGCACGCGGTTGACCTCGACCGTCTCCAGGTACTTCTTTTTGATCCGGTGCAACTCGACGCTGGCTTCGAGCGCGATCAGGCGCTGAACCAACGAGTCGCGACCCATCTCGAGAGAGAAGAACATCGAGCAGGCTCGACCGCCATGCGGCTGAGAGGCGTTCGCGGCGAGGTTGCGGGCGAGCGTCAATGCGAACGCGCTCTTCCCGACGGACGGCCTCGCTGCGATGATCGTCAAGGTGCCGGGGCATAAGCCGCCAACGTAGTCGTCCAACTTCGCGAAGCCCGTGTGCAGACCGTTCGGCGGTCGCGTCTTGTCGGTCATCTCCTTGAAGGCGCGGTCGAGATCAGACCCGAGGTCCGTACTGCGCGCCGAGGTCAAGCGGGTGGAGAGGCTATCAACCGTCTCGCCCACACCTTGGAGGAGGTCGAGCACGCAGTCCTCGTCGAGCGGCGTGCCTGCGGACTCATGCAACTTCTCGCCGAGTTCCTTCTGGATCAGTTTGAGCGTTGCCTTGGATCTAAGTTTCTTGGCGTGGTGCACCAGGAACGATCCACCCGAGCCCGTGCCGGCGAGGCTCGCGACGGCTGCGTAGACGCCCGCCACCTTCTTGCCTGCCTTCTCGTACTTCTGCTGGAGTTCGGCACCGAGCGAGGCGATGTCGATGTCCTCCCCCCGTGCGTCCATCTCGACGAGGGTCTCGAATACAAGACGCCTCGTCGGTCCAGAGAAGTGCTCCGGAAGGATCTGGTCTGACAACTCCCCAATTCTCTCGGGTGAAGCCAGGAGCCCGCCGATGACGTTGCGCTCCAGGTCTGCCGTGGGGTCCGTTCTGTCGCCACTCACGCTTGGGGGCGACGCTTGCGCCGCTTTTTGCGCACAGGGCGGGGAGCCTCGGGCGGGGGAGCCCCAGCGAACGTGACGAGGGGTTCGTGATAGAACGCCTCGATGTTGCAGCGGTAGACCATCGCTAGTTTCCGCAGGACAGTCCGGTCTGTTGGGATTCTCTCCCCGGTTTCCCATCGGAAGAGCGTGGATCTAGCAATCTTGCACCCCTTCACGCCGAGCGCCGCAACCGCCTCTTCCGCCGTCAAGCGGCGTGCGATCCTGTGTAGACGTAGCGCCAGACCGTTGAACGGTCGATCTTCGTAGTCACTTCGAGCCATGACCAATGAATAGCCACGAATGGGGGTCGAGTCAACCCGTGCGGGGAAATACCGGGGACGGGGGTGGAACCCTTCTCTGTTTCCGGTCAACATCCGTGGATGGCAAAGAAGAAGACCACCAAGAAGGCCCCGGCCCCGAAGCGGGTCACTCGGCGCAGCAAGATGTCCAGGCTGGATGTCATGTTCCCCAAGCGGCTAAGGCAGATCATGGACATCGTCGCTGAGGACCAGGGGTGCGCGACCGCATCCGAGTACCTGCGACGCCTGGCCCGAGAGGATGCACTCGCTCGCGGGTTCAACCTCAACGAGAAGCACCCCCTGGAACGCAAGCGGGGGTCGCTCCGTTGAGGCACTCAGCATCATCCGTGGACATGGCGTCCATGTGCGGAGAGGCGTTCCGTCGCCGCTACATCGAGCGCGAGCGTAGGTCCGACCACCGTGTCCCGAACACGATTGGCAAGGCGGTGCACCTGGAAGCTCAGGTGGACCTCGAGTTCAAGATCGAGACCGGCGAGCTGATCGAGGACGAGGCCGTCGAGGATATCGCCGCCGACTCATTCGAGTCGATGTGGGACGATCTCGAGCCCGACCTCGACGATGACGAGAAGGCTCGCGGTCGAGACACCGTGCGCGGCGAGGCGAAAGACCTCACCGTCACGATGGCGAAGATGCACCACACGCTCATCGCGCCAGAGCTCAACCCGACGCATGTCGAGCGCAAGCTGGAACTGCGGCGTCCCGACTTGAAGTGGCCCACCATTGGCTACGTGGACGTGCAGGAGCCCAACAAGATCCGTGACCTCAAGATCCCCGGCAAGACGCCGAAGGCCGTAG
>Ga0255048_10002152_pt1 | contig 12791 bp, 20 predicted proteins | sample JV7_2_2_MG_FD_183619 | JGI IMG/M metagenome (GOLD analysis project Ga0255048, IMG submission 183619) | Seawater microbial communities from Jervis Inlet, British Columbia, Canada - JV7_2_2 | ecosystem: Environmental > Aquatic > Marine > Inlet | place: Canada: British Columbia | collected 2016-10-06
CTGACCCCGCTTCGCCGGGTCCTCGTTATAGGGACTAATCTCAGCGGCAACGGTTGGACCCGGACCCCCAAAAATGTCAGGATACTGTGCCGCTAAACCAGCGAAATCTATCCCGCTCAGATCAGGGGCAGGGGTTTGCTTGCTCCGCTGACGCTGCCCCGGATCCATCCGACCCGTCCACACATTGACAGCCATCAGCCCAAAGCCTCCCGAATCTTAGCGGCCATCTCCGCCTGCGACGATGCCGCCCCCAACGAAGACCCATACCGCTCACCCGCATACGCCCCATACGCGTTCATATCCTGCAACGTCGCATTGAACAACGCATCCTGCAACGCCCGCCTCTGCTGATCCTGCTGCCTCACATACGCCGCCGAAGCCTCAGCCAACGCAAGATTACGCATACCCGAATCCTGCACACCCCGACGAGCCATAGCCGCCTCAATCTGCGGAATCTGCTTCTTATACGCCTTGGCGGTATCAAACGACCCCAACGCATACTTCTGCTGCGCACCCGTGTTCCCATACTTCGTCCCAGACAACGCACTCTGCAACCGCTGCGCAGGCGTCACCGCAAACGCATTGGTCATGTCATAGGAAGCGTACGGGTCAAACGCCATCTAGTTATAGACCTGACCCGCCAACAGAAGATCCGCGTCTGCAACCGTGACATTTATCACAACTGCACCACTCGTTCCGCCCCCACTGATGGCGGTACCAGCAGTAACGGCAGTTATGTCCCCCGTAGGGACCTGATCTATACGTTGAGTAATCCTTGAAGGCATGATCCCTCCTAGCCGAAGTATGTGACATCTATAGTGCTGGTGGACGACACGCGGATAAACTTCACATCACCAAGATCATCCTGATACAAGTCCATCACGCTGTAAGGGTTCAGATAATGGCCGACAGACGCCGTGGGCGTACCCCAGCGGACCCGGATAGGCTCCGCCCCGTTTGTTACCATCGCTGCAACAGCCGTAGCCGGGACGGTCAACGCCCGTGCCGTACCATCAACAGTCAACTGCTGATCGCTGATCGCAGAACCGTACTCTGACGCTGATCTCCTGATACCCATACCGGCTCCTAACCGCCAAGCGCGGTTACTCGCGCCTCTAGATCGTCCAACTTCTCTTGAATCTTCCGCAACTCGTACTCAATAGGGCGTGCGTTCTCTCCGCGCATCCGACGAGTCGGCTTGTACACGACCGTCATCATTCCTCCCAGAAAGACTGCTCGTCCTGCATCAACAACGCTCCTACAGAGGAAGCCACCCCAGCGACCAGTTCCTCCATTGCGTCCACACGGCTACATAGGTCTTCCATCGCTGCCAACCGTGTTTCTAAATCCCGAATGTCTTCCGAAACATCTTCCACTCGCGCATAAGCGTGCATGTCCATCGAATCTTCAATGGATTCAACCGACTCTTCGAGGCGGTCGATGCGTGCCACTGTGCGTGCTGACGACCATGTGATTGTTCCTGCGATGACCGCTACGGACAGTATGAGTCCGACCGCGATGGTCGGTATCTTTACCTGTCGGATGTCGGTCGGTTCGCTCATTACTCAGCGGCAGCGTCGATTGCAGCCTGAGTCGGCGGATCATTAGGCCACACAACCTCAGACACACGACTATACGCCGCAGGTAGATCCCGCAACGACTGGCGGTACGTCGCCCACTCCACAGCCGTATGGTCACCCAACGCTGCGTCACTCAACTGTGTCCAGTCTGCTGCTGCCAGCATTCCGTTGCGTTGCGATCTGACCATGTTCATGTCCAGATCGGCAGCCTCAGCCCGCGCTTCGATTTCTGCTTCTTCTTCTGCTGTCAGGTCGTAGTAGACCCCGTTGACAACCTTCTGTCTTGCCATTTCTATGCTCCTGTTACTCCATATAGGGTGAACGTGCTGAACTCTGCGATGTCGGCTCCGTTGAGACAGACGACCTCTATTTCGTCGATTGCCGAAGTCGAATGAAAACACCCCGCCATAAGATTCAAGCCCGAGTGGCCGCTAGTCGTAGAGTTGTTCTCTGCCCCCGAATTGATGATTACCTGCTTGAAGTTGGCAGTATTCGCATAGTTCGGAATCCACATAGTCCACGCTGCGAACGTGTCAGCAAGTGCGCTGGCACCACAGGCTTCAGGCCACCGCCACTGGCCGTAATCGCCCGTAGTGGCATTACTACTGTCAACGGTTGTCGCCCCGTCTGCGTACAGGCGAGTACCCGAATAGTCGCTAGTGCTGGTGCTGCCATTCACCGTTACTGCCATCTGTTCGGTGTAGTGGACACGCTCAGAACGTACCGAAGCCTTCAACAACAGATGGTCGTAAGACGATGCGATGGACGCCTCGCTCCACGACGCTGCGCCGCCAGTACCAATCTCAGTGTGGTCGATAACAGTGAAGACAGCCATCAGGAACTATTCAATCCGTAGAGGGTGAACTCAGAACCACGCACAAAGTTCGTGCCGTAAGCGATGTCAAGGACGATGCTCGTTACCGCTGCCGTGGAATCCCACACCATGCTTCCGAACTCCACTCTGCCACCATCGCCCCTACTCGCTGTGCCCATCACCGTTGTGTTCTTGTTCGTGTTTCGGTAATCAAGAATGTCGATGTTCATTGGCCCGTATTGGGCAGCCGCTCTTTGAGAGGCGGGAACGGGGAACCATAAGTAATAATAGGAGTCTGCCGCCCCGTTTCCAGTGACGCTGGTGAGGCTCGCATCCATCCAGTGTGTTGAGTAGGTGGTTGCCCCAGTACCCGTGTCCGAGTTGAACTGGAGAAGCAGAACGTCGTGCAGGTCAGCCCTGTCGGATCGGCACGATAACCGCAGTTGCAAATGCTCATAAGTGGTGGGGATGCCCGAGAACGTCACCGACGTAGCATCAGCCTCCAAATACGTTGTGGCGATTGCTTCGATAACAGCCATCAGGCAACCATCCGAGGTAGCACACCGAACAGGGAGAACGAAGAAGCCGTAAGCAGGTTGCTGCCGTACAAGTCATAGAGGTCGATCTCAGTAATCGGAGCCTGCGACGCCCAAGTCAACCCCCACAGTTCCACCGCACCCGATCCGTCCATGTCACATGCCGACTGTGAAACACCCGACTTGTATTTCCCAGAGTTGATGTCGAACAGGGTTGTAACGGTCGCACCGAAGATGTTGGCAGTAGCATTGGTAGACGGATTCTGACCGATGTTGAATCTGGCAGCACCCGACGTTGCTCCAGCCGTTACCCCCGAACCGTACCCCCTCAGTTTCTGAGCGTTGTAGTTGGTTCCCGTGTCGTTGTTCAACTGCATGTTCATCTCGCGGTCAGTTGATCCAGCCCCCGCTGTGCGAGCATAAATAACGAGAACCAAATCCATGTATTGCGAGAAGTCCCCGACCTGACCGTCATCCGTCGAAGTAAACGTGACGACTGCCGTATCCACCCCGAGTGTTGTCGTGGCGATACCGACCCATGCCTCACCGTCAGTGAGAACACCGTCAACGATGTATGCGGGATCAGCCATTATGCGGCCACCTCGTATCGGATGATGACAATGCCCGCACCGCCACGGCTGGTTCCGTCCCAGCCGCCCGTGCCGCCACCGCCAGAGTTGGGGACACCACCCCGTGGCCCCGCTGGTGTCCAACCGCCCGAATAACTCTGCCCATGCCCGCCGCCGCCAGTACCGCCCGCAGCGCCAGTCACACCGCCACCGCCACCGCCTCCACCGTAGAGGGCGGTCGATGCTGTTACGCCGATCTTCGCCAGTCCGTTACCACCAACGCCACCAACACCCGTACCAGCGGTGCCATTGGCACCTACCGATCCCATGCCGCCACCGCCGCCAGAGTTGTGCTTGCTGGAGCCGTAGCCGCCAGAATCGCCACCGTCGTACCCGAGGGTGCCCGTAGCGCCCGTTCCAGCGGTGCCACTTCCAGAACCACCACCGCCGCCACAGGCACCGTCGTCATCGACAGCATTCTCATTTGCCCCGATGCCGCCGCCGACAACGCTGAGAGTAAGGCCCGACACAGTAGAAGTAACACCTACGGCTTGGTAGCCGCCCGTTCCGACTACAACCGTGTATGTGCCAGCCTCCACGCTTTGGGATGCGTACTGGACAACACCACCTCCACCACCGCCGCCTGAGCCGTCCCAACTGCCGCCACCGCCGCCGCCACCGATGACCAGAACATCGCAGTCAGCCGCACCAGCAGACACCAGAAACTTGCCTGAACCACGGAACGTATGGACACGATACGTCGTACCAGAATCCGTGTACTGCGTGATGATCCCACCAAACGCCGTGATACCAGCAGCACCGAACAGGCCACCATTCAACCAAGAAGACACGCGCGAACCCGGCCAGCCCTTGGCCGTATCATGGCGTCCCTTCCATTGGGATACCCGTGTACCCGGATTAGCCCGGTCCTGACGGAACATTTATCAGGCAGTAATGCGGTTGACGTAACCGTTGATGTTGACCACGTTGGCACTACCAGCCCACGCCTTGATGGTTAGACCACCGTTCAACAGCAAACCCGGTACCACCAGTGTCATACCACCATCGGCAGTCAGGGTCGTTTCAATGTAGTCGTCCTGATCGGTGGTGCCACCGTACTCTACAGTGAGTACCACGTCAGCGGCAGACGTGTTGCAGGCGTACAGCCACACTTCGTCTATGTCGGAGGCACCGGCCACAGCGTCGTGAATGTCCACCGCTGTACCTGTGTTGGCGCCGGTTACGGAGATGTTCTTTCCGCTTGTGCTGTCTGACAGCAGGACCTTTGAGTATGTTGCCATGTTCGTCTTTCCTTAGTTGAAAACTGAGTTCGTGAGAATATTATTAGCGTCATTCCACACCGGGGATGTGATGTCGGAAGTCAACGCCACCGTCCCGGTGGCATCCGGCAACGTGATCGTACGATCCGCAGTCGGATCAGTGACATGGAGCAAAGTCTCGTAGGCGTTAGCGGTTGAACCCTCAAAGGTGATAACCGGATTCGACCCGTCGATCTTTATACCCGCAACAAACGTCGCCAACTCCGTCACCGACATAGTGCCCTTGACCGTCGTCAAGGAACCCGAAGCCGACAGGAACGGTGTCCCCGTAGCCCACGACACGACATCCGTGAAGTTGGCATTCATCTGGGACGCCACAATCGACGTACCCGCCGTAAACGAGTTAGTCACAGCCAAAGCCGCCATTATCGCAACCTCCGAGTCCTATACATCGCCACAGCCGACGTAAGCCCCCACTTGCCGCGGGCGCCCGTAGACGGCGTAACACTAAACCTCAAACTAATAGCCTTGGCTGTCCCAGCCGTAGGCCACCTAAAGAACTTGTAAATGTTCGATGTGCCCCCAGCAGCCCACTCCGACACGTCCCAAACACCATCACCAGACCCAGAAGGGGCCGAATCCCACGACGCCGCCCCACCGGGACCAGTAATCGACTGAGACTGGGAAACAGACTCAGTAGACAAGTCATAGTCCTTGAAGATGCCCATGCGCACAGTCAGGGTGTTGTCTGCCAACATGACCGTACGGGTCTTCCCCCACCGTTTCGTAAACGTGGGCCGGTTCCCCACAAACCACCCAGTCTGGTAAAAAGACCGGATTTCCTCCGCCGTAGTCCCGTTGTAGTCGTCTACATCGGCGTCCACGTCAACTTTCGCCACCCGTGTAAACGCTGCCGTGCCGTTCACATCGGAGGTTACGGCCAGCCCAAAGTGTTGCGCCCCCGACGGCCTGTACGCCAACAGGGAACGGGCGTTGATGTCATACCGGGTCCACGCCCCCGTGTCACCCAACGACGGGTCCCACATGAACGTGTTCCGACGGTTCGTCTGATCCGACCCGGCAAGATTGTCTCCCGATTGGTAGTCTGCCGAAACCCACAGTTTCTCATCAAACCACATCAAAGACGGTGCCGTTCCCAACGTAAGGCTTCCGTCGTCCAGCGCCGGTTTGATCCGCTCAAACACCCACGCTATCTGCTCGTACGCTACCAGAAACACGCCATCTTCGCCGTACCAGAAGAACACCCCCGCCGTACCAGCCACCGGGCTGGTACCGTCACGACACCCAGCGGTGCGTGTAAGGTTGCGAACCTCAAACGAATCACGGCTGAACCCGTAGATGGCGTACACGCTGTTCTGCTTGAATACCAGCAACCGGTCAGCATCGGGGATAATGGCCGTTATGTAGTCGCCGTCCTCACCAATGTCGATGTCTATGTAATCGCTGGCCGTCCAGTTCTCACCGTCGTTCACCGCCGAGAACCTGACCCGGTTCCTGTACGACGTACCTGATTCCAACGTGTAAGCAACCCACACGAACTCCGCCCATGTCGCCGCATAGCGGGCGCACGGGAAGTGTCCAGCAGAGCCGTCTATGTCCGGGGTGAGCCGGGTGGCGTTGTTGGAACCCGTCCAAGAAACCGCCGAATACGACGTATCGAACAGCGACCCGTTCACAATGTATGTCGTGTCGTTGAACGTCACGGCCTGCGGGCGTTGCAGGCCGGTCATCGTTATGTTCCCCGCCGATGACGTGATCTGGGTAAAGTTCCCTGCCGCACCAGTGGCAAAGTGCAACGTACTGTTGCCGCTGCTGGTGGCCGCTATCATCACCTGATTGTTGGACGCGTCAGAATGGTAGAACAAACTGAGAATGTGATCCCCTAGAGCCGTGGCGTTGATGATGTCTACAGCGTCCCGACGTGACACGCCGCCACGCGGGTCCACGTCCACGTTCAACAACCCCGGAGATTCGTTCACAGCCAGATTGAACTGGTCAGCACGCAGGTTCAGGCCACCGGTAAAGTCAGCGCGCTCGTCATAACGGTAGGCGTCCCCGCCCTTGGCTACCTTCGTATCCGCCCGAAGCGCCATCTACAACTCCCACGAATAACGCAACCTACCCGGCAGGTACGACTGCGACAGCCACCGTGATGCCCTGATGCTGTTCAACACCAGCGGCTGTGGGGCGGGAGAGTCCTCAAAGCGTGCCCGCAGATTGTCCAACTCTTGGATAAACTGCGAATAATACTGTTGCCCCATCGCAGCGTCTTCCTGCTGCTGATACGCCCGGTACAACACATACAATGTCAGCACGTTGTCGAACGGCACCGGCAAATCCGGTGTGTTCGCATCAGCAATCGCTGTGCGGTACACGGCGGTGTTGCCGCCAAACTCCACTGGGTTACGGTACCCGCGAACAGATACTGTCTGAACTTCGGAAGGAGTCGGATACAACCGAACCGTCTGGTTGGTGACCGCCGCCGACGCACTCGTGCCGCTGTTCCACGACGACCAGTACCACGGTCTGCCCGTAGTGTTAGAATCCAGCGGATACATAATGTCGGCAACGTCGTAGCCGATGTATTCCAACACATGGTTGGAGGTCTTCATCGCCGCTACTTCACGCAAACCGACGTTCTTAGGTGCAGATCCTCCCGAAAAGGTTACACCGTCATGGGTGAAACTAAGGCTTGTTCCCACCTCCGCCAGCGTGTAATCCTTCTGGGACGCAACCGTGTCAAACGTCACCGCCACCTCATAGAACGGCCACCGCTTCTCCGAATACACGATGATGTCGTAACCCTCACGGATAAACGTGTTCATCGTCGCGTCAGAGATGTCGTTTGTCGTTATGTCAACCACGTTACGAACGTGGTCGCGCATGGCGCTCAGTTGCACGAGGTTCCCCTAAGCGGTGTGGAAGACGCAGGAATCAGTGTCACCAACCGGGCGCCCCTTGCAGGGGTCCCCGGCTTTCGTGGTGGCAACGCACACAGATGGTGTCGCCACGGGGGCAGCATGGGTGGGGGTGGGGTTTACGCGATGGATACGTCGGTCAGACCTAACGGGGTGACCTTCGGGTTTGAGCGTCTTATAGTTTCCCGCAGGTTCTTCTGCGGGGCGCTGACCCTGTTTGTATGCGTATGCGAAACCTCTCGCCATGATGCCTCCCGTGGCAACTACCGCTGTTCAGGTGCTACTAGGCAGGCGTAATGCCGTACATGTAGCCCTGACGGGCACGGTTGCTCGTAGTCAACTCGCCGTAGCAGAGCAACTGCGAGAACACCGCATCCTGATTGGTGGGCCGCACGAACGGCGTTGGCTTGAACCAAACGTCGCTATGTGCAACCAACTGGACGTACTTGGTGTTGAGGAAGTACAACTTGCCTTCCCCGGCCAAGGTTCCATCAAATGTAATCGGGCAGCCCTTGAACAAGAGGTTCTGGAAGCCGCTGTCCGCCATATCAGTATCCGTGTAACGGATCTGATCGGTGAGCAGAGCCTCATAAGCCTCGTACTGGTTCTGACCGGTGATGCAGATGGTCGGCTGGTCGTTACCAACCGAACAGTCGTTGTACAGGGTAGCCATCGCGGCAATGGTGATTGCACCAGCCTGATTGGTTACCGCTGAACGCCACCACGAGTTGTCACCATCGGTGGCATCAATGCCGCCGGGAGAACCCGTAGAACCAACCAAGGCGCTCAAACCGAGCATATCCTTGCTGCTGTTTCCGGTGCCGTTGCCGAAGAACATGGTGTTCATGTTCTCAATGATTGTTTCCTGCGTCTGGAAGATCTTGCCTTCCAGAAGATCAATGATCTGGGCTTCGCCGTTGTTCTTGGCTTCCTCCATACCGTTGATCGTCACAGTGGCTGCATACTGCTTCCAGTCATACTCAGCCGCGCTAATGCCCGTCTGTGCTGTCGTGGAAATAGAGTCCGTACCTGCGTACGAACCAGCCGTTGAGTTGGTCCCGTAAATAACCGGGACAACGATCTTCGCACCACCCGAAATACGCCGAATCGTCTGACCGTTCGTCAACGCATAGAACAAAGGCCGTGCGCTAAAGATGTTGTCAGTAAGTTTCGGGATGTAGTTCTTGAGGGTGGTAGACAGAATCTCGTCAAAACTGCTGTTGCCAGCCGCCATAATCTGTCACCTTCTCTCTGTTGTTTAGGAAGTCAGGGAACGCTTAGCGTCCATGAACGCCTCTCGGATACTGGAAACTTCTTTCACCGGTTCGGTCGTGGAACCGGCCTGCTTGGAACCTGAAGGTTCCACCACGCCAGCGTCACGCTTTGCTCCGGTGCGCTCCTGTTCCTGTTCCAACTTGCTGGCTTTAGCGGCTACATCGTCGTACCGCATATGTGTCAATGCGGCTTCAAGATTGCCGATCTTGTGCGTCAGCGCGTGTTGGTACAGGGCGGGAGCGTCAAAATCTCCGTAGGTATCTTTGAGTTGATCTACCTGCTTCTCTACCTGTTGTCGTCTATGTACCCGGTCCTGCTGCTCAAGACGGGCTTCCAAGTTCGCTATCCGCTGCTCACTGGGATCCGGTTCATCCCACGGGTCCACTGGTCCCGCCGGTTCACCGGTTGTCCTCTCAACACCGAATGCGTTACCCAAAGCCTCTAGTGTTCCCGCCGGATCTGCCTCCAACGAGTTCACAATCGCCTCTGCTTGCTGTAACCGACCACGTTCGGATGCCAACTCCTGCGTCTTACGTGTGTAATCCGACTGGCGCTGGTATCCATCCCGAAGTTCGTTGAGACTGACCTGCTCTTCGACACCATCCACCTTTACGGTGTAGCCGTCGCCAACAGGTTCCTCTAGAACCTCTACTGAAGAATCTGGGCTGTCCGCCTCAACGGTTCCGTCAACATCTTCATTCATTATTCTATTTTCTCCTCGGAGTCCTGAAGGTTGCTCCTATGTAGTAGGGACTGCTGTCCCACTTGCTTACGAGAACGGAAGGTCTACGTCCATCTGTCCTTGAATCTGTGCCAGCAACTCCGGTGGCACCCCGCCGGTCGGGGAGAATGCCCCCTCCGGTTGCCCCATCGGCATCCCCGGCGGCATCTGACCCGCCCCGGGACCAGCCCCCGGTGCCGCCCCTTCGGGGCCGACCGGCTGCTGCGGTTGCTGCTGCATCATAAACTTGTCCGGGTCTTTGATTCCGAAACCGTTCGACAGAACGTGCTTTGCCAACGCCTGCGGATCAATCACAGTGCCCACCAGAGGAGCCAAAGCGTTCAGCAGCGATACAGCCTGCTGTTTGCGAATCGTGTCGTTGATCGGCTGCGTAGACCCCGCTTCCACACTGAAATCGTACTCGCCTGTAATGTCGTCCCGTCCATACGGCACAAACAGGCTGCCACCCTTGTCGGCAACCTGAGCCATCTGCTCCCCAGTCATAAACTGTTGCATCAACTGGATTACCCGACGACCGATTTGAGCGATAGCCAACTCTACAGTCGCCAACTTGTCCGCAGCCCTAGCGTTACCCGCATCAGCGATAATGCTCGCCTCTGTTGCCGTACGACGAATCTCTGGCATCTGACCGCGCGCATACTCCGACACACCGGAAACCGTGTTGATGTCAGCCTCCACGATCTCCGACATGTTGTAGATTTCCGGCGACAACGGCGTCTGCGGCATCGGAACAACCGTTTCCCCCAGCGGCTTGTTCTCATCCACCACCGGTACCAACCTGCCATCAGTATCGGACTCCAAAGCCTCCCGGCCCTCCGGCCCAAACGACCGCTCGTGATACAGGTACTTGCGGGCGTAACGCTTCCGGGCGTTCATCATCTGAGAACGCGTCTTGTCCAACTCCTGCTGTAGAGACTCCAAAGCCTCCAAATCCCCCATGGGGTAAAAGTAGTCGGGAATGTCATAGTTGCGCATCATCACGAACGGCTGCCCGTACGCATACGGCATCGCAATCGGGTCGATCAAGAACTGGTCCCCCGACTGCGGCAACACGCTCAACGTGTTCTCCGCAATATCGTAGTATTCGTACACGACACACCGTTCCTCGGTGTCAAGGTACTCTTCCTGCTCCTGCCGGGTAGAAACAGAATACATCGAATACAACAGCGAGTCCGCAGACAGGTTTTTGCGTGCCGACGCCTTGTAACGCCGATCAGTTCGCGCTGCTTCCAACGGTCGAACGATCCGCTGCGCAATCCACTTGGCATCCTCAATGCACGTCGCTTCCGGGTCAATAAGAACATCGAACGGCGAAATGCGCTCTACGAACGGCTGATCCTCCACCACCATCATCGCCGTCTGCGGAATGTTGGCAGCCATCTCCTCATCCGTCGGCAAACCCCCCGCCAGAATCGGATCCTCAGAAGCGAAAGCGTCGGCCTCCCCCAAAGCCTCCTCCAGCATTTCGTCGCGTTCCGCATCGCTGAGCGTGCGCTCCTGCTCCAAGAACTGCCACCCAACCTTGACCCAACTGTGGCCGAAGATCAAAAAATCCTTCACGGCACGCCGGAACGGCTTACGGAAGTCGTGATGCCGCCACAAATGGTTCACTACAGCCTCAACAAAGGCAGCGCGGTCCTGATTTTCCTCTGAGTTCGGTGTCACCACGATCTTGGGATGATTCACCGACACGGACGGGGCGATCACGTTGATCGTGCTGAAAGCCAGATTGACCGTAATCATGTCCTCGGGAGTAACACTCCCACGGGGCCAATGCTTCCCACGGTACAGATCGGTCATGCGACGCCACAGGTTGTCGTAACCCATTTCGTCGCGCCACCGTGTGGCGGCGTCTATCCGACGCTTGGTGTCCTCGAACCGGTCAGATTTATTCTTACGAGCCACTAGAAGTACGCCTTATCTGGCAGACGTTGAATGTTCCGCCCGTTCGCTTTCGCTTCCTGCTCCGCCTTTTGGCCGCGTTCTTCCCGACTCAGATGCTGCTCTTCGGGAGGCAACTGGGATCGGTAGCCCCGACCAGTTGCGAACTTTACGCCAAGTAGTTTCTGACGACGTTCCCATAACTCATCCAACTCGGCGCAGGACAACGGCCCACGCAGGCCCACGGTATAGTCGCGGAACTCTGCGTAGGTCGCCTCCCGGGGGAGGATCGCCACAGTTACGGGCGCTTGGTGTGCGGCGCAGCGTTGTGACCCTTCAGGTCCGGCTGTGGCTTCGACGGCTCAACCTGACCCGTCGTACCGTGCTGGTTGAGAGGAGTCTCGCGTACCGTGACCTCGCCGTAGCCACCGGTCTGGTTGGCGTACTTCGGGTCATCGAACCGCTGTCGGGGCGAGTTCGGCTGTGCCGGTTCCCAAATCGGGTTAGACACGACAGAACCACCACGCTCCATCTTGTTGTTCGTGCCCGAAGCGCCATCCACGGTACGGGTACCGTTGGTGTGCGAAACGAACTTGCCTGCTGCTGACATAAAACCTCCAAATAGTCTCTAAAGAGATAGATCAGACTGTCCCACGGACGTTATTTGCGCCGATAACCAACGGATTCACGTCATCGTCCGTTTTTCCGGCAAGCCGCGCCCACCAGTCAACAGTCCAGTAATCGTCCACTTTTTGCGCAAACTCCGGCATGAACGCGTACTGGCGCATCTCATTCGACAACGCCAACGCCATTACACGGTCATCATGCGGCGAACCCGACATCGAACCCCGCTCATTGCGGGTATACGTCCTCAACTCGGCCAAAGTGAACCGGTCGTGGATAATCAACTCGTCGGAACGCAACGCCATCCCCAAATCGTCGATCAACAACGGCTTCGTCGTACGGGTCGTCTTCCAACCAAACTCCTGCGACACCCGCGTTGTTGCCTGATTCAACGACCGTTTACGAAACAGGTTCGGATGCCCCAGATGCCGCAACTGGGTGATAGTCGTCAAACCATGGTTGTTTGACTCCACACACGTCAAGGCATCATTGTACCACAGTGAGAGCCGAAACACCTCGTGCGCCAACGTATCCGGCGGAATATGCCCATG
>Ga0255048_10002153_pt1 | contig 12790 bp, 17 predicted proteins | sample JV7_2_2_MG_FD_183619 | JGI IMG/M metagenome (GOLD analysis project Ga0255048, IMG submission 183619) | Seawater microbial communities from Jervis Inlet, British Columbia, Canada - JV7_2_2 | ecosystem: Environmental > Aquatic > Marine > Inlet | place: Canada: British Columbia | collected 2016-10-06
ATAAACGTAATAGACCTAAAATAGCAGATTCTTATTGTGAAGATTCTGGTATTGTAAACACGACCCATACAGACCTAACTAAAGATTTCAGATTTAGTATTAGTAAAGGTGATATTAAGATGCATTTAGATCAAAAACAGGCTGCTTTTGTAATGGAAAAAATTAAAGATTACTTGGATTTATAAGATGTTATATCTATCTATAGGTATTGATCCAGGTAAATTAGGGGCTGTTACAGTATTGGTTTTTGATGGGAATAAGAATTTAGTAGATATAACAATACATAAATTAGATAAACTTGGTATTAATGGTTTGATTGATCTATTAAATGAAACTGATGTTGATTTTTGTTACTTAGAAAAAATAGGCTTTAGACCTGTACAAGCAGAATTAGCTAATGTAGTTATAGAAAATAACCGATTAATTAGTTATAAGATAACAATGCAAAGGAGTGTTAAAAGGGAATCTGTTTTACATGAGAATGTAGGGGAATTGAAAGGTATATTAAAAGCATTAGATATTAATTTTGATATGATCTTACCTCAAGAATGGCAAAAGAAGGTTAGGTGCCCTAAGAAGGGAAGTAAGAAGATTTTACAAGGGATAGCCCAACGACTATACCCCGGTATTCACATTATTCAGCAAACAGCAGATAGTGTGCTATTGGCACATTGTGCAATGATGGATTTTGATATTAATGATGATGATTTGGAGGATATACCATGATTAAATTTTTAGAAGATTTAAATTCAGAACATATTATAAAAGCTATTGTTATATTAACAACTTTTGTTATTTTGTGTTTTATTATTATGGGAGTTATTAATATCTCTCAACCTAAAGTTTTTAAAGGTTATTATTTATCTGCTGTAAACGGGTGCCATAAAATTTATATAGACTGGGATAATAGATTAGACGGATTAGCTTTTAAATCTACTGATCCTAATGTTACTTTAGAAGTGTTTAAAGAATTACAAAAAGAATTTGAGGAGCTATAGATGGATAAACAACATAAACTAAAAATCTCAAAATCTCTAAAAGGTAAACCTAAGTCAGAAGAAACCAAAGAGAAAATGAGACAGGCTAAATTAGGTAAGAAGAGGTCACAGGAAACCAAGGATAAAATTTCTCTTGGTAATAAAGGTAAGAAAAGATCAGAGACTACCAAAGCGAAAATGAGTAAAGCTCTATCAGGTAGAAAATTATCAGAGGAAACAAAGGAGAAGATTAGACAAGCAAGGTTAGGTAAGAAATCTAAAAATAGGGTTTATACCCAAAAATTAGATATTAAAGGGTATTGCGGTACCTGTAAAAAAGTACAGTTTTTGGTGAATAAAAAAGAAGATTTTAATAAAAAAGGTACTCCTATTATCAGAGGTAAATGTAAGGTTTGTGATAGAAATTTAGTTGTTTTTAAAAAGAAGGTTGTTTAAATGTTAGAAGGAAATTTTCAAATAAAAGACGGGAAGATTTGTTTACCGTGGTGGTATTCCCCCGAACAACTAAGAGTAATTGCTAACGCATTAGAAAAATTTAATAGTGAGGCAGGTAATACACCTGTAGAAGATAAAGATAAGAAAGGATAATACCATGGCAAAAGAAAGAGAAGAACCTTATGTAATGGATGATATGAAATTAATTCATGAAGGACATATACCTATAACTAAAGAACATTCTGTAAAAAAAGATAAACATTGTTGGGTTCTGCACCATAGACCTGAATACAAATTGAATAAGACGGGTGATAAAGAAAATTTTACATCAACACAAGATACCTTTCACCCTACCTTAGAAGCTCTAGTAAAAGGGATGTCTGAAGATACTTTATATTTTGCTTGTGTTAAGTATAAAAAGGATTTAAAAGAACTTGCTGCTATTCTAAAAGAACATAAACGTCAAGTACAGAGTATTGTTTATATCTTAAAAGAGAGTGATGCTAATAAACAACAACAAAAAACCACTAAGAAGGTAAAAAATACTGTAGTTGAAAAATCAGATGATTTAGATGATGATATCCCATAGCATAGGGAGGTATCTAATAGCTAGTTATTGTTATTATTTATATGATAAATCAATAATGAAAGATAGTGAATATGATTTATTGGGTAGCGATATCCTAAGAAATTGGGATACGATTAAACACCCTCATAAGAAGCTACTTAGTAAGGCTGCACTAAAAGCAGGTACAGCATTTCATTTAAAGGAAAGAGATTACCCTTTAATAGTAGTAAATAAAGCTCATTCTTTGATGTTAGAACAAAAATATTTAGAAAGTTTGGAGAAAAAAACTATGTTCGGAGTAAAAGTAAGTGCGTTTTTTAGATTATGTGCTATCTCAGAAATTCAAAAAACAAAAAACGGTAAAAGTATTTTAAGACAACGAGCAGGTAGTATTGTACCAAAAGACTCTAAATCTATCTTTTTAACTTTAGAATTTTGGGAAAAGAAAGCGGATATGGTCTTTGATTTCGCTTCAAAAGGACAGATGATTTTTGTAGAAGGTTATTTAAAAGACGATTCTTTTACAAAGGATGATGGTACAACCTTTTTTAAGATGGGTGTAAGTGTTCAAGATTTCCAATTATGCCAAAGATCAGGAGAGAGTGTTTTTAAAGATAAGGATAAAGAAAATACCGATAATTCTAACCCCCAAGAAAATAAAGAAGATGGAGGTTTAAACGATGTCCCATAATACAGAGTATACCCGTAAAATAATTAAAGATTATCTACAAAAAGGAGATTGGAGGATAAAAGAGAATTCCAATCAATCCTATTCTATACAAGGGTTATATGATTATATAAGAAAACACACTGTATCCGATTATATGATGAGTATTTACCCTAGAGAAATAATTGAGGCTTATAAAGAAGGTTATTTTCATATTCACGATTTTGATTTTATGGGTAGTTACTGCTGCGGATGGGATTTTAAAGGTTTATTATTGAAAGGGTTTAACGGTGTTCCTGGTAAAGTAGCATCAGGGCCACCTAAACATTTTAGTGTAGCTTTACAACAACTTGTAAATTTTATATTTACAGTACAAGGAGAGGTAGCAGGTGCTAATGCAGTATCTAATTTCGATACCTTATTAGCTCAATATGTTAGATATGATAATTTAACATTTAAGCAGGTAAAACAAAGTATTCAGGAATTTATTTTTCATATGAATGTACCTACTAGGGTAGGGTTTCAAAATCCATTTTCTAACATTACTATGGATTTAACTTGCCCTAAAGATATGATAAATGAACCTACTATTTTATATCCTGATCTAAAGTATTCTGATTTTTCAGAAGAAATGTATATGATTAATTTAGCTTTGTGGGAAACAATGATAGAAGGTGATTTTAAAGGTAGACCTTTTAGTTTCCCTATCCCTACTTATAATATATCTGAAGATTTTGATTGGTTTAATCCGAAGTATATTAAATTATGGGAAATGACAGGGAAATATGGTACCCCTTATTTTGCTAATTTTATTAATTCTGATATGAAAGCTGAAGATAGTTTTAGTATGTGTTGTCGTCTTAGGTTAGATAAGAATGAGCTAATGAAACGTAGGGGGGGTTTATTTGCATCTGCTCCTATGACAGGATCAATAGGAGTAGTTACGTTAAATCTACCTAGATTAGCTTTTGAGGCAAAAAGTTCCATAGACTTTTTTGATAAAGTTGAACATTATATGAAATTAGCATCAAAACATTTAATAATCAAGAGAGAGTTTATTGATGAACTAACAGAAAAAGGGTTATATCCTTATGCTAGTGAGTATTTAAAAGATGTAAAAAATAAATCGGGTAGTTGTTGGGATAACCATTTTAATACAATCGGTTTAATTGGTATGAATGAAGCCTGTTTAAATATGCTCAGAGTTGATATCTTACACCCTTCTGGTAAATATTTTGCAAAACAGACTTTAAAGTTTATGTTAGATGTAGTACAAAATTTACAAATAGAGCATGGTAATTTATGGAATTTAGAGGCAACACCAGCAGAAGGATGTTCATTTTCTTTAGCTAAAAAGGATGTGGATAAATATAAGAATGCTGTCAATACAGCAGGGACAATAGATGTACCTTATTACACAAATAGTACCAATATCCCTGTAAATAAGGCTTCTGATATCTTTGATTGTTTAGAGCATCAAGAATCATTACAAACTCTTTATACAGGAGGTACAGTATTACACGTATTTTTAAAAGAGAAAATTGATGATCCTCGAAGTGTTGAGAAATTGGTTCATAAAATTTTAACTAAATTTAAAATACCTTATATTTCTATAACACCAACGTATTCTATCTGTTCTACCCATGGTTATATTTCAGGAGAGGTTTTTAATTGTCCTGTATGTGAAGCAGTAACAGAAGTTTATTCAAGAGTAGTGGGTTATTATAGACCCGTAAATACTTGGAATAAAGGAAAACAAAAAGAATTTGATGATAGGGAATATTATGAATAGAATAAAGACCCTTATATTCTTCTTATCATTATCTATCTTAACTAATAACACTTTATTCTGGGTAATATTTTTTTTATTACTTTTAGGTAAGGAGTAAGACATGAGTATTTTAACAAAAAACGCTATTCTAAACAGAATTGAAAAAGGTGATATTGTTATAAATCCTTTTAATGAAGATCTATTAAACCCTAATTCTGTAGATTTGACTTTAAGTAAACACCTAAAATGCTATGCTCAAGATAGATTAGATAGCAAATCACCAAATAAAACTATCGATTTTGATATGGATGAAGATGGTATGGTATTAAATCCTAATACTGTGTATTTAGCTAGAACTAACGAATGGACTGAAACATATAACTTAGTACCAAAACTAGATGGGAAATCGAGCATAGGGAGACTAGGGCTATCTATACATATCACAGCGGGGTTTGGTGATATAGGTTTTAAAGGATTTTGGACATTAGAGCTAAGTTGTGTACAACCAGTTAGAATTTACCCTAATATGAAAATATGTCAGATAAATTACTGGACATTAGAAACTGCATATAGACCTATTGAAAATTATAAAGGGAAATATCAAAATCAATCTGAAGTCATAGCATCAAAGAATCATAAGGATTATGAATAAGCATCTATACGATATTCAAGCAGAGAAAGCAATATTAGGTTCTATTATTAGGGATAATGATATGCTATCCCTAATAGTAGATAAATATTCCCCTGATTTCTTTTACTCTACTCAGAATAAAATTATATATAAAGCTTTAGTCAAGATGGTACTTAAAAATATTAAAGTAGATGTGGTTACTTTGACCTCTAGGTTAGATGATTTAGATATGTTAGAATCTGTCGGGGGTAATAGTTATGTTTTAGGTATATACAAAGATTTTGGTTATTCTGCTTTCAATATCGAACATTATGCTAATATTGTAAGAGAAAAAGCTATTGTCCGTAAAATAAGATCATTGTCAGAAGATGTTTTAAGTCAGACTGAAGATATTGATACCAATTCTGATGATCTATTAAACACAATACAAAATAATGTGCATAACATTAATAACAATATTTTAGATGATACATGCAAATCTACTGAGCAATTAACAGAGAGTATAGAAGATTTATTGTTTAATAAAGAAAAAAGAGATAAAAATTTATTAGGTATTAAGACAGGGTTTAAAACATTAGATAAAATAGTAAAAATGTGCCCTGGTGATTTGATTTTAATAGCAGGTAGACCATCAATGGGTAAAACTACTTTTGGTTTAAATGTACTTAATAATATTATGAATAGAGATTTAGCTGTTGGTTTATTCTCTATGGAGATGTCTAAAGAAAGAATTATGCTGAATGTATTAGGGCTTAGATCAAGAAATACGTTTGACGATCTAGTATCATCTAGTTATTCACCATCACAAAAAAAAATAGTAACATCTCATTTGAAAGAATTAGGTACTAAAAAATTATTTATTGATGATAAGACAGGTTTAACTACTTTACAATTAAAAGCTAAAATAAAAAGATTAATATTAGAACAAGATATAAAAATAGCTGTTATTGATTATCTTCAATATATTAAAAGTAATAGTAAAAGTTTTAGTAAAGCAGATAAGTTTAGTGAAATTGTTTTAGATATAAAAGCGATAGCAAAGGATTTATCTATACCTATAATTTTGATATGTCAATTCAACAGAGAACATGAAAAAGAAAATAGGGAGCCTAGATTATCTGATTTAGGTGATACATCCGCATTAGAGCAAGCTGCTGATATAATTATGTTTTTATACTCTTTAGATAAAGAAGAGATGGAAAAAGATAACATGAATTTAACACTAAAACTTGCCAAGAATAAAAATGGTAAAAGGAATGTAGATTTAAATTTACAATTTAGTAAACCTATATATAAGTTTTATGAATTAATGAGAGGTAAATAATATGAAAATTTTAATTGCTTTTGAATTTTCGGGAACTGTTAGAGATGCATTCATTGCAAAGGGGCACGATGCGATAAGTTGTGATTTATTGGAAACAGATCAACCAGGGCCACACTATCAAGGTGATGTAATGGATATTCTACATGATGATTGGGATATGATAATTGCTTTCCCTCCTTGCACAGATTTAGCAAGCAGCGGTGCTCGTTGGTTTAAAGAAAAGCAACAAGATGGACGACAAGAAAAGAGTATTGCTTTGTTCATGAGTATTGTTAAAGCTAAGTGTGAAAGAATAGCGATAGAAAACCCTATAGGGATTATGAGCAGCTACTACAGAAAACCGGATCAAATTATTCAACCTTGGCAATATGGACATGGTGAGACTAAAAGTACCTGCTTATGGTTAAAGGATATTCCTTTATTAATACCTACAAATATTGTGGAAGGTAGAGAACAAAGGATTTGGAAGTTACCACCATCAAAAGACAGAGCAAAAATCAGAAGTTTAACATATAAAGGAATTGCTGAAGCTATGGCCGATCAGTGGGGGTAGACAATTATGGAATGGATAGCAGCAGATTTTGAATCAGATTTAATATCTGTCAATAACATAATACCTTCTCCTATTTGTATGAGTTGGTTTAATGGTAAAAAAGCAGGTTTAACTAAACAAGTTGAAAAATATTTTGTAGGGTTAATATGTGATTGCTATGAAGATAAAAATAAAGGTCTTATTCTACAAAATGCAGCTTTTGAGCTATCAGTAGCATTAAAACATTTTACAAATACATATTTTGAAAGTACGTCTTTAAAAGAAATGATATTTACTATAGTAGAAAGAGGTCAAGTATTTGATCCTATGTTAGCAGAGCAATTACTACAATTATCTACTGTAGGCAATATCGATATGAAACAAACAGGATTAGAAAAATTAGCCTTAAAATATCTAAATATTGATATATCTGAGGATAAGAAAAATCCTGATAGTGTAAGAAAAAGATATAAGGAAATGGTTGATATACCTATTTCAAAATGGCCTAAAAAATTTGTAACTTATTCATTAGATGATTCTATTCATGAATATAATGTAGCAATGGAACAAATGAAGGTAATTAGAAAATCAGGTAGAGGGAGTGCTAATACTCTTGAGTTACAAATAGCTAAAGGTATTTGCTTTGCTTTAATGAAAGAGCAAGGTATGTATAAAAACACAGAAGGAGCTATTAAATTAAGGGATCAACTAAAAGAGGAAATAGAACCGGCAAAAATGCTATTAATAGAAAGAGGTTTCATTGAGAAGAAGGAAACCAAAAAGAAAGCTACTGGTTTAATAGAAGTATCTGAAAAGAAAAATTGTAAAAAGATGAAGGAGTATTTAGAAACTAGATACCCTGATAAAATAACTAGATCTAAAAAGGGAGGGGTTAGTTTATCTGATGAAGCTTTACAGCTTATATTAACATATTATCAGGATGAAATATTAATAGCATGGAATACTATAAGTAATCATAATATGATGCTAAATACTTATTTACCTCCTATGTGTGTGGATCATCCTAAAATATACACTAGTTACGTTACTTTAAAAAATACAGGTAGAACGAGTTCAGTTAAAGATAGTAAAATTAACCCTAGTTTACAATTCCAAAACCCCCCTAGAACAGGTGGATTTAGGGAACTTATTATACCCCCTAATGAGGATTATTGTATACTAAGTATTGACTTTTCTGGGATTGAATTATGTTCAACTGCTCAAACTTTATATGATATTTATGGTCAAAGTAATATGTTAGACCTGTTAAATTATGGGGATGTCCCTGTTGACTTCCATTGTTTTTTAGCAGCAGCGGTAAGAAGTAAAGATATCCATTGTAAAGTAACGTATGAAGATTTTTTAGACTTAAAGAAAAAAGATAGTAAATTGTTTAAGAAATACAGAAATAACTGTAAACCTATTAATTTAGGTAAACCAGGAGGTAGAGGGGCTAAATCTATTCGTGATGGTGCTGAAAAAGACGGTATAGTTTTAACCTTAAAAGAAACAGAAGAGTTAATAGAAGAGATGTTTGTTCTTATGCCTAGATTAGAAGAGTTCTTAGGTAACTACAAGAAGAAAATAAATACTTGGTTAGATGATTATATTACTGGTACTGTTTTGAAAACAAATAAACTTAACGGTAGAAAATATAATGAAAAATTATATTGGTATGATGTAAATGGTAGAGTAAGATGGGGTATTCCTTATACTGAAGCTGCTAACGGAAAAACAATGCAATCCTTAACAGCAGAAGGGGCTAATACCGCTATTGTGGATTTAATTAGAAATACTGATTATTTACCTTTTAGTTTTATACATGATGAATTAAATTTTTATGTATTAAGAACAACAGCAAAAAAGGACTTAGAGGACATATCATATAGTATGATCGACTCTATGCAAAAATATATGCCTAATTGTCGTATTTCAGTAGAAGCTAGTTTAATGGATGTATTCACAAAAGATGAAGACAACCATTTTTTTACAAAGAAACTTTGGAAAGATCCTATAAAATGATAATTATAGATATGTTAAGAACATCTTTAATAGATTACCCTGGACAAGTATCTACTGTTTTATATAACGGTAAATGTGATTTTAGATGTGTGTATTGTGATAATATAAAAAATTTAAATAAAGAACCTTTACTAAGTTATTTTCAAATAAGGAAAATATTATTAGACAGAAAACATTTAGTAGATCATGTTGTATTATCAGGATGTGAATTTATTTTAGAACCTGATATTATACCTTTTCTTATTTTTCTTAAAAATGAGGGTTTTAGTGTAAAATTAGATACTAATGGGAATAGCCCCGATAAACTTAAAAAGATAATAGATAAAAATTTATTAGATTATGTTGCTATGGATATTAAAGCACCCTTAGAAAAAATAAGAGGGGTTACAAGGAAACATAAAGGTTTAATTCATTATAATATAGTAGACTCTATAGATATTTTAAAAACAAGTAACATAGAGCATGAATTCAGAACAACTGTATATAAAGATCTATTTAATGAGTATCATTTTAAACAAATGTTAGATTTAATATCTGATTATAGGTTAGAACAAAAGTATTATATACAGAATATATCAGGGGATAGGTTTGAAAAAGAAGATTTAGAGAATTTGTTAGGTATTATAGATTTGGGTAAACAGTACAATATAAAAGTTGGTTTTAGAAATTTTTGAAAGGGTATATAATGATTGATATTAAACAAGTAAAAGAACAATTGAAATTATCAACAGTAGTATCCAGTTATATTAATTTAACATATAACAAAGGTCTTAGTTGGGGGCTATGTCCTTTTCATGACGAAAAAACACCCTCCTTTGCTGTTAATGATGAGACAGGTAAATATCTATGCTACGGTTGTAAAAAACGTGGTGATGTAATTGATTTCATAAGCGAAAAAGAAACTTTGGACTTATCTGAAGCTTTAGAATTTATAGCATCAGAATTTCATTTACAAATAGATATAAAATATTCAAAAGATGATTTACTTAGAAAAGAAATAAAAGAAATATATGCTTTTATTACAAATACATATAATTATATTTTAAAGGATCAACTTGAATTAGTAGAGTATTTAAAAAATAGACAATATGATACTGAAAGAAACCCGTTTGATTTATTTTATGTAAGCGATTCTAATTTATATGAAATATTATTACAAAAAGGTTTTAGTAAAAATGCTGTATTAAAAACTAATTTATTTATTAAATCACAAAGAGGTATGTTTTTTAGGCACCAGAATAGGCTAACATTCCCTTTACACAACGAAATTGGTATAGTGATAGGGTTCTCTTCAAGATCATTAGAAACTAAACCTGATGAACGTAAATACGTTAATGACTTGGGTTTTAATAGAGCAGATTTTCTATACGGGCTTGATAAAGCAAAACAGTACATAAAAGATCAAGACGAAGCAATCTTAGTCGAAGGGTTTTTTGATACTATTGCATCCCATTCAATAAAACGCAATAATACAGTAGCTACTATGGGAACTAAAATTACACGTTCTCAAATAAAGAAGATTATGAAATACACTAAGAATATTACCATGTTTATGGATGGGGATTTTGCAGGTAGACAAGCTATTGAAGATGTATTTTATTTGACAAAAGATGAAGATATAAATTTGAGGGTTATAGTATGTGATGATAAAAAAGACCCTGAGAATATGATACATGAAAAAAGAGAATTAGAGGATGTGGGTTATTTAGATTATATTCATTATCTCAGTGTTTGTGATAACTTATCATATGATGAAAGATTATACAAATGTGCTAGTGTGGTTAAAAGCATAGATCATATAAAAAGAAGATTATCTTTAAAGAAAGACTTATATACTATGTTTCCATCTGCTCATGAAGATATTGATAACTACTTTAAGTATAAGAAGAAATATAAAAACCAATTAGAAGTAGAAGATAAATATTTAGTGGGTAGAGAATGGGTGCATTATTTATATTTAACTGATAAATGGGCAAAAAAAATATTAGATAAAGTTTTAGCTATTCTTAAGGTAAGTTTAAAAATAGATGAAGATTTAATTAATTTCAAATCATATAATTCTGATGTCGGGTCTTTAGAATTAAAAGATAAAAAGAGAATACTTACCTGTTTTATTAAAAGTTTCTTTGATGAAAATCTTAATAAGGATAATTATTTAGAAAAGACTCTTGTTGAAAATAATATGATACAGGAGGTAGAAGAGTTATAATGAAAAATAATAAATTAGTATCAGTAGAGAAACTATTAGCTTTTGCTAAAAAATACAAAAATATAAAGTTTAAATTTTATAAGAAAATGGAGGGTTTATAATGAAAGTGACATTACTAGAATACCTTAAGATAAAACGTGATCTTTATAAAAGCAATCGAGACAATGAAGAAGCTATTGATAAAGCAGTTGCTAAAAAAAATAATATTGTTAAAATAGGTGATATCATAGAAGATCATTATCAAAAAATCAAAGTAGAGAGAATAGTACATGGGTATACTAATTACCGTGGAGGATTACCCTACTCAATGTATTATGGACATGGGATAAACAAGGATGGTACAAAAAGCAGACTAAAGAATATGCAGAAAATAAACGTGTATGGTTGTAATTTAGAAAAGGTTAATGGTAAAGAAGTAGAAAGCCTCAATTAAGAGACTTTCCTGAAAGATTTAGATTTACATATTTGACTGGGGGTTGTGCTCTGAGGATGTACATTAGGTGTTAGGTTAATACCATTAGCTTTAAAACACAATGCTATATTCTCTGCACAATCTCTATCTTTTCTACTATTAAAAATAGGTTTATCTTTAGCCCCTAATCTTAAAACACCCCTTACAAATTTAGAGAAAAAACTAATAGCATCATATTTTAACCCTATAGAAGCAACAAAAGAAGATGTTAGATTCTTAATACTATATTTCTCAACTTCTTTTAATCTGAAAACATCAATTAGGTGATATTTACTTGGATCGATTTTTGTTTCCTTGACACCATCTAATTTTAAATGAGCTTCGATTGTTTTATTGTCTGTTGTGTAATACCCTACATGACAATACTTACCAAAAGAGAACATAGTGATTAGTTTACCTACTAAATCTTCTGGTTTCCATCCTAATACATCCCCTTCTTGTACTGTTTCTAAATTAAACATATATTTCCCCTTTTTATTTAAATAAAAATCTTACGGCAGTACCTACTATTGCAGCAGTAAAGATATTAGTAGAAACAAGTAAAACAGCAGCTTTATTTAGTTTAGCATAAATAGGTGCTTTTAATTCAGACCTATTATCTTTACATTCTAATTTACTTGTATATGTTTCTCTTAAAAAAGTTTTCATTTCTTCAGACTGTTCTTTATTAACTTCTATCATCATTAATTTTAAATCTGAATTGTTAGTTTCCACGTTATTGCTCCTCTTGATCGTCGAGTTCACCCATTGTAATACTCGTGCCTCTTTTTAACAATACGGCTAACACTTTTTTCTGAGCTTCATTCATTTGCATTTTTGATGCTTTTTTAGCAATACTCTCAGCCATTTCTAAAGATAACTTAGCAGCAGCAGGGGAATATGTACGGATACCCACAGCAGCTATAAACCCTCTAACTGGTGTTCTTAGTTGTTCAGGTAAAAAGAATGTTGCAGAACTACCTAAAACAGCTAATGCTAACATAGAATTAGAATCCCTTGAAGTAGGTAATACTTTTTTAGCTTCTTGTACCTCCTTCTCAATTAAATCTTTTGATGCTAATGTTTTCTCTTTTAGCACAGACATGATAGGATCATTTTTAGGGTTATAAGATTGTAAATCTTTTATTGTTTTTTCATATACTGATTTTCTATAACCTAAAC
>Ga0255048_10002154_pt1 | contig 12787 bp, 9 predicted proteins | sample JV7_2_2_MG_FD_183619 | JGI IMG/M metagenome (GOLD analysis project Ga0255048, IMG submission 183619) | Seawater microbial communities from Jervis Inlet, British Columbia, Canada - JV7_2_2 | ecosystem: Environmental > Aquatic > Marine > Inlet | place: Canada: British Columbia | collected 2016-10-06
TGTCCCGTCACGACATATCGGGGGGGTAACACCCTGGATCTGGGTGTACCTCCGAGTTACATTCATACCCTCGACCCCGATCACCGATCCGACCTGTCCGTACCCGCCTTTCCAGAAGAGACCGAGGGTCCCCGGATGTCCGATGTCCTGTCGAGGCTCGCCGGCGGTGAGGGTGATCTGTCTCTTGTCGACCGATCGCACCCAAACACCAAAGCTGCGTTTCGGAGGTTGGACGCGAAGAGCGCTCTTCCGAAACCCGTTGGCGTAGATCCACCCACCAACGAAGTGGATTAGCACCACAAGGATGACGACCAGCGAGATTGCTACTGCAAGAACCAAAGTGGGGACACGATATGAGAGCCGGTCAGATCAGACGCTCTCCCGCGTGGTACTCGCCACAACGCGGCTACTGGATGGCCATGGCGATGCGGAGTCGTTCCTCAGGGGTTATGAAGTGGTCGGCGTCCTCAGCATCGTCACCGAGGTCGATCTGAACCCACCGCACTCGACCCGGATAGCGGGTGTCAGCCGAAGAAGCGAAGTCGTCGGTGACAGATGTGGCGGTGTCGTGACCCACGTCGGTGGTCTCGTCGGCGGAAAACAACATCGGCTGAGTGCCTTCTACCCGACCTTCGCCGATGGCCTCACCGTCGATGTAGAGAGTGACTGTCCCTCCTTTGCCAATACCACCCCCGTCGTAGTCGAACTCGGCTCGGACCTGATGCTCGCCGGCATCGAGGGTTGTGTTCCCATACACCTTGAAACGCTGGGCACCGAACAAGTTGTAGCAATAGGCAGGTTTGCCTTCGTGGACGTATAGAACCCATCCGCCGAACTGTCCGCCTTGTGCGACGAGAACACCGTCACCTCCCTCATCTGGCGCCACGATCTGGGCTGTTACCGCGTGGCTCTTGTTCTTGATGTTGATGACCGTGTTCTCGGGGAGTCGACCCATCCCTCCGAAGAGCAACTGGCTGTTCCCGTGAATGAGAAGCGGCCTCCCTGCCATCTCCGAGTTGAATCTCTCGACCCGTCGATCATCGAGTGGTAACACCTGGTATCGGGCTGCCTCGATCAGAAAGAGTCTCTGCAGCTCTTCCAGCTTCTCCGGCATCTTATCGGCGAGGTTGGTCGACTGGGTCCAATCTTCGGGCCCGTAGAGTTCCCATAGGTCTCCAGCAATTGGCGGCAACTCCGTGCCCATCACCCAGGGGGTGCTGTGTCGGGTCACCGCTGTCCAGCCTTCGTGGTAGATGCCCCTATTGACAAACATCTCGAAGTACTGGGTCGTCCGCACATCGTCGGCGTCTTCATCGTCAAAGCTGTAGGCCATGCTGGTGCCTTGAAGAGCGTCCTGCTGGACACCGTTGACGAAAGTGGGGTGTGGTAGCCCGGCTGCTTCCATGACGGTGGTCGCGACATCAATGACATGGTGAAACTGAGTTCTGATCTGACCGCGGCTGCTGAATCCGTTGGGCCAGTGGACCACCGTGCCGTTACGGGTGCCCCCCCAATGCGACGCCACCTGTTTGGTCCACTGATATGGGGTGTCCATGGCATGGGCCCAACCCACTGCGAAGTGGTTGTACGCCTCAGGCCCACCGAAGTCATCGATGCGCGCGGCCATGAACTCGGGGGTCTCGATATCAAATGCACCGTTGAGACTGAGCATCTCGTTGAACGTGCCGTTGATGGTCCCTTCCGCCGACGCTCCGTTGTCCCCGATTATGTAGAAGACCAACGTGTCATCCAGGATCTCGAGGTCTTCGAGGGCGTCGATGAGCCGGCCCACCTGGTGATCGGTGTGCTCGAGGAATCCCGCGTAGATCTCCATCTGTCTGGCGAGAACCGGCTTCAGCTCATCTGGCATGTCGTCCCACGCCGGAATCTCCTCGGGCCGCTCGGTGAGTTCGGCGTCTTCGGGGATGACACCCAGCGCCTTCTGTTGGGCCAGAGTTTGATCACGCAGGACGTCCCAGCCCTGGTCGAACTTTCCCCTGTATCGATCTGACCAGACCGGCGGCACATGGTGCGGAGCGTGGGTGGCCCCAGGCGCGTAATAGGCAAAGAACGGCTTGTCGGGCATGAGTGCTTTCTGCTGACGGATCCAGTCAATCGTGTGATCGGTCATGTCCTCGCCGAAGTGGTAGTCCTCGTCGTCACCATGCTCTGGCTCTATCGGGACGGTGTCCCTGTAGATCGCAGGGGCGTATTGGTTGGTTTCGCCACCGATGAAGCCATAGAAGTGCTCGAAACCCTGCCCGGTCGGCCATTGCCGAAACGGACCCATCGGACTGGTTTCCCAAACTGGCACCTCATGACACTTTCCGAACTGTGCCGTCGAGTACCCGTTGAGTTTCAACATCTCGGCCAGTGGGGCTGTGGAGTTCGGGATCACAGAGGTGTATCCGGGTGCAGACGTTGCAAGCTCGGTGATTCCGCCCATCCCCACCGAATGGTGGTTACGTCCGGTCAGAAGCGCTGCTCGCGTGGGGGAGCAAAGGGCGGTCGTATGAAACCTGTTGTACTTCAGCCCTTCCCCGGCCAGTCGCTCTGCGGTCGGAGTCGAACAGGGGCCGCCAAATGTGCTCGAGGCCCCAAAACCCACATCGTCGAGAAGGACTATCAGGACATTGGGCGCTCCGGCCGGGGGACGAGTTGGCGCGATCGGAGGGAAGCTGGAGGCCGGGTCTTTGGCGTCGTAGGTGAGAAGGCCTTGATAGGGCTTGTCCGGGATCGGTAGAACATCTCGACTGCGCTCGCTGGGCATTTTCGACTCCTCGTTGGACATGGATAGAGCAAAGGGTGAACCTAGTCACGCCTGCCACCTTTCTGTGAACCGTTTCATGACCTCAACCCGCGTTTCGGTTCACCGAAGGGTGTTTGACTAGATTCCTCGGTATATGAACCTCACGGAGAACTTCGTAAGGGTGGCGGTCACGGTGTCGGACCGTCTAAACCCGATCACCAGTGGGCCCGCCGGGCCACTGAAGGCCAGTGCGGCGCTCGATTCGTTTGGGCCATCCTTGATGCCGAGAACATCGGTCCATCAGGGCATCGCTGCGGGTCTGACGGTGCTCGCTGCGGAGGCCATCGGTGTGAGTGTCGATGTTCTGGCGAGAAGTGTTGCCCCCAAGGGCTCACCGCTCGCCTGGCGGATCGGGTCACGGGCGGTGATAGCAGCCGGCGGTGCGACCCTGGCTCGAATCCAGGAGGCAGATGACGAAGCCACATCCAAGGCGATGCTGCGCAGTGCCGGGCAGATCGTCAGTGTCGCCGCCCTCGGCGGCATCATCCACGAAGCAGGCAATGAGGTGCAAGGGAAGATTGACACACCCATTGTCCCCATCATCACCGGACTCGGCGGTTTCGGCTATGTGGCAAGCCGTTGGGGCAAGGAGCTGGAAACTCGCAAGGCCGTCATCCAGCGTTGGACCGAAGATGACAAACCGGCTCAACTGCCGATGTCCATTGCCATCGCCACCGGTCTGGCATTTGCAGGCAGATGGGTTGGCCGCGGCTATATCTCGTCTCGCAACTCACTTGTCGGGTATATCGGTGAGAGCTCGGGTCACTCGGCGATCGGTCGAGCCATCAACGGCGCGCTGTGGGGTGCGGGGGCGGTGGCTCTCTATGGCAGTCTCGTCCGACGGATATCGCGCGCCAACGCAAAGATGGAGACCAACTTCTCGGTGCCACCGAGCAATGAGTTTGTCTCCGGCGGTCCCAACAGCATCTCGCCATTCGAGGAACTGGGTCTTCAGGGTCGCCGGTATGTGACCGAGGTTGTACCGCCCGACGTGATCGAGGAGACACTCGGCGAACCGGCCAAGGCTCATCCCATCCGTACGTATGTGGGTGTCGACTCCGAGCCGATCTACGCCACGGGCAGATCCGAATTGGCTCTCAACGAGATGGAGCGTCTCGGTGTCTTTGATAGGGAGTATCTGCTTCTGGTGTCTCCAACCGGTACCGGCTGGGTTGATCACACCATGATCGAGTCCGCCGAGCTATTGGCCCGTGGTGACATCGCCACGGTGTGTATCCAGTATGGGAAAGCACCCTCATTCCTCGAGGTTCAGGGGGTGTCCTTGGGTCGTGCCCAGTTCCGACAACTTCTGTGGGGTGTCAGACAGCGTCTCCGAACTGTTGACGAGAAGAAGCGTCCCAAGGTCCTGGTCTTTGGTGAGAGTCTCGGAGCCTGGTCGAGTTCCGACGTGATCATGCATCAGGGCATCGAGGGATTCGACCACTACGGCATTTCGAAGGCGCTTTGGTTTGGCCTACCCGGTCTCGCTCGCTGGTCCAAGGCCGGAATGCGCGAAGGTCGAAACCCACTGACGCCGGAAGGGACCGTCGCCGCTTTCGACAGCTTTGAGCAGTACGCAGCCCTTTCACCCGAGGAGCGTGACAGGCTGAGGGCGGTGGTCGTTGATCACGACAATGATCCAATAGCGACGATGTCACTCCGACTGGCGGTCAAGAAACCGCCGTGGCTCGATGGCGAGCGGGGTCGAAATGTCCCCGAGAAGATGAAATGGACACCCGTTATCTCGTTTATCCAGATCATGATCGACGCGATGAACGCAATGGTCACTGTTCCTGGCGAGTTCAAGTCATTTGGTCACGACTATCGAGGGGACACCGCCGATTTTGTCCAGGCGGCTTATGGATTTCCGTCGACCACTGATGAGCAGCACCAAGCGATCCACGACACCCTCATCGCCCGTGAGTTGGATCGTGCAGCCCGGATCAAGGCCGAGGAGCCGGGTGTCATCTCCGATCCCATCGAGAAGGTGGGCGAAGTCGTCCAGTAACCACTCAGGTCTGGGGACTCGACGATGACGGACGGATCGATCTACAAGCTGGACTGGAGTCGGGTCAATCTCCGTGGCGGGGTCGTGACGGTCGTTGTCATCGTCGCCGTTGCCGTGGTCCTGGTGTTCTTCGGCACCCTCGGAATCGCGGTGGGTCTGGCCACGCTCTTCGTGATGATTGCCGACACTCCGGGCTCACTTCGCAGCCGGCTCATCGCCGTCTTGACCTTCAGCTTCATCGGAGCACTGTTGGCCTTCGGCGGAGCCTGGACAGGATCAGAGAAACCTCTTCTTGCGTCACTGCTGATGGCGGCGGTCGTCTACTTGGCGACGATCGCTGCAGCGAGGGGCAAGCCTGCGGCCGTGCGTTGGCTGCTTTTGTCTATCTGGGTCGTGATGGTGATATCGCTTTCTAGCGGAGTGGAGCGGCCGGCCGAACTATCCCTTGCCTTCCTTGGTGGAGGCCTTCTCGCCGGGATTGGAATCTCGGTACTCGGTTGGCTCGCCGACGATGATGAAGAAGGCGATCGACCTCTTCCAATGTCGGTCGTACTGGCGGAAATTGGGACTCCGTTGGGACGTTTTGCACTGATTCGAGGCCTGGCTGCGGGAGTAGCGACCTACCTCGGCGTATTGCTGTTCCCGGACTTTCCGGTGTGGGTGGTGATTGCTGTACTGATAGTTCTGCGAGAGGAGCGCGGCGCGACGATCGACATCGGTGTGCTTCGAACACTCGGGACCCTGCTCGGCGTGGCTGTGGCAAGTGGTGTCCTGCTCGTCCTAGGAGAAGACGAGCTTGCCGTGATTGCTGCGTTTCTGTTCTCTGGTTTCGCGATGATCGCGTTCCAGAAAGTGAACTACGCCGTGTTCAGTCTCTTTCTCACTGCGTTGCTCGTTTTCGCCCTTCATGTAAGTGGGGAGGATGCCCTAGAAGGAGGGATCGCTCGGCTGCTGGCAACGCTGCTTGGTGTCGCGATCGCCTTCGGGGGAATCCTGGTCACCACGTCTGGCCGCAGTTCGACTCAGTCTTCTTGAGCCTGTCGCATGGTTCGACCGGTGCCGAGCAGGGAGACGACCCGTGCCACCACGACAACGAGGAAGATTTGGCCCATGACCGTCTGGAAAACCACGACCGCCCGCGCCACGTCGGTCACGGGCGTGATGTCGCCATATCCCAGTGTTGTCATGGTGACAAAGCTGAAGTAGTTGAACTCCCCGAGCCCACCGTCGATCACGGCCTTGAAGGAGTCCGGATCCAGGTTATGGATGGTGGCGAAGATGAAGCTGAAGGCGATGCCGAGCGCAAGGTAGGCGGCGATCGCTCCCCACATCGTGGTGCCGGTGATGATCTCGTGTTGGGCAATGCGTCTCACGATCACGAAGGGCGCTGCGATTAGAAGTACCCCGAGTATCGATGATGCGACTCCGACAACAGCGTCCTGACTGCCGGGAACGACAAAGGCCAGTATCACCGCGCCCCAGGCCAACCATGAGATCCGCACTGCCCACGGCTTCGCCTCCGAAGCAGCCATCGAGAGTGTTGCGGCGCCACCGGCGAGAATGGCGGTGATGATTCCTGAAGAGTCCTTATTGGGGGACAGGGCGATGGGCACGAGTATCAGCAGTATGAGCATCACAGTCACGGCGACGTAGGCGTCGGATGATCGCTCGAATCGCTGCCAGCGTTTGGATATCTCTGGTGACAGGCTGGGGTTCCTGGGTTGGTCTCGTCACGTTAGGAACGGATAGCACCCACTTCCGGTATCAATCGATGCCGGGGAACCAAGTAGCCGACGAAAGCGTCCAAAATGGGATGGGCATACCTATCTCTTTCTCACCATGACACTCGTTTCAACAGTCGCACCACTTGTCGGTTACGCAATCGTCTTTCAGACGATCGTCTATTTGCTGATCCCCGCCCGGCGCCGGACGCTGATTGCGCCCGTTCTCACCGGTGTGGTCGGAGCCGTCTTGACCCTTGGGGCCGGCTGGATCTTCGGTTTCGAGACGGTCGGTCTCGGTGCTCCCGATATGGCCGTCGTAGCAGCGTGGGCCGTTGCCACTGTCCTGGTGATGGCAGTCATCGGCAGCGTCATGTTGAGGAGCCCTGAGCTTCGATCCCAACTGGCCGACCCGCGGCTTGCCGCGCTGAGCCCTCGTCAGGCATTCATGCAGATCGCAGTACGGATCCCTGTCATGACCGCTCTAATCGAGGAAGCCTTCTTTCGGGGTGTTCTCCATGCCGCTCTCATCGCGCTTTACCCACCATCGGTGGCTCTCGTCGGTGGCGCGCTTCTCTTTGGTTTGTGGCATGTCGGTCCCGGTCTCGATCAAGCACGCGCCACGAGCAAGGATTGGCGGCGAAATGCCCTTCACGTCACAATCACCGTGCTGGCCACGTCTCTTGCCGGGGCGGCTCTTGTCTGGCTTCGGATCGAGACCGGCTCCATCTGGGTTCCGGTGGCGGTTCACGCGGGAATCAACATGACCATGGCCGTCTACGCTCGACTTGCCGCCCGTCGTCAGGTGGCCGGCGTTCCCGCCGGCTGAACCCAACGAGTCGACCTCTCGCGCGTGCCACACTGGTTCGCCATGGCCGGTTCATCAGACCACGCGGTGCCAGCCCAAGATGGGCGATCCTTTCGAAAAGAGGTCCCACGCGGTTCTCATGGAGACTGGACCCCCTCCCCAACCAGACCGGACCCCGTTGACCTGATTGAAGGCCAAAACGAAGATCGTCTGTCCTCGATGGTCCCGGTTCGAAGGGTGAGGATGGCCGAGTCGCCATTCACGTTCTATCGAGGGGCCGCCCGGATCATGGCTCACGACCTCTCACAGACTCCAAGCACTGCTCTCGAAGTCCAGTTGTGCGGAGATGCGCATCTCTCCAACTTCGGCACCTTCGCCTCGCCCGAGCGCGATCTCCTCTTCGATCTCAACGACTTCGACGAGACCCTTCCCGGGCCTTGGGAATGGGATGCCAAGAGACTCGCCGCGTCCTTTGTGATCGCTGCGAAGGATCTGGGATTTGACGAGGATGACGGAAGAGAGTTGGCCGAAGACTCTGTCCGCTCGTACAGAGAAGTCATGCAGAAGTTCGCGGGGAGAGCCTGGCTGGAGACCTGGTACAGCAGATTCTCCCTTGACGATCTTGCAGACCGCGCCCAACAGGAGAACGTCAAGAAGAAACGCCGGAAACAACTGGAGAAGTTTCTGCGCGGAGCAAAGAAGAAGGATCATCTCCGGGCGGCCAGGAAGCTGGTCGAGCACGAGAATGGGCGTCTAAGGCTCCGGAGCGACCCGCCGCTCCTGGTTCCACTCCGCAACATGCCTGTCGTCGTTGACAACGAGCAGATCGAGAAGGCGATATACGAGAGCTTTGCCGGCTATCGCCGCAGTCTCAGTGATGAGGTCGGGCATCTACTGGATCGGTACCAGGTGGTGGATCTCGCTCTCAAGGTCGTAGGAGTGGGAAGCGTGGGGACACGTTGTTTCGTTGCCCTTCTTGTTGGGAGAGGGCAAGAAGACATCCTGCTTCTACAGGTGAAGGAGGCCGGCACGTCGGTCCTCGAGGAACACCTTATGCCGAGCCGGTATTCGTTGAGCGGCCAGAGGGTGGTTGAGGGCCAGCGACTCATGCAAGCGGCGAGTGACATCTTCCTGGGTTGGAGTGAAGGCACATATACCGGTAGCCACTACTACTGGCGTCAGCTGAAGGATTGGAAAGCCTCGATATCCTTCGCCGATGCGGATGGGGAGGGAATGGGTCGCTACGCGAGGGTGTGCGGTTGGACGCTGGCGAGAGCCCATGCGGTCTCTGGAGACCCGGCCGCGATCGCTTCCTACCTTGGGTCAAGTACCAACTTCGAGCTCGCCCTTGGTGAGTTTGCGGTTAGATATGCTCGTCAGAACGAATTGGATTATGAGGCCTTTGTGACCGAGATCAGAGACGGACGACTGGAAGCGGCGGAGTTGGAGTGAGCCAGGACACGGAGTCAACCGACCAGCCAATTACGGACATGATGTCGGAGGAGTTCCAGGACTACAAAGGATCTGTTCTTCCAGAGGGCGCCGGTTTCGACCCGTCTCAGCTGCTCACCGGTGATTCCTTGCGGGGAATGGCGGCGATCGTGGTATCGGTCATGGTGCTCCGCGCCCCTAGCACATCACCAAGAACACTCTCTTTCCTCATTTCGGCAATTCTGATTGCGTGGGCTGCCGGCGGAGTTATCGAGCTTCGTCACGCCGAGTCGCGAACACGTTGGGATATCGCCCGAGTCCTCTTTCTGGTTGTCGCCGCCGCTGGGCTTGTTCTCATCCCCAACTTCACCGGCGAAAACCTCGGTCGAGCGGGTGGCACCGCCCTGATTGTTCTGGGCGTGGTCAACGGCTACCGGGCGTTTCGAGGCCGGGAGAACGCGTCTCTGACAGAGCCCATGCTTGGTGCATTCTTCTACGTGGCCATTGGGACCGCTCTGGTGGTCTCACCCACCTCCATGATTGGATTGGCTGTTCTACTTCTTGCCACTTATTGGTTCGTCGCAGGCGTGCTCACGCTTGTCACGAATGTCCGACTCGATGATCGGACAATCGAACCTGGTGGGGTTTGGCAGACCTTCCTGGCGTGGATCCAAACCAGGCCTAACACGGCCGACGATCGACGCCAGCTCTACGACAAGCTCTTCTACGAGGGAGATATCGGACCTCGGCGACTCTCGAGATTTTTCACACTCATGGGATTCGCCACCGGGATAGCCGCCTTTGGCATCATCGGCGACTCAACAGCTGTGGTAATTGGTGCGATGCTCGTTGCTCCGCTGATGACCCCGCTGATGGGGACATCACTTGCCATGGTCATGGGCTGGCCGCGGCGAGCCTTCATGTCTGGCGGGGTGGCGCTGGGGGGGATCCTTTTCGCCATAGGTCTCAGCGTTCTCTTCGGTTGGATGTACGGACCGGACATCTCCACCGTCGCCAACTCGCAAGTAGCTTCACGGATCGGCCCAACTGTCGTTGACCTCGCTATTGCTATCGCAGCTGGAGGTGCTGGCGCTTTCGCGTTATCGAGACCCGACGTTTCGGATTCCCTACCCGGTGTTGCCGTGGCGATCGCCCTGGTGCCTCCACTCGCGGTTGTCGGCTTGATGATCTCGCAGGCCGAGTGGTCGGCGGCGTCCGGTGCCCTCTTGCTCTTCGTGACAAACCTCGTCGCCATCATCCTCGTCGGTGGCGGTGTTTTCGTCCTCACCGGTGTCGTGCCGGTGCTTCGACTATTGGACAATCGAGCTTGGGTGAAGAGAAGCTTGGGAATGGTGGCGGTGTTAGCCATTGCCGTGATAGCAACTCTCGGAGCGAGCGCGGATACCTTTCAGAAGCAGACTGCAGGCGTTGCCGCTGCGGATGACGTCGTTGCGGACTGGTTGGGCAACTCGGATCTTCACGCCATACGTTCTGAGTACACCGGTGACGAGTTCTTTGTCATCGTCGAAGGCTCCGAGGAACCGCCCTCAATCGACGATCTGGCCGCGGCTTTCGAAGATGAGTTCGGAAAGCCGGTTGGTGTTTCGGTCAAGTGGGTTCCGACCACCACTTTCGAGTTTGCGGTGGACGACTGACCGAGGCCTTTCGGACGGTAACAAAGAAGAGACCCCCATCATCGACGGGGGCCTCTTCAACTGGTGTGGATTTAGTCTACGCGAGAAGCTTGGCCTTCTGCGCCTGGAACTCGGCGTCGGTGATGGCACCGGAGTCCTTCAGCGAAGAGAGCTTTGCGATCTCGTCAGCGGCCGACGCACTGTCGCCGGCAACCGACTGGATGTATTCGCGCTGTGCGTTCGCCGCATCGGAGGCCTGCTTCATGGAGCGCTCCTGCATCTTGTCGCCGTTGGCGATCAGATATATCAGGACTCCGAGGAAGGGAAGGACTATCACGAAGAAGATCCAGCCTGCCTTGCCAAAGCCGGAGATTTCGCTGCGGAAGATGTCGGCAAAAATCGTGATCAGCAGCCAGATCCACACGAAGAACATAAAGAACCAGAGCATGGACCAGAACAGGTCGAGAAGCGGCATTGAACCTCCAAATAGAGAGTGCGGGTAGTCGACGGGACCGAGGGTCGTCGTTGACGGCACATGACTATATCTGGATCGGGGGAAGGAAGCGACTTGGAGTGCTGGTCAACACCAACGGCCACCGTTAGCCGGTGGCCGTTGGTGACGTCCGGTGCCCTTATCGGGCATCGGTGAGAGTTAGATGATCTGGGCGATGAGCGGTATCGCGACGAGGTTGGCCGCCACCACACCGAGTCGGGTGATGGTCGGGAACCTGGCTGCTCGCACTGAAGTGGCTGCGAGAGCCACACCGGCGAGGACAAAGAGCCATGCGCCGCTGGTCAGCATGGTCGCCATCAGGAGAACAAGCGTGGCGGTGATCATCCCGCCCGCTGCGATCGCGATGCGAGCAGCCTTGCCTATCGGCTTGGTGGCCCACTCTTCGAGGACGATGTCTGAAGTAGTCATAACCCGAGTAACTTCGGCAGATCGGCGCGAATGCTTTAGCGGCTGACCGTCACCCCAACCGCTTTTGTGAAGATTCGCGCGGCCATAACCCGCGTAAATCTTCACAAAACGGGTTTCAGGCGAGGGCTGCCCGGGCGGCGTAGTAGCCGCACATGCCGTGAACGCCTGCACCAGGCGGAGCCGCCGATGAGCACAGAAAGACCCCACCGCCCAGTTGGTAGGGCCGTTTGGCGCCCATCTGCATGATCTTCTTCAACCCAAACCCACCACCACCGATATCCCCGCCCACGTAGTTGGGGTTGTAGGTCTGATACTGGGCCGCGTTACGGGTGGACCGTTCCAGGATGACATCCTTGAAACCTGGGGCGAATCGCTCGATCTGGTTCTCGATTGCCTCGGTCATGTCCACGTCGGAGCCGTTGGGAACATGGCAATAGCCCCATGCCGTGTGCTTTCCGTCGGGGGCGCGGGTTTCATCAAACTGAGATTGTTGTGCCATCAGCACGAAGGGCCGATCCGGATGCTCTCCCTTGAACACGGCGTCTTCGGCGGCTTCCACCTCGTCATAGGGGCCACCGACATGGACCGTGGCCGCCTGGCCACTCAACGGGTCGGCCCAGGGGATGGGCTGGCTCAGCGCCCAATCCACCTTGAAGACCCCCGGTCCCGGCTTCCATCTCGGGAGACGTCGCAGACTCGAGGGGGAGAGTCGATCCTTGGCGATCCGGTAGGCCGAAGGTGGCATCACGTCGAGAAGGACGGCCTCACCAGGCACCTCGCGGATGTTCTCCACCCAGCGCCCCGTCTCGATGACGCCGCCGAGCTCTTCCAGGCGATCTGCCAGGGCCAGGGCGATGCTTCTCGATCCCCCTTTCGCCATTGGCCATCCGTAGAAGTGGCCAATGGCTCCGAGCATCACCCCGACGGCTGACGTAGCCGGAGCACTGAAAGGCGCAATGGAGTGGGCAGCCAGGCCGGCGATCAACGCCTTGGCTTCCTCCGTTTTGAACCTCTTGACCAGAAGCGACGCCGGAAGGGCGCCGATGGCGGCGACCCGAGCGAACTTGGTCTTGTGCTTGGGGTTGATCGTGACAGGGGCTAGGACATCTTCGACCAAGTCGTCGATCCCCTCCACGAGGGGCCCCATCAGTCCGACGTAGCTGGAAGCGTCGACGCCGAGTTGATCAGCGGTCTCTTCGACGGAACGATGGAGAGCCACCGATCTACCACCGTCCATGGGATGAGCGAATGGGATCGGTGACTGAATCCAGTCGATCTCCAGCCCGAGTTCGTTGAAGAACGGCGAGGCCACCCCGGCAGGGTGGATCGCTGAGCAAACGTCGTGGAGGAACCCGGGCATTGTCAGCTCTTCAGTTCGTGTTCCGCCACCTATCTCGTCGGCGCCCTCCACCACGAGCACCTTTCGGCCGGAGCGTGCCATTTCCACGGCGGCG
>Ga0255048_10002157_pt1 | contig 12783 bp, 27 predicted proteins | sample JV7_2_2_MG_FD_183619 | JGI IMG/M metagenome (GOLD analysis project Ga0255048, IMG submission 183619) | Seawater microbial communities from Jervis Inlet, British Columbia, Canada - JV7_2_2 | ecosystem: Environmental > Aquatic > Marine > Inlet | place: Canada: British Columbia | collected 2016-10-06
AAATAGGTGCTTAGTCATTTTGTAGACGTATTGCTCATTGCCCTCTACGTCTGATTTCAGGAATTCAACATTAATACCACCAGGAGAATAAACCTCAGAACAACTCTCATCTATAAATCCAGACACCAAACCAATCTTAGTATTCAGTTTGTTAAGAGATATATTTTTTATAAACAAATCAATAATCTCTTTGCAAAAATCATATGCCACAACGTCATATCCTTTCAATCCAGCTAATATAGAATACCAGCCCAGTTGACTGCCAAAATCTAAAACAACATTATCCCTGTTCCCTTGATCTAGAATATCTAAAAACAAAGAGGTTTCGAAACCTTCCCATACACCATTACGGAATATAGACCTAGAGAACTCATCATCTGCTGGACAGTACCTAGGAGAGTTTCTGTACTGCTTCCATTCAAAAACCTCTAGCTTTATTTTAGTCTCTAGCCTTTTAGGTATGGGCGGGACATCTTGAATCCCATAATGTTCACCACTTAAGAATAAATCTATTGCAAGAGTGTCATGGTTTTTGTGGCCTTCAAGGCACTGGTCTCCTATATTCATATTCTACTACCTCCACAAACGTAACATTTTTTAATGGATTTCCTTCTGCTGGTAAATAGATCATAATTCCCAGGAAGATCAAAATCATCAGTCCAGTCATTTATTTCAACAAACTGACCGCCTATTCTTTGAATATGAATTATCTCCTCTGGTATTCCTGTCATAATTCTGTAGTGTTCCCAGCCTCCGATACGACCTAATTTACCAGAATTATAATACTCAATCAATTTATACAACGCTCTTTCATGTTGATCAACTTGCCCCTCATAAAATGTTTGAGCAAAGCATTCACCACAATTTGTAGTGAGTTCACTGTCTAACGCCCTGCCAAATAACAACCAATCTTTATGATCACAATGCACAATTTTATCTATTGCATACTCTGTAAAATAGACATCACCATATAAAACCATTGTTTTACCACCACCATCTTCATATCTCAACCAAAGATCTTTTGAGCTTAGGAATTTGTCAGCATCATGATATTCCGGTGTAAGTTTTGGAACATATAGCTTAGAGCCTTCTATTTCATATTCTTTGGTTTTACCAACCACATATATATCATCAACTCCATTCTCCAAAAGCAATCTTACTGTTCTCTTGATTATAGGTTCTCCGTCAATTTCAATAAAGTGCTTACTTACTCCTAGGTAATTATTCCATCTTGTTGCCTCACCGGCTGCTATTATTATCGCCCTTTTTTTCATATTATTTCTTTAGTTAGATTGATAGATTTCTTGTAGTAACACATATGCATCTCATGATCGAACCCCAGGTACTCAGCCTTATAACCACGCTCATTGAAAAACACTCCTATTTCATTATAGTATCTACCATGTTGAACACCTAGAAAGTCATGGTGTACCGAAAGGTATACAATAGGCATAGTCTTGTCCATTACTTTACTCATTCCCTCAAGAACATGGCACTCGGATCCCTCAACATCTATGGTTACGACATCGGGATAGATACCAGACCTCTCACAGTAATCATCTAATGTTATTTGATTTGTTGCCTCTGTTTCTTCGTGCAAATGCCTAAAGCCACGAGTGTTTACAAGCTTGTCATAAGCACACCCTGGATAGTCTCTTGTCCCCATTTTAGGATCATAGTTTAGATATTTTGGATTTTCATCGGTTACGTTTGACACAAAACCAGCATAGCAGTCTAAAGGTTTTAGATCATTGGCTTCGAAGTTTTGTCGAATATGCGGCCACATCATTGGGCTTGCTTCAAATAAAACAATCTTACCTGATTTTTTACCCATGAGAGCAGACATGTCACCTTGCTCTGCTCCTATATCAAAGACCACATCACCCTCTTTTATATTTCCCATCATTGATTTTATGCGCTGATATTCCCAGCCACCTTCTATCAATTCCAGACGCTCGCCAGTTAGTTTTATGTCCATGCCGTAAAGATTTGTGCTTGAGTATTTGTACTTGTTTTTCATATTTTTTTAGCAGTTATCCAAGTCCATTGATGGTGAACAAGACCCCTGTCTATTTTTGTAATAATAAAATTGTTCATAACCAACACCTCTCTGATATCACTAATCCTATGATGATTAGAGAATGGCTCACTCTCAGTGCCCTCTATAAATTGAAACCTGAAATATCCGTTTTCAAGCAACACCCTGGATATCTCTTTAATATATTCCCTGACTGCCTCTAGTTGTAAATGCTGAAATACAAGAACGCAAAAAGCCGAGTTAAAATGTTTGTCATCAAAGGGGATTGTTCTACCATCACAAAGCTTAAACTCATAGTTATAGAATCTCTTGCTTTCACTTTCACACTTCAAGATGTCCAGCCTGCAATCAGCGATGTCTAGCATGTTTTTAGAAATATCTATCCCATGATATTCTATCGGAAGACTACGACTAAGTTTCTCTATGAATCTACCAACACCACAACCCAGCTCAATAACTCTACCTTTTTTTGGTAAATTCAATGCCCTAAAACAACTGTTTGTGTTTTGGTCAGAAATATACTTCCTGTCGACCTCTGGATCTAGTGCTGCATCGTTCCAATACTTACACTCTTCAATTACTCTTTTATCTTCTGTTTTCATATTATTTCCCAAATATAGTTTGTAACATTTCTTTTGCCCTGTTTGTATACGTCGCATGTTCTTTTACCCAGTAATGACATCTTTTCCTCTCAGCTTCTCTATGACTATCATTGTTTAGAAAATAACTAATCTCAGTTTCTAAACACCTGAGACTATTTTTACAATACTCATTTACTAGCATATCCCCCATACCATCACACCATGGATGAAGTAAAAACCCACCCCTTCCCATGGTCTCAGTGACTCTGTCACTCCAGTAATATGGTCTGCCACCAAAACAAGTATCTCCAACTACTACTTTTGCTGATGAATACAATACGTTTAATTCATGTCCCCTGATGGTTCCAAGACCTCCGCCTCCGTATTGAGCGAAAAAAGTGCCATAAGTATTCTCAAGCCGATCTATCAACTCTGTTCTAAATGGATATTCCTCGTGATATCCCTTTGATCCAACGAAAACTATGTCATGGGGGTATTTCTCTCGGTTTGGTTTAGCCATGTAGCAATCTCTCTCGACTACTCCTGGTGCTAAAAACCTCCAGTTCAAATTATGCTTCTCATAAAGTTCTACAGCTTCAGGTGATCCATCAGCCATAAACTGCCATTCCGTAAACCAAGTGGCCTCTTTCCCTACGTCTTTTTCTCTATCAAGCCAAGCCCATCTATCTAGATGGACTGAGACTGTTGGGATGTTTTTTGATTTGCAATAATAGAATACTATCTTTAGATCTGGGATATTCCAACCATGAGTATGACTGTAAAATAAAACGTCTAGTTTTTCACAGGCTGATAATATTTCAATATCATTTGTCTCGTTTTCTTGAAAGGGAATAACCTCGTGTCCTAGTTGTTCAAATGACCATTTCCTGTCGTTTTCAGTTGTATATGGGGCTGTGAAGTTTCCTATAAATCCTATTTTTAGTTTTTTCATAATAATGAAGTTCTTAATTTATTAAATTGTTCTAGAAACATTTTTGCCGTCCATTCACCACCTATAATTAGAGATATCATTTCTAGTTTTTGTCCTAAAACCCAAAACGGGACTGCTAGTAGATCTCTAAATTTAAATTTATTCATATTACTCCTTAACTTGATAATTTAAAGCTCCGCATCCTGTGCATTTTACTTTACGAAGCATCAATTTAATTACAGGGCTAGCTCCTTTTGCATGTCTGACAGCTCTAGTCGTCTGACAACCCTTGCATTCGACTATAGTGCTTATGTAATCAGTGCAACCCATGTTTTAATTTATTTATTAACTACATTCTCCTCTTAAAAACGGTCCCCATGCTCTTCCTCTTCCATCGCTAAAAGCCCATATCATCGTCTCTATTGCATCCTCTGGATTCATCCTACTGCCTATGTGTTTAACAAGCCCCCTGCCGATCATAATGCGTCTATAGCTGACGTAAGTATCTTTCCAAAACTGGACAACTCCACAAGCCCTGCCACCATCTCCACAAGACTTGTCCATTCCGTGTCCTGTTTCATTTCTAAGTAAACAGCTAAACACTGGCATTATCTGAGACTGTTCTATAACTCTTGGATAATACTTTGGCAAATACTTTAAAGCTATCTTTGTGTATTCGACTACTGGGTTTTTGCCCTCTTTTGTTATGTTAATTTTAGACTTAGCCGAAGGGGTACTAATCAAAGGAATGTTGATAGGACTCTTAATTCCTGGCTTACCAAAGATATATTGAGCCTCTATGCGCTCTCTATTCTCTTTTATGCGTTCTGCTGTGGTTAAAAGAATGCCAGTTATTAGCATGCCTAATATTAAACACAGAATCATATATATTTGATCTTTCCAGACTTCCATGGTTTTACGAGTATATTTTTTCATAAAACATTTTTGTCTGTCCTTTGGGTTTTTAATATCCAACTTATTGCAAAAACAATCTATTAAATTCAGCGGCAAACTCTTCAACCTTTTCCTCAATTATTTCCATGTCTATTTTATTAAGCTCAACATGATGCAAGTCATTATGAGCGTTTACAATTGCATCCCTGACAAGATCTGTGATTTTTGTTGCCATATGTGTTTTTAACTTTATAATAAATATACTATATCACACTTTTGCTCCGTGTCAATAGGCAGTTTAGTCAAGGGGGTCTTCCTCATCAGCACATTCTTGTCTACATTCATCCTCATGCTCTCCTCTCACGTGGTCACAGTTCAGGCATTCATTTAGTTGATTCTTCTCAAAATCTTTAAAACAGGTTGGACAGATCATATTTTCCTTTTTATAATTTTATAAAGCCTTCACCTTGTTAATGTTGCTAAGCATTTTTTTCCTATCTTCCTCTACAAATTCCTTGGTTTTCTCAAGCATAAAATATTTGATTCTCTCAGATACATTTATGTAAACACACCCGTTTTTAGCTAACTTTTCCTGAGAAAACACCTCGCCAAACTCTTTGTCAAACTCTTCCAGTGCTCTCATATTTATATCTACTACTTTCTTTTCAGGTTTTTCACCCTGGTTATACTCATTATTATCTGGAAACATATTTTTCTCCTTTCAAATTTAATAATTTTTGCATGACTTCTAAAACGTATTCATCTCCCTCAATGCCAAGTCTCATAAACTCATACCATGCCTCTTCATCTCCTTGGTCTATTTTACTGTGCAGTTCTTCTGACCAATTTTTGTCCTGATCTAGCTCTTTGATATATCACCTCCTCATTGTTTTTATTAATCTCGTCCACAAAAGACCAAATGCTATCAGCTGTTCTAGGCAAACCACGGCAATACTTTTTAATAAACTTTTCAGCGACTTCATGGATAAATTGTATTCCTGCTTTGTTAATCTTTTTCATCTATCACCTCTAATAAATTTATTGTATCAGTAAATAACTCAAGTATGTTTTTTACAAACAAGTGTCTATCTTGGTTTAATCTAGTAACACTCCTTGGTTCATCTGTCTCTACTAAAAAAGAGTCCATTAGCTTATATACTTTAGTTTCCATCATCGACATAAGTTCTTTTTTATCTTTCATACCCTACTCTCCTTCCTGTGATAGTTTTTTAATGCAGTCAAAAACCTCATCTAAATAAACTTGATTATCGCTTTGTATTTGTACTTCATCATAAATTCTATCTATAATCTTCCTTAAACACTTTTCCACTGCCTCTTCCTGATGCAACTCACACTCTGTTGCTAACTGGCTAGAGACTTCTTTAGCTGTTTCTAGTTTTGCCTTGGCTATTTGGTTGGCTAGGAATTGTTTGATATTTCTTTCCCAGCTATAAAATCCTCTACTAAAACCTTCTGTTCTAGTTATTTTAGGGAAGTATTTTTTAGCCATATCAATTAAATCAACTGTTAAACCGTGCCATTCTATTTCTACTTTTGGATCTAGTTTTAGTTTATTTTTCATACTTCCTCAAATAAACTTAATAATTTAGAAATGGTTTCCTTGCTTTGGTCTCCAAGAGTTGCTTCCCTGCCATTTTTTTGGAGGAGCCAGACAATAGGAGTGAGGTTTCTTAGGCATAATTTACAACAATCACTATCATATCCAGGAAATATTTTTAACTCGGAAAACTTAACTGAATCAATACTTCTATAAAACGCCACCATAACCCTGCCGAGTGTGATAGGGAGGCCGAGGATTTTGGTTATTTCTTTTATTGGCGTTCTTTCTACCGTGAAATTCGAATTGTATTCGATTATGGATTGCATGCCTTCATATTTAGTATTTCTTATGTGATTGCATATGCTATATTTATTTGATTTCAGCACACGTATAACTGTCGCATAATGAGGACTTGGAAAGCCAACATCAACCTCACACCCAAACCTCAACTCCTCCTTCAACGCCTCCTCATACGTCTCACACTCTGGATGATTCCCCATGATTATTAGTTTTCTAAGCTTTTCTATTTTATTTTTCATATTTCTTTCTCACATTTAATTACATAAAACCCTAAAAACTTAAACTTAAGTGAACATCTATATCCATCATCCCATAGATGCTTGGGTGGTTCACCTACTCTAGTTATAATGTATATAATTGTTTTTGTTTTCATAGGTTTGCCTAGATTTTAATTATCTCCTGCATGTTTTGATATCTCTCAATGTCCTTTTGTATTACAGTGCATGAGTTTGCAATTTGATAACCCTTGTATGCCATGACCAATCCGGTTATTGCAAAGACTATGCCCAGGAATGTTGCTACTAATATGAATTTATCTTCAATGTTTTTCATAAATTTCTCCTATGGATTTATTTGCTTTACTAATGTTTTCGTTGAAACTGGGATCAGTTACATCCTGTATAAGCGCAGTTATCATCATTGCTGACATAAATGTCATTATTATTATAACTGTGTAGTAAAATAAGCTATCTACGCTCATATTTCCTTAACTTTCTTAGTAATAATTTCAAGCTGTTTATGAATAGCAAAACAAGTATCATCCATAATTGACTGTAGTTCTGGATTGCTATAAACATATCTATCCATCAATGATTTTCTAAAATCTCTAATCTCTGCAGACATACTTCTCATCTTATCTTTATCTGGAGCAAGCCTTGCATTTTTTTCTTTCCTAAGTAGTTCTAGTTCTTCTTGCTTTTTTCTTTCTTCTAATTTCCTTTTTACTTCTTCTTGTTCAGCTTTTTTGGCCGCAAGCTCTGCTTCAACTTTCTCCCTAGCCTCTGCCTCTTTTTTGAGTTTGTCTTGTTGAATTTTAAGTTCAGATTCTCGTTTTTTTCTTTCCTCTTCAATTTCTTTCTCCTTAATTTATTAATTAAAATCTCTATCTGATCAATGCTCAAGTTGTTGAAGCTCTCACTTTCTGAGAAAAACTTTTTAGCTCTCTCCTTTGCTTTTTCTGAGTCTATCTTTAACTCATTGCATAGTGCGAAGAATTGTCTGACTTTTTTATTCCTAAAATAAAGCGATGGATCTCTCATAGTGTAATCTGGTTCATATAATCCCTAGCTGCAACAATCTTGTCTATGAGTTTATATTGAAAACCCTCGTCGGCATTAATGGTATATTGTTTCATTCTAAGTTTTACATCAATATCGTCGTATATAAAATTCTTCATTGCCTTTCTTTCTTCGTTTTCTGTATCCTCTATGACATGCCTGAGTTTTAAGACATAGATCTCGTGCTGCATTATCTGATCAGGAGTATTAACTAGACAATATATCAACCTACTGGTTTTCCTACCCGTTAGCCACATGTACCCCTGTAATTGCGCTTCGTATGTTTTCAGTGCCTTAACCTCATCCACGGCTGCGAATGTAAAAATGTCCCAGCTAGATTTTATATCTATCACCTCGTCTTTGCTCACCACATCTGGGGTGCCAGAGATATAGTCATTATCGTAATGTGTTTTGTTTTTAAAATAAGTCCCACCGGTTGCATCCTTTAGTAGGTCTAGGCTGTCGCTTTCTACTATTGTCCCTTTCTCCATATATTTGTTTGTGATGTATTTCTCTCTACCAAAGGCCTCTTTTATCCATGTCTCTCTAAGATAGCTTTTTGTTGTTTCGCTTAGAGTCTCTTTTTTACTTCTTGGATTTACTAAAAGGTTAGCTAGTCCTGAACATCTGAACTTGTAGTTTTTAAAATTCATATTATTTTTTAACTTTATAATATTTATATATTAGTCTATATTCTGTCCCGTGTCAATGGGCAATTAACAGGCTATTTAGAAAGTGTCTTCAATCTATCGCTATATATTTTTTTAATAACATCAGTCTGACCTTCAACAGCTTTCTCACACTCTTTTAATTCATCAACTGTTTTTGCCTTTGTAATAAACCTAACAATCCTATCCATCTCTTTTTCTTCTCCCTCATCACCAGGAGAGATGGTTTTATTGTCTATGTACTCAAAGTCATCCTCTCCATTTACCACGGCTTGATCTGCAAGTTGTGCTCTCTGCATTTCAGTGGACAGTGGGGCATACTTTGATAAGAGCAGTTTTAAGACGGTTTTACTAGCCATTGCATCAAACTCATCTTTCCAAAGGCCAAAGCCTCTTTTCATTGTCTGAGAGTATTTCCTAGCGTGCTTATTTAGATCGTCTATATTCATATAGTACATTTTCTCAAAACCACTTGTGAGCTTCATGTAAGCGACGTATCCTATTGATTTCTTGCTAATCCTATCCTCTTGCCAGTCAAACTCGATCTCACCAGTGAGATAGTTTCTACCAACAATCTCACCCTCGACAACTCTTGATACATTGATAGTTTTGAACTGTCCCGATCTCATTGCTAGTTGAATGAAACCTTTGTAGCCTATTTGTAATTGGGCAACTTGCTCACCTTGTTTGTTTTTATATGGAACAACATAAGTAAACCCAAGATTTTGATTCACTGGAAGATTTAAAGAAGCCGCAGTCAGACAAGCCATCAACAATGACTTTCTATCAACTAGTTCAAGGGTTTTGTTTCCACTTACCACAGAAGCCACAGAGGCAACGAATTGCTCTGTATTGTCTCCAAGAACATTCTTAATGCTATTCTTTACTGAATCCTGTGATAGATATAATGATATTGCTTTTTGATTCATATGACTCCAACAACTTAATAACTAGTCTATATTATGTTATATTTAGTTGCGTGTCAAGGGGCAAATAACAGGGGTATTAAATTAAACCATTATCTTTGAACCAGTCGATGTTATCGTTGACTGTTTTCATTGATCGGTAGATTGAGGTCTTTGAAGTTCTGAATCTTATAGCAGCAAGTTCTGCTCTTAGGCTTTTTTTGACTGACATAAACTTATAAATATCAGCATGTCTTTGTGCCTTAAATCCTGGATGTTCTGCGGCTGGTCTTTTATATGGGTTTGGATCTAACATATTACATAAGAGCAGCGACAATATCATATTCGCTAGCTTCGTCGTTTTCGCTTTTAATAATCTCATCTTTGACTTCTGGAAGCATAGACTTTTGAGTTCCAATACTGTTTTTTTCTCTCCATTCTTTTTCCATTTCCCTGAAACGAGTTTTTGTGTGTTTCAGGTCGAATGTTTTCTTGCTCACAACTTTAACTGAGCAGTTTTCACAAGTGAAACAGCCAGTTCTAGGCGTTGCTTTCCTACAAGATGTACAAACCCTGCTCTCGTTGTTTATCCTGTGTGCTTCTGCCTCTATTCTTAATTGCTCAGCCCTAGACTTAGCCTCAGTCCATTGCACCCTTAGGTCTTTGAGTCTTTTGTCTTCCATGTTTGAATTATATTATAGTTTAGTAGGTTGTCAATGGGCAGTTCCGTAAAAAACTCCATGACAAAACATGGACATTATAATGCCCAAACTCCCAGGCAATCCTCCCCTCGTTTTCCTTTCCCATTTTCTCCTAAGCGGCGCAAGCGCTGGTTTTTAAAACCTGGTACCCGCAAACTTGCGGTTACCAAACACTTGCGCAATCCGCTTGAGGTGCCTTCGGCCTTTTTACAGGCTTAGTCTTATTTGACTTGTACGCTCAAAAAGACAGCGGTTAAGCTGATTTAACAGCTTGGTAAATAACTTCGGGGTCTAGCTGCATGTCTGTTAGTCGGGTCACAACATTATGATGTTGTCGACATGAGGTGCTAGCATCCATCCTATTCTGAGTTTAATAACTCAATGATTAGGTTGACTACTACGAAGATAACAGTTAGTAGAACTGGCCTACAAGTTACCATTCAACCTAATCATTCAATTATTAAAAAAACCACAGACGTTAATCTGTGGTGAATATAATATCTGCGTAATGATTTAAAATTCCTCTATAATGATCTTTTGAATGTCTTCTAGTTCCCTTTGTTATTACTGGAAAATTATTTTTCTTTAAATATTCCTTTCTTTTACCACTCGGGGGGTTTTTTTGTTGAAGCTTTTTCTTTGCCCATTCATAAATATCTCCATCAGAAATATTTTCATTCCCAACTTTTAAATGTTTTATCGACAATTTTTGTCTATTTGTTAGCATAAAAAAACTACTTTTATCTTCTCACCTCACACGGGCTTAAGGACCCAAGATGAGAAAGTAAAAATAGTCTTTTCCTTAAGTATTCGTGCGTTTATTTAACTACATCTCCAAAAACTGTCAACCACCAATTACCAACTCAGTAGAGAGAATAGGTGTGATGCTGGTCTGCCCCCCAGCGCCTACTCTCTCAATTGAACCGGTAATTATTTTAAAGACTCCCGCACTGTGTTAGTCACCCATGCACCTATGGCTCCAACAATTGCCAGCTCTAGGCCATCAAAGGAGATATGTGGAAATGCACCCTTAAGGATCAAGACAAACCCAATACCCCCCAAACTTATCAGCGCAGATTTTAACAACTTCTCTGTCTTTGGTGTTCTGACTTTCATAGTTTTACTTTTAATTTTTTAATAATAGCTATAAGCAATGATTCAAAACTTAAACCTTCAGGGGAGACAACCATTTCTCTAAGAGCATCAACTTGCTCTTTGTGCTTTTCTGTTAAATCTTCAATCTTTTTCACGCATTTTTGTTCTTCACTCTTTACAATCTCCTGGCAGTCTTGCTCTTGTACCGCCAATTTGAGTGACTGAACCATTGTGTCTAATTCTTCAACCGATTCCACGTCATACATTTTGCGAACAGCATTCCAGTTGTTGCTATCAGTGCGTAGGTTCTGATTATCCTTTATGATGTCGGTTACGTTTTTCACGCTTTCTATCTCAACTCCAAGTTTTAACGCCTCTCCTCTTAGGTTTTTCCAGTTATTGGCATCTGTTTTTATATCTTCCGGAATTTCTGTCATAGGAATATTCTTTGCTCTCAGAAATCCCTTAATGTTAGAGTAATCATGGCCTACAAAGACGCAAGGACTTCCAGTCGGCCAGTTTTGATCAAAGCTAACAAAGGCGTTTATATCTGAAGAGTAAACAACTGATATATGACCCCATGAACCATGCCACACACAAATATCTCCTTTTACTGGGATAAAATCAGGTGTCTTTTTAATAAAATAATAATCATCTTTATCTACCTTTTCAGGGAAGTCAACGGCATTTGTCCATTCAATAATTGGGAGGTTTAAAACATCTCTGATATATCCGTTAACCAAGTCTACGCATTGATATTTTGCGTTTGCACTGCCAGCGACTTCTAGGTACTTACCGTTGTGTTTCTGTATAAACTCATCAAGTGTCATATTTCGTCATTGATATAAAAATAGTCAGATTCGTATTTTAATTCAAATGTACCAATTGAATTTGGCTTTACTATAACTGTAAATAAAAGTTTATGCCATCCAGGATGTGTGTTACTAGGAATTGAAAAATAGTTTACTATTTTCTCCTCGCAACCTCTCTTAAAAACCCTGTCGCTATGTCCTATCTCTCTGTTAATTCCATCGACTAACTGCACACCCATGCGAACTGATTTATCAGTATTGATGCAATATCTAACTTTGTAATCAATATCGTCGCCTGGATAATAATTCTTTTTAACTATCTCAACAAGGGGATTGCTATCTGTGTCAGATGGAATTAATTTGTATTCAGCATCAGGTATTGGTAAAACTTGAACTGACTCATAGTTCCAGTGTAGGAGAGTTATATAGACAGCCATCAATACGAAGGCTAGTACAAAAGTAAGATATGAAAATAATTGCATAAAACGATCAAGTTTGTTCATATTTTATTATTCATTGTCAATTTTAATACTGCAACTATAATAAATGCAAAAACTGTTGTAACAATAAACCAGTTTATTCTTTTGAAAGCCTTAATATCCTTAGAGTTTGAGCCTATATCTTTTTTAACATTTTTCACAACTAAATAAAGTTCTCTTTTTTTGACCACGTTTTTCATCATTGACTTGAGATCATCTATGGAAGTGATGATATGTTTTATATCATTTGACATAACTTGGATTCGTGCCTCTTGGTTTTTAGTAGATGTCATATATTCCTATAAAATAGTTAACAGATTATGAACACGACGTTAAATGTCAAAGTTATCCAACTGAAACCCCACCAGATGACATAAATAACGGGTTACCACCTGGCTCTGCTGGGGCAAATGATGCCATAACAACACCCCAGTCAGTCCCACCATCACCACCGCCAACAGTCATACTGTAAGAAGCTGGCGGGGTTATTGGTCCATTGCTGTCAAATATTTGGTCATTCCTTTTTGTTGATCCTGCTCCT
>Ga0255048_10002159_pt1 | contig 12775 bp, 20 predicted proteins | sample JV7_2_2_MG_FD_183619 | JGI IMG/M metagenome (GOLD analysis project Ga0255048, IMG submission 183619) | Seawater microbial communities from Jervis Inlet, British Columbia, Canada - JV7_2_2 | ecosystem: Environmental > Aquatic > Marine > Inlet | place: Canada: British Columbia | collected 2016-10-06
TTTATTTCGTATTCTTTCATTTTTTAACCCACTCCTTACCACAATGAATACAAACATATTTACTTACTAAACTACTTTTGTTTTGTTTCATCTTACAATAAGGACATTTTGTTTCCATTTTCTTATTACCTCACACCATATTAAGCTTATAGTATCACTATAAACTCTTTTATTGTTGTAGTTCATTTATAACACCTCTTTAATTGTTTATTCTGTTGTTAATATATCCCTAGTGGTATATATCAACGCTTATGTTGTTGTTGTTTGATATCCTTAAGTGATATATCATAAATATATATCACTCACTATATGATATTATAGTAATAGCACTATTACATTATATGTAATGACTATATATAATAACTCTAGATCATAACTAGTATTAGATCTTATTACTTAAGATCATTACATAATATTAGAAGTAAGATAAATATATAAACTTATGTATTGTTATTACATAGTAGTATATATCACTATTCGGTAACTACATAAAGTTTATAAATTATAAAGGACAGATACCAAAATAATGTAACCATAGTTTTTAGAAGTTACTTTTAGTGTAGTCTGTAACATATACATCTTTTTATATGAGTAGAGCTTATCATTCCTATGATGATTTTGGTTAAGCTTTTGCTACTTTGCATTGGAAAGGAGGAAATAGCTTAATGCGTCGTAAATATCCTTCTTGTACATTGTGTGGTTCTGAGATACACAATAGAGGATTGAATGCTTCATATTGTAAAGAGCATGCTGAAAAGAGAGTTGCTGAATATCAAGAGAGAAGAAAATCGAAACAGACTTCAAAAACCCAGATGTTTATAGTCGAAACATCGGAGACGAACATGAAAAACAGTTCTTCGACGACCTCTACAAACTCCTGGTGGAAACATACAATCTACGAACAGTAGATGAGCTTATAGGCTTAGAAAGAGTTCTCAAGAACTATGTTAAGCTTCGTAGAGCTGAGGCTCTTGTCGCTAAAGAAGGCCAAACCATAACTCGCTTTACTTCTGAAGGCCGAGAGCAAGTACTCGCACACCCAATGCTTAACTGGATTTCTCAATGGGAGAATCAACTTCGTTCATGGATGAAGGAGATGAGGTTTACTCGTAAAGAGAAACCACCAGGACAAACCGAAAAGATTGACATGGCTAAAGAGCTAGAAACACAATGGAAAAAACAACAGGAAAAAAAGAAAAAGAAATAAGTATCTCTAAGATCAAAGAGGACCCAATCTACTTTCTTGAAAAAGTATTAAAACTTCACATCGCTAAATATCACAAAGAATGGATCAAATTCGTTACAAAGAATAAACGTGTATGTATTATGGCTCCTAGAGGTCATGGAAAGACAGAAGTGCTCATTATCGGTTATATGCTCTGGAGAGCATTCACTCAACCCAAATTTCAAGGTTTAATCATCTCTAATTCTCTACCCCAATCCACAGATGTCCTTCGTAGGATCAAAATGCATATTAAAGGTCACCCTTTGCTTGAGAACTCAGTACCAACAGGTATGGACACTTCATGGAGCAAGACAGAAATAGAGCTCACTAACGGAAGTCGTATATTGACTAAACCTTACTCAGACTCTGTAAGGGGATTTCATGTAGATGTTGTTTGTTGTGATGAGGTTGGTACATTTGAGGATCACGAGATTTACACATATGCTATCACTCCAACCGTCAATCAAAAGAGAGGTTCTATCATAGCTATTGGAACACCTAGTTCTAAAGTTGATTTACTACACAAACTATTTGATAATGAAGCCTATGTATCGAAACGTTATAAATCAATAACTAACGGAAAGGCCTTGTGGCCAAAGTTCTTCCCAATTAAAATGCTTCAGAGGATCAAGAAGGAACATGGTAGACTTGCTTTCGCTAGAGAGTACCTTTGTGAGCCTTTAGGACAAGATAATCAGATATTCCCATATGGTTTGCTAGAAAAGAGCTTTCTACAAGTTTGTTTTCCAGATGAGAGGGATAATGACTCTGTTTATTATGTAGGAGCTGATTTTGCTATGTCAGGAGCAGCAGGAAGTGACTATACCGTATTCACAGTTATTGAAAGAAACAAAAATGATCAATTAACAGTTGTTAAAATTCAAAGGTTCAAAGGATTACCTTATGAAGCACAGAAACAGTACTTCGTAGATTTATTAGTGAAATATAAACCAATTATGGCTCTATTAGACGAATCTAGTTTTGGACAGACTTTCTTACAACAAATAAGAGGATTAAATTTCCCAGCTAAAGGATTTAAGTTTAGTAATCAATCTAAGAATGATTTGATCACTAATTTGATTAACCAATTTGAGAATAACAAGATATTTATTCCAAGACCATCTCCAATGGTTGATCCAGACAATACTACAAGAAGATATGCTGATGTCTTAATAGATGAGCTTATGAATTTTGGTGTTGAACTCACTAGAGGTGGCTTACCGACATTTAGAGGTATTGGAGCTCATGATGATGCAGTTATTTCACTTGCTTTAGCAGTTTATGCTGCTACAAGGTTTGTATATGCTGCTAGACCAAGAGCATTTAGAAGTAATGTTGGGAATGGATAATCCATCCCCAGTTTATCAATCCATGTCTATTAAAAGACAATATTGGTAAGATTAAGATATATTTAAAGTTATAGGTGTTTCATAAAGGTTTATATAGTGCGGGTTTCTAATAAGAAGTGAAATGGCTAAAAATAAAATTCTCGAATCGTTTAAATCTCTTGTACAACGTAAAGAGGAAGTTAGTAGACCTCGTTTAGCAACTGTCAAGAGAAAAGGACAAAATGTAGCATCTAGCCAGAGGGTTTCTCCTGTGGTTAAGAGAGGTAGCATGTTTATCAAAGAATCATTAGACCCAGATATAAAGAACTCAGGAAAAGGGAAAGTCAAGCAAACGGACCCTTTTACTAAGCAACTACAGAAGATGCTTAAAGGTGAACCTAAAGATCTTGAAAAATGGAAGAAATATAAGTTGGCATATAGGAATATCCCTATTGTTTCTGCTGCGATTGATATTACAGCAGATCAAGCTGTTCAGCATTTCTACATTGATGGAGAGAACAAGAAAGATGTTGAAGTGATAGAGAAGTTCGTACAACAAGAAAATCTTGTTCAGTTCTACCATAACGTAGCAAAACAAATGTTAATCTATGGAAATGCATTTGTAGAGATAATAAAGAATGGAAAAGGAATAATTGGACTTAAAATGCTAGATCCGTTGACTATGTACGTCAATAGAGACGAATTTGGTAAGTTTGATAAAGATAGAGCTTATATTCAAGTTAATGAGTTAAATCCAGAAGAATTTGTAACTTTTAAGTTTGAAGAGATTATACATTTCAAATGGAACCCAATAGGAGACTCTGCTTATGGAAATTCTTTACTTCAACCATTATTGCATATCTTGGAAGTTAAACTAGGTGTAGAAGATAACTTAGACGAGATTATCGCAAGATATGCTGCCCCCCTGATTCATGCTAAAGTTGGTTCAGATGAAAGACCAGCACAACAAGCAGATATAGATTCTTTGGGAGCAGACTTACAGGACATATATGTTGATACTGAATTTGTTACTGAGCATACTGTGGACATGAATGTTTTGGATAGTGGTAGAAGATCTATGGATTTATCTGGTCCTTTAACATATATCGAACATCAAGTAGTTACAGGGTTACAAGTACCTTTAGCTTTGTTAGGTAGAGGAGAAGGAACTAATAGAGCAACAGCAGAAGTTCAACAAGCAAGTTTTGATAGAAGAACAAGAATGATGCAAAGAAATATCAAGAAGACATCAGAACAAGATTTATTTAGAGTTCATTTGGGTAAAAGCAAAGAAGAAGAAGTACCAATATTAGTTTGGGGAGATCCAGAAGAAAAGCAGAAACAAGCTGAGTTTGATGTTATTACAAGCTTAGTTAGTGCAGGAGTACTCTCAAAACAAAAGGCAAATGACTTACTTCCTCCAGAATTCAGAGAGAAGTTACCAGATATTCAACCAATGCCTTTTGGAGCACCAATGGGAGCTAAACCAACAGGAGCTCCAGTGCCTCCATTAGACAGGGTACAATCAGGGAAAGAAAAGAGAAACCCAAAGAAAGTAGAGAGGGAGGCAGATAAGAATGGTAGTGTTCAAAAGTCCGTACAGCAACCGAAGGCATAGTATCAAACATTATGATATGGATGATTATATCTTACCTAATGCTTTGACTAAAGAGAAACAGACTAGAAATGTTTTCAAGTTGAGTGCTATGACAGAAAAGAATTGGAATAGGAATATATGGAGTACCAGAGAAGATCGTTACGATGATAGAGCAATTAACAAGAAGAATATCAAAGCCTTAGCTGAAAGGCATAAAAGAAGCATAAAACCTAAGAAATGGAGGAATTGGTAGATGGCAGAATTAACACCAGAACAAACACAGAAAGTAAGAAATTGTGTAGATAAAATGAAAGCTGCAGGTTCTAAGCTAGATAAAAGCAGAATGTTTGCAGTATGTACTTCTTCAGTTATGAAAAGCTCAGAGAAGAGTCCTGAGAAAGAAGAGAAGCAACAAGAAGTAAAGATACTGGAGAATCAGGATATCACTTTTACAGAGAGTTTTAATGTAAGCGAAGGACAGGAAAAAGGATTTAAGGAAATCCAATTCACAGCTTTACAATCTGGAGTAAGTGGTAATGGTAGAAGATACAAGAAAGAAGAAATATCAAAACAAAACCTTAGTGGGTTAAAGATGTTTGTGGATCACTCTTATGAAGCCAATAACGCAGTTGGCATTATTAAGGAAAGCGGTATGGACGGATTAAAGCTAAAGGCAACAGCCAAAATATTTAATACAGCTAAACATCCAGATATGCTTGAAATGATTGAGAAAGGTTTGATTGATGCTGTTAGTATAGGCGGCAAAGGAGATATCAAACGAGTTAGAGAAGGAGATAATTTCGTAGATGAAGTACAAAATCTACAAGTGAAAGAAGTTTCATTTGTTGGACTTGGCGGTGTGCCAGGTGCTAAAGTTACAGGAGGATAGAACATGACTAAAGAGATTACAAAAGAAGTTGAAGATTTAGTAGAAAATCTTGTGGAGACACAAGAGAAGTTAGACAAAGAAAAGGCTAGACCCTTGGCTGAGCAAATGGCAAAGCTGACAGGTAGAGACGTAGATGAATTTCTAAAATATGACGAGGAGGCATTGAAGGAAATGGTAAATATCGCAGAAGATAAAACAATTAAGGAAGAAGAAGCAGAAACTCCTGAACCTGTTGCAGAAGAACCAGCAGCAGAACCAGAAGTAGAAGTTGAAAGTAAGGGAGCAGTAGAAACTCCAGAGGAACCAGAACCAGTAGTTGAAGAAAAAGACAAAGTATCCATTATCGAAAAAGAAGGTGGAACTATTACAATGACTGAAGATGGTTGGAATGATTATCAAGAAAGTATGAATACAGATTGGATTGATAAAGATGTTAGATGGGTAACACAACAAAAGAGGAGTAAGGAGGAATAAGAATGGCAAACGAAATAACAGGAATGGTTTCAGATGAAGGAAGAAATCTGTCATGTGTTATGGCTACTGGATCAGTAGTAGCTGGAGACTTTGTTGCACCTTATCAAACAGCAACAGATGATATGTTCTTATCTGCTGACGTTGGGACTGCATTTACTACAGGAAGCGTAGCAGTTATTAGAGTAGCACAAGATACAGATGAAATGAGGTGTGTTGGTATAGCTTTAAATGATGCATCTTCAGGAGACACTTTAAGTGTTGGTACTGAAGGATTTTATTTAGCACTATCAACAGGAACCGTAACAGCAGGATTGCCTGTAATGTTGGACGATCAAGGTGTAATAGATAATGCAGGAGCAGGTAGTGCATATGATTGGGCAATAGGAAGAGCAGTAACAGGAGCATCAGCAGCAGCTAAATATGTATTGCTGAAGTTAGAGGTATAAGAAGATGGCAAAATCAATATTAACCACAGATAATGCAGAACAAGGAGACACAAAGACAACTACTAGTGGAGGGTTGACTATTCCAAAAGCTCTTTATAACAGATTAATTATGGCTGTTAGAAAGAACTTAGTTTGGAGACCATTGTCAGCAATCGCTTTAGGACCAGGAGATATTCCAGGATCTAGTGTAGACATAGCAATAGTTAAAGAAGGAGAATCAAGCCTAGAAGTATTTGATGTTGCAGAAGGAGCAGATATACCAATTTCTGTCGTAGAATATGAGGATAAGAACCTTAAACCAGTTAAATATGGTGTAAGAATTCCAATTACTCAAGAAATGATAGAAGATGGTAAGTTCGCTTTACTAGCACAAAATGTAGATACAGCAGGTTATAAGATGGCTAAAAAGATTGATAGCTTAATTATAGCACAAGTAGATGCAGATGCTGGAGCAACAACCGTAGGTGGAGCTACTTTAAGTATAGCTAATATAACCGAATCTATGCAAGACTTAGAAGATAACGACTATAATCCAACCGACTTTTTGATTGGAACAGAAATCGCTAACGACATAAGGAACATAGATACATTTGTAGAAGCAGATAAGTCTGGAGTTATGAATCCAACTAAGTCTTTAATTGGTAGAATATACGGAATGAATGTTTGGGTTTCTTCAAACCAAAACAAGAAATACGCATATATTATCGATAGAGCACATGCATTCGTAACAGCAGAAAAGAGAGCTGTAACTATAAACCAATGGAATGATTTGGTAAGGGACGGAAAACAAGCAGTCGCAACAATGAGATTTGTTACTGATAGTTTGAGAGTAAACTCCATATCAAAGATAACAACTACATAAGGGGGTTAGAAAATGACAGCAAAAGGAACAAGAGATGGAATGGGAGCAACTAGAACTCTACCAGAAACCGATTTTGTAGATACTACAGATGAAGGTGCTTTAAGAGTAGAAGGAGCTGCAGTCGTAAGTTATAACACAGGAACAACCCAATATTCTATTGAGGCTGGAGTTGGATCAGTAACCTCTGGTTCAGATAACGGAATAGCATTTACAACTGCTTTCCAAATGGCACCCGTAGTTTCCCACAGTTTAGTATGGGATGGTGTAGCTCAAGCAACAGTTGGAAGTATGGTTGGTGGATTAGGATCTATAACTAGTGCTGGCTTTAATATAGTCAATGCTGGAAGTGGAGCTGGATTTACTTACATAGCTTGTGGACAAAAAGCTTAGAACCCATAGGGGCATGAAGCCCCTTTTTTATAATCACAGGAGGATAGGAAATGGGAAAACCAATTAAATTTGCAGAAACATCAGTAGCAGGTAGTGCTAGTGCAGCATTAGTGACAGCTACAGCACCTCAATTATTAACAGTAAAATCAGTAGATTTGAACATAATGAGTTCAGCAGCAGCAACAGCATTTGTTTATGAATATGGTACTGGCTCTAGAGTTTTATTGAGAGGTTATTGTGGATCAGGACAAACAAGTTCAGCATTACATTGTGGAGATTCAGATATGTATTTTGGTACAGGTTCAGATCTTTATGTAGCAGCTGATGGTGGAAAAGCAACAGCAAGTATAGCTTATGAAATAAGATAAGGAGGAATACAATGGGATTTGATAAAGTGAGAAATGCTTTGATGGAATTAGAAAACGAGTATAAAGAGGAAGTGAGGAGAAATAGGCTGCTTAAAGAACAGTATAGAGAACTTGAGCAGAAACTAAAGAGGATACAGAGTGCCCTTAAAGAAGTTAAGGCACTTGAAGAAGTAGAGAAATAATGGGACAAATACATAGTAAGGATGCAACGAAATGGGCAGATATTACAGGATCATCCCTTCATGTGGTACAGAGGACATTAGGTAGATCTCTTGCTTTTGAAGATATGTCATTTGTGTCAGGAGATAATCCTGTTACCCATGATGTTAATGCAGGAATGGGTAGAAATGGACAAGATGGTTATTTCTCTTGTGATGGACCTGGAAGTTTAGCAGTATTGTTTAGTGATGATGGAACTACTTATGGTGGATCGCATACTTTGTTGAAAGGAGATATAATGAATTTACAGGGGTTGGATATAGATACCATAAGAGTTATATGGTTTGCAGATAGCGCATATAGGATTAATGTGATATAATGGTTTCTCTCATAAATACAGGAGAGAGAAAGTTTGTTTCTAGGGATTTAGTTAATGGTACATTTAAAGAAAGTTTTAATGCATTAGCGACTTCTAATGGTACAGTAGTTACCGTTACTTTAACTAATGGAGAAGATGCTACACAACCATTGACTATGCAGTTTAGTACTGGGGATTTCTTATTAGCTGCTGGTTCAACAGTTACTATGACTCCAGGTAGTGATGTAAGTCCAACTGCTAATTATGTTTATGTTCCAATCTCAACCAAAGCATTAACGAATAGTACTGCATGGCCTAATGAAGAACATATTAAAGTTAGTTATTTCTTAACTCCTTCAGCAACTTATGTTCAGAGTGATGGAACTTATATTAATCAAAACTGGAATGATCATCTGAAAGGAACAGATGGTATGGGGCATTTAGCACACATGGCTGAAAGAAGCAGAAGAGATGGGGCTTATTATTTTAGTGGTATTGATGGAAATGGAACTGATGGATATCTTACTCCAACAGCTGGAAATGTTGAATTGAAATGTACTAGTGGAATTATCTATCAAATGCATAAACATACAGTTTCGGCGTTTGATACTTCTACTGGAGATACAGTTTTGATTAAGAATTGGTTTGGTGATGCTTTTCATGGTATAACTAATTTATATGATATTGTGGCTGATAGTGGAGGAAATACTATTGGGAATAATAAATGGTTTAATTTAGTTACTTGGGGTGTTGCTAATAAGACTGGAGAATTTGCACCTATGATGATTAATCTTCCAAGCGGATTTTATAATGCTCAATCTTCAGCTGAAAATGATGTAGATGGCCATGATGATTTTACTTTACCTAGGAATTATAATAAAGAAAGCTCAACAGGTTTCTTAGTATCTAGAATAACTATTCAAATGAAAACTGGTGGGGGAACTTGGGTTGTTGGATCTACAACAGACTTAAGAGGATTGACTCCAACAACTGCAAGTGGTGGTTCTGCCGGAGTAACTACTTCTTTTGCTGATAATCAATTTGAAATCTTTAATGTTGCAGATATTACAAAGATATGGGATTTTGATTCTTCTAGTATAGGGTCTGGACAAACAAGAACTTTAACTATGGCTAACGAAGATATGGACTTAGCTGAAGTTCCTTTAACTACTGGAGCAAGAGATTTTACCAATACTCAAGGATTTTCTAATATCGGTGGAGATGGATGTGTTATTAGAATTGGTCGAGATACAGAAATTGAAACTATAAATATCTGTTATGATAATGTAACTCCTTCTGCAGCATTAACTTTTGAAAAAGCTTCAAGTCCAACTGCTGGAACTTTTGGTATTAATGTGGATAGTAATGAATTAACAGTTGTTGGAACTGGCTGGGAGTTATTTCCAAGCACAACAGCACAATTAGCTTTAGGAAAAACAACTAATGTAATTAACGCTCTTTATATGGGGGATAGCCATAAGATATTTCAAGGAGCTCAACAGGACTTTGAAATCTTCCATGATGGAAATGATGCATTCTTGACTTGTAATACTGGAGACATTAAGCTAAGTGCAGCTGGTGGAGATATAGACTTCGCAGATGATAATTTAACATCTACAGGAACTTTAAATATAGGAGCAATAACAGCCACTTCTTATGATGGAGTATTAGCAGTTAACTTATTAGATAAGACTGCAACAGAATCTTTAACCGGGGTTTATACTTGGACTTCCAATGGTATTAAACTTAATGATGATTTAGATGCAACCTTTGGAACTGATAGTGATTGTACCATGCAATGGGATACGAATAATGGACAGTTATTAGTTACAACTACTTTGGCAGGTGGAGCTTCAGCAGAAGCAGATGTTACTCAAGCTAAATTCGTAGCTCCAATTAGAGTAGCAGCGGGAGTTACAAACCAAACTGATTGGACAGCAAGTTTATTTGGACCTTCAATTAGTGCAGATGTTAATATCACAGTAAATAGAAGAGATAGTTTAGTTTCAAATGTTATAACAAGTAGAAATCAAAGTGTTCATAGAGCTGGGTTATTTGTTGTTGAATTAGCATCCGATACTGGAGCAACATCAGGAGCTAAATATGGATTGAATGCTTTTGCTTATACTAATTCAACCATTACTGGAGCGTTAAATAATACTAATCCTGGAGGATTAATTGGTGGAAGATATGGCGCAAGACATCAAGCAAGTGGTACTGTTGATTTAGGTGTTGGGGTATCATCAGAAGTTATTATCGCTGGTGGTGACCAAGATGGAACTTATACTGATGCCGCTGATTTTGTGGCGGAAGATATAAGTACTGGAACTGGTGGGACAATAACAAGGGCTTATGGATTTTTAGCGAGAAATCATACAAATGCTGGAGGAACTCTTGGAACTGCTTATGGGTTATATGTCGAAGCACAAACAGCCGCCACAAATAACTATGGGATTTATATAGCAGGAGGAGGAACTTATGCTATATGGAGTGATGCTGGATTAAATAGATTTGATGGAGATGGAACAGACGTATTTGAATTACCAGCAGATGCAACAGACCCAACAGGTGGAGGAGCTGCTGCAGATGGAAGGATACCAGTAAGCATTGGTGGAGTAACAAAATATATAGCATATTACGATGCATAGGAGGATAAGATGGCAAGTGTAACATATACAATACCAGATGAAAAATTAACAGAATTTAAATTAGGGTTTCTAAAAGCACATCCAGTTCCGTGTGATGATGAAGGAGATCCCTTATTTACAGATAATGATTGGATTAAAGAATGGGGAAAGAGGAACTTTATGTCTGCATACAAAAGAGGGAAAGGTTTAATTATGCAGGAAAGTATAACTCCAGAAATAGATGATGGAGTAATGAGCTAGGAGGCTAGAATGGAAAAAGAAGAAATGAAAAATGAAGTGAAGAAAGCACTTGAAGTAAAGACAGAATTAACACAAGAGGATTATCAGTTGTTGATCCAGATGATTAACACTTATCCGATACAAGGTACTTTACAGAACCTTGGACAACAAACAAATCAATTAGTACAAATAAGAAATAAGTTAATGGAGATGATGAAATAATGCCATATGCATTGTGGAGACGTATGGGTGGAGTAACAGGGATAGATAAGTATATCGTAGATGGTATGCCGCCGTTCCCATGCAATATTGCTATATACGTTACAGAAGAAGAAGCAAAGATAGCAAAGCATCTCATAGGAGTAATAGTCTTTGACAAAGTAGAAAGAGTTGAAGATGAGATGAAAAGGTTTAGTGAAACCCATTCGTTTAAAGTAAAGGAAAACAAGAAGAAATGACTACAACCTATTTGGATGTACAATACCGACTAGGCGATATCGAAGCTAATATAGGCGCAGGTAGTGATGCTGTTATAGCAACAGCAATCTCAGGAGCTTACCCAGAAGTACTTAGTATGACTGGAAGTTCATCAGATAAACTAGTTAAGCATATAGTAGCCAATCTAGCAGCAGCAGATGTAGCAACAAGTTTCTTAGGTAGAAGTAATCAATCAGTTAGTAATTTAAGAACTGAGATGGTTCTTTCTCTAAAAGAAACAGCAGCTAGACAGATAAAAGCTATAGGTGTTAAATCCGGACATACAAAGGTTAATCCATAAAGGTTTATATAGTGTGACTTTTATAGATTAGTTATGTTACTCTAAGAAAGGAGTAGCTGGAGGGAAGAAACCCATGACCGCAATAGGAAACGATACCGTACTCGCAGATAGTTATACTTTGTTATATGGTATTTTAACAGACCAAATTACTGATACTAATAGCTCAGCTAGAGCAGGATCAGATTTTATATTCTCAGCATGGCCTAATAGAGGCGATGATCAAGATTCAAAGAATAGAAAGAAATGGGTAGATTACCCAATCGTAGTTTTAACAACAGATATTACTGCTGGAAAGAACTTTACACTTAAAGCAGGAATGAGGGATTGGGAAGTTGGAGTTCTTATAGATGTATTCAATAAGTCTCAGAAGGATACAGATATGATGATGGATGAAATAGATAAGACTTTACAGAACAATCAACTAGCATTGGCTGGTTCTGGATTAAAGAATTTCTTTATGGAAAGTATGAGTACTTCAGACTTTACAGATCGTTCAGATGCATTAGTTCATCAAAAGACATTAAGTTTTAGATATGAGTATAGGAGTTTAAATGGGTAGTTTTATTACAGTTATAGGACTTAAGGAAACTAAACAATTAATCCATAATATAACTAATAGATTGCCTAAAGCAATAGTTGATGGAGTGTGTCAGAAGACAGCACAGAGAGCAGCAAGGAGTGCTAGAGGGATATTAAGTAGAGCAGAGAATAGGAAGAGAAGGGGAGGATTATTGGCTCAGGGTATTAGGGTATTTAAATTAGATGTTAATAGTTATATTATGGTGGCTTCTGCTTTTGATGATTATGGTTTTGATTATGCTAGAGCAGTAGCTTTAGGAGCAGTACCTCATATGATCGGAGAAAACCCAGATAGACCTGCTTTTGGAATCCCTGGTTTGATAATAGCTCATCCAGGAATATCTGGTAGAACCAATACGTTTAATTTTCATACTAAAGCAAGAGATAGTGCTTTTATGGTAGTTGATAGAATTATAGAAGGAGAATTTAGGACGGTGTTTCAAAAATGAAAGTCA
>Ga0255048_10002160_pt1 | contig 12771 bp, 19 predicted proteins | sample JV7_2_2_MG_FD_183619 | JGI IMG/M metagenome (GOLD analysis project Ga0255048, IMG submission 183619) | Seawater microbial communities from Jervis Inlet, British Columbia, Canada - JV7_2_2 | ecosystem: Environmental > Aquatic > Marine > Inlet | place: Canada: British Columbia | collected 2016-10-06
TGCATCGGCGGCATGGCCCGCCTGAGCATCGAAGCGGGTCACTGCATGGACGCCGACATCGGCGGCACTGATGGCTGGCAGGTGACGTCCTGCACCCTTCTCAACATCACGATCGGCGGCTTGACGTTGACCGCTGACCAGCTTGCGACCGCGTTTGGTGCAAAGTTCGTCGTCAGCTTCGAAGAGCGCGTCGCGGAGGAATATTACGAAAGAGAGGTGGCAGCATGATCCGCCGCGCCTTCCTGAACATCACCGCCAGCGACATAGCCGGGTGCGGACTGGTGGTCTTGCTTGCCCTTCTGGCAGGGGTGGTCTGATGCCCCGCGACGTTCCGGAATGGATTGGCAAGACCGACAACACCGACCCGCCGCCCCGCGTCAAGGACCGTATCTGCGAGCGCCAGGGCGGCAAGTGCGCCACCTGCAACCGCAAGCTGGGGATGGCCGGCGAGCCTGCCGAGTTCGACCACATCCTTGCTCTGATCAACGGGGGGCAGAACCGGGAGGCAAACCTGCAAGCCCTGTGCGGCCTCTGCCACGTCAGCAAGACCCGCGACGACATGGCCGTGAAGAAAAAGAACTCCCGCGTCCGAGCCAAGCGTCTTGGGCTCAGGAAGCCCAAACGCAGAATGCCATACCGCCGCTTCGACGGCACCCCCGTTTATCCGAAGGACTGACACCATGACCGAGATCACAAAAGTCAACACTGAACAGCACGTAGAAAATCAGCATGCGCCCGCAATTCCTGCCAGCGACCCGATGGTCAGCATGATCGAGCGCATCGCCATGTCGCCCGACCTGCCGATCGACCGGCTCGAGCGGATGATGGACATGAAGGAGCGGATGGACGCCAAGGAGGCCGAACAGCAGTTCAACGCCGCCTTCGCGCAAGCCAGCGCTGATTTCCCCGCCATCCCGATGCGCGGCGAGGGCCACAACCGCAGGCCCTACGCCACCCACGCCGACATCGTGAAGCACACCCGCCCGACCCTGTCGAAGCACGGCCTGTCCCTGTCGTGGGACACCGTGGTCAAGGACGGGGCCGTCACCGTCACCGCGATCCTGTCGCATGTCGGGGGCCACGCTCGCCGCACCGAAATGGTCCTTCCCGCCGACACCAGCGGGTCGAAGAACGCCGTTCAGGCTGTCGGGTCCACCCAGACCTACGGAATGCGATACACGGCGCAGGCGATCCTTGGTCTCTCGCTTGGCGAAGACACCGACGACGATGCGCAAGCCCTGTCCAACACCATCTCGCCAGACCAGGCGCAGTCCCTCCGCAACACGACCACCGAGACCAGCAGCGACGAGGTTAAGCTCTGCGCGTTCTTCAATGTCGATCGCCTCGAGGATCTCCCCGGCAAGGCATACCCCCGTGCAGACAAGATGTTGCGCGCGAAAATTAAGGAGGCCCAGCAATGAGCGGCACCATCCACCACATGGAACAGCGCAGCGACGAGTGGTTCCAGCACCGTATCGGGCGCGTCACCGCCAGCCGCATCGCCGACATCATGGCGATGACCAAGAGCGGCCCCGGCGCAGCCCGCGCCAACTACGCCGCCGAGATCGTCGCCGAGCGCCTCACCGGAGAGCAGGGCGGCAGCGGCTTCTCTAACGCAGCGATGCAGTGGGGCACCGATCAGGAACCCCTCGCCCGCATGGCCTATGAGTTTTCGCGCGATGTCGAGGTGGTCGAGGTCGGGTTCATCGACTACCCGCACATTGACATGGCCGGGTGCAGCCCCGATGGCCTTGTCGGCGACACCGGCATGGTCGAGATCAAGTGCCCGAATACCGCCACCCACCTGCGGACGATCGACACCGACAAGATCGAGGGTAAGTATCTCAAGCAGATGCAGTTTCAACTGGCCTGCTCGGGCCGGTCGTGGTGTGATTTTGTGAGCTTTGACCCTCGCCTGCCGGGCAACATGCAACTCTACGTCCAGCGCGTCCCGCGGGACACGGCCATGATCAAGGAGATCGAGACCGAGGTGCGATCCTTCATTCGCGAGGTAGACCTGACGGTTGAGCGCATGCGCGCAAAGTTTGGCGATGAGTCCGCGTAATGGGCCGCGCCACTCTCATCCTCTCTGGACCGACCGACCGACGCAAGGCGCACCACTGGATCGATCTGGCGCCCCCCGGAACCCGCGTCGAGTTCAGATCCAGCAAGCGGACCATCCCGCAGAACGATCGCATGTGGGCCATGCTGACCGCGTTGTCAGAGCAACTGGTCTGGCACGGCCAAAGGCTTCTGCCCGAAGATTGGAAAATGGTGATGATGGACGGCCTGAACCGTGAAGTGCGGATAGTTCCGGCGATCGACGGGCGCGGGTTTGTGAACCTCGGATCGTCATCATCCAAGTTGACGAAAGACGAAATGGTTGAGCTTCAAGATCTGATCGAAGCATTCGCCGACCAGCATGGCGTGAGCATCACAGATCCAAAAGCAACGAAACAGAAAGAAAAATTCGCATGACCCGTCCCGTCCTGATCCCGTGGTGGCTGGCAGCGCCGATGGCGGCGCATTTCCTCGCCGACTCGCTCGATCTGATCATACGCATATCGGGATATTTTCCATGATCGCCCGTCTGACCCCTGTAATAACGAAAGGAACCTGACATGACCTTCTTAATCCGTTTCTGTATCACCCTTCTCTCGTTTTTTTCTTTTGTTGTTCCTGCATCAGCACAACAAAATTTTGACCCCATTGTCTTGTCTACACATGAATCTTGGGAAGTGGTTTACATGGCCCAACACGGCTCTGGAATCGAGCCCTACTGTTTCGTTCGCACTGTTAATCCTGCGGGCTTTGAACTCTCAGTCTCATCTGGCTCGTGGGACACTGCGGGATCTATGGCAGCCCATTTTCCGGGGATTTCCAACGTCTACTCCGAAGCCGGTCTGGAACGCGTGCCGTATGAATGGCGTCTCCAAATTGACCGCCGCCCTTTTTGGACTTTTGAAGCCGTGCTTTTCACTTCGGAGTCTCTCGTAGTTTGGCGCTCAGCCGATGAAGCGGACCCCAATATCCAACGCTTCTTCACTCAATTTGTATCCGGTAACCAGATCCACATGCTCAATGACAATTATCAACCGATAACTTCCTGGAGTCTGACTGGATCACTGGCAGCCATCACGGCCTGGGTCGAGTGCGTGGATCGCCTCTAGCAACCTAATGCCCACAGGGGCGACTATATGAGGAGCCTGACGCATGACCGACCGACCGATCATATTCAGCGCGCCAATGGTCCGGGCCTTGCTTGACGGGCGCAAAACTCACACGCGGCTGGCGTTGAGCATGTCGCCACTGACCGCGCCCTACACCCCCGGCGACCGCCTGTGGGTGCGGGAGGCCTGGCGCACGCGCGTGACTGTTGATGACCTTAAGCCAAGCGAGATGACTCCTTTTGATCTTCCGCTTTGGTTTGAAGCTGACCGCGATCGCCCGGAATATGGCAAGCGCACTGATTTCGGTCGCTATCGCCATGCCCGGTTCATGCCACGCTGGGCGTCCCGCCTGACCCTGACCGTCACCGATGCGCCGGGGCAGGAGGTGGGCGATGTAATCGGCTTTGACGTGCATCGCTGCAATATCGACCAGATGCCAAAGGAGCCTGACGCATGACCCGCGATAGCCCCGCCAAGTTGCCGGAATGGGCCGTGGAGCCGATCTGGGGAACCGAAGCCTGTGCAAGGATCCTCGGCATGTCGCAGCGCAAGCTGACTGACATCCTGCGCGATAGCCCGCATTATGAGCGACGGGGGCGGGCCTATGTCTTCTACCCCGAACACATCGCAGAGCTAAGGAAGATCGGATGCCCCTCAAGAAAAAGAAAGCAACCAACGGTGTCTTCTACGCTACCGGCACCATCGGCGGACACCGCATTCGCCAGAGCCTTGGCACTCGCGACCAGCAACAAGCAGAGGAAGCCCGCGCGCAACTAGAGGCGCGGCTGTGGAATGAGCACGTCTATGGAGCCGAAGCTGTCGCCACGTTCGAAGATGCCGCGCTGTCCTACCTCCAGGACGGCCACGAGGGGCGATTCATCGCGCCCTTGCTGCGGCACTTTCGCGGGCGTGCGCTGCGGTCCATCAAGCCAAAGGACGTTCGCGACGCGGCCCGGAAGATATACCCGAACGCAGGGCCAGCAACCATGAACCGGCAAGGCATCACACCGGCGCGGGCCGTCATCAACCACGGGGCAGACCAGGGCTGGTGCCAGCCGATCCGCGTCAAGCAGTTCCCGGTTGAAAAGCCCCGGCGCGTGGCGGCAGGTGTTGATTGGGTGCTAGCCTTTTGCGCGGCGTCCGAGGCGCGGGGCAACCGCCGCCTGTCCGTTCTGTGCCGATTCATGTTCGAGACCGGCACACGCATCAGCGAAGCGACCAACCTGCGCCCGAAGGACATCGACCACATCAATCGCCGCGCCTTCCTTGGCAAGACGAAGAATGGCGAGGAATACCACGCGCACTTTTCCGACGCCTTGCGCGATGACCTGATGAAGCTGGCCGCAGTGAACGGGCGCGTGTTCGGCTACAAGTCGCGCAGTTCGATTTACGGGGCATGGCGGCGCACATGCGAGGCCGCTGGCATCCCGTATGTTTCACCCCACCAGGCAGGCCGTCACAGCCTCGCCACGATGCTTGAGGGCGAGGGCTGGTCGGCCAATGCCATCGCAGACGCGGGCCGCTGGAAAAGCGTTCGCCTTGTGCAGGACACCTACATTCACACGCAGGACAAATCCCGCGCCGCTGCCGACCTTATTGGCGAGAAATTGGCAAAGGGCCATTCCCCAAGGGATGAAAATGGTATACAATCCAAGGGGTTTAAGCGGAAATGAACATTCCCTTAGCAGGGGAGCGCCTTCGACCACTCGGCCACATCTCCGCCGACGCGAATAGCAGCGTTTCACCACGGTTTACAAGGCCAAAAGCCCCGTAAAGCGCAGCCCGCGCTGTCTGTGCGGATTCACCCCAAGCGGCAGAACAACGCAAGAACACGCTGGGGCATGTGGCAAAAATCTGGCAAACCCACCGGGCGCGAAGTGGAAAGGAAGACCAATGACCAAGAGTGACCGCATCGAGGAACTGGAAGCCAAGCTAGCGAAGGCGGTGGAGGCTTTGGAAAAAGTGCAAGCTTTTGTTCGTGATTTAGAACCATACGTAGATCAGGGCCACACCCTTGTGCCTGCGCTACACGATGCCTGCATGACGCTTATAGAACTAAAAGGCAAAGCCGTGGGGGACGTGAAATGACTACCCACACACGCCACAAACAAAAAGGCCCGCCCGAATTAACGGACGGGCAGTTTCCGCCACCGCGCTGGGTGGAATAGAGTGGCGGGTTACGTCACCACGGCTGAACCCAAAGGCCCGCCGCAGCAATGGAAACCGCGATGAGGGCGAGGATCAGAAGGATCGCTTCGCCAAACCAATCGGGGGGCTGTGTCACTGGAAAAGCTCCCATCATCATGATAAACATGATTGTTTTCGTTTTGTTCTAAGGGCATAATAGGCGTGCGCAACTCCTACGGCGCACTTAACCGGGACACGAGGAAGCTCCTACCCTTCCCCGCGCCCTAACCACAACTTGACCGAATGGGGGTCATGTCATGGCTGAGGCCAACTATTCCGATTCCGACTACAATCGCAAGCAACGAGAGTACCGCGCCAGAACCCGCAACGCGGTGACAAAGAAGTATGAGCGAACCAAAAAGGGAAAGCTCATGCGGACATATCGAAATATGCAGTCCCGCGTGACAGGGGTTCTGCAAAAGAAGCGACACCTATACGAGGGCCTACCGATCCTACCCCGCCAACAATTCTATCTATGGGCCATGTCTGACCCAGAGTTCCATCGGCTATTCGACCTTTGGGTTGATAGTGAATATCGTTGTGGCGCGTCGCCATCCGTAGACAGGATCGACCCGAGCAAGGGGTATGTTCTGGGCAACATGCGATGGTTAACGCACAGCCAAAACTCTGCGCAAGCAAGCGGGGCTAGAACCAAGCCGTCCGGCGTGAAACCTGCCCGTCGTGCGGGTGATGGACGAAAGCCTCGACGGCTTGTCGGTTGATGTATCCATTACGATGATGCCAGCCATCGGGGGGCGACGGACTGCGGATATATTCCACCTGCACGTTGTCGCCCTCCATTTCACCTGCCGCGCTTTTCAAAACGGTCATGCCGATATGGTCCTTTTCGCGGTCGCGCGGGCGAACCCCGATGCCCTTTCGGATCTTGTGGTGAAGGTGGTGCAGATACCAATATAAGTGGGGGCATTCGGAGATGTGAGACCGGGCTTCCGTCCGCATGGCATCACCCAAATTAGCTTCCTTGATGCCGTCGCCATGGGTCAGGCCTATTAGGTTAGTGCCAAAGCGGTAGTATTTGCGATGAATCTCAGAAAGGTAATACTCGGACGCCCCGACATTGGGGTGGTCCTCGAACAACGCACCGATAGTCTGCGCAACGGTCCAGCCCAAAACCCAATCATGATTTGACGGGATATGCACCAAATCCATATGAAGGCCCATTTCAAGGCCCATTTTGACAATCCTGGCATATGCCCGGCGCGCTACCCGCCAACCATTAAAGAGGCTGCTGGATGTGTCTTGCGGTGTTCCTGACGTGGTGGTGCGCTTGGGTGTGTCAATGTGCAGGATGTCGTTGCCCATGACAAACAGGACACGGGTGACACCCTGCGTCACGCCCCATTCCATGAGAACCCGGCTACCCTCGACTAGGCGATGTTCGGCTACGTTCTCATCGTATGAATAGCCCGTCTCACTCTTCATCGACAGCTTGAGGATGTGAACGTCTGCCGGATCAAGAACCAGCAGGTTTCCATCTTGCGGATCGAACCGCCTGGGCAGAGCGATTTCATCGTGCAGGGCTGCAATCGAATCCTTGATTGCGCCCGATATTTCCGCCTTGAAATCCACGATGCCCGCTTGGGACTTGAGCATCATGGAATAGCCCGGCACATCGGCGGTGGCCTTTGTTTTGACCCATGCGATGTTCGGAACCATGTCTGTTCCGATGGCCTTCATCCCGGCCTGAATAGCCGGGTCCACCTTCAACCTTTCTCGCGCCCGCCTGACGGTGCTTTCATTGACGCCGAACTCACGGGCCACGGCGTAGTTATCTCCGAGGCGCTGGAAAGCTTCCTCGTAATCCTGGCCTGTGTGGCCCTTGTTGGCCGACATCAGCGCGCCCCTATGCGCCCACACCGATGGGCGTGCAGGTGATATCCACTGTCTGCACATATGGGGCCAGCCCGCGCTCCATGAGCGCCTGCAAGAGGCCGTGATACGCGCCGGGAAGGGCCGCTTGGCATTCATCCTCGACCGGGAACCGCGCGGGGTGCGTCAGATCAAGGCACTCGGAATTGCCCTGAATATCCAAACACACGTTGGCGGTGATGCCATATTCGGCCACGGCTGGAGAGGCCGCTGCCATGGCGGCTGCTGTCAGGATCGCTTTCATTGGTGTTACTCCTTTTCGGCCACCGCGCATTCGTAAGCGATGCCCGCGTAGGCCATGAGATCCACCCAACTGTCGCGCTTGGTGGGGCTTGTCCGTGTTCGCGCCAGCTTTGTGGCGATGTGGAACACGGCTGCATCACGGGCGGTCAGATTGCGACCCGTGATAGCGTTGAAGATGTCTGCGATGATCTGATGCGTTTCGACGGGCGACCCGTAGTCCTTGTGGCGGTCGCCGGTCGTGAGGGTAATGGCTTCTTCAAGCAGGTCGGCTCTGTTCACCACGGGCAATGCGCCTCGCCATATTTGTTCTGCGATGCTATCTGCTCAGCCTCCGCACGATCCGTCCCGACCAGTTGCGCAGCCGTTTCGGGCGCAAACTCAATCGGGCTGCGAACCACGTCGCAAAATAATCCGCCGCCGGTCGGGACACAGGCGCTAACGAGGCCGAGTGATCCGATCAGCCAAATCCGCGTCATCCAGGTTGCGCACTTCTTCCGCATTGTCCCTGACCTCTCTGATGGTTTCGTTTTGCTGGCGCAGGGCGTCCTGAGCGGCTTGCTGGCGGGCATCCCGGCCCCCGAGGTAGTAGACGCCCGCGAGCGCGGCCAGCGCCGCCAGCACCGCCCCAAACAAGCGGCCAAGGCGTGAGCCGATGAGCCACATCATTCCGGCTTGTCCTGTTCGACCACGCGGCCAAGAATACCGGCCACGGCCACGGCAGACGCGATCCACGGCAACCAATCGTCGGAGATGCTGCCCTTGAGTTCAGGCGGCAGGCTCATCCACACCAGCGGGATGGCAGCGGCAACGGCCATAGCCTGCACCGAGAACCAGCGCCACGCGCGCTTCCAGTCGCTCACAAGTTTCATGTCATCCACCACATGTCAGGTTGAAAAGGTCGGCCAGCCACGCGGGCAAGCCGCACACAATGTCATTCCAGAAGGCTGCGACAGCCGCCACAAGAGCGCCACCAGCGGCCACACCGGCCACGGGGGGGGCAACGGGGCGCGACGGGGCTTGTGGCGCTGGACGGGGCTGTGCGGGGCGCGACGCCGCCACGCCTGGCTTGTATCCACCCGCTTCAAGCGCGTCCTGAAACGCAATCGCATAGCCCGCGTATTTATCGGCCTCAAATGTGCCGTTGATGATGCGGCGGGATTGGCTAAACTGCGCGCGAATAGCAGCGCCCTCACGCGGCAGGTAGTCGGACGCCTTCTTGCCCGTGTAGATTCCATCACGGACACCTGCGATCAACGCTCTTGCGGCGATGTCTGGCTCCAATGCGCGCTCAGGGTGCGCCACCAGATCAACGCCGATCCTGTCACCCATGCGCCGGAAGTTGTCCTTGCCGGTAAGTTGCACAAGGCCATGGCCGCGATACCGCCATCCATCGCCCGATGCGGGGCCACCATTGCCGAGAATGTCAGCATACACCGTATTGGCAAGCTTTTGCGGGTTGCGCGCGAGTGCGCTGCCGGGGATGCCCTTGCGGCGATGCGATGAAAACACCTGTTCGATCCGCGCCGCGCTGGTGTAATTCATATTTTCGGTGATGGGCTGCATCCGCCCGCCGGTCTCGCCGTATGCGGTTGCCAAAGTGTAGGCCATCCACGGGAGCGGCAGATCGCGCCCCGCGTCCAGAATGGCAATGACGCCATCCGTTTGCGACTGCTTCAAGCTGGTGCCGAAAATGCCGCTTTCACGGCGGCGCAGATGGGCGAAGAAATCGACGCGATTCATTTGATGCCCCTTCTTCGATTAGTGGATCTGGACCGCCAACATTTGCCGGTCCACGATTGTTCCGCCGCAGTTGTGCCGCGTCCAGATTTCAACGCTGGAAACCGTCAGCCCGCCCAGGTCGATCAACCAACGCAAGGCCTGTTCGCCAACGAAGCGTTGCGCGCCCTGCCCCTCCGCGCGGATTGGCTCAAACGGAACAGCCTCGCGCGCACCAAGAACATTCACGAACACCTGACCGCGCACATATTCACAGTCGGCGGGCGTTTTGATGTAACGTGCGTGGACAAGAAGCCGCCCATCGTCCTGAAACTCGGCATTGACCAATTCCACGCCCCGATAAGGCACCGGGTCGAAATATCCGTTGTTTTTGAGAGCAATAACGGAAACTGCACAGACCATGACGACAACGGCCAGCCGCAGCGTGTCCAAGGCAATTTTCATCGCGATGTGCTGCCTCGAATGGCTTCCCAAGCGTCTTGAGCATTGGATGGAAGCAGCCACCAGATCACGCCGCCCAAGGCTATGACCGCCGCGCCGAGGGCCTTGATCCCGGCCCGCATCCGGCGTTCCTCATCCAGCGTTCTTTCGCTGCGGATGTCGTCGATTTCCTTGTGGAGCAACTGAACTTCATCTTCCAGTTTGCTCACCTTGTATTGCAGCAAAACAGGCGAAGCATTCAATCGCGCGGGGTCGTCTTTTTCAATCATCTAAGAACGCTCCATTTCTCCTGCCCTCAAACCGGCGCACCTTTTCCTTGGCGCGCTTGTAGTCCCGCAAATCCGCCAATTCGCAGTGCTTCATTCCGTCGCGCCGGTCCCACCAAAACAGCGCGTCGATGATGCGCTCCGTCCACACCCAAGACCAATGGCCCGCGTGTTTGCCGTATCGGGCTTCCCAAAAGGACCGGCCCGATATGCTTTCATCTGCATCGGTGTCTTGGTGGCGGCGAAGGAGGGTGACATTTGCCCACGCCGAAGCGGCATCTAGGCTTTTTTTGAACCTCGCATGACGTGCGACATGGTTCGCACCCAAATCAAGCGAGATCACGCCGAACAATCACGTCAATAAAGGAATCGTTGGGGAATGTTTCGACCGCGCCGCCCGAGTAAGTAACCTCAAATTCCGCCTCAAATCGCCCCTCGGTATCCAGATCGCCAGATTGCCAAGCATAGCTGACCTGAGCCGGGTCGCCAGTGACAAGCGTGGCCGATGAGTCCACCTTGGCCGATGCTGCGCCGGGTTTTCGCATATGAAACCGAACCGACGCGCCCGTAATGTCCACCGCAGCGCCGTCATCATCAACAAGGTTCACGACCAGCGTTGGCGCAGTGTCGTTCTGCTTTACATAAATCGTCGTCATAATTTACCCCGAAAAAGTGCCGCTGCGCAGGCGGCTGATGATGGTCGCGCCATTGCGCTTGCTGCTTTGCACATCAACAGCGCCGCCGCGTAAGCGGCTGATGATTGTTGCGCCATTGCGCCCGCTGCTTTGCACATCGACGCCATTCCCACATTTGGCTTCATTGCCGGGAACGGTGAATGTGACGCTGCGCGGAAGGGCAACACCCCCGGCAAAAACGATTGGCGCATATCCTAGAACGGGAACCGAACCCGCTCCGGGTGACGTTGCTGCCCCGGCAGATATGACCGGGGCATAACCTAGCGCGACAACAGCGCCCGCACCCGGCGCGGCGTTCGCATTCGCCCCCAGTATTGGGGCGCGACCGATAACAGACACCAGGCCCGCCCCCGGCTGCGCGACGACGCTTGAACCTGCGCTGGCAGTAGGCGCATATCCAAGAACAACACCAGCGCCGGGGGCGGGTAGCGCAGCATGGCCGGAAGAAACAACTGGTGCAAAACCAGCAACACTTACGCTGCCTGCGCCGGGGCTAGCCGCCACATTTGCGCCCGCGTTAACTGTGGGCGCGTAGCCCAAAGCAGAAACAGAACCAGACGCGGGTGCAGCAGATTGGCCAGCCGAAAGCGTCGGGATCGCGCCAGAGAGCGCAACCAAGCCAACCCCCGGTGCGGCTGTGGCGCTGGCTCCAATAGATACAGAAGGCGCGAACCCCGAAACAGATACCGCGCCAGACCCTGGTAACGCTTGCGCACCGGCTGAAACCGTGGGCGCAAAACCAAGGGCGACAATGGAACCAAGCGCAGGGGCTGCGCCTGCGCCAATGGAGGCAGTCGGGGCAGCACCATTTGCCGAAATGCTACCCGCGCTGGGCTGCGCCTGCGCGCCGATGGACGCGGCTGGGGCATAGCCAACAACGGATGTGGCACCTACGGCAGGACTTGCCGTTGCGTTGCCGCTTGCTGTGACCGTGGGCGCGTGACCCGTCCCTGTGGCCGACCCAACACCGGGTAGGGCCGTGGCATCAGTCCCGCCAGACCCCGCACTCATCGCGGTCATGTCAACAACCTGAACCGAGTAGTCCATACTGTTGCCGGTTCGGGAAGCGGACGCGCCGACCTCGGTCAGGCTGTTGAAGTAAAAGTTCCGCCAGCCGCGTGAGTAAGCACTACCCGTGCCGCTGGAATAGGCATGTCCGACCACCAGCGATTGGGTCAGGTCGGTCAGGCCCGACGAGGTGATATCGAACGTGGTCTCAAGGGGGCCGCTGTCGGCAGCGGTGTAGCGCGTTACGGCCCATTCGCTGTTTTCAATGACGTGGGCAACGATCCGGTTGGTGCCATCGCTATCGTGGTTGGTGTCAAATTCCCAGCCAAGAGTATCGTTGTCCGTGAACGTGACAAGCGGCCAGTGGTCGGCAATTGCTTGGTTGGTGCCTGTTGCGGCGGTGTCACCCCGGAACCCGCTGAGGATGAGCGAGTCCGCTTGGTCTGTGACCGCCGTGACAGACCCGGTGAAATCCGAAGCCGCGTAGAGATCGAACGTGCCGGTGTCGGCGCTGAAATCCCCGCTGTCGCCGTGAAGGACCGTCCAGTTAGAGCCGGTGAACTCGACAAGTGTCACATATACTGTGACGTTGTTGCTGATCGTTCCCTTCTCGACGTTCAGCCGATCGCTACTGTCGATCCACGCAATCGCCGTGCCGCTGTCTGCACCATCGCCGCTGTCATCGTTCATGATGCCAGTGATGAACGGCACCACGGCGTTGCGGTCGGTCGGAGCCGTGAACCCGCTGGTGCTGGCGTAGGTGCGCGTCGATCCGTTCAGCGTGACCGCTACCCGGCCAAGAACGACAAACTCATTCGGGCCACCAATGGACCCCGTGTATTCCCAGATCGAAGTGCGGAAATTCGCGGCGGTCGTGTCGGACGCGCTTTCCCGGTAGTAAGTCAGCGTATCAACAGCGGTCAGAACGCGACCACCCGCCAGATCGTCGCCCTCGCTGTTGCCCGTGATGGCCCCCGCATGTGTCATGCGGTTGTTGTTGGCCAGTTCGACCGCGTAACCTAGGCTTGCGACCTCCGTAAAGCTGGTATTCGTTCCCCCGCTGTTTGTCACATCATCGCTGATGTGCTGGACCTTCATCGCGGAAGGCTCAGGCTCAGGACCGCCGCCCGTGGG
>Ga0255048_10002161_pt1 | contig 12768 bp, 14 predicted proteins | sample JV7_2_2_MG_FD_183619 | JGI IMG/M metagenome (GOLD analysis project Ga0255048, IMG submission 183619) | Seawater microbial communities from Jervis Inlet, British Columbia, Canada - JV7_2_2 | ecosystem: Environmental > Aquatic > Marine > Inlet | place: Canada: British Columbia | collected 2016-10-06
ATATGGCGATGGAATATCTCGGCGGTGGGGCCGTGAAGGCCGAGCAGCGGGAGCACGACCGACGTCATCCAAAGGCCCTCGACGACTCTTTTCTCCAACGACAGCAGCGGGCGAGAGAGGTTTCCAAGAAAAAACGGAACGATTGGTAGTTGAATTTTAGCCCCTCCGGAACGAATAATACAAGGTGACAGATATTTGTTCACCCTCTTCTGGAGAAACATCGACATGATGACCCCCGACACCTCCGATTCCATGATCGCCAGCGAAGTCAGTGCTTGTAAGTCGGCTACGCGTCTCGATCCCGAGAGCCAGGGCCAAGACGATGACGGTCACTCGAGTGCACCCGATCCGGGTGCGGTCAGCCAAGCTGACGCAGTTCCCTCCGGCAGCCCAGGCACCGGTAGTTATTAACCCGTATGCAGTGTAAGCGATGTAAACGGAGCGCTGAGCCAGGATTCAAAACCTGTTCAGTTTGCTTGGAAAGTAATCGGAAGCAGATGCGCCGACGTGCTGACCGGGCAAAACGCCTTGGAATTTGCAAAGTTTGCCGCCGACCAGCCCATGGGTCGCGATGCGATCTATGTCTGGCCAAAGAACGTGAGTATGCGAAAAAACTCAAGATCGCCGCATTCGAGGCTTATGGTGGTTTGGAATGCCGATGTTGTGGTGAGAAAACACCTCAGTTCTTATCGATCGACCATAGATATGGAAACGGTAATGCTCATCGGCGGGCCATTGGCATCGAAAAGGGCGGAGACAGGATGTATCGTTGGTTGAAGCGAAACGAGTATCCAGACGGATTCCAGGTACTCTGCTTCAACTGTAACATCGGCCGACAAATAAACGGCGGGATTTGCCCTCACAAGGAAACACTATGAGTGACTACACTTTTACTGGTATTGGCTCAGCTCCCGACGACGGACCCGGAGGCGACCCAGACCACCTGAGTTCCCTTCCGGTCGAGTCCATTGGATCCGACTCCGATACCATCAACGACCCGGACCAGATCACAGCCAGCGAGGCTGATAATGTAGTCCGCGGCGAGTGTCGGGGTTGTGCCAGCCACCAAGGCGGGACCAACTTTGACAACGATCTCGACGAGATCAAGAGTCGCGGCCCCGGCCAGACCGAGGCTGACGATCTGACCCAGGGTCCCTACTACGACGAGATTCCGGGATCGCAGACCATGAGCGAGATGCTGCCTCGCCAGTGGAACGAATCGGATAACACCGGCGACCGTCAAGATGATGGTGACTATCCGCGTATGGCTTACTAGAGTAGGAGACTCTAATGTCAGAACGTCATCCAGACGAAGACTTTGCGATGCGTCGTGACGGTCCGGCTAACGATCCGAACCCACTGACCCTCCGCCGACCGATCCAGCAGCGAGTCCCGACGACCCCACCCGGCGGTGAGATCCACGCCGTCAGCTCGCAGAACCAGATCGACATCTCTCGCCTCCGCGAGTCCATGGACTGGAGCTCGCAGGCGATCCTACCATTCCGCCAGAACCACGCGGACGCGATCAAGTACTTTGCCGGCAGCCGTTACGGCCGCGGCCGGACGATGGACAAGACCCCTATCAATATGATGAAGATGGCGGTTGACATCTGGAGCCGACACCTCGTCTCCCAGGACCCCCGCTGCCTCGTCCTCACCCGGGCTACCGAACTTCGGATGCCGGCCTACGAGCTCGAGCTCGCGACCAATCACCTCTTGGGATCGATGGACTTCGGGGCTCAGCTTAGTTCCGTAGTTCGATCCGCGATATTTACCATGGGGGTTATGAAGGTCGGGCTCACGGAGCAGTACCTCGCGGAAGCCAAGGGTGTCCCCGGCGAAGGCGGACAACCTTATGCGGCACCGGTCCTCTTCGAAGACTGGCTGCACGACATGAACGCGAGACGTATGGAAGAGTGCGAGTGGTACGGAAACCGGTATCGGGTACCGTACGCCAATGTCATGGATAACCCGGACTTCGATCAGAACGCCAAAGCTGCCATCGCCAAAGGCATGCAGGCAAGGCTGGGCGACGGTGCCTGGGGCTCTGAGACCCGAAAGGCCTCGGATCTTTCAACCGAACGGTCGGTCATTCGTTCTGAGTACCGTGAGCACGTGGAGCTGTGGGACATCTACTTCCCGTCGCTGAAACTCCTGATCACGATCTGTAATCAACCCGGTACACCGATACTTCAGGAACGTGAGTGGGTTGGCCCCAGTACGGGTCCGTTCCACATCATGACGTTCTCGGATGTACCCGGGAACCTCCTCCCTGCCGCACCCGCGCAACATCTGTTCGATATGCAGGACCTGTTGACACGCGTGTTCAACCAGTTAGGTAGGCAGGCCCTCCGGCAGAAGACTCTGACTATCGTGGACGGGGCAGCGTCGGCCGACGGGACGGGTGAGCGAGTTATGGAAGGCAACGACGGCCAGGTCATTATGACTCCCAACGTGGATGGCGTCCGTGAGTTGAACTACGGCGGAATCGATGCCGGTAACATGCAGTTCGCGGTGTGGCTAAAAGAAATGATGAGCTATATCGGCGGAAACCTGGACTCGATGGGCGGTCTGGCGCAACAGGGCAAGACACTGGGTCAGGAGCAATTGCTGGCCGAGTCGAGTTCCGACATGCTGCGGGACATGCAGGCTAGAGTGCTTACATTCACCAAGCAGGCGATGACCGATGTGGCGTGGTACATGTACACCAACCCGGTGGCCACGTATCGACTCGAGAAAACCATTGAAGGATTCGGGGACATCCCGTTCGATTACGGGCCGGAGAAGCGGGATTCGAATTTCTATTCGTACCACCTGGACATCCAGCCGTTCTCGTTGCAATCAAAGACCCCGCAGGAACGCCTGCAGTCGGTGATGCAAATCGTCCAAGAGGTAGTCCTGCCGCTGGCACCCCAGTTGAGTGAGTGGGGCATTACCCTGAACCTCAAGGAGCTGGTCGACATCCTCTCGAAGTACAGCGATCTGCCAGAGTTGACGAACATCCTCAGCTCCCAGACTCCGTTGCAGGGTCAGACCACAATGCAGCCGGGCGGTATGTCATTCGGACAGAACACGACGAAGAAGAGTGAGCGGCCGCTACAGTCTCCGCACACCAAACGGGAGTACACGCGAACGAACGTATCCACAGGAGGGACACAGAACGAACGAGAAGGGAAACTCATGCAAGCTTTGTCGCAGGCAGCGGCGAAGAGTTAACACAAGGAGTACTGAATGGAATTGACAGATGAAATCCGAGCCCAGATTAAGGCCCAGCTGTGTGCCACACCTAAGCCCAAGAAGCGGCCGAACCGGCAGAGACTGACCGCGGGTTTGTGGGCCAGGCCCTTTGCCTCGGATTCGTTAGGATGCAGCCCCGAGCAGGTCGAGGCAACCCGGGCTAACCTCCGGGCACATGGTGTGATGGCGGACTTCGACGAAGAGGGTCGATGCATCATCACAAGTGACAAACAGTACCGCGAAGTTGCTAAGGCGAGTGGCCTATGGGACGGTCGCGATGGATATCAAGTAAAGGACTATAACGGCCACAACGTCGTCACCGGTAAGCAAGGGGTCAACGCACGGCGTGAGCTTCGGGCCCAACTGGAAAAAGAGGCACGTGGTTATCCGTCCGACTTTCAGGGACCACTTTAAGGAGTAACGAACATGACGTTTTTACCTGACGAACTACAGATCGATGACACGATCGACACTAATACTATGAATCCGGAGGACGACTTCGCGCCGGTCAACGATCCCAGTGTACCCCGGAAGGGTCCGGACGAGAATACGCCCTCGCGGGACCTTGAGGCTCAGCAATTCGACCAGGGTAATTTGCAGAACGCCTTCGAACAACCGACGGGCGATCAGTTTTCCTCGCAACCGAAAGAGATGCCGGAGTTCGTCGGTTCGGACGATCCCCTGGCTGCGGCGGGCGAGGCCCTTGGCGGTACCCCAGTCACTCCCGGCGAGGGGGAGGCGCAGGAGTTCGAGTTCTCACCCGAACTCCTGAATGCAGCAGGACTTACGGAAGAGCAGGCCCGCGCTGACTTCGGGACGCCCGAGGCTGTGCAAGCGGCGGTCCGAATGCTGGACACGCGGTTTGTCTCCAGCGGTCGGCAAGCCCAACCCGCGCCGGAGCAAGCTCTTCCCGACGACATCGTGGTCGAGGAAACTCCGTGGGAACTCCCGCCCCGTGAAGACGGTGAGGACTGGGACCCCGACTCCGTGAAGCTGATCGAGGCGATGAATCAACGCACCGCGACTCTGCTGTCACAACGGGACCTACAGCTCAAGCAGCAACAAGAGTACCTGTCTGGTTTGGTCCAGCAGCAACGGCAGTCCGAGTCCGACCGAGCCCTCGCAGAGTTCGACGGCCTAGTGAATTCTTTGCCGGACGATTGGCGAGGATTACTTGGTACGGGGACAGCTTATGACCTAGACCCGAATAGCCTGCACTTCAACAACCGGATGCATTTAGAACAGACCATGGGTGCGCTCCAGAACGGAAACCGGATGGCCGGACGTGCGACAATCGCACAGGACGAGCTGATGGTTCGGGCCCTGTCCGTAGCCTTCCCCGAGCAACAGCAAGCGGTGGTGCGGCGTGAGGTCACGCAGGATGTCGTACAGCAACAACGGGTTATGACCGCGCGTCCGACCCAGCGACGTGAGGCGGCAAAAACACCGGAGCAGGCAGCCATAACCAACGTCCAGGCCTGGTTTAATAAACACAACATGGCACAGGATGACGATTTCGAAGACCAATTTTAACGAAAGATTAGCCAAATGCAAACTCTTCAAGACACGATTCATGTCCACACGGCTGTGGTTAATACCGCCGTCGCCAGTGGCGGGGACTGTGTGGTCACTGTAGCCGCGGTCGCTGACCAACGACACACGCTCGAGTATGTTGGCGGCGGCTACAATGTCGCCCCTGACGCCAACTCTGTATTGACTGTGACGTTCGGCGGGACGGCGAAGTTTGTCGTTCCCGTAACCGCGGCCGGGGCATTGCAAATCCCACTACCTCCGAACGGTTTGCAGGGTGGATTGAACGAAGCCATGGTCGTTACCCTCGACGACGGCAGTCAGATCAAGCACCTGTCCATCCAGTACAGCTAAGGTTTCTCCATGAGCTACTTCTTCAGTCAGTATGTGTCAATACCATCTCCCGCATTGACCGGTATGTCCGGAATGTCGGGCATGGTTGGCGGCGGATTCTCGTGGGACGACTACGACAATCTTGAGGCCCGGTACGACTTCACCGACCTGTCGACGATGTACTCGTCAATGGCCGTGGAATTCGACGGTAGCAACTATCTTGAGGTAGATACGGCTGCAGTTACGGCGTACCCGATTACGATGCTGTGCTGGACAAAAACACCGGCGGCGGCATCATCTCAAGCTATGTTGTCGATCGGGGACAAAGATACAGCGTTTGATTTCGTTTCTATCTACATGACGGCGGCAGGCGTGCCTAGAGCAGAAATATTCTCTATAGGCGGCAGTAAGGTGCTGTCATCTGACAGTAGCGGGCTGGACGATGATGCGTGGCATTTCCTCGCCATGACGTGTGATGCGGATGATGTTGCTATATATGATGACGCTAACTCAAAAGCCGATACACACGCCGTGACTCTTGGGACATTAGACCGCACAGCTATTGCCCACCGGGCTGACTCTGGGGGAACAATACCACACACCGGCTCCATCGACCAGCCGATGATCTTCGACGTGGTTCTGACCGCCGATGAAATCGCTTACATGTACAACGCTGGCGCGGGCCGGACATATTCAGACATGGTCGCTGGCTTCTCCGCCGGTGATGCCAACTGCCCAGACCCATCCGACTGCGTCTTCGCGCCGGACTTCTCCGAGCACTCCGGCGTTCGCATGGACGAATCGGCGAACGAGCTGCACATCACTCCGAGCGGAATCGCGAAGGGTGTGACATTTGAGTTGGACGACAGCGAGTATGCGGACGCCAGTGACGCGGCGGCCTGGCCCTTCCCGGCTACAATGGGGTGCAGCTTCAAGACCGCCAACGCCGCGAATATGGGTATGGTCTGGCTGGGCGATAAGGATGCCTCCGCGGACATGGTCGCGTTGGAGATCGACAACGGCTCGGTACGAGCTCGCTCCGAGAAGGGCGCAGTTATCGGTACCGCTACGAGCGCGGCCGACACCTACGATGACGATGCTTGGCACACCGCGGCCGCCGCATTTAACGCGACCGCATCGCGGAAGGTGTACGTGGACGGAGCCGCGGCGGTAGAGGATACAACCAGTGTTTCCATCACCGGGGTGTGGGACCGCACATCAATCGGACGATATGGAGACTTAGATCCGGACCGTTATTTCGACGGCACGCTGGACAACGTGTGGGTCTATGGCACTGCCGGGCTCACCGACGCGAATATCGCATGGCTCAGCTCGGGTGGCGTCGCTGGCGGCCCGGCTACCTACCAAGACGTAGTCCGCTCGCAGCACGCCGACAATCCGGGCACGACGAATTTAGCCGCGTGGTGGCAACTAAACGAAGACGACCCGAGTGGCGGTGCCACACTCGTCAACGTCCACAATCCCGGCACACTTGACCTGACAACCGCATCCGGCGGGGCGGGTCCAGTTACCGTAACTGGTCTCGTGGTGGACCTCCCGATCGCAGTGGCCGGGTTAGTGCAGGACGATGCGGAGATTGAGGATCGGGCGTTGGAGTTCGATGGGGTGGATCAGGACGCGCGCGCTGCAACATCAGCTGCGGTAGCTTACCCATTTACGTTGTCCGGGTTTTTCAAGACAACTAGTTCTGCCAGAATGAAGGTTCTGTCAGTTAGCAGTAGCTCAGTTAATGAAGAAGCCATAGAAATAGACACCAACGCGATTGCTCTGTCTGTTGGAGATGGTGTTGGGCGATCGACAGGTGGTGCTGTCAATGATGGTGAGTGGCACTTGGCAGTTGCGGTATTCACTAGCGACGTATCGCGAAAAGTTTCAGTAGATGGCGCCGCGTTTGCAGCCACCAACACAACAGACACGAACGCTGACCCGACCGCATACACAACAACGATCATAGGCGATCGCAATGTTGCTACTGACGATTTTAATGGAGTGATTGATGAGTGCATGGTATGGGATTCTGAGTTGTCAGCCACCGACGCCTCCGAACTCTACAACTCCGGCATCGGCCTGCTGGCGCGCGACTTAGTTTCCGGCGATTCGACGCTCACATCAGCCAAGGTTCCAATCCACGCATGGTCGCTGTCGCGGAATAATGTCGTTGACGCAGGGGAGGACATCGGTTCCACCGGTGGAATTGATCTCACCCTCACTAACTCACCGACCGATGTCGAAGGAATCCCCGCCGGCCAATCCCTCGGAGGTTTAATTTCCCTCGTTGAGGATCAGACGGCGAATGGGAATGACCTCACGCAGGCTACGTTGAGTAAACGGCCGGAGGTGGTGCATGTTAGTGATGGGACTGGAGTGGCGTTAAAGTTTGATGGTGTGGATGATTATCTGAAGTTAGCCAGTTTCGGGTCTCAGACACAACCTAATGACATGTTTGTATCATGCCAGTTCTTAGACCCAACCGGTGCTGAACAGTTCGTCGTTGATGGAGTGGCAGCTCCTGGTCGGCCGGTGTTTTACAAGCAAGGTGCGAACCAAGTAAGCCTTTATGCCGGTTCAGTGTTAGCAGGAAGTAACGCAGATGCTGACGTACATACATTTCTAGCGTCGTACGATGGGGCATCTTCTAATTTATGGGTTGACGGCGGTTCGGCTGACGCGAGCGGGGATGTGGGTTCAGAAACCCCGACTGGCCTTACTGTTGGGTCATTTGTAAATGGGGAAACTGGCAGCTGGTGGAATGGAAGCCTACGGCACATTGCTTTTAATGCAGGCGCCTTCACCACCGCCGAACTCAACGCCATCGGAACCGAACTCGCTGACAACCAAGGCCTAACCTGGACGGCAATAGCATAACATGAAACGCGAACGAACCACATACACCGTCGGCGTTTCGAACGCAGACCTCGCCGCCGCTGAAGCCGCAGTCTCCGCCGACTCGGGCCGATTCTCCGGCATGTTCTCTATCCCGTTAATCCAGGACGCCGACCCGGACGACCTCGATCCGCCGCGATACTGGGCCTCTGTAGTCCAGCTCAAGGACAGTGAAAAGAGCGTCCTTAAGAAGGCGCTCGCGGGGATCGCCTCGCTCCAGTACCAGGAGGTCAATCGCCGGAAGCCTTCAGAAGCCGAGGAGCTGATCGACGCTTGGGCCGCTACGTACGGCTACCGTCGGCCCGGCCACATTCTCGAGGCCTATGGCACCGGGAAAGCCGCCGGCACGCAAGACCCCCAGTCGTTAACCACAACTCCGATCTTACTCGACCAGTGGACGTCACTGATCAAGCTCGTTAACATGGACCAGCAGGGCCAACGATTCAAGGTCAAGACTGCCGGGACGTATGAACTAGAAGTCCTCTTGAACTGCGAAGTAACCGGCGAGGGCGACGCGTTCGCAAAAGCCGCTGTCAATGCCGGAGTTATAGGAGGCGAGTTAGCTGTAGTCACCGGAAGGGCCAGCGGGAAGATCACCGGTGACCTAGCTGTCGACGACCTAGTTGGCATCGGTGTTTACTCGTCGTCCACGGCGACCATCAAACTGTTAGCCGGATCGAAAATCCGACTGCGGAGAATCTCCTAATGGGGCGGAATGTTTGGACTCCAATCTACGGCGGGCTGTTTGCCAACCACGAGGGCGACCCCGTAGCGGCCACCGCGGACGTGTACACGGTGTTGGACGGTGAATGGGCCGACGCGATGCCGCAATCGGGCGGAATTATCGCCAATTCCACGATTGGAACAATTACGGTTCCGCACACGGGAGAGTACGCGATCACAGCCCACATGAGTTCATCGTGTTCGGGGGCGAATATTGAGGTTCACCACACCATTTTTGTAGGTGGCGTTTCGACTAGTATCGAGCTGAATCGTAAGTACGCTCAGGCGGGGGATATCGGAGCCATCTCTGTCGGTGGCATCCTGACCCTCGCTGCGGGCAATGTCATAGATCTACGCGTGAAACCAACAACGACGACCAATTTCTTACCCGAGCACATGCAGTTCTATGTCGAGCTGAAGGGATAACATGCCAAACAATACATTCCCCATTGACAATCGCGCCGATGATCTCACGATCGACTTCTTCTTGCTCCGCAGGCGGATCGCTCAACAGATGTTCGCCACGTACAACTACGCCGAGCTCGATGACGTCCAGCAACAGGAGGTCCTGGAGGTTATGGACGAGGGCCTGCGGCAATACTACTTCCCGCCACCGCTACCGCCCCCGTTCGCGCTGAACATGACCATCGTCCACGAGTGGACGTTCATGCGGCCGATCTACAAATTCACGACGGCGGCCAACCAGCGGACCTATGATCTGCCGGACAACTTCGACCGGCCGCTCGGGGAGATCGCGTACGAGGAAGACCAGGGCGACTACTACGCCCCGATCCCGTTCACGAATACCTCGCAGACCCTGAAGCTGGCCAACCGGCAGGAGGAGCAGTCTCCCCCGCGATGGGCCTCGGTCCGGTCCGATGACTCCACCGGCGAAGCCCCGCAGCGTCAGGTCCTCGAACTACACCCGACACCGGATGCCGCCTACGCGCTCCACTTCCAGTACCAGGCCGTCGCGCGGCGACTAACAGAACAGCAATCGTTCCCGCTGGGTGGGCAAATCCATGGTCCTGGGATCCTCGCCTCGTGCTTGGCAGCGGCCGAGACACGGGCCACGGGGTCTCAGGGCTCCCGGCATATGCAGTTCTTAGAGAGGCTGGCTGGGAACATCGCCCGCGACAATCAGAGAACTGCGGCTATATTGGGATATAATGGTAACAACCGGAGGCCGGGGTTGTTGGGGAGGGGTGAATTGAGGGATTTGGGTGGGATCTATTACGAAAACGTCCGCTACTCAAGTTATATGGATTAGGCTAGCCGCTCCGGTGCGTAGCGGTTGAGGATCGTCGTCGCGTACTCGACGAGGTCTGTGGCGCGGCCGCCAGTGGGTTGCGCCTTCACCCACAGCTCGAGGTTACTCGGGTCGTTGTCGTCGCGTACGCCATTGATGTGATGCACGTTTTCCCCTTTCAATAACTTACGGCCGAGCTGCATCTCCATGACCCAGCGGTGTTCCAGTACACGGGTCCGTTCGGTATCGCCCGGCCGTACCTCGTAGATACGGATGTAGCCGCTCCCAGCTTTTTGACGGCCACCCTTCCATCGTATATTCTTTTCACGCTGGACACAGGGGCGCGGACCTCTGGCGTTTACATTCGGCACACCGACACGGCTCTTCTGGTGGCATTTTATACATCCACTGCTCTGTCCGCTCTGCAAATTACTTTGCTGAACCGGTTGTTCAACACCGCATTCACAACGACAGAACCAATGCCTCCCCCGGTACTCGTGCTCGACTTCACCTAATACGAGCCAGCGTCCGAACTGTTGACCGGTGTAATCAACCAAATTTTGTCGACGTTTCTTGCACTTCCCTTCTCCGCACGAGGATGTAGTACCTCTCACAAGGTTTGTAGATGCAATCGACTTTTCCTTCCCGCACTCGCAGCGGCAAAGGCAGTGCTTCGCGTAGTACGGTGTATAACGAATCTCCTCAGAAAGTACGGTTAGCTTTCCAAACACTTTACCAATTAAGTTTATTCTCGTCATGTTTGACACCTTTTATTCGGCACTACGGGACTCCTTATCTGTATTGTAAACTCGAATCGTATCGAGGTCAACTCCTTCGCTCGATATTTTCTCGATTTGCGGTTGAAAAAACGTGGCAACCGTACGAATAATACAAGGTGACAGATCTGTGTTGATTTTCCGGTCGACCGCTTTCCACTGGCAAGTGATGCTGCGGATGCCCGACGTTATTAACCGGCTCAAAAATCATTGGTACATTCAAACATGCACTCCGATTATAGTGCCCATTTAATAGCGAAAGGACTGAGTAAATGGCAGTCTTAACCGCAACTGATATCGCGGACCTTGTGGCAGGTACGCTCAGAGACCTCGGGCCCATGCGTTTCCAACAAATCGCACAAACCCTACAATACTACGAAGTTTTCAGTAAGTGGTTCCGCAAGGATAAAGTTTCGTTCGACTCCGGTATCGGCATCCGCCGGACCTTGATGAGCAAGCTCGATTCCACCAGTGCCAAGCACGTGGGTCTGAACGCTGTTGATCAGGTCACCATCCCGGACGTCCTGGACCAGCTGACCGTCGACTGGCGTCAAGCTCAAACGAGCTGGGCTCTGATTTACCAAACCGACATCCTCATGAACCGTGGCAAGTCCTTGGTTCTGAACGTCGTGAAGCCTCGCCGAGCGGCGGCCCTCCTGGGTCTCGTCGAAGAGCTCGAGGATCGTGCCTGGGGCGATGCTCCTTCCACGACCGACAAGATTCTCCCCTACGGCGTCCAGTACTGGATCGTCGAGAATGCCACGACCGGCTTCAACGGTGGCGCTCCTGGTTCCCATACGACGGTTGGTGGGGTCAGCTTGACCGACAGCCCGAATTTTAAGAACTACACGATCCGTTACGCGGCCGTGACGAAGAGCGACTTGGTGAAGAAGCTCCGCACGATGCACCGGAAAATCCGCTTCCGCTCGCCGATCACGATCGACGACTACCGCGGTGCCACCGGCGATCGCTATCGCTGTTACTGCAACGAGACCGTCCTGTCCGGCCTGGAAGACCTGGGCGAAGGTCAGAACGAGAACCTCGGGCGAGACATCGCCAGCATGGACGGCACGATCACGTTCCGCAAGAACCCGATCATCTGGGTTCCGAAGTTGGACGAGCGTACGGACGATCCGTTCTACATGTTGGATCACTCGACGTTCTACCCCGTCATCCTGAAGGGTGACTACTTGCGTGAGTCCGAGGCCACCCGGGCCCCGAACCAGCACAACATCTATCAGGTCTTCCTTGACCTGTCCTACAACTACCTGTGCTTGGATCGTCGCCGAAATGGTGTCGCGACCACAGCGTAAGCTTAACCTTCCGCCAGGCGGCCGGGACTAACCCCGGCCGCCAGGCTTTTTATAACGAGACACGCATGGCCGGCGAAGCCCGTAAAAAACTGACCGAGAAAGTCGCTGTATACGACGCGTATGCGAGGGCACGGAAGAAGGTCGGTAAGCACATTGGTACGGGTCAGCAGCACCTGAAGGCTCCGTCGGCCTCAGAGGTCACGTGGCGAAAATCCGCGGCACGTCGAAAAGCACGGATGGACGCAAAGAAAAAAGAGACGGACGCCAAAAAGACCGCCACCCTCAACAAACAAAAATTAGCCCAAACGAGTGCGGGTACAACCGCGAAGGCGAAGATGGCCGCGAAAATCAAGGCACTTGCAGGAAAGAAGTCATAATGCCCAAAGACAAGTCCCGCGAAAAAATGGAAGCTGCGATGCGGAAGACCGCGCAGGCAGTCAAGTCCGGTAAAGTGAAGACTAAGAAGGAACGGCTGGAGTACAAGCCTTTGGTTCTCACGGCCGCGCAGCGAAAGGCCCGAGCCGATTCCGCTCAGAAGAAGTCTCGCAGTAAAGAGGCCGGCACCGCACCCGGTCATGTCAAAGCCGCGGCCCGTAAGACCACCTCAACCGCCAAGAAGATGCAGAGCTTCCTCAAGAAGTTCGGCGGATAGAATAGTTTTGTCCTCGCGTGTAGCGAGGTTTGCTTAGCCCATTCAAGGATG
>Ga0255048_10002162_pt1 | contig 12766 bp, 12 predicted proteins | sample JV7_2_2_MG_FD_183619 | JGI IMG/M metagenome (GOLD analysis project Ga0255048, IMG submission 183619) | Seawater microbial communities from Jervis Inlet, British Columbia, Canada - JV7_2_2 | ecosystem: Environmental > Aquatic > Marine > Inlet | place: Canada: British Columbia | collected 2016-10-06
CCCTGGTTATCTTTCTTGGAAGCCGACCGGCGTATGGCAACAATCGCAACAAAAACAAGAAGTGCAAAAAGGCCATATGGTTTTTTAAATGCCCGATGAAATGCGGGAAAGACGCGCTTATTATTTATCTTAAGGACTCTCATGGTTTGTTTGCCTGCAAGAAATGCCATGGAGTAGTTCTCTCTCCGATGCATTCGATGGATAGCACCACGGTTAAGAAGTGCAAGAACCCGCAGTTCGTGATTGATAAATTCAACACCGCCGTCACGCCGTATGAACGCATGAGGGCGGTTGTCTATTTCTTCTACCTGGACAGGTACCTGAAGAAGTGCTTGAAGCAGAAGAGAGTTACTTAGATTTCTCCGCTTCAGCAATCGCCACTTTATCGGCTGAATTCTTCCTGAGGGTTCTCAGTATGTTGTAGACGCCTGTAAGCGTGGCAATGATGATGGCAGCTGTCTCAGGAGGAATAATCTTCCCGAGCGCTCCCACGACCACGATCAGCTCACTGATAATGACGAGAATAAACTCTGTCGTTTTTCGGCCTGGTTCGTTTTTCATTTTCTTAACCTCCTTGATAATACTGCTAATTGGTTTTCTTACTTTCCATAGAAGTTTGATCTTGCTAAACAAGTTCATTTGACCATATCTCCTTATGCCTTCCGTAGCTGGCAAAGTGAGCAGAGGCCCTGTAATCGTTGAGTGACGTCAGGACCACGCCCCACTTCTTCCCTTTGGCTTCAATGACATTTGCATCTCCAATAATAACGGCAACGTGGTGGATTACTTCTGTGTCCGGATCCCACTTGAACGCCAAATCCCCAATTCGGAGTTTCTCGTATTCAATAGGGTATGTGTGTTTGATCTGGTTGTAGGATCCGTCGGGGAGTCTCAATCCGATCTGGGCGAACATATATTCAGATAGCTCCGAGCAGTCTAAGGCCTTAATGTTGTCCACATTTGAATCAAAAAGGTTTATCTCGGCGCCAAACTTGTAGGGTTTCCCCACAAGCGAATGGGCAATGCGGACGAACTTCTTCCAGTCGATATCAGAATATCTTTTTTTGCCTAGGGGGATATTTGGTTTCATGAGGGTTTTCTCCGTCTTTATGGTGAGTGTCAACTTCGGTGATGTGGTCGCAGTTGATGCAGGCCCAGATCTCCGAAACTTTGCTATTAAGGACTTTATCCATTTCACAATTGCACTTTTCGCATGTCAAAGTTTCTTCTCTATTGCGTCCTTTAACTCTTCTATCTTGTGTGGCAGGCCATTTGAAAGTGTTTCGTGGATCGAGTTTAACTTTTGGTTCATCCCGCCCAAAAGAAGAAGCATCTGACTTGGCCACTCCTGGGCATCGCCGCGCCGGTTGCCCTTACCGTTCCGGAACCACTTCCTGACAAATTCTTGCAAAAAAGTAGCCGCAATAATAGCTAAACCGAAAAGAATTATGACCGGTATCGCCGCATATACAAGGTCGCTGATCTGCTTCTGGAGTTCTGGTGTCATTTGTCTTTGTCCTTCTTCCGGTCTTTTCTCTTCTTGTAACCTGGACGATTGAGATGTTTGTCTACAATGGCTTGCCGGCCAGCCGGGATCTGTTCTCCCAGGTCAAGTGATTGCTGTATTTCTTTTGTGATGACTCTTTGCTGGCAAGGGGCATGCTTCTCGCGGATAGCGATGAAAATCCATTCATCCAGTGATATCACGGAATCTTCGATTGTCGGTCTCCACTCATCCGGGATATCGGTCTGGATGGTTTCGGCCAGTGTTACTGCCGGGATAAAAATGATTAAAAAGATAAGTTTCTTCATGTTATACCTCAATTTTGCAATGATCCTGAAAAATAGTTCCATGCGACGGTGCTTGTGTCTGAAGGCTCAACATTTTTATTCCCCGTGCCTACCTGTAATTTAACCAAGGCTGTATCGCTCGCATCCATGTCACACTCCACCGTCACCGTATTGCTGCCCCATACAATCGGAGTTGCGTTGACATGAGTATAGCGCCGGTATTCTTCATTTGATGTTATGAGCTGCAATAAAATAAATTCGTGCGTAGCATCAATCACACAATTAATCCCAACCGATAGGCGGTATTTCCCAGTTACGGGGGCCGTAAATGTATATGTCCCAGTGTTAAAATTTCCTCCGAGATCAAAGCGTTCTGAGTCAAATTCTACGGTTATATTAGTGCCGTCTCCAGTAACATCTGCTGAATGGGATCCGACATGAGCTAGAAATGAAGGCTGCAACGGCCTGGTAATTTCCCCGTCTTGCGTCATGATCCAGGTGTCATCAACCGATGTACTGAAAATAAATTTATCGCTGTCGCCGTCATCTATTTTTATGCGGCCAGCAAGGCTCGCACCTAAATTAAAAATAAGGGCAGGATCGCCATCGGCAGCGTCATTCCTGATGGTTAAATTCGTGCCACCGGAACTATCACGGATCTGTGCGCTCCCAAAGATAACGGCAGATGTCGTTGATATGTCCTGTGGAGTGATATAAGTAATCGTGCCATCGCCGTCATCAATGGCAGTGACTTGATTGGCTGTCCCGGTAGACCAATTGATAAGATCCACTGAAGTGAGAAAATCGGCTGCGCTAGCCGATACAATCCGGCTTGAGGTCAAACCGCTTACCTTTGCATTCCCATCAACAAATAAGCCGTCTGCGATATTGACGTCCCCGTTAAACTCCATTGCCCCACTTGAAACCATGGTCATATAGGCTGTGTCGCTTATCCCAGCGACAATGTTGCCGCCACCAGCTTCTATGATGATCCCATCGGTGCCGCTTCCATTTCTAAGTAAAACGCGGTCCGCCAAATTGAGGCCAAACTTTGTGCCTGTGTAATCCGTGCCAAACATTGACATCTGGAACGAATTCGTATCGTTCGCTAAAACAATTCCAGCGTTTCCTGTTGAATGGGTGTTCTCAAATGTGCCCCTGACATTTACCGCGTCGGAAGAAACAACGTGCAGTAAGCTCGATGGAGCGGCTGTGCCGATTCCGACTCTGCTGTTTGCGGAGTCTACGCAAAAGGTGGGCTCGTCAATGCAGTCTCCCGACCCCACGCTGGACGTCCCCAGTTTCCGGTCGATCAAGTCTCTTAAGTCGAGATCGTTTTGCCAGACTTCGTCAGGGGTTTTGGGGAATGGAAAGCGCGGATCCGCCGCAACGAGAGAGGGGATGAATAAACATAAGAAGAGGAGCTTCTTCACGAAAGCTCGCTTGAGATCAGCTTGAACTTCTTGGAGACAGTGTCCAGTTTCTTGTTGATCTCTCCCATCTTTTTCTTATGTTCCATCTCCAGCCTGGCGATCTGGGTCTTCGTCTCTTTGGAATACTGCTCGGTTGATTTCACTATTTTCTTTGTCATCTCTGATAAGTGCCCCATCCTTTCTTCGATTTGAATGTAGATTGTTTTTGATACGGTATCCAGGAGCTGATTGAACCTGGTGTCAAAATTCTTGGTTTTGTCCTGGATCGTTTTCACCAGGTCCGCCGTTGATTTATCCATGGCCCGCTGGAGTTCTTTTTTGTCCGCCGTGTATTTACCAACAAGTTGATCTCTGTGCTTTTCCATGCTTAGCTGATTCTCCTGAAAAACTTCCACGAGTCTATTGTCAACGTGAAGTTTGATTTGCTCGATAGCAGTGTAAATCTCAAGCGCCTTATTGTGAATGATCTCAACTGTTCGGTCGTCTCGCCGCCAGAGTTGCTGGCGGGTTATGTCTCGCTCGCGGGGGATGTTCATGGGATTCGACTCCTCAATCCTCCCCTCGCCCCAAATTCTTGCTCTTGCTCTGGTGATGGTTGAGCAAAAAAGAACCTTTTCGATCTATCTTGGACCTCTTCATTAAGAACAGTGCCAACGCCCCTTAATATGTTGGCAATACCGAGCTGAACTTTTGCTGTTGTTCTTTTACTTACATTCTCAAGGCCCTCGGTAGCGAACTTTATCCCTTTTGGGCTTACAAGAAACTTGGCTAATGCTTCTGGTATCCGGATGAGTCCAGTCGAAGTTAAAAATGCATCGAGTAATCTTTGCCCAGCGCCTGGTCCTGGCTTTGTTACTGCACCCAAAGTTGCTCTCACAGGCCTAACAATCGCAGCAGCTTGCATTAAAGACAACGCACCTGCTGAGATTGGTGACTTTGCATGGGCAAAAGCGCCTGCCTCGGCAAACCTCTCTATATCTTTCACAGTGCTTTCTCCCGAAAGCTCTATTAGTGTCTCACGGAAATTCCTGTCTGTTTTTATATCATTAAGGATTCCACTCCAGTCAACCGTTCCACCTGTCTCAAGCTCGGGCTGAACCCTGAATCTCCTCTGTGTCCACTCTACCATGAAGTTTTCTTGAATATTCTTGAGAGCTTTTTCTCTGTCGAATGCCTTTATTGGATTCCCCCGGTTATCAACCAACCCCCTTGCTTCTGCAAGTTTCGACCTTTTCTCTGCTAATTTGAGCCACCTTTTTGTTTTTATCACATTTTCAACTTTCCCAGAGCTAAATATCTGCTTCCCAATTTCTTCCTCTGCCTTCTTGTTAAATAGGAAAAGATTGGCGTTGAATGCATCCTCGAATGTTTGTTTGCCCCTTTTAAAGAACGCGTTTGCTTTACGCCACGATCTTAAAAGTTGCGGAGAGCCTTCTTTCGCCGCCTGTTCCATTGCGCTGTCAACCAACCCTTCAGCTTCACGGACAAATGATTTAACACCGGGGTTCTTTGTTTCTCTCCCGATTTGGAGGAGATTCGATCTTAATTCCTGTGCTGTTGAAAAATCAGAGGCATCTTCAAAACTCCCGAATATCGCAGAGAATCTTTGGCGGATAGGATCATCTTTAGCAAGCACCCCAGTCTTTTCTAGCTTTGATAATTGCTGAGTGCCAAAATTCTTGACAGCTCTATTTGATACCTGTATCCCGCCCTGTCTTTCAAGAATCGGTATAAGATTACTCGGATCTGTTGGATTTGGGATGAATCTTTTAACAATGGTGCCGCCAGATAGCTCATCTACAGTTTCATAAAGTAGTTCTGATATGGCCTCTGACGCAGTTGTGCCAACATCAAATCTGCCTTGAAGCAGCTTTGACAGATCCCGGCGTGTCAAGTTTCTGCCGACATCTCTATTAAAAAAGAACCCTAGCTCATCCGACGCTTTACGAAGGGCAATGTCTTTTGTGACATCAACTCCTTCGATGATATTGCGCCCTGTAATACCAGCTCTTGCTGCTTTGTCAGCCAAATCCAATGTTGCACCCTTTGTAAGCTGCGCTGCATTTAAGTCCAGGCCCAACTGTTGGAAGACAGGGCGAACCTTTGCTGCTTCAGCGGTTACTGGCTCCCCTTTAAACTGCCCTGTTATCAACCCCCGCCTTCCTCTGAAGCGATTTATTCCGCCAACGGCTAATAATCCCATGCTATCAAAAGCCGCTTCTATAGCTCCTCTCTTGGCCAGCTGCCTTGTCAATTCGCCTGGCTTGCTCCTTGCAATCCTTGAAATCAACACAAGTGGCCTTAATTCTGGGATTTCACCCAAGGCTTGCTCAGATTCAGTCGGCGGAGGTAATTCTGCTTCTGATTGCAATCCTGCTCCGATTCGAGCAGCAGATGTCAAAAATCTTGCACCTGCCAAGCCCCGTTCAAACGAAAGTTCTGCAAGTTGACCAAGGGGAGTTTCTGGCGCCTCCCCTACTTCTTCTCTCAATCGCTCCAATCCCACTCCAATTGCTGCAACCTCGGATGCTAACGGAGCGATGGGAGGCGCAACAATCCCGGCAGCGATACTTGCTGCCGCTGGGATTGAAACCTCCGGTTGCGCCAATGCCCCGCCGACACTCTTCGCAATGCCACCTGCTACTTGCTGCGCCGTTTGTGCAAGGGAAGGTTGTTCCTCAGGCACCTGCTCCCTCATCTCTTCGAATTCACCTGTTCCAGTCAGGGGCTCAAACTTTGGCAATCCACTGGGAGTCAGTTCATTTTCAGACAGGAATCTTATCTTTGATGGTTCTCTCAAGTCCCTGGTTTCTTCTTCATTTAAGAATCGAGTAGCCATTATTCTACCACCGCAAACTTATTCCCAATTTTGATAATTGTTCCTATTGGTAAGTTCGCTTTGTCTGCTTCTTGTTTTGTTTTGAACGTTTCAAATTTCTTTTTAATCGTTTCTGGGGGACGAAGCTCAATAACAACATTGTCTGGGCTTACGCCTTGGGAAGCAGCTAATCGCCTAAATTCTTTGTCTCTTTGTGTTTGGCCTTTCCCTTGGGCTTCCAAAAGCCTTTTTGACCGATCAACAAAATCAGCCCTCTGCTTCGCAGAAAGCCGTTGGCCACTTCGGATCCGGTTAAAAAATGCCCTTGTCCTGTCATCAACGCCACCGGCATTTTGAGCTGTCGCAAACTCGCTTTCTCTTACAACAGAATCTGGGTCTTGCATCTTCATAAAGTTGAATATCAGCGCCAAATCACCAGCTGCCGATGGGTCTTCTGCCGCCGCAGTAACCCTGGTGAAAGCGGATGAAATTTCAGAGAATTGCTTACTTTCCCTTAGGAATTCGCTTCTTAGTTTCCCCTCTACCGCTGTCCCGGATGGTTCAGTGAGACTGCGAAGTGTTCCTCCGCCAGGCGTCTCTTCCAGCGTTATTGTCCCAGCTTTATCGACAAAGGCCACCTTCCCGCCAATTGTCCCAATGGGTCGCTTTGTCTCCGGTTCCGTTGGTTTCGTTGCCTGCTTTGCAACTTCTTTTATGCCACCTTCAAGTTGGGCAACCTGGCTTGACCCCGCAGGGAATGTCCCTGCCGCCTCGCCTTCCTGGATTATGCCCTGCTGCCTTTCTGTTTCTGCCTGTGCTTTCCTAGCTTTTTCTTCTTCCCGCTGGGCCTCTGCAACGTCATTTATCAAGCCCAGTGTTTTAAGCGGCTCGGCACTTTTTCCATTAAGTTCGCCCAGCGCTCCGGCTTCAAGCCCCAAGTTTTTTTCAAGGTCACCGGTCAGCTCTGGCGTGAACTTCACCTTGTTTCTGTCCTGAAATGCAGTCTGGATTGCCTTATTGGCAAACGTGCCTGTAATACGTTCTGCCGTTCGACCCAAAGCACCCAAGATTTGTTCAGTCTTGGAACCCGGACGCTGAGATTCAATCTTGGCCCTCTGTTGGAGCCCTTGCCCTATTAATCCAAACAACGGTGCTAAATTTGATCCTCTCGGTTGTGCAACTGCCATATTATCCTCCTTGTCTGTTTATGCAGAGAACGTCCCGCCTCCGCCTCCGCCGCCTCCGCCCGAACTTGCGCCTTTTGTTATAAACGAAGAGACGATATTCCCAACACTACCAATCAACGACCCAGTAATATTGGATTTTCGCTGTTCCCTCGCTTGCTGCCTGGCCAATCCAATATTCTTCTCCTGGACCTGGATCCCGCGTTCACCCAGGAATTGCTGCAATGCCCTGTCGTTCCCGGCTTCTGAAAGATTCCGAAGTGAGGCCAGCTCATCGCTTGTTAGTTGCGAGACGGCCATCTTGCTTTGGAGATCAAGCTGCGAGAAAAGTTGGGACATCTCGACACCCGCTTCGAACTCAACCCGTTTCAGGTCATTTGTGAACTGTGCTTCCTGCTGGGCCCTGCCGAATCGGCCTTGCGCCCGATCTCGGGACAACTGAAGTTCCTGCTGGGCTTCACCCTGCAGCACCTCGGCCTCTTGTTGGCGACCCAATCGTGAAGCTCCAGCCAATGCTTCTTGGACACCAAACTGTTCAATCGTGGATCCTTCGATCCCGCGCCGGGCTGCCAGCGCCTGAGCCTCGGAAGAAGCGCGAGCGCCGGATCTTTCCGTTGAGGCCCGGATCTCATCCAGCACTCTCTGTGTCGCAGGTCGAAGTGTCGCACCTGGTTGGAGTTCGCTAATCCCTTGCTCGAATTGGCCTCCGCCTCCAACAGTTTTGTCTAATCCCGGCACCTGCGGTTGCTGTGGTCCCCCGTGCAGGGGCGCAACTACATCAGCAAACCTCGGGTCTCCTGTGATAGGGCGCCCAAATTGTGTCAATTGCTGGCCTTGGACTTGGTTCTGGAAACTGTTCCCAGGCCCGCCACGAGTTGGTGTGAATCCTGGGATCTGGCCAAACTGGTCAAATGCGGTAAACCCGGAAGGACTTGCCTGCCCTCCACCACCACCACCAGTTTGTTGACCAGTGGGGTTCTGGAAGAACCTGGCCCTTTTCGTGAATCCCTGGGCACCCCCACCAGTATCAATGAGCCCTGGGGGCAAGCTGGCTCCCCCTCCAGGCCCCTGTGTCATCTGGCTTCTTAGAAATTCGTCTGACGCTACGAAACTTCCAGGGAAACGTGGGTCTGGATTCGGTTCGAATCCTGCCGGCACACCCGGTCTGACTGGTTGTCCAAGATCAAATTGAGTGCGTTGCCCTGGCCTAAAATCTCTCAACTCTCCCAAATTGAAAGGCGACCTCTGTCCGGGAGGATTGATTCCCGCAAATGGAGGAGTCCCTATGGGTGGTCGCCCACCACCGAATTGGTTCGCCACAAACCTGCCATTCTGGTCAAGTGTTCCGCCTCTGAGTATGGGACGAGGGGATGGCCGTCCACCAGATGGGGGGGGCAGTGAAGCAGGGCCTCGTGTATGTTCCATATTTAGCTGACTTGGCTGTTGTGGGTTAGCTGCCTGCAATTGCATCTGTTGCTGGTCCAGTCCTGAGGTAGCAACGTTTTGCGTGGATGCTCTCCTATTAGCAAGCTCCCTAAACCAGCTCGCGAGAGCTGGGTCAGAATCTAGGAATGCAGGTGTTTGAGGTCTTGGAAATTTTGGTCTGCTTGGTTTTCTGATAGCCATAATATTCTCCTATTCGGGTTCTTTTGGTGTAAATTCTGTGATGATGCTGTCTAATTTAAATCTACCGCCGGTTCCTACTTTTTTCAAGAAATATTGTATCTCGCGTCCCTCTGAAAGGTCTGCGGACGCGAACGGGAACTTCGCTGAATTCTGGCCGACTGTCTCGTTCATGTCGGCTGATCCCATTGAAAATGAGATGGACCTATCTCGGTTCATGAAATAATCCAGCGAGAATGAGCCAGAGGATCCTGCGTTCGCCAGGTAATTCCCCCACGCCGTCTTGAATTCCTTTGGCCGGTGCGGTGCGTTCATGTCGAAGCTCTTGGTGTAGATGGTGGACAAGATGTCCGAGCCGTCATCGGAATTCCCCACATCAAACTGAAAAACGTAACCATTCGCAGTAGCATCTCCAAAGTAGAGTTTGTCACGCCATGTAGCAAACGATGTCGCATTGATCCCGCCTAAAGTCGTCCAGCTCTTCGTCCTTTGGTAAACCAGGATGTTGTCATTTGTCGGGCTTGCCGCCGGATTTGTGGTATAGGCAAGCCAGTACCGACGGTCGAAGTTCCACGCAATCGCAGACGGAGTCGCGCCCTCATTCCACCGAATCGTAAAGTCATTCAGCTTCGGCACCGCCGACCAAGTAGAGGTTTGTATAAGTGCTCTCACCGCAGCATAGGTAAAAGTTGAATTCGAGGGAACACCGCCATTGGATATCGAAGACCAGTCGGCCTCATTGAAGTCGCCAATGCTAGCGCTTGAGGTTGAATTAAATAAATACGTTATCGTGGATCCGCTGTCTGTTTCGTTGAATATTCCCCATGATGTTATATTTGAGCCGACCGACATTGTCTGTGACGTAAACGTGCAGGTTTGAGGCGAAACAGAGAACTTCCCAATCCCTAATGTCCCGGAACCGGTTCCGCCTTTCTTGTAGCTCATATAAACATAGAGATCGTTTGAGTTCGGCGCCCAGTTGTGGTCGCCTGAAGTCGCCACGACATCGCCGAGCGCAACTTGGTACTGATCGGTAGAAATATAGATGCTTATGTCTGATCCAATTGACGCATCTGCGCTGTCAATTGTAGTTGACTGCGAGATAACCTGCCCATCATTTGTTGAGATCTGCACCAAATAATACCTGGCGGATGTTGTTGACTGAAAATTAAACTCCCACATGGTCGTAAGCGAACTTGGGTGGTTCGTGATCGTTGGATCTGTTGTGATAGAAATATAGAAGTCGTCATTCGCTGTTAGATCGCTACCGAATTGGGTTAATTGCATTTGGATCGTTGTCCCGCGACGGAAATCAGTCGTCGGTTTAACAGTCCTCACATGGCCTCTACCCAATTCAGACCCGACATTGTTTATCAAAGCCAAAACGCCATTAGCAGTCCCCTGTGATCCAGTGTAAGTACCCACCTGGTAATCTACCCATACTTTCTTTGTCCCGACAGAACCATCCCTGTACGTGTTAAATTCGTCCGGGTAATCAAGCTGGATTGTCCCACTTGCTGTTGTGGTATCGGCATAGACGTTTGGGCCAAGTGTCCCGGCATTCCAATCGTCAGCTGATGTTTGTGTATTTGACCGTTCATCCACAGTATTCTTAACAAGCTCATCTGTTATGTCACGAACGGGGTCTGAGATGCTCCGTATCGTCAGGCCTCTCATCTCTTCCACGCCGCGATTTGAAAGCCAGACAAGAGAATTGTCCACCTCTCTCATCGTCTCGTTCTCAATGCAACCAACCTCGCTCGATATTTTTCTGTTTATAATGTCCGCCTGGTCAAAACCGGTAATACCATACGTGTCTTTCTGACGACCGACAATCAGATTGTCGTTGAACGACCCATTCAAACACTTGATCACAAAGCCGTCATTGGCGCCTCCAATAGTCAGTATAAACGGGTCTGTTGGGTTCCCGCCAACTGTCCAATCTGTCCCGTCGCCATCTGCTGAGAAGTGAAGCGAAGAACGATTGGATGAGATATCGGCAATTACAATCCGGTTTCTCCAAGGTTCAATGATCCTGCCGATGGGTGCGCCCGAGACATTCCCAGTCGATGTCCCATCAAACCACCAGAGGTCATCGGTCCCATTCACGCACCAAATCTTTCCTAAGTTCACGGCGCAATCAGGCACCGTATCGACTGTTTGAACCAGGCCAAATGCAACTGGCGTAACAGTAATTAGATTCCTGTAGAACGTCCTGGATGAGAAAGAAATGATCCATTGGTTACCGCTTGAGTCCAGGAATTCCCACAGCCCTGAAACCGCATTCGGGTTCCCAAGTTGCGTTGTGTCCTTTTTTTCGTAACCGTTCCGTTCAACTGCGATAGGCTCAATATCCGTCCAGAAGTTCTGGATGAAAGCCGCCGAGTTGTCCGGGATCTTATTGGATGACGGGAACGACCACATTCCACCGGATAAGTCGTTGATGATCGACTGATCCGCCATAAGCGGTATTGAAACAAGAAATAAGAATGCAAATATTAATTTCTTCATTGTCTTAAGTTATCCGCCCCACTAAGCCCTGGCCTGTAACCAAGCGCCTGACCTGTTGGATTTACGCCAGTGAACCCTTGGACAATGGCAATCGTTTGCTGCCAAAGCCTTAGGTATTCCTTTGCTTTTTCGATTTGGCCCTCCCTTACAAAAACCCGATAGCATGGGTAATAGATGATTCCGTCTGTGAATGTGGCCCACTGATCACGCGCTGAAAATGGGGTGTCACTGTCGTTTACCAGTGTATTGGCCGTAATGTACGCAAAACATCTCAATGTCCCGGTACTTGCTGAATCTGGAGCTGGGAAAACGTGCAGAAGCGTTTCTCTCGGACCGGGCCGCCTGTAAAAGTGGGTCGGTTCTCCCTGCGAATCCCCTTGCCAGTCAGAATGTGGGAATTTCGCGTTCAAGGCTTTGTATGTCGTTTCTATAAGATCTTTACCCTCGTAATCGCATTGGCTGATCTGCATGTACTCGTCTGTGATTGTATATGAGGTTGTATTTGCTACTAAGTTCGCGGCAATCTCAAGCCCATTCATGGATGGCCATGTCAATTTGAACAGTTGGCGGTGGCCTTCGTTTATAAGAAAATCCAATTCGGTGTCGGTATACCGTTGGCGATCCGAATTGCTGTCTTTAACAGCAAACCGGACATGGGTTCGCAACTGGCTTAACGTCAAAGACGACGGCGCTGCCGCATGGACACTGGTAACTCCAACAGCAAAAATAAAAGCAAATAAAAACTTCTTCATAGTTTCTCCTTATTGCACAACGTCGTTGTCCCTCACCACAGCATCCATGGCTTCCATGCCTGCTTTTTTTCTCAATCCTCGGTCAACGCTGGCGCGAAGCCATTCTTTAACGAGCAAGTCCAACCACTCTTGTGGAGTATGCGTGGGAACCCCTTCTTCATCTACTGGGATCGGCCACAATGACAACAACCCATCCTTCGCCTTCTGCACCTTCTGATCGGGAATTATTAAATTTATTTTGATATCCGCCGAATTCAGATTCCCCGACAACATAAAAATTGCCGAGACAATCAACACTAACTTTTTCATTTCTATCCTCCTGATTGATTTCTTGTGAAATTTCATGGTCATCCTCCTATTTGGATTAAACTTAAATCGATGTCTTCAACAATGTAGTTCTGTGTATTTGTTTCATTCTCGATCCACACTTCGATCGTATCGCTTGCGGCAAGAGTGGCTATCCCAGACATGCTAATAACACCAGCTTCGCTGCCACCACCACCCAGATTTCTATCGCAGTGCAATGCTCCGACATCAGACGCTCCATTGTTTTTTTGAACAGTCATTTCAAATCGGCTAGCAGCACCAGAAACACTATTCACTGTTGCACTGACATTTATCATATAGTCGCCAGCCTTTGAGATTGTGACATGA
>Ga0255048_10002163_pt1 | contig 12764 bp, 11 predicted proteins | sample JV7_2_2_MG_FD_183619 | JGI IMG/M metagenome (GOLD analysis project Ga0255048, IMG submission 183619) | Seawater microbial communities from Jervis Inlet, British Columbia, Canada - JV7_2_2 | ecosystem: Environmental > Aquatic > Marine > Inlet | place: Canada: British Columbia | collected 2016-10-06
GCAACGGCGAGGTCGCGTCCAGGCACACCCTGACCACCTGGTACTGGCTGCTGCTGCAGCCCGAGGACAACCCGGCCCGTACCTACGGCCTGCCCGCCGGCAGCGGCCTGCTGACCTTCCTGCTCGGTTTCTGGCTGGTCCGCCGCCAGCGGCGCCGGGCCACCGCTCCTACGAATTGAGGCAAGGCACCCTGTAGAGACGGCGCCCTCGCCACGATGAAGTAGTCGTCGCATCGCTCAAACTGCTCGATGTCGCCAATTACACAATCAAGTCAACGGGTTTGGGGATGGGCCTGGCCATCTGTCGGTCGATCGTCGAAGCTAACGGAGGCCGGCTTTGGGTAGATTCCGATAATGAGTTGTTGCTGGACTCTGTACAACGCGCGGTTGTAGATCATTTAGAGTCCAGTCAAAAACGCATCGAGCATGATCAAATTAAAATGAGGATCTACCACTGTGATAGACTATGAGTCATGGTACTCCGGGATATAGGGAAACCCCCTATATCGCCACTGGATAATTCCGATATTATCTCAATCCGTTTAATACTATTGTTAAGTAGGGCAAATTGAGCCCGAAAGCTAAGGAGAAATAGCGATGAAAATATTAACATTTCTGGCGGTCGTCCTAACAGGCGCCGCTTATGCATTTTCCCCTTCAGTCATGGCTGCGGGGGATCTGTCAAAGCAGGATCCCATCGAAGTCAATGTCAGTCTTGGCAAAGATGGCGCCAAAGAACACCGGTTCTATCCGGATAAGCTTACATTCGAAACAGGTAAGCTTTATAAATTGGTCTTGCATAATCCCAGTGACAGCAAACACTATTTTACTTCGCTGGTCTTTGCCGCAAAGGTCTGGACCCGAAAGGTTCAGGTAATGGATGACATTGGACCCGGGGCCAAGCAAATCGGGGAAATTAAAGGGGCAATCCGAGAAATAGAGGTCTATCCTGGAGGTACGACCGAGTGGTGGTTTGTTCCAGTGGCTACGGGCACGGCAGAGTACACTTGCAGCATTAAATCTAAGGATGGAAAGACCCACCATGAAGACGGGATGGTCGGAAATATCACAATTCTTTGAATCCTACCCACCTTGAAACAGAGCTTAAGTTTCCAGGTGGAACTTTTTTGAAGCAACCCAGATGAGCACTCTCAGTGTATTTGCCAGGGTGATTATCGCTACTGCCCTCCTCATTATTGCCGGCCCGATTAATGCGGCCTCGCAGAGTGGTAACGATATTGTCAAGGATCAATGTGTATCCTGCCATAACATCGTCGGTCCAGCGCCAAGCACATTCAACAAATTGATCGAGCGGAATGCACCAGACCTGTTTTATGCCGGTAGCAAATTCAACCGTTCCTGGTTGATCGATTGGTTACAAAACCCTACCCCGATTCGTTACTCGGGCAACCTGTTCCTTAATCATATCGTTGTACAAAATGGGAAAGACAAGTTGGCTGCTGACGCGGTCGAATCACATCCAAAACTTGAATCATGGGCGGCGGAATCGGTGGCCGATCATCTCATGACATTAAAAGACGATCAGATGGCGGTAGGCGTTATCGACAGGGCAAAGAAATTTAACAAACCTAAAGCATTGACGCTATTTCGCAAAAGGTTACCCTGTGTTGGTTGCCATCGCATTAAATGGGGCAGAAAGACGCTCGGCGGGGTATCCGGCACCGATTTGACCGAAGCCGGACTGCGGTTAAATCCCGATTGGGTCTACGCTATGATAGATGATCCCCAGTATTGGGATCCAAAGATAGCCATGCCAACACTTCCCATGTCACACAAGAAACGGGAGTTGCTTACTCTCTTCATTGCTTCATTTAAAAATACGGGGGATCGAAAAAACGATGCATCTGAGGATGATGCAATAGTGTCTGTCCCCGGGGGGCGGGGGATATCACAATTAGTACGCGGGCATCCTGCAGATGACAACTACCACCTCTACTGTGTGCAATGTCACGGCTCAATCGGGAATGGTCGGGGAATAAACGACTCGGCCGGTGGCCTGACGGTCTCCCCTAAAAACCACACACTCGCCAAAGAGATGAGCAAGCTGAGCGATGAAAATTTACGTCTGTCGATCAGTAAGGGTGGAGACGCCGTGCAAAGTTCGGGCCTTATGCCGCCCTGGGAAAGCACGCTTTCTGAAAAAGCAATACAGGATCTGGTTCATTATCTTCGGTTGCTATGTCGATGCGAGGAGCAATAAAGAATCGGACATCGACGACGGCGATATCACCAATCGCGAAGTCTATTTCAAAATCGAGGCCGGTATCTAGCCCGCATATCTCACCAGGAAATCGGTGAGATACGCGGATTAATTGTGACCGCTGATTTTGGCGTGCAGTGGCTTGCTGTCTTCGAAGCGCTGCTTTTGCTCTTCGCTGGCGTCGGTCTGAAAGTCACGTTTCCAGTCTTCGATGGTCATTCCGTACACGTACTGTTGTGCGTCGGCGTAGTCGAAGTCCGACTGCAACTTTTTAGCCTCGGCCGAATACCACTTGGATAAACAGTTGCGACAAAAGCCAGACAGGTTCATCAGGTCAATATTCTGCACATCGCTGCGCTGCTGTAAATGCTTGACCAGGGAGCGGAACGCGGCCGCCTCGACCTGGATTTGCTGTTCTTTCGTCATCTTGCTGTACTCAATTATAATGGGCTGTTTTTTTAACAAATTAATTCCATGACGGCAATCGATATAATCAGCTGGATGAGCGAATTGCTCGCTCGCCTGGGTCGTAATCGGCAGCGCCAGTTACTCAGCCTGCAGGGTTCGCAGACCTGGTGCGACGCCCAGCTCGAAGCGCTATTGCAGCTGGAACCGGCGCTACAGGTTTTATCCAACAGGCGCCTGGGCGCCGATCCGATTCCATTCCACAAGGCCGATACCTGTCTCGGCGGCGAGGCCAGGCTCGTGGCGCTGGACCTTTTCGAAGGCTTTAATCCGGATGTGCTGTGCATAGCGGCGGGCCTGGTGCAGGCTGGCGGTATTTTGTTGCTAATGTCACCGGCGCCCGGCGACTGGAACATGGCGGCGGACCGCTACGCCTGCTGGCAAGATCAGTCGCGCTCCGCGCGCGCGCGCTTTGCCGAGTACTTTTTTACCGCGTTGGAGGCGGATAGCGAAATCGGTTTGCGGGTGACGCCCGAATCTCTGCCACCTGCGTCATCGTCGTTGCCAACCTTGACTGCTACCGCCATCGAGCAGGGGCAGACCGCCGAGCAGGCTGTGTGCCTGCGGCGCATCGAGCAATGGCTAGCGCGCAAGCAAGCCGCCGTGGTGCTGCTTCGGGCCGATCGTGGTCGAGGCAAGAGCAGCTGCCTGGGTTTGCTGGTGGAGCGTTTGCAGGCGGATTACCGGATTGTGGTTTGCGCCAACTCGCGCCAGAACACTGCCGCGCTGCTGCGATTGGCGCCGCATGCCGTGTTTGTTGCCCCGGATCGTTTATTGCAGGAAAGGCCGGCGCTTGACCTGGTCGTCATCGATGAAGCGGCGATGATTCCGCTATCGTTGTTACGCCAGATACAGCGGCAATATCCGCGCCTGGTCATGGCGACCACCAGCGGCGGCTATGAAGGCACCGGCCAGGGTTTCATGATTCGTTTCATGGCCGCGCTGGACTCCGCCAATCTGCTGCAACTGGAGTTGCACGATCCGGTGCGCTGGTGCCGCGGTGATCGCCTCGAAAGCTGGCTTAATCGCGTATTGATGCTCGATAACAGAACGGTTGCCGACAGCGCCGCGGCGCCTGATGCGGGCGCCTGTGAGCTGCAACTTATCGAAGATCCGGGTAACCCGGATTATTTCCCGTTGTTGCAACAGGTTTATCGCCTGTTGAATGCCGCGCACTATCGCACGCGACCGTCGGACCTGCGCATGCTGATGGAGAATCCGGATCTGCGTTTAATCGTCGCCCGCGCGGGTGAACAGGTCGTCGGTGCAATCCTGTTAAACCAGGAGGGTGGACTGGATGACGACCTTTGTGAACAGGTCTTTCTGGGACATCGCCGCCCGCAAGGGCACCTGCTGGCGCAGATGTTGACCGCGCACGCCGGCCTGCGGCGCTTTGCGTGTTACCGTGGTGTTCGCGTGCAACGCATCGCCGTCGACGAGGCCTGGCGTCGGCGGGGCCTGGGAACGCGCTTGCTCGAAGCGGCGCTGGAGCATGTGCGCGCGGCCGGGCTCGACTATCTCGGCGCGAGCTTTGCGTTCGACCCGGAAACGGCCAGCTTCTGGCAACAGGCGCGGTTCGCGCTGGTGCATATCAGTTATGCGCAGGGCAAGTCGAGTGGCGATCATTCGATTGCCGTGCTGCGCTCGCTCACGCCGCAGGTGGATGCGGATCTCGCTCGGCTGCAGTGTCGTATTCGACGACAGTTACCGGCATGGATGACCCAGTTCCTGCAGGGCATGGAGGCGGAGCAGGTGGTCGCCTTGCTGCGCTTTGCCGGCTACGAGGCGTCGCTCGATGATCTCGAGCCGGGCGAGATCGAGGCCTTTGCCCGCGGCAACAAGGGGTTTGAATTATGCTTTGTCAGCCTGCAAAAATTTGTCATGCGATGCGTGGCTCAATCCGTCGGTCAAAAAAGCCGCTATTTTGATGATCTGCTGATTGAAAAAGCGATACAGAATCGTGACTGGGATCGGCTCGAGCGAGAGCCTGCCGCGATGGGCCGCAAGCAGATACAAAATCGGCTTCGCAGGCTGGTCGAAGCGGAACTCAAAGCCTGTTAGTATGATCGGCGTTTGCGAGGAAAAACATGCCACGGGAAATAATCGATTTCTGGTTCTCTGATGACGTTCAAAAGCTCTGGTTCAAATCGACCCCGGAGTTTGATGGCTTGCTGCGCGAACGCTTTCTGGGTACCTGGGAGCAGGCCAGCCGAGGCGATCTCGATCACTGGCTGCAGAGCGCCGAGGGTTGTCTCGCGCTGGTGATTATCCTCGATCAGTTTCCACTCAACATGTTCCGCGATTCGGCGCAGGGTTACGCTACCGAGGCGCGTTCGCGCGAGGTCGCGCATGTCGCCATCGAGCAGGGTTTCGATAAGTCCCTGGCGCCCGAGCAGCGCGCCTTCCTGTACAAGCCGTTCATGCACAGTGAAGCGATTTCAGATCAGCTGCTGGCGTTGCAATTGTTCGCTCAACCCGGCCTCGAGGGAAGTTATCGGTTTGCTCAGCATCACCATGGCATCATAGAAAAATTCGGTCGATTCCCCCATCGAAACGAAGCCCTCCGGCGTCGCAGCAGCGCGGCCGAACTCGAGTATCTGAACTCAAAGCAAGCCTTTACCGGCTGATTCGCACGCGATGTTAGATCAATTGAAGCAGTACATCTGGGGCTACAACGCCAGCGACGATTCGGCGCCGCGCTCGCACTGGCGGCATTTTCTGCAGATCGTCGCGATGGTGGGTCGTGATCTGATGGGGGGCATGATTACTCTGCATGCCATGAGCCTGGTATACACCACCCTGCTGTCGATTGTGCCATTGCTGGCGGTCAGTATTTCGGTTTTGACGGGTTTCGGTGTTCACGATCAACTGGAGCCGGCGCTGGCGAATTTTCTCGAGCCGATCGGCGAAAAGAGTGCCGAGATCACCGCGCGCATTATCGGATTTGTCGAAAACATGAAGGTCGGCGTGCTCGGTGCGGTCGGCCTGGTGATGCTGATTTACACGGCCATTTCACTGATACAGAAAATCGAATCGGCCTTCAACCATACCTGGCACCTGAAATCCAGCCGCAGCCTGATGCAGCGATTCAGCGATTACCTGAGTGTCATCATGGTGGGCCCGGTACTGGTGTTCTCCGCCGTCGGCATTACCGCTTCGCTCGGCAGCAATTATATCGTCGAACTATTGCAAAGCCTGCCATATATGAGCGCCCTGCTGCACCTGATCGGCAAGCTGTTACCCTTTCTGCTGGTCATCGCCGCCTTCACCTTCATCTTCCTGCTGGTGCCGAACACCCGGGTAAAGATTGGCTCGGCGCTGTACGGCGCGGTCATCGCCGGGAGTTTGTGGCAAACCTCGGGTATAGTGTTCACCTCGTTCATTGGCGGCTCCGCCAAGTACACCGCGATTTATTCCGGCTTCGCCGTACTGCTGGTTTTCATGATCTGGTTGTACCTGAGCTGGGTTATCCTGCTCATCGGCGCGAGTATTTCGTTCTATCACCAGAACCCGGAACAACTCAAGTGGCGCAAGAGAAATCTGCACCTGAGCGCGCGCCTACGCGATCAACTGGCGCTGCAGGTGATGGTCAGCATTGCGCGCGCCTATGACCGTCAGTCCGACCTCGATCCCAGCCTGGAAAATCTCGCTGCCGATCAGCAAGTGCCGGCAATCGTGCTCGAGCGGATGCTCGATGCGTTAGCCGACGATGGGCTGGTCACACTGTCCGCCGACAAACCGCCGCGCTATCTCCCGGGCGCCTCGTTACAGCGGATTCGACTGCTCGATATTATGCGCAGTGCTCGCAATGCCGAGGACGAAGGTCAGAGCGATGTCCTGCGCAGCGACGCCGAAGTGTCGCACTTGCTACAGGAACTGGAGCAACAGCTGGACGCACAACTACAGGATCGAACCCTGGCGGAGTTTCTGCACAAAACCGAGGAAAGTAAAACGCATGAAGATAGTCTCGTTTAACGTCAACAGCCTGCGCCAGCGCCTGCACCAGTTGCAGTCGGTAATCGACAAACATGCTCCGGAATTCATCGGTTTGCAGGAAACCAAGGTACAGGATCACGAGTTTCCTGGCGAGGCGATCGAGCAGATGGGTTACCAGGTGATTTACGCGGGCCAGAAAACGCATTACGGGGTCGCGCTGTTATCGCGTAACAGCTGCAGTAAGCCCTGTTATGGGTTCCCGGATGACAGCGAAGATGCGCAAAAACGTTTTATCGGCGGTGAGTTCGAAGTCGATGGCGACAGGCTGTTGATATTCAATGGCTATTTCCCGCAGGGTGAAAGCCGTGATCACGCTATCAAGTTTCCGGCCAAGCAGCGCTTTTATGTCGACCTGATCAAGTTTCTCGGCGCCTATGATATGTCGCAGTCGAAACTCGTGGTCATGGGGGACTACAATATCGCACCCCAGGATACGGATATCGGAATCGGTGAGGATAATGCAAAGCGGTGGCTGAAAACGGGAAAGACCAGCTTCTTGCCCGAGGAGCGGGCCTGGTTTCAGGAATTGTCCGCGCTCGGTCTCCACGATGGCTTTCGGCTTTGCCATGCCAGCGAGGATAACTGTTTTAGCTGGTTCGACTATCGCAGTCGAGGGTTTGAGCGCGAGCCCAGGCGTGGCCTGCGTATCGATCACCTGATGGTTTCGGAACGATTGAAGCCGAGCGTGGTCAATGCAGGGGTAGATTACGATATCAGGGGTATGCAAAAACCGTCCGATCACGCCCCCGTCTGGATTGAATTATTGTGAAACAGGACGCCCTTGTCGACGGACTATTGTCGATGCACGTCTTGTCGACGTACTAAAGCAGGAACGATTGATGTTTTCGAGACCCAGTGAAATTCCTGATCCGCGGAAGGCCTTGCCGGGCCGTGGCGAAGCCATGCAAATCACCCCGACCCACAGTATTCTCGGGACTTCCATGCTTGCCCCTTTCCCCGAGGAATGTGAGCAGGTGGTGCTGGGTCTGGGCTGCTTCTGGGGCGCGGAACGCAAGTTCTGGAGCCTGCCCGGAATCCATACTACCGCCGTTGGCTATGCGGCGGGCCATACGCCCAATCCGACCTATCAGGAGATTTGCAGCGGCATGACCGGGCACAACGAGGTCGTGCTGGTGGTTTATCGGCCCGCGCAAATCGGTTTCGAATCGCTGTTGAATACCTTCTGGGAGTCACACGACCCAACCCAGGGAATGCGCCAGGGGAATGACCAGGGAACCCAGTATCGCTCCGGAATTTACTACAGCCTGGAACGCCAGCGCGAGCTCGCACAACAGAGCCTTGACGGTTACCAGCAGAAGCTTGCGGCCGCGGGTTTTGCGCCGATAACGACCGAAATCGTGGCGGCGGGCCCGTTCTATTACGCCGAAGATTATCACCAGCAATATCTCGATAAAAATCCGGCGGGATATTGCGGCCTGGGGGGCACGGGTGTGACCTGTTAGACCTTTTGTTAAAAATATTGCTTAAGGTCGTGATTCTTATACTAGTATAAGACGGTGACTGACTGCTTTGTCAGCTAATGACCGGGCTATATCTATGATGAGGACAGGATTCTGCCGGCCGCCTTCGACGGGACGACTGGCGGTGGTATTTGCACTGGTATCAATACCAGCTGGCGTGATCGAGTAGCAACTTGCTGTCGCGCCTCTACAGTTTTAAATTCATCATTGGCGCCGCCCTGTTGTGGCTGGGTGCACTCGCCTACGGCCTGGCGATCTACAGCACCCAGGTATATCGCGAGCACGCGATTGAAACCCAGCTTGAAATGCTGCAGTCCCAGATCAAGCATGAAAGTCATGAAGTCACTCAGGATCAGTACGACAAGCTAAGACTGTTCGCCTTGCAACTGCAGAGCGAGGAGCCTTTCAAGCAGGCGCTTGACACCCGTGATGTCGATGCCATGGAAGCCTGGCTGGAGCATAGCTATACCCGCTACCAGCTATCGCGAGAACAATTTCAACTGAAGGCGATTCTGGTACGCGATATTTCCGGCGAGGTTTTTGCGCATAGCGCCGATGACGGTCTTAATAGTTACACCGGCTGTCCCGAGGTGCTGAAATCTATCGGTGGTTCGCTGACCCGGTTGGTGAAACCAAGATATGTGCTGTGTAGTTTCGGCAATCGCCTGTTGAGCGAGGCACTGGTGCCGGTGGGTAATCCGGAACCGCAGGCTTACCTGCATGTCATTGCCGATGCGAGCGAAGGTCTCAAGCGCCTCGAAGATGAGATCAGGATGCCGGTATCGGTAGTCCACGGATCGGGCGAAAGCCTGTATCGCTCGGCCGAATGGAGCGATGATGACTTTGATACCCACCTGTACCCGACCTACAAATTGTACGGCGACGATTCATTCCTCGGGGCAACGATCTCGGCCGCCTTCGATCGGGAGCCGCTGCTTGCGCGCCTCGAAGAAACCGAAACCAGTTTCCTGATCATCACCACGATCGCAACGGTTGCGGCACTGGTGCTGGTGTTGATCATGTTGAATCAGGCCTTCCAGCCAATGAACAAGTTGCGCAACTCGGTGGGCGCCTTGCTGACGGGCAAATATGCTCCCATCGGTGATGAAAAACTGCCCGATGAACTGCGCGACCTGGTCGTTGCCTATAACGAAATGGTCGAGGGCCTGGAGGTTGAAACTATAAGCCGGCGTAATATCGAGGAGCGGCTGCGTGCGGAAAAAGATTTCATCTCGACCACGCTCGATTCGATCACTAATCCGGTCATAGTCGTCGACTCCAGGGAGTGTATAAAGCTGGTCAATCCCAGCGCCGAAAAATTGTTCGGCTGCAAGCAGGGCGAGATCATCGATAGCCCTATCAATGAATTGCTAATCCTGTACTCGAATCGACAGGCGACGCGCATTATCGACATTACGCAACTGCTAAATCGCAAGCTGGCGCTCAGCTCGATGTTCTTTTCGGATGTCAACCAGAAGCTTGTTGAGCTCGAGTTTTCGGCTTCGCCAATGATCGACATGGTCGCCGAGGATGTCGGTTTCGTCATCATCCTCAAGGATGTATCCGAAGACCGCAAGTTGCGCCGCAAGTTGAGCTATGAAGGCAGCCACGACCAGTTAACCGGGTTTTTGAATCGCAGCGCATTTGAAACCAAATTTGAAAATCTCGTCACCGAGGATAATGGCGCCGTGCCGCAACATGTGTTTGCCTACCTCGATATCGATCAGTTCCGCACCGTCAACGAAACCTGCGGCAGCACGGCTGGCGATCTGCTGTTGAAGCAAGTCGGTTCGCTGATCAAGAAGCACGTGCGCCAGTCCGATATCGTGTCGCGATTCAGCGGTGACGAATTCGGCATCATGATGCCTTTCTTCGAAATGGAACGCGCCCTGCAAACCATTCAGAAAATCATAATCGAGATACAGCACTCCGCATTTGTCTGGAATGAACATGAGTACCGGGTCACCGCCAGTATCGGTGTGATGGCGTTCGGGCGCATGAGTGACGAATATGCAGATAGCTATTCCAAGGTTAGTACGGCCTGTTTCCTGGCCAAGCAGAACGGCGGCAACCAGTATCACTTTATCGACGAGAACGACGAAAAAGTAATGGCCCAGCAAGAGTCGATGGAGTGGGTGTCCGGCATCATGGAGGGTTTAACCGACAATCGGTTTTGCCTGTACGTACAGCCGATTGTGTCGATAGACGACAAGGATCATCATAGCCACTACGAGGTTTTGATTCGATACCGCGCCCCCGATGGCAAGATTGTCCCGCCCGGCTACTTCCTGCCGCCCGCGGAACGTTACAACCTGATCGAGCGGATTGATTGCTGGGTCGTCAGTAACGTCATCGCCTGGTTGCAGGAAAACCATGAGCTGGCGGACCACATCATGTTTTCGATCAACCTCTCGGGGCGCAGTATCGGGTCACCGACATTTCACAATTTCTTGCGTCAAAGTCTCATCGAAAGCGATGTCGCGATGAGTTCGTTGTGCTTCGAGATTACCGAAACCGCGGTCGTCGACAATGTCGAGCGCTCGGTCGAATTCATCAATTCGATCAAGCAACTCGGCGTCAAGTTTTCACTCGATGATTTCGGTACCGGCCTGTCTTCCTTCAGTTACCTCAAACAGTTTCCGGTCGACTACCTCAAGATCGATGGCGAATTCGTGCGCGATATCACCAAAGACGACAAGAGTTATGTTTTCGTACGCTCCATGACCGAGGTCGGTCATTGCCTGGATATGGAAGTGATCGCGGAATTTGTCGAATCCGACACCATGTTCGACAAGTTGCGCGAGGCAAATGTCGATTACGTGCAGGGTTACACGGTCGGCAAGCCGGTTTCCATCGACACGCTGACAAAACTGCACCAGGTCGACAGAAAACAGGTAAGTTAGTGGTCCATGCGGCTGAGTATTACCTAATTTACCGCATGGACCACTAGCCTGTTGCCTTCAGTTTGCCGAGGGACTTGCTCAAGTTGCGGAAGCTGGGTACCTCGCAATGCTCAATCAAACTTTCCCGACTCTGCGCGTTTCGCGACGAGGCCATCTTGCGAATGATCTCCATGTCCAGGTAGGGCGCCATCATGTGCAGAAAATCGAACTGGTAGGTGGAGAGATGGCGTGAATGCCGGAATCCGATCTTGATGACGCTGTCCGGAAACAGGTGGCTGGCGTCGATGTAGCAGAGGTCCGAATCTTCGCCGTCACAGGCCATTTCGGCAATGATTCCGGCGCCCATGCCGAGACGCACATAGGTTTTGATGACATCGGAGTCGGTCGCGGTAAAGGCGACGCATGGTTCGAGATTGGCCTGCAGAAACGCCTTGTCGAGTTGCGAGCGACCGGTTAGCCCGAGCATGTAGGTCAGGATCGGAAACTCGGCCAGGACCGGCAGGGTGATGTTCTTGACGCGGGTTAATTCATGGTCTTTGGGCACCACGATATACCGGTTCCAGCGGTAGGCCGGTATCGTCACCAGTTCGCCGCGCTCGTCGATGACTTCCGAGGCAATGACGAAATCGACCTGGTTGTTGGCCGCCAGTTTGCACATGGACTTGGGATTACCCTGGTGCACGCGCAACTCGATATGTGGATAGCGCAGCGAAAACTGTTGCAGGATCGGTGGCAGGATGAACTGGGCCTGGGTATGGGTCGTCGCAATTGTCAGGCTGCCGCGTTTGTTGTTGCTGAAATCCCGCGCCGCCTGCCTGATATTTTTTGCATTGTTGAGCAGGTCGGTAACATGCTCGAGAATGGCATGTCCTGCCGGTGAAATCGCGGTCAGCTTCTTACCCGAACGCTCGAATATCTGGATGTCGAGTTCGTCTTCCAGCAGTTTTATCTGGTGGCTGATCCCCGGTTGCGAGGTATACAGTTCTTCGGCCGCAGCGGAGACGTTGAGGTTATTGCGTACCACCGCATCGAGAAAGCGAAGTTGTTGTAGTTTCAATGGCCTGCGTGTTTTACCGACGGTAAAATCAGAGTTTACAAGGAAAACCCCGCATGACAACCAGTTTACGCGCCGGGTTAACCCGCATATCTCACCGTTTAATCATTCTTATTACCGAGCTATCGATTTTATGCGCGGCGACAGATTGATTTCGTCGATGACGATATGCGGGCTCGTGTTCAGTATCTGCGCTACCACTTCAGCTACATCGGTGACCTCGATTGCGTTTTCGGCCGCTGCACCGGGCGCAAACGGCAGCTCGTCGAAAAACGGGCTGCGCACCATGCCCGGATTGACCAGGCTGACCTGGATTCCGTCGCTGGCGCAATCCTCCCTGAGAGCAAGGCAGAAGCCGCGCAGGCCGAACTTGGCCGCCGAGTACAGGGCGCCTTTCCTGCCGGCCTGCAAGGCGGCTTCAGAGCCGATGAAAACGATGCGTCCCGCGCCACGGCGGCGTAGCCTGGGCAGCAGGCCGCGGCATATGACCATGCCGCTGACGAGATTGACGCGAATCGATTTTTCAATCTGCGCAACCGAGAATTGCTCGATCGATCCGAAAAATCCCTGGCCGGCTGCGTGAATGAAGCAATCGAACTCGCGCGTCTCGAGTATCGTCTTCAGCCTGGTTTCAAGTGCGCCGAG
>Ga0255048_10002164_pt1 | contig 12746 bp, 11 predicted proteins | sample JV7_2_2_MG_FD_183619 | JGI IMG/M metagenome (GOLD analysis project Ga0255048, IMG submission 183619) | Seawater microbial communities from Jervis Inlet, British Columbia, Canada - JV7_2_2 | ecosystem: Environmental > Aquatic > Marine > Inlet | place: Canada: British Columbia | collected 2016-10-06
GTCGGCTATTCCAAAACCGGTGAAGTATTTAACCTGCCTGCCGAGGAGCTGGCAACTGAAACCGCTACGGCGCTGGCTGCCGACAAGTTGATCTTTATTCAACCCGATCGGGAGGATAAAGAGCTGGCAGACACCCTGTCGACTTCTGAATGTGATGATTTAATCCAGAACAAACAGACTCCCGGCCATTTAAGAGGCCTGTTAAAAAATGCCGTTAATGCAATTCAATCGGGTGTCACCCGAGTGCACATCATCGATCAACGGGTTGACGGCGGGTTATTGCTGGAATTATTTACCCGTGATGGCTACGGTACGATGATTACCAACTCGTTTTACGAGGGTATCAGACCTGCAAACAGCGATGATATCGGAGGCATTTTAAGACTGATCGAGCCGCTTGAATCGAGTGGCGCACTGGTAGAACACTCGAAGGAACAACTCGAGCTTGAAATAGGGCATTTTCACGTCATCGAAAAGGATGGCATGGTCATCGCCTGCGTTGCCTGCATACCCGATCCGGACCAGAGAATAGCCGAGGTAGCCTGCCTCGCCGTTCATGCCAGCTATCAGCGCTCCGGACTGGGAAAACAGCTGCTACAAGTGGCCGAACACCAGGCAAATAAGCAGGAAATTAAACAGTTATACATACTGACCACCCGAACTTCACACTGGTTTATTGAAAACGGTTTTGTCGAAGCAGCCGTATCCTCGCTACCGAAGATCAGACAGACAAGCTATAACCCCAATCGAAAGTCGAAGATCATGATAAAAAAGCTGCGGTGAACCGCTGATGGCTTATGACTTAAGCAATTTCCTTGTCATCGGTGTCTCTTCCCGTGCCTTGTTCAATTTGAGCAAAGAAAACGAGATCTACGAAAACGAGGGCCTGGAAGCCTATTGTCGTTATCAACTGGAACATGAAAACGAGGTGCTCGAACCAGGGGCGGGATTCGCACTGATAAACTCGATGCTGCGCATCAACCAGATCGATAAAGAAACTCGACGAATAGAAGTCGTGATCATATCGCGCAATTCTGCTGATACCAGTTTGCGAATTTCCAACTCCATCGACCACTACAATCTTGATGTTACGCGGGCTGTATTTACCGGGGGAGAACCCGTTGCCAAGTATCTCGATGCGTTTGATGTCGATCTGTTTTTGTCAGCAACCGAGGAGGACGTTCAGGCAGCGGTAATATCGAATGTTGCCTCGGGCCTGATATACGATAGCCCATCGGCAGATCCGCAATATCAGCTAGATCAAATCAGGATAGCGTTTGACGGTGATGCGGTATTGTTTTCGGAAGAATCGGAGATAATTTATCAGCGCGAAGGTCTGGAGGCGTTCATCGAACATGAAAAAATAAACGCCAAAAAACCGCTTCCAGAAGGTCCATTCGCGAAACTGTTGAAAACGCTGTCGTTCCTGCAATTTGATCTGGATAGTAAGGAAAAGCAGGAAATACCACCGATTCGGACCGCGCTGGTGACCGCGAGAAACAGTCCCGCGCATGAGAGAGTGATCAGAACCTTACGAACCTGGAATGTTCGCATCGATGAAACTTTTTTCCTCGGGGGCGTTTCCAAGGACAAAATACTGGCTGCATTTTCCCCGCATATTTTCTTCGACGATCAGCACCAGCACTGTGATGCGGCGTCGAAGCTGGTTCCGACCGCCAGGGTGCCTTACAAGGATGGAGATATCAAGCCCGCGTGATCAGCGTCACCTGCCGGGAGATACCCCGGTACGCGACGCCGCGGCTCCACACCATATACGGACTAGTCGTCGCGACGTTGCTTTTCGAGGCGTTCGTGCTTTTCCTGGGCTTCAATCGTTAAAGTCGCTATAGGCCTGGCTTCGAGACGGTGCAGGCCAATTTCTTCACCGGTATCGTCACAGTATCCATAGGTGCCATCGGCCAAGCGTGACAACGCCGAGTCAATTTTATTCACCAGCTTGCGGTATCGATCGCGGGTACGGAGCTCGAGGGCGGCATCGGTTTCCAGCGTGGCACGATCATTGATATCGGATTCCTGCCAGTTTTCCTCTTTTAAATGGGAAATCGTGTTTTCAGATTCCTTCAATAATTCAGTACGCCAGTTCAGCAGCTTCTGGCGAAAATACTCCAGATGCTTCGGTGACATATATTCCTCTTTCGGGGAAGGTGTATAGTTTTTTGGTAACTCTACCGTCGATACAGTCATTGAACAGCTCTCCAGGCGTGGACATCAGTAATCGAAAACGCCGCGCAGTATAGGCAGGTTTTCGGTGATCAGCAAGCGACTTCGCACAATTTTATCGGGCAATTTTTCAAGCCCCTGTTTTCAACGACAAATATCCCTTGAAATCACCCAGAAAATTGAGTGCCAGTCGTTAAATAATTGGGTTTATCTGGGTAATTCGTTCATTTTCACACTACAATCAGAATCGAAAGTCCTGTAATCAACGAGTACCGTGTTTGTTCTTCAGTCCGAACAATCATAGACTAGTTATTCAGGAGTTCAGGTAGAAATTTTACTTAATCAGATAATTTTTAGTCCGTTGTTATGTTAATCCGGTTGATTTTACTGTTTGTTATCGTGGCCATTTTAATGTGGTTACTCAAGCGCCTGTTCGGGGGAGCGCCTAATCCGCCTGAAATCGAGCACCAGGATGATTCCGACTCTGAAAATATGCGGCAGTGTAAATTTTGTGGCACTCATGTACCCGAGTCTTCGGTTATATTAAGCAACGATAATCCGTATTGTTGCCAGGATCATGCAGACCGCGACCAGCAATAATATTACCAGCGTTCCCGGCTACAAACCGCGTTCTAAAAACTGGACTTCGATTCGTTTACTCAACGTTTATCGACTCGGTTTGTCGGCAATATTTTTCAGCCAGAGTTTTGTCACCCAATCGCCGTTACTGAACATAGTCAATCACCGGCTATACACCTGGGTAAGTTCCGCATTTTTGCTGCTGTCACTGGTCTGGATGCTCGCCGCATGGATAGAGCGTCGCGGATTTCAACAGCAATTCTCACTACAGATTTACGGCGATATCATCATCATTGTATTGCTGATGCACGCTTGTGGTGGTATCTCAAGCGGGCTAGGAATGTTACTGATCATATCAATTGCAGTTTCCGGATTGCTGGTCGAGCAGGCCCTGGCTATAATTTTTGCCGCGCTGGCCTCGCTTGGCCTACTCGCCGAATATATATACTCGACCTTTATCTTAATCGACCACCCGAGCAGTTCGACGCAGGTAGGGATACTCGGGGCGACTCTTATCGCCACCGCCATTGTTACGCACAAACTCACAGAACGTGTGCGTAGCAGTGAGCAACTAGTGCAGCAAAGAGAGCGCGATGTTGCGTTGTTATCTGCGCTGAATCAGGAAATTATCGAAAACCTGCAGGCCGGAGTTATCGTATTGACGCAAAACAACCAGATACGGCATATCAATAATACTGCTTTAAAAATGCTCAATATCGCCGTTGATGATTCATTTTCGCTGCAACGGGATCGGCCAAAAATTCTGACCGTACTGGAAAAATGGAGGCAGTCGCCACAAAGCGACACCCCATACATGGCATCTGAAACCGGGCTCGATAATATCCAGATCAGCTTTGCACAACTGCTGGATCAGGGCCGGGAAAATGTACTGATATTTCTCAATGACGTCTCGTCGATCAAGAACAGCATGCAACACGCAAAGTTAGCATCGCTGGGTCATCTCACAGCTAGCATCGCACACGAAATACGCAATCCACTGGGCGCAATTTCCTATGCTGCCCAGTTGCTGTCAGAAAACAGTGATCTGGAAGAAACCGAGTATCGTATGACCGAGATAATCCATCAACATTCTAACCGCATCAATCACATCATCGAAGACATCCTCGAAATTTCGCGTGGCACGCCGGCGGTAATGGGTCAAATTGACCTGCGCAAATGGCTGGATAATTTTATTGCAGATTTTTGCCTGAGTAACCAGGCGTCGGCGGACAGTTTTGATCTGGACCTGGACCAGGAAAACCATTCAATACTGTTTGATTCGGGGCACTTAACCCAGATTATGACCAATCTCTGTACTAATGCCCGAACTCACGGCGATACCGATAGACCACTTCATATCAAGGTATATTCAGATCATAAATATGCAATGAATATCGAAATCGCCGATGAGGGGCCTGGTATCGATCAAAAAACACTGGACAAGGTATTTGAGCCTTTTTTTACCACCAGCCACCAGGGATCCGGGCTTGGCTTATATATTGTTAGTCAGTTATGTGAACTCAACGATGCGACTATCTCAGCTCGTCAAAATGTGTACAAGGGATCCAGTTTCATTGTTCATCCCCGGATTCCTCTGGCGCATTCTATGCGGCAAGCTACCGCACTATGAGTAAACAACGCGTTTTGATTGTCGACGATGAACCCGATATCAGGGAACTGCTCGAGATTACCCTGTTGCGAATGGGGCTTGAAACACGCAGTGCCGAGGACTACAGCAATGCGACCCGTTTGCTGAACGAAGAGGAATTCGATTTGTGTTTGACCGACATGAAGCTACCCGATGGCGATGGCATTGCTCTGGTTGAATTTATTCAGCAAGAGTTTCCTAATCTACCCGCGGCCGTGATTACCGCACACGGCAGCATCGACCTCGCGATTAAGGCTATGAAATCAGGGGCTTTTGATTTTGTCTCGAAGCCCGTATCACTTGATACCCTGCGAAACCTGATCGAAAAGGCACTCACCCTGCCCAGTAGCGCACAACAGGTCAGCAGTTCGGCTGAATCGAATTATCAAATAGTCGGTGATACCGCTGCGATTGCCGAGTTAAGACGTTCGATCTCAAAATTTGCGCGCAGCCAGGCACCGGTTTTCATTCAGGGTCAGTCCGGTACCGGTAAGGAGCTCGTTGCACGACAAATTCATCTGCAGGGTTCGCGCGGCGCGGCGCCATTTATCGCGATCAACTGCGGCGCAATTCCTTCCGAGTTGATGGAGAGTGAGTTTTTCGGGCATTTGAAAGGTAGTTTCACCGGTGCCACCAGCGATAGCGAAGGCCTGTTCAGGGCGGCAAATGGAGGGACCCTGTTCCTTGACGAAATAGCCGATCTTCCCCTGTCGATGCAGGTCAAGCTGTTACGCGTGATTCAGGAGAAAACGGTACGTCCGGTAGGCGCGCACCAGGAGGAATATATCGATGTGCGTATCATCAGCGCCTCGCACAAGGACCTGGACACAATGGTTCAGGAAGGCCAGTTTCGCCAGGATTTATACTACCGCATCAATGTCATCGGTGTCTCAGTACCGACCCTGTCCGAGCGCAGCGAGGATATCGTCCAACTCACCGATCACATCGTTGACAAACTCAATCGAGAAAACGATTCTAAAAACAAACTGAGTAAGACGGCTCTCCAGGCATTAATGAAATATACATTCCCTGGCAACGTACGCGAACTGGAAAACATCCTTGAGCGGGCAACTGCCCTGTGCGAAAACGATGAAATCCTGGTCGGAGATTTACAGATACCCGACAACGATACCGCAATGGAAAAATCTCAAACCTCTCTTGGGACCATGACCGATAACATGGAAAAGGAACAGATCAGCCAGACACTGGAGGAGAATCGCTGGAACCAGTCTGCCACCGCCAGGATACTGGGCATTACGCTACGCCAGTTGCGTTACAAGATCGAAAAGCTGGACCTGAAAAAACCCTGACCAGATCGAGTAAGGGGTAACCATATCCGGTGCTAACAGATTCCGGATATGCACTTCTTGTATTCCGGAATGACAGAGGTTTTTTTGTCCCCACCACGAGTTGATTGCAATAAATTCTGTGCTATATATTTATCAATATCAACAAACTATTCTAGCGGGATATATTTAGATGCACGTCAATCTCTCTCGATTCCAGGCCTTTGCTATTCACCTGTTGATCAGTTCGGCAGTGCTGGGCTCTTTTTTGGCGTTCGTGTTTTTAGTCTGGTATCCACAGCCGTTTTTTGTCGTCGAAGGACTGGTGCAAATAGTCTGGGTACTGGTTGGCGTCGATATAGTTCTTGGTCCTGCACTCACGCTGGTTGTTTTTAAGACCGGTAAGCCGGGTTTAAAAAGGGACTTGTCGATAATTGCGGCTATACAGATTATAGGATTTATCTATGGTGCGAATACTTTCTATCAAGAAAGACCATATTTCGCTGTTTTTTATGATTCCGATTATTTCGAGGTAATCCCGGCATCGACGATGAAAGACATCAGCAAACTTGATCCCAGCTTAAATCATTCAAAAATCGGTGGGCCGATCATTGTTTTTGTTAATCCACCCACGGAAATTGATGATCTTACGATAATATTAGAGGATATGAAAAAAGGCGGCCCATCAATCCATCTGCGGCCAGAGTATTACAGACCTCTCAAAGGGCATATCAATAAAAATTTCAAATTGTCCCGGAATTTAGACGAACTGCAGAAAATACCGGCGAACAATGCCGCTATCAGCCAATTCAAAATTGAATATGGCGAACGAATTGCAGATTTTGTTTATTTCCCTATCGCCGGCAGTTTGACTTCAAGACTCCTGGTAATCGATCGCGAGACCGAAGCTGTTGTGGACTATATCAATATCAATCCAAGCCGATATAATCCGGGCTAAATAACGACTAAATTTATTCTTCGTGTAATCTTAGCCTGCCTGATTTTTTAATTTCCTCTAGAAACGAAAAAGCCGCCCTGCTAGAAGGGCGGCTTAATCAGTGGCTAATCCAAACTACAGATAGCCATTTATAGTATTAAATCTACGGACAACCACCTTTTCCCGGAGGTAGTCCACGAACGGGTTCACAAATAGCCGTTGCGCCCATAGTCCAGAGAATAGACGCGTCACCTGGAACGTAACTACCGCTTAATACAAATGCCAAAGGAACACCACCGACAGATGTTGCTGTAGAGGTCCCAGTTAATGTGACAGCGTTAGCGGCCAATCCGCCTATAACTAATCCGGTTATGAATTCACTAGGCGATACTGCGGGTACGTTGCCATCGGCGGAAGAGGCACCACAAGCAGCAAAAGAACCGGCAGTTTGACGGCACATGGATATTCCTAATTTATAAACATTCAGGTCCGCGGCTGTGCCAGCGGCATTAGTACGCGAAACATAGTTACCGTATTGCGGGATGGCGATCGCAGCCAGGATACCGATAATCGCGACAACGATCATCAATTCGATCAAGGTAAAACCACTTTGTTGTTTCTTCATCATTTTGTAATCCTCGTAAAAATTTTAATTGCTTAGTCGAACGCTACTTAAGAAACGGATAAGCCGATTCATGGGTAAAATAATGCAGGTGTCGTACCAGAAATCAAAAAATCATAATATATTGTTAAATATCAATTGTTTAACCAAACCATAGGCTATCAGTACAGGCTATATATAGCCCAATTCTGGAGTTTATTTAACATTTTTGTCAAATTCTGACATTTGTGTCATCCCGAATCGTCAGTTCCGTCTTTTTCGTAACACAATTCATGGTTGACCCCCGATGAGTCAGCGGTTTAAACCAGGTTTTATTCACCGCTGATCGCAGATGGATAGTTGAAATACAGGGCTCAGGTTGAACTAAATCCCGATCACCGACCAGCTTTCCTGAATCGTTTTGACCGGGCAGATTGATCGACAAATACCTGATCACCGGAGCAATTTTCTACAGCAGACCGGTCGGCCAGGATTCAAGTTGCGCTGCGCCAGCAAGTATTCCAACAAATTTACAAAACTATAATATACTCAATTACGTAGGAAATATTTTTCCCAGTTTAATTAAACATAAAAACCAAAATTTATGGCCGCTACTAACATGAATCTGACGGGGCTTGCCCGAAGGCTCGTACTCGATAAACATCTCGATCAAGCCGCGGCCATCGAAGCGGTTCAGAATGCCAATAAAGAAAGCGTCCCGCTGACCAGTTTTCTGGTTAAAAATAAAATCGTTCCCGCTGCGATAATTGCCACGATCTCATCGAACGATTTCGGCCTGCCTGTTTTCGATCTGTCGGCCATGGACATCGAGCATGCCGCCCTGACTCTGGTCGAAGAGAAGCTGATTACCAAACTCGACGCAGTACCCCTGTTCAAACGCGGTAACCGCCTGTTCGTAGCAGTCTCAAATCCAACCAATACCCAGGCGCTGGATGAATTCAAGTTTAATACCGGCCTGTCGACCGAAGCGATACTGGTACAGGAAGACCAGTTACGTACCTTTATCGAGCACGCGGTGCAGGCGATGGACGATGTTGGCGGTATGGATGAAATGCTCGACGACGATCTTGAAAATCTCGAGATCGGACCTGAGGAAGAAGCTGCCGCCGCATCCCAGGCAGAAGCGGACGACGCACCGGTAGTAAAATATGTCAACAAGATTTTACTCGACGCCATCAACAAGGGGGCATCGGATATTCACTTCGAACCCTATGAAAAACGCTATCGGGTGCGCTACCGCATCGATGGCATTCTCGCCGAAGTGGCTTCACCTCCGGTCAGTATCGCCGCCAAGCTGACGGCACGCGTCAAGGTTATGTCACGCATGGATATATCCGAGAGACGCGTACCGCAGGATGGGCGAATCAAGCTCAAGCTGTCGAAAAAACGCGCCATCGATTTTCGTGTCAACACCTGCCCTACACTGTTCGGTGAAAAAGTCGTGCTACGTATTCTCGACCCAACCAGTGCCCAGCTAGGAATCGATGCGCTCGGTTACGAACCCGAGCAAAAAGATCTCTACATGAAAGCCCTTGCTAACCCCTATGGCCTGATTCTGGTGACAGGCCCTACCGGTAGCGGTAAAACAGTATCGCTTTACACCGGCCTGAATATTCTCAACCTGCCCGAAACGAATATCTCTACCGTGGAAGATCCGGTGGAAATCAATCTGGAGGGGATAAACCAGGTCAACGTAAACGACAAGGTTGGTTTGACCTTTGCCGAGGCACTCAGGGCTTTTCTGCGCCAGGACCCGGATATTGTCATGGTTGGTGAGATTCGTGACCTGGAAACTGCCAGTATCGCGATTAAAGCGGCGCAGACAGGGCACCTGGTAATGTCCACGTTGCATACCAATGACGCGCCACAAACCCTGACGCGATTGATGAATATGGGCGTACCAGCCTTTAACATTGCTACTTCAGTCAATTTGATTATCGCACAGAGACTGGGTCGTCGACTGTGCAACGACTGCAAGACAGTCGAGGAGGTACCTGGCCAGATATTGCTTAAGGAGGGTTTCACCAAGGAAGATGTAAAAGAGGGTCTAAAGATACACAAAGCGGTCGGTTGCGACAAATGCGTCAAGGGATATAAGGGACGAGTCGGTATTTACCAGGTGATGGCTATATCTGAGGAAATGGGAAGATTGATCATGGACGGTGCTAACTCACTTGATCTCGCAGACCAGGCAAAAAAGGAAGGAATTGCAGACCTGAGACGATCAGCGTTGGTGAAGGTCAAGTCCGGCCTGCTAAGCCTGGAAGAGGCAAACCGAGTAACCAAGGACTAAACAGGTAAACAGAGATAGATTATGGCAAAGAAAGCAGCAGAAAAAATCGAATTCAAGTACGAGGGTACTAATCGCGCGGGTGCCAAGGTAAAAGGCGAAATTTTCGCATTGAGCGATGCACTGGCCAAGGGTGAACTGCGTAAACAGGGCATCAATCCAACCAAGGTACGCAAGAAGCCCAAGGATTTATTTGGCGGCGCCAAAATTACCCCGGCCGATATTTCGATATTCGCACGCCAGATGGCGACCATGATGAAGGCGGGTGTCCCCCTGGTGCAATCCTTCGAAATCATCGGACAGGGGCACGAAAACAAGGCCATGCAAAAATTGATCCTGGGCATTAAAACCGAGGTCGAGGGCGGTGTCTCACTGCACGAGGCTCTATCCAAGTACCCTTTACATTTCGACCCGTTGTTCATCAACCTGATCGAGGCTGGTGAGCAATCCGGTGCACTCGAAACCATGCTCGACAAGCTCGCGACTTACAAGGAAAAAACCGAAGCGCTAAAAGCCAAAGTCAAGAAGGCCATGTTTTATCCGATCGCGGTTTTGATTATCGCCTCTGTGGTTACCTCTATCCTGCTGATTTTTGTCGTGCCCGAATTTCAAGAATTATTTAATTCTTTTGGTGCCGAGCTTCCTGCGATGACATTATTCGTGATTAAGATATCCGAATTTGTGCAGGCCTGGTGGTGGGTAATCGCCGGCGGTACAGGCGCTACGATTTATACGTTATTGCGCATCAAGAAAACATCTCCGAAAATGCAGGAAGGGATGGATAGATTGGCTCTGAAAGCCCCCGTAATTGGTGAAATTACGACTAAATCGGCGATCGCCCGGTTTTCGCGTACCCTCGAAACCATGTCCGCCGCCGGTGTACCATTGGTCGAAGCGATGGATTCGGTCGCCGGCGCCTGCGGTAATATTATTTACTTCAAAGGCACGATCAAGATTAGAGACGAGGTATCGCAGGGAACCCAGTTGCAAACCGCAATGCGCAACACCAACCTGTTTCCAAATATGGCGATTCAAATGGTATCCATCGGCGAAGAAGCGGGCTCCCTGGACGATATGTTATCCAAGGTCGCTGATTTTTACGAGGCCGAGGTTGACAACGCGGTCGATGCACTCACTTCACTACTGGAACCGATGATTATGGCCTTCTTAGGTGTCGTGATTGGTGGCCTGATCATTGCCATGTATCTGCCAATATTCAAACTGGGCTCAGTGGTATAAGAACTCACGTTAATATTCTAAAATGGCCGTGATTATCAGCCAATAACTATTAGCCATTTGAATTACCTGGTGAAGACAGGTATCTTGCCGACTGTTTCAGTTAATTCCTGAAACTCGTTCCCTTTATTCTATATCCGGGTTAGCTGTTTGATTATCGATTTTTTTACCGACCTGGTCGTGTTCTTTGAGCAGTTTCCGGCCGCCTATCTTGTAGGCGTTTTTATCCTCGGGCTATGTGTTGGCAGCTTCCTCAATGTAGTTATTTATCGACTACCGATAATGATGCAAAAAGAATGGCGTCATGACTGTCTCGAGTTTCTCGAACAACCCCCGGAACCTGGAAAAGATAAATTCAATCTCACCGTACCCCGGTCCCGTTGTGGACACTGCGGCCATGCCATTGGTGTGCTGGAGAATATTCCAATCCTGAGTTATGTTGCGCTGCGCGGGAAGTGCGCCGAGTGCAAGACGCCAATTTCCCTACAGTATCCTGTAGTCGAGCTATTTACCGCCCTGGTCTCGTTACTGGTAGCGTGGCAGTTCGGAGTCGGCCTTCAGACCCTGGGCGCACTGGTATTTAGCTGGTGCCTGATAGCCGCCAGTGGCATCGATATTGGACACAAGTTGTTACCCGACTCGATCACCCTGCCCCTGCTTTGGCTTGGAATTCTGCTCGCGCTGTTTAATGTATTCGTAGACCTGGAGACCAGCGTCATCGGCGCAATCTGCGGATACATGAGCCTATGGAGTATATTTATCGTCTTCAAACTGATTACCGGGAAAGAAGGCATGGGGCATGGCGATTTTAAACTACTCGCGATGTTGGGAGCCTGGACCGGATGGAAAATGCTATTTGTTATCGTCCTCACCTCTTCACTGGTCGGTGCAGTAGTTGGTATCACGATGATCTTGCTGAAAAAAACCGAACGTGGTACCCAGATCCCGTTTGGTCCCTACCTGGCGGCGGCAGGTTGGCTCAGCCTGCTGTGGGGGCCGCAGATTTTGCAGTTTTACTTTAACTTCCTGTAAGGTCGGGGTCATGCTTATTGTTGGACTCACAGGCGGTATCGGCTCTGGAAAAACCACTATTAGCGATCTGTTTTCCAGTCTTGGTGTACCGATTATCGATACCGACTTGATTAGCCATAACCTGCTCGAACCGGATCAATCCGGCTACAAAAAGGTGGTCGAACATTTCGGCGACAAACTTTTGCATGGGGATCGGCAAATTGACCGTCGCGATCTGAGGCGAATTGTGTTTAACGATGAGACAGAGAAGCACTGGCTCGAGGCCACGCTACACCCGATTATTTTTCAGCAAACACAGCAGCAAATAAAACAGTACGAGACATCGGACTATGTCATAGTGGTCGTCCCCTTATTGTTCGAAGCCGAATTCCAGGCCCTGGTCAATCGAGTCCTGGTGATAGATTGTAGCCCGCAAACGCAGATTAAACGTTTGACTGCCAGGGATCATATCGATTTGAAATTAGCCCGGATGATGCTTGCCCAGCAATGGACTAACGAGGCTCGATTAAAACAGGCGCATGATGTAATCCGCAACGACGGTGATGATGAGATAATCCTGGATCAACAGGTCGCTGAGCTGCATCAGAAATATCTTTTACTGGCGGCTTGAGCTAATTCGCGATGTATCAGCCGGGTTCCAGTCATGCAACAGGAGAGTTGGCCCGACCGACTCGTATTTTCCAGATTTTTTCAGTTATACTCCCCGAACTTTGAGGCATCAGGAGCAAAATGCCAGTCAAAAATCAAATTTTTGAACAGCCGCTAAACGAGCGCATTCGCATGTGTCTGCGTATAGAAACACTAATGAGCCGGGTTCACTACTATATGGCGCTAAAGGGCGACTGGAGCGGTTATAGCGCCTTGCTAGGCATACTCGAGATAACTGCTTTACTGGAACGCGGTGATTTCAAGCAGGAGCTGATAAAAGAGCTGGA
>Ga0255048_10002167_pt1 | contig 12738 bp, 19 predicted proteins | sample JV7_2_2_MG_FD_183619 | JGI IMG/M metagenome (GOLD analysis project Ga0255048, IMG submission 183619) | Seawater microbial communities from Jervis Inlet, British Columbia, Canada - JV7_2_2 | ecosystem: Environmental > Aquatic > Marine > Inlet | place: Canada: British Columbia | collected 2016-10-06
TTTGTCAATTTTTTCGATTGTTTCTTTTGAAATAATTTTTTCAGATTCCGGCAGTTTCACAACGTCAGTATATTCGGACACAACAATTGATTCAACCGGCGGTTTCACTTCAACGGCATCCGGGACAACTTTTTCCGGTTTTGTTGGTTCTGACGGTTTTGTTTTATCAATCAATTTGTTCACGATTTCTTTGTCCTTTGCCAACGCTTTTTCACGTTCGACCAAATCCGCTTGACGTTTTGCGAAATCGGCTTTTTCTTTTTCGAAATCGGCTTTTTCTTGGGCGATTCTCGCGGCTTCAGTTTTTACCCTTTCAACCTCTTTTTTTCCTAAATCAATATACAATTTCAATTCGTCTTCTGTGAATTTTGCAATTTGTTCCGGAGTTAACGCAATGACACCGCAAACATAATTCCCGGCAACAACTTTGAATCCACTTGATGCGAATAATTGTTGGCGCTCAATCATTTTTCGTTCGGCGGCTGCCTTTTCCTTGTCTTCAAACGCTTTGATTTCAATATTCATTGCCGTTTCGGTTTTCAACAAATCGTCCGTCCAAGGTTTAACGAATGCAATCATTTCCGATTGTAAGTCCGTCAACGGTTTCGTCAAGAATTTTCGATTTTTGTCGATTATCCCGCGGATTTTCTTCATTTCCTTACTGCCTTTTTTCTTTGCGTCGAATGTTGCTTTGTCAACTATTTTGATCGCTGAATATGTTTCAATCAATGATTTCAAATCGGCGTCCGATTTAATAGTCGAATCCAATAAATATTGTTTGGCGTCGGCTCTTACTTTTTCAACCGCATCAACGATTGCAACTTCTGTTTTGTTCACCTTTTCAATTGGTGTTTCTTTTTTTTGTGTCATGGTTTAATTGTTTAATTTAATTCTGTTTTTTTGAATTCCGTTCCTTTGTATGTAAACGGAAATTTCAATTTTGAAAGTGTTCCATATGGGAACGATAGTTCTTCACACGCTTTTTTTAAGGACGTCCACGTCTGCAAATGTCCGTTTCTTTGCGTTGTTATTACTTTTTTTAGTCTTGCCATTTTTTATTTTATAATTTTAATAGTTTTTAATATACATTTGATTGCGTCGATTCTATTATCGAAAATATATTTGTCCGGGTTGTCGTTTTCAATTACTAAGTTGTTGCCGTCAAGTCCTTTTTTAGTTATTTCAACATTATATTTTGAATATTTTAAATACACTTTGAAATCCGCTTCAATAAATTCAGAAGTTGAAAAAGTCGCCCCGCTTGATTCCATTATTGAAAAACTATTCTTTAAATGGTTGATGACTTCTTTGTTTTCGTAATTAGATTTTAATAATTTCATAATCGTTTTGTTTATCTATACCGCAAATATATGTACAAATATTCATATAAACAAACTTTATTTGACATAAAACAAAAAATGTCGAACAATTTAATTGTCCGACACCTTTTCCAAATTTAAACCATGAAGTAAAAACCCGATTCAAATATATAAAAAATTATTTAATTAGTCCTAATTTTTTTAGTTTTTCCACGTCCACCGAAAATTGAAATTGTGGGTTTTCTTCATAAATCATTTTATTGCATTGGTCGTCGGTTAAAACACCGTTGACCATGATTCGGAAATCGTCCCAAATTTTAAAGGTGAACGCCTGGCCGCGGACAATGATTTGTTGTGTTGGTTGTTCAATTATTACGTTTGCTTTTTCCATTGTATGTTTTTTAATTCGTTCACCCCATTTTTTAAGGTCAACGGGTTTTGATATTTTGTTTAACTTAATTAAAATTTCTTTTTTGTTCATCTTTTTCAAAACGGAATTTCGTCGTCAGTTTGTGCATTTATTAAATTTTCATTCATTGCCGACGTATAGTTTTGGTCGGGTCTGTTTTGGTCTGTTTTGTCAAGAATAATCGACAAAGGCAAACTAATTGATCGCGAATTCACCCCCGGTGAAAATTGACGCGGATTTTCTTTTTGTGCGCCTTTTAATCGCTCTAAAACTTTTGAATGATTGTTTTTCCATGATGTCAATTTTATCATGTTTTTAATTTCCGGCGCTGAATTTGCAATATAAATTCGGTCGTCTTTTACAATCACACCGTTTCGTCTTAAAATATCCGTGGCGTTCATTGGCGTCACTTTATACGAACTTATTTGTTCAGACGCAACCAATATCAATTCACCCACCGAACGTTCCAATGGCGTCCCTATTTCAGTTTCAACGCGTAATTTTGTCGAAATAATAGTGACAAACAATTGCGTTTCATCGTTGTTCGCTTCAATTCCTTTTTCGTCAGTCCAATCAATAGACGTCACAAATGTCAATGCTTCCGCTTCAGTGATGACGTTTTCAGATTCTAACGACCAAGAACCCGCCAACATTGTCGCCACTTGGTCACCAATTCTCATTCCGCCAATCTCTTTTGCGGCCACTGCCTTGATTATTTTAATATTTTCTAAGATTACCGGCATCAATTTCAATGTTCTTGCTTGCAAATCGTGAACAAAATCAGTCGTCACTAAATCCGCCCATTCGTCCGAAACTTCTTTGAATTGATTTCCCAATTCCAAATCATTCGGTTTGAAACCTAAAACGGTGAATCTGTCCATATCCGCTTTGTTTGATAAATGAACACCAATTGAAGACAATGCGAACATTGAACGAATTGAATATGTTTTGGCCGCACCACCTTGACTTCCGTGAACGATGTTTCCACCATCTGAAGTTGATGACGCACGCGCCAATGCTAAAACGCTTTGAATTCTGTCGGCGTCTTTTTGGTCATCAATGTCAGATTCATCAAACAAAATTGGCATTGCGTCGGTTCTTAATGACTGACGGATTCCCGCTTCCGTTGTTTTTCCAACAACTGCGATTCCGGTTTCGCCCATTAATTTACGAACAACGTTTGCCATTGTCCAAGACTTTCCCGAACCGGCGGGACCAGTTAGCCAAATATGTGAACGCCAATTCAAAACACCACAAAACGGCGCTAATACACACCAACCCGCCAATAATATCGCATTCGCGGGACGTTCCCAATTCAGTTTCAATAATAAAGCATTGATTAAAATCGATTTATCTGAAGACAATGGATTTCCATATCCAAACCCCAACGGCGTCGACATTTCATAACAATAATTTGATTTAAAATCACTTAAATCGTATTTTTTGCCCTCTGACAAAATAGTTTCACCCGAATGAATGACCATTTTTCCGTCGTCATTCCATGCACCACGACCACGAACAAATTCGTTTTTGTATGTTTTCAATTTAAATGAATTACCCACCAAAAACGCTTCAGCTGCTTTGACATCAAAACCCGGACCACTCTTTTCAAATGTATGTTCCCAATACATCAACGGCGCAATTTGTTGCATCGTCGACGCTGAAAATCCGGTTGATGTGAATCGAACAACCATTTTCGCGCGAAACGAATAAAAATAGTGATTTATTGAATCTTTTTCGTCTTTTAAATATCCTAAGAATCGAAAGTGTTCATTTTCTGCATAGTTGGCCGCCGGGCGTTCCGGTAAAGGTGGATTTTTTGGCGATGTTGGAACGGGTGTTGATTCTTTGATCGCTTTTTTCGGTTCAATTTTGTTTTCAGTTTCGGGCATTGGTGGAACGTCAATCATGTTGTCCATGATGTATTTTCGCAATTCACCTTTTTTGAACTCAGTGTCGGCGCAATCCCATTTGTTCGGCTTGTCGTCTGTATTTTTCACAAATCCGTGAACCTTTGCCGAATCTTTTATTATTTCGTTGACGTTAATCATTGCCAATTTTCCGGCTTTGTCATTGTCCGGGAACAAAACAACGTTTCGTCCTTTTAATGGTGCAAAATCGGTTTTCTTTAATCCATTAGCGCCACCAATCCAAGTTGTGACAACTGATTTTGCCGGGTCTAATTCTAATTGACCGGCATCGGCAGTCTTTTCGCCCTCAACAATTATGATTGCGGCCGTTGGGTTCTGTTTAATTAGATGTAAATTATACAACGGACGATTTTCGGGAATTCCAAGCCAACGCCATTCACTGCGATTTCCGTCCGTCGCATATGAAAAAGGCAAAACAACTTTTTCACCGTCACCCAAATCAAAACGACATACATACGAAACCGCGTGACCATTTTCATTTCTATACGTCCAAACCTTATTCGGTGCGCCGTGTGAAAAGTGATTTATATATGGGTGTTCTTGGGGCGGGTTTGGAATATATGTCCACTCCGGCGACTTGACACGTTTTTCAACGTGCTTTTGTTCGATTCTTGTTTCCGTTGATAATGGTCCACCGTTTATTTCTTCAGCAACCGCACTGAATGGCATTCCATAATTTAACAAAAATTGAATTGAATCACCACCACTTCCGCACGCAAAACATTTATACAATTGTTTTTTTTCGTTCACTTGCAAACTGTCTTTGTGGTCATCATGGAACGGACAAACGCCGTAAAATTCCGAACCTCTTTTCGTCAGTGCAACACGTCGTTCAACAACATCAACGATGTTTGTGCGTGCTTTCAATTCTTCTGTATCAATTTTTTTCATGGTTTATTTGTTGGTTGGGGGTGCTAAATGTACATATTTTTTGAAATAATATCGCCTAATTTCAAAACAAAATAATATTCGCCGGATTTTGCACCCCATTCCGGGCGGCCTTTATCGATTTCAATTTCCTTTAATTCGATAACAAATTGGCGTCGGTTATTGGCGTAACCATGGGAAAAAGTAATGGTGTCGAAATGTTTAGGGTCAAGATTTTTCTTTGTTAATCTATTAATCCAAAAATATTTCATTTCTCTGTATTCCTCTAATTTTTCGCCCGACAATATCATGTCGAACCACTCTTTTTTCAATATAAGGTGCAAAGTTTTCATAAATCTATTTTTTAACTAATTCAACCGCATCATTTTCAGAACGTGCAATCCCGGCAATTCCACCGCTTTTTTGAACTTGATTGATGAAATTTAATTGTTCCGGTGATGCTTTTCCGTTCGGTGTCTTCACTTCAATCGCCGTAAATATGGCAACTTTTGTTCCAACCATGTCCGGGGTGATTTCTTTTGTTGTCCATCCGATCAAATCACTTGAACCGGTACACAAACCCGAATGAAGTGGTCGGGCGTCTGCAATGTATTTTCCACCATCATTTGTTGATGAAACTTTTCCAACCCAACCCGTTCCAACATTATTTCGGAAAACTCGCGAAAAATGTGAAACCGCAATCATGATTGATTTTTGGATATTTAATTCTTTTGTCATGCTTTTAATTTTTAGTCAATAATTTCGAAAAAACTTTCGAACCCTTTTTCGGCGAATTCCTTTGCATTTGCCGCAATACATTTGTCCAAGACTTCAAAATGTTCCGCATCAATATTATATTGTTGGTCTAATATTGTCATGATTTTCTTTTCCAAAAACTTTTTATAAATATTTGTTTTTTGCTTGAATTCTCTGACAAAATCCGACGACATTTCAATCCCGTCCAAAGTTTCAATTAATGTTTGAGTTTGGAACAACGCAAACAAAAAATCATAGTGGTCTTTTGTTATTTTTTTTTGTTGTCCCATTCTGTCAAGTTTATTGATTTGATTATGTCATTTCTAAAACAAATTAATTTCGCGTGCATTCGTGTCGCTTTTGGTCTGTTTTCTTTATATTTTGTGAACGCATCGGTTGCAATTGATGCGGTGATAAACATTGAATTGAATTCAGAATTTTCATATTCATTTCCCATGATTTCAAACAATTTCATTTCACCGTTTTCAGTGGTCGGAACTATTTCAAGACTATTGCAAATTTTTTCAACGTCTGCAGCATGATTGATTTTTTTGAATTTCTTCAATGTTTTGATCGCATCGGTTGAACTTTCAGCGTTCACGAAATTTCCGTCAATTTTATATAAATTTGATTTCATGGTTTTATTTTTTAATTATTATAGTTAGTATTAAAATGACATTTGAATCGCCAATGGCGTGATAATAATCACCGGATTGACCGATAAATTGCACCGAACTAAAATCGGCAAACAACAACTTTGTTTTATTGGTTGCTTTTCCGTTTAAATATCCGACAACTTTCCATTCTTGATTGTTAGCAATACCCGGAAAATTTATTCGATGTTGATTTTTTGTTTTCATGGTTTATTTTTTTAGTGATTATTAAAACTTATACCGCAAATATATGCACAAATTCTTTCTAAAACTAATTTATTCGAATTATTTTTTGAAAAAACTTCCGTTCTTCATATCAAATTGACGTTTTGCCCATCCGTTTTTGTACCCGCGTTCCTTTTGTATCACTAACAATTCGGCAATTGTTTTCGCGTTTTTCACCTCTTGTTTTTTTATTTTTTTTAATTCCTCTTTTTTTATTACTTCAGCCTTTTCCATCTGAATTAATTCGCCGTCAATCTCGCGTGGTGATTTATATTCGGTTTTATTAGTATGCCCGCAATATGGACAAACCGGCGCGGGTTCATGAACTGCAAAACACGATTCGCATTGTTGGGCGCGAATATCTTTTTCCGATGCCGTCAATCGTTTTCCTTTTTTTCGTCCCTCCAATGTCCATTCGCGCAAATCGTCCGGGAATCCGTGATTCAATACATTTCCAACGTGGTCAAGAATTACGGCGCGGGTTTTACCCTCAGACAAACGCAACGCCCGTCCGACTTGCTGAATATAAAGTCCGGTTGATTGTGTTGGACGTAATAAAATCGCGCATTCAATCGCCGGAATATCTGTCCCCTCCGATATAAGATCGCACGACGTAACAATTTGAATCGTTCCATCACCTAATCCACTAAGAATTCGCGAACGTTGGTCGTCATCCATAGAACCGTCAACCGAATAAGCGGAAAAACCGGATTGTCTGAAGTCTTCGGCAACGTGTTCAGCATGGGAAACCGAAACGCAAAAAACAACGCATGGAACGCCGGGACATATTTTTGAATAATGTTCAACGGCTGAACCGGTGATTGTCGGTCTGTCCATTATTTCAACGACTTGCGTTTGGTCATATTCGCCCCGGACAACCTTGACGTCAGAAAAATCAATTTGCGTCGGTGGTGCGTATATAATAGGTTTTACCAAAAAACCCAAATCAATCAAATCCGGCGTTTGTGGTCCAATGATAATTGAATCGAACAATTCGTCCAACCCTTTACCATCGCCACGAATAGGCGTTGCCGTCACACCTAAAATTCGGGCATTTGGGAAATGGTCGACAACTTTTCGCCAACTTCCGGCGGTTGCGTGGTGCGCTTCGTCAATAATTATTAAATCCGGCGGGTTGATTTGATTAAGTCGTTTTATTAATGTTTGCACCGATGCAACTTGAACCGGTGCGGTTCTGTTAGGTGTGTATTTTGGATTTTCCAATCCATGTTCAACACCGGATTTCGTCAAGGCTTTTGAAGTTTGTCGGAGTAATTCAACCCGGTGAACTAAAATCAAAACGTTTTTGGATTTTTTCGCAGCTTCATGCGCAATGTGTGAAAACACAACCGTTTTTCCACCACCGGTTGCCAAAACAAAAAGTGTTGCACGTATTTTTTTTATAAATTCGGTACGAATTAAATCGACACCGTTTTGTTGGTATGGTCTTAAATTTAGCATTGAAAATTGAATTTTTCTATTATTAATTGAAGTACTTTCACGGTGATACTGTTTCCGGCTTGTTTATACAATTGCGAATCACTCACAACGAATTTGAATGAATCCGGAAAATCTTGCAATCGGAAACATTCGCGCGGTGTTAATCTGCGGATTTTATATCCTAATTTCAAATAGTGGTCTTTTGTCAGTCCGGTCGTTATTGTGTTGATATGGTCTTGATTTCTGAATTCAAGTTGTTTCCCTCTGAAATCATTTGTCCCGGTTTCACGTCTTGTTTTCTTTGATTCATTGGTTCGAACTTCTTTTGAAACCAAAACCGCTTGATTGCAATCCGTGTCAAGTGTTTGGGCAATTTCTTTTTCAACACGTCCGCGCCTTGTTTTACTATTTATATTTTTAAAATTTATTGAATCGTTTTCGGTTGCGACTTCATATCCATTTGACGTTGCCGACTTCACTTTGATATAATTGTCATCAACACCGTTTTTGAAACAACGTGCGGTCACACAACTTCCAATGTCAGTTCCTTTTTTTGGCTTGAAACTGAATCCATTGCCTTTTGCTTTCATTTTTTCTGTGTGATTTATCAATCCGTTAATTGCTTTATCACTCAAAAAATACTTTTCCGGAACATCTTTTTCCAAAATGTCTTTTAATTTGGTTGTCAAATGTTCTTCTTTTGGCCAGGTGAAAAAGTTGTCAGAATCGTCACGAATACCAACAATAAAAACACGCTCGCGATTTTGTGGAACATTATGTTTTTTTGAATTCAAAACTTTGTAGTAAATATGATATGGAACGGAATTTTCAAACGGAAAAATCACGGCGTTTCCGTTCACTGATTTTCCACCCAACATTGTTTCCCATTCTTTGAATGTTTTGCCATTATCGTCCGATAATAAACCCTTTACATTTTCAAAAATAAAATAACGGGGTTTGTTCTTTTGAATGAATTCATAAGAATTGAAAAATAAAATTCCGTTGTCACTGTCTTTTCCCTTTCGTTTTCCCGCCAAACTGAACGATTGACACGGCGGTGAAGTCATATAAATGTCAAGTGATTCCGATGGAATTTCACGTTCATAAACATTTTGTGGATAATAAATTGGTTCGCCATGATTGGCGATGAATGATTGGCGTGCGAATTTATCCATATCACACGCAAAAAGTTCTTTATATTTAATATTGTTGTTTTTCAATGCGTAATTGAACGCACCGACGCCGGAAAAGTCTGAACCGACTTTGATTGTATTTTGTTTCATGGTTTAAAATTTAAGTAAAAAAAACACCACCGATTTTTTTTGATCGGTGGTGCAATAATTAGAACGGCAAGTCGTCGTCACCCTCAGCGACAAACGTTTCGGCATTCTCAGTTGTTGCCGGTTGTGCTGAATTCGTTGCACCTAATGGCATGATTTTCCACGCGTCCAAAGTGTTGAAAACTTTGATTTCACCTTGCGGGTTCGTCCACTCGCGGCCGCGTAAATTGAAAAACACTTCCACCATGTCGCCGACTTTGTGTTGGTCTAACATATCGCAACGGTCTTGCACCGATTGGAATTGTATTGTTTGCGGGTATTGTCCGGACGCATCCGTCACAACGAATTCACGCAATTTGAATTTTTCCGAAACTTGACGCGTTTCGTTTATGACTTTTAATTCGCCTTTTAATGTAAACATAATTTATTTTTTTTTAATGAAACTTAAAAGTGTTTCAGTTTGTTCTTTTGCTACTTGTTTAGCGTTAACAGATAAAAGTGATTCTTTACTTTGAATTGTTTCCGGCTCTAATCGTTCTATTTCTTGCCACTTTTCAAACGCTTTTTGAATTTGTTTTTTTGTGTACTTCATTTTTATATTTGTTTATTATTTACTTGATTTATCTTGACAATATTGGCATTGAATTTTGCATGATTTTTCAGCCATACAAAAGAAACCATTTTCACCGGGTTCGATGTCCTTTAAATTCGAAAATATTTTTTCAATTGCGAACAATGTTTTAATTGTCCCCGGATTTTGATTTTTCCAATTCGCCAAACTGTCGCGACTAATATCCGCCATTCGACAAAGTTCCGACAATGAAATTCCGTTTTCTTTGCATTTCTTTTTTAATTCATCGTAAAAAAGTGGTGATTCGTTATTTATTAAAATTGACATATTTAAAAATATTTTTGTCAAATATAGTTATAATTATTAAATAATAGTTATATTTGACAAAAAAATATTAATTTAATTTTTAAAATCATGAAGCAATTAAAAAAAGAACTAAACCAATTAATTAAAAAGTACGGATATTGGTCGGAAGAAGTTTTTAAATTCAACTCAAATTTAGATTTTAATATTATGTCTAAATTAAATAATAATATTAAGAAATAAAACCATGAACGAAAACGAACAATATCACAACGACACGTCGGCAATTTCAAAGTCCGGAACGGATTTGATAAATAAAACGCCCGCGCATTATTACGAACGATATTTGAACCCCGACCGAATAATCAAACCACCGACAAAGGCATTGATAATCGGTTCGGCATTTCACGCGTATATTTTAGAGCGTGACGACTTCAATTCAATGTTTATTGTATTACCGGAATTTAGTGGCAAAGGTTCACGCGATAAAAAGGAACAATTTATTTTGAATAATTCCGGACGACAACCGATTTCAATTGACGATTATCAAACAATTGTTGGAATGTCCGATTCGTTAAACCGTCACCCGGTTGCGAGTAAATTAATACATGAATCCGGATTCGTTGAACGTGCGTTTGAATGGGTTGACAAAGACACCGGCGCAAAGTGCAAATGTAAACCGGACAAATTCAACACCACGCGAAATTTGATAATTGATTTAAAATCGACTGAAGACGCATCGGAAAACGATTTTAAATATTCCGCCAAAAAATTCCGGTACCACGTCCAAGACGCGTTTTATTCTGACGGTTTGATCGCCAACGGAATCACGGTTGCCGGTTTTGTTTTTATATCCGTTGAAAAATCACCGCCATATTTGGTTCAATTGTTTTCCTATGGTGACGACGAAAAGGAATTCGGGCGCGCTGAATACAAAAAGAATTTGCAATCATATGTTGAATGTAAAGAAAAAAACGAATGGCCAGGGTATTCGCACACAATAAAAAAACTTGAAATCCCCGGAATGGGTTTTGAATAACGCACTACTAAACGCCGTTTTAATGGCGTTTAGTAGTAGTTATAAAATAAAAAAAAAATATGTCAGTAACACGAAAAGGACTAAATAAAAAACTAAATTTCGGAACAAAATATCCGGATAAAACCGCGAAACAAATCATTGATTCGGGCGATTATAAATATATTGAATTTTTATTCGACAATCGGATTTGTTTTTTCACACCGGAAACATACGAATATATTCAAAATTATAAACTAAAAAATAAAAAATAAAATGTCAAATCTAACAGTAAAAAATTATTTTAATCAAGATAGTGTCAAAACTAAATTCGCCGAATTATTGGGCGAAAATTCAACGAATTTTGTCACATCTTTGCAACATTCAATTAGTCAAAACCCGGCGTTGATGAAATGCGAACCGGAATCAATTTTTCAAGCGGCTGCAACCGCGGCGGTTTTAAATATGCCAATCAATTCAAATTTGGGTGAAGCTTATATCTTGCCGTATGGAAAAAAAGCGCAATTTCAAATCGGATATAAGGGGTTTATACAATTGGCAATCCGTTCGGGTGAATATAAAACAATCGGTGCAACTCCAATTTATGACGGGCAAATCGTTCAAAACAATCCATTGATCGGATTTGTCTTTGATTTTACAAAACCTAAAATCGGAAAACCGATTGGATTCGCCGCATCATTTGTTTTGAAAAACGGATTTGACAAAACTTTTTACATGACATATTCGGAAGTTGTCGCCCATGCGAAAAAATATTCAAAAACGTTCAACAAGAAAAACCAATGGGGCAAATTATTCGATTCGCCGTGGAACAATGAAACCGGATTTGAATCAATGGCAATTAAAACAGTGTTAAAAAAATTAATTAGTCAGTTTGGACCAAAGTCGCTTGAAATGCAAACGGCGGTGTCTGCTGACCAATCTATTATCGACGATTTTGAAAACGAAAAATTCCAATATCCGGACAACGAAAAACCGGCAACAAATGAAAGTGATTTGAATCAACAATTTGAATCCGCTGAAGTTGTTGAACCGATTGTCGTGAATGAAGACAATGAAGAAATAATGTAAAAAAAACATGGTGGCGACATTCGTGTCGTCACTATTAATTCAAAACCATGAACAAACCAACCATTCCGATTTTACTTGTCAATGTGACGTTGACGTTTCCAACTAAGAATCCGAAAAAATTCACACATAAAACGTATGAACGAAAAGTCACGAAAGGAACAACGCCCGAAATGGCTTTCAAATTCCTAAGAATACCCAAAGACGAAAAAAATCGTTGTTGTGATTACAAAATTGAATGCTTGAAAAATGTCGGAAAAACGTCAATGATTGACAATTGATTCAATCCCGGTAAAAATTGCGCGTGCGATTCTGTATTCGTTTTTTAATAGGAATTGACATTCATCAAAATTCGTCATAAATCCGCATTCAATTAAAACCGCCGGGCAATGCGTTCGTTTTACCATTGAAAACCCGCTTTCTTTGATTCCACGGTCACGAATTTCAGAAATCAAACGAACATAGTTCGAATGAATTATTTTCGCATAGGCGTCCGATTTTGTTTCACCTCTCGACGTAAACAATTCGAAACCGTTTGCCGATTCGTTTGAATGTCCGTTGGCATGAATCGAAATCAAGATCGCGTCACTATGTTTTTTATATATTGCGTTTGCACGTTTTACACGTTCCGACAAAGAAATGTCACTTTCTTCAGTGACTAAAATTTCGAACTTTATATCCGCCCAATCTAACAGACGCGAAATTTTGTGAACAATACCACGATTAAAAACGCCCTCGAACAATTGTGAACCGTCTGACCATTTTGGCGAACGTTTCCCCTTTGTTTGATATGTATTGTTAAGCATTCCGCCGTGTCCGTTGTCTAATATTATATACATAATTATTTTAAAATTAAAATACCGGACAAACCGGCGTTGATAAT
>Ga0255048_10002168_pt1 | contig 12736 bp, 7 predicted proteins | sample JV7_2_2_MG_FD_183619 | JGI IMG/M metagenome (GOLD analysis project Ga0255048, IMG submission 183619) | Seawater microbial communities from Jervis Inlet, British Columbia, Canada - JV7_2_2 | ecosystem: Environmental > Aquatic > Marine > Inlet | place: Canada: British Columbia | collected 2016-10-06
GTGTTCGCAGGAGTGGTTCGAAACCGGCGATGGAATCCAACGCCTCCTCGTACGCCTGCGCCTTGTCGACGTAGCGCCGGCTGATGACACCGGGCTGTGATGAGAGCATTCCGATCAGCTGCTGTATCTGATCGTTGCTGATGTCATCCGCGAGGTAGATCGCAACGATCGGACCTTCGGTGGGCGTGCTCATCGGGGCCGTTTCCTGTCCCAACCTCGGAGCACCAATCGCTACGATGCCGATGAGAAGGATCGCCGCTGTCGCCGTCGCAAGAGCAATTGACGGTACGTTCCACCGTGGTCGGGCGCCACCGATCCCGGACTTCGGGATGACGGCCCATGCTGGAGCGTCCGATGTGGTGGAGTCGATGCGTTCATAGACATCCCGGAACAGCTCTTCGTATCGGTAGTCACTCCGGGGCATCGAGCACCGCCTCGAGTTTGTTGCGGGCGAGGTGGAGGTAGCGACGAACCGTGCCGGGTCGACAGCCCATCGCTTCGGCAGCTTCGGTTGGCGAGAATTCCAGCCAGTACACGAGGTAGGTGGCGGCTCGCTGCCGTACGGGGAGATCCATCACCACATCGAGAGCGGTGTCGATATCGACGGTTGGTGCGATCTCCGGCGTTGCGAGCTGTACGACCTGGCGTCGTCCGTGTCTCCTCTTGTGCGTCTTGGCCTCGTTGCTGACTGCCCTGAAGAGGTACTTCCGCGGATCGTCGAGGTCTGAGAGGTGACGTTTGGCCAGGACGCGCGTGATCACGGCGGACAGCAGATCCGGACCATCGTCTGGTCCCACAAGGGCACTTGCGTACCTCACGAGCTCTCCGCTGAGTGTGTTGTAGATCACTTCGTCCCTATCGCCCACACCCAATCCACTCTGTAGACCCCTCCAGCGTTGCATGAATCTCGCATTGTCGGAGCGATCGACCAGGAAGCCCGTGCAATGTGGCCATGTCGACTGGTACTCTTGTGGTGCCATTGACGCCTTGCGGGAGAGCCGGAATGCCGGCGCCGAAGGAGCAACCGCCCCGGGAATCTCTCAGGCAAACGGACCGCAAGGACGAGGCGACTCTGGAAAGCAGGGCACAGGCCCTCACCGAAGGTGAAAGCCGTTCGTGCGGTGAATCTCTCAGGTCGTGCGACAGACGGGGCACGAGTACCACCGTGCCATGAGGAGCCGACCGATGTCAGATCGCCCAACACCAAGAGGGTTCGTGGATCGTCACGTTGGTCCCGATGCCGATGAGACTCGTTCGATGCTCGCGGCAGTCGGAGTTGACTCCTTCGATGAGTTGATCTACAAGGCTGTGCCTGACGCCATCCTGTCACACCGGCTCCCAGACGTTCCAGGACCGCTCACGGAAACGGCGGCATTGGCACGGATGCGTCGCATCGCAGACAACAACGAGGTCTACAGGTCCTTCATAGGAATGGGCTACTACGGCACGATCACTCCTGGCGTCATCCAGCGCAACGTCTTGGAGAATCCGGGTTGGTACACGGCCTACACGCCCTATCAGCCCGAGATCTCACAAGGCAGACTCGAGGCGCTGATCAACTTCCAGACAGCGGTTACCGATCTCACCGGTCTCGACATCGCCAACTCCTCCCTGCTCGACGAGGGCACCGCTGCCGCAGAGGCAATGACGCTGATCAAGCGGGTCGGCAGGAACAAGAACAAGGTGTTCTTCGTGGACAAGGAGGTCCATCCGCAGACCATCGAGGTCGTCAAAACGCGCGCCCATCCCCTTGATTATGAGTTGATCGTTGGCGACCCCGCCGAGGATCTCGACCCAAGTGTCGTGTTCGGCGTTCTGCTCCAGTACCCTGGCACGCACGGACACATACCTGACATCGCACCGATCATCGAGAAGGCCCACGGGTCCGGAGCCCTCGTTGCAGTGGCGACTGACCTCATGGCTCTCACACTGATCACCCCGCCCGGCGAGCTCGGCGCCGACGTTGCGATCGGGTCGTCCCAGCGGTTCGGCGTCCCGATGATGTTCGGAGGACCCCACGCGAGCTTCATGGCGACACGCGATGAATACCGCCGCTCGTTGCCCGGCCGGCTTGTGGGTGTGTCCATCGATACGAAGGGCAGGCCGTCGTACCGTTTGACACTCCAGACCCGCGAGCAGCACATTCGCAGGGACAAGGCGACGTCCAACATCTGCACCGCCCAAGTGCTCCTTGCGGTCATGGCGGGTCTCTACGCCACCTACCACGGACCAGACGGATTGAGGGAGATCGCCCTGACCATCCACAACAGGACGAACACGCTTGCAGGGCGGCTGATGAGCGGTGGCATGAGCGTCATCAATGAGACATGGTTCGACACGCTCACAATCGAGGTCGACAGCGCCGAGGAGGTCCTTGCCAAGGCAAGGCACCGCAAGATGAACCTTCGTCACGTCAATGAGCGCACAGTTGGAGTGTCGATCGACGAGACCACGACCGACGAGTACATAGACGCCCTGTGCGAGGTTTTCGATGTTGACACGTTGGGCGACGCTGGATCCGGCATTCCCGAGACGGCTCGAAGGTCGAGTTCGTTCCTCGACCATCCGACGTTCCTCAGGTACCGCTCCGAAACGGAGATGCTCCGGTACCTCAGGAGGCTCCAGGACAAGGACATCGCGCTGGACAGGTCGATGATCCCGCTCGGCTCCTGCACGATGAAGCTGAACGCTTCAGCCGAGATGGCTCCCATTACTTGGCCGGAGTTTGCCGATATCCACCCGTACGCGCCCCTTGGACAGGCTGCCGGCTATCTCGAGCTGATCGATGATCTCGAATCCTGGCTCGCGTCGATCACCGGCTATGACGCCGTTTCGGTTCAACCGAACTCGGGCGCTCAAGGCGAGTTTGCGGGACTCCTCGCGATCCGTGGCTACCACGCGTCCCGTGGCGAGCAGCATCGCGACATCTGCCTCATCCCTTCGTCTGCGCATGGGACGAATCCTGCGTCTGCAGTAATGGCCGGGATGAGGGTTGTGGTTGTCAAGTGCGACGACGACGGCAATATCGACGTTGCCGATCTCGAGGCAAAGGCCACAGAACATGCGCACGACCTCGCGGCGATCATGATCACCTATCCGTCGACTCACGGCGTGTTCGAGGCGGCGGTCGTAGAGATCTGTGACATTGTCCATCGGAACGGTGGCCAGGTGTATCTCGACGGGGCGAACCTCAACGCGATGGTTGGCGTCGCAGAACCGGGCTTGTTCGGCTCGGACGTCAGCCACCTCAATCTCCACAAGACGTTCGCCATTCCGCACGGCGGTGGCGGACCGGGAGTCGGCCCTATCGGTGTCAAGGCGCACCTTGCCCCCTACCTGCCCGGTCACAGCCTTGTGCCAGACCTACCTGGTCCAGATGATGGAACCGGTGCGGTGTCTTCGGCTCCTTGGGGCTCGGCAGGCATTCTTGCGATCTCATGGATGTACATCGCAATGCTCGGCCCACAGGGCCTTCGCAGGTCGACTGAAGTGGCCGTGCTCAGCGCCAACTACGTCGCACAGCGCCTCGGCGAACATTTCCCGGTGCTCTACACCGGCCCGGCAGGATTCGTCGCTCACGAGTGCATCATCGACATACGACAGATCGAGGCTGAGACGGGGATCACCAACGAGGACATCGCCAAACGACTCATCGACTTCGGCTTCCACGCGCCGACCATGTCGTTTCCCGTAGCGGGCACGCTCATGATCGAACCGACAGAGTCGGAGTCGAAGTACGAACTCGACCGGTTCGTCGATGCCATGGTCGCGATCAAGGCAGAGATCGACGAAGTCGCCTCAGGGGAGGTCTCCGAGGAGGACTCCGTCCTGCGAAACGCACCGTACCCGGCCGAGGACCTCACCGTCGACGAATGGCAGTACTCGTTCACTCGGGCCGAAGCCGCTTACCCGGTGGTCGGGCTTCGTCAGTGGAAGTACTGGGTGCCGGTGAGCCGCATCGACAACGCTCACGGAGATCGCAACGTCATGTGCTCGTGTCCACCCATTGAGGACTACTCCTGAGGACCTACGCGCGTGAATCCGACCCGTGGAGATCACTATCTGCGCTGGACCGGTCGGTCTGGGCTCGAGGTACCGAGCATCGAGCGTCGGTTGGTGGTGGCCGGACAGACGGGAGCCCTGAGTGTGTAGTCGCAGATGGGCATAGGATTTTGGCGTGAGTGAGTTCAACTTCAAGCAGAAGCCCTCGGGGTTGTTCAAGCGGTTCCTGCATGCGCCGACCTGGCTGTATCGCTGGCGCCTCGGGTTCGTGATGGGGAAGCGGTTTCTCATGATCGAGCATCGGGGCCGCAGGACTGAAGACCTGCACCGCACCGTGTTGGAGGTGGCTGGCCGGTATCCGGAGAGGAACGAGTGGATAGTCACGTCTGGCACAGGTCCGAAAGCTGACTGGTACCGCAACCTGAAGGCAAACACACTCGAGGCTGTGTGGATCGGATCGAAGCGCAGCGAGGCCACCGTGCGGTTTCTCGAGGCCGATGAAGCTGCCAGTGTGTTCAGCGACTACGAGACCGCCCACGCCAAGACCGCAGCCAAGCTCATGGACTCCATGGGCGTCACGTACGACGGCACCGATCGGGGTCGCATCGAGATGATGCGCAACATCCCGATGGTCTCTTTCGTTCTTGCGTGATTCAGATCCGCATGGCGGGACTCAGCTACCCAGGGACAGAAGATTCGAGACCTTCCACGAGAGCTGAGAGGAACTTCTGGCCGAGGCCGCCATCGATGAGGCGGTGGTCGTATGAGAGGTCGATGGGAGCGACCAGACCAACGGCGAGTTCGCCGTCCTCGACAACCGGATGCTGCCCGGCCCTCCCGATCGACAAGATCGCGCTCGTGCCGAGGGGGATGATCGGGGTTCCATGCCCGCCTCCGAGTGCGCCGATGTTCGAGATCGTGAATGTCTGACCCGTCACTTCGTCCGGGGTGATCGTGCGGTCCATCGCGGCCTCAGCGAGCCGCTCGAATTCCTCAGTCAGTTCCCCCAGGCCCAGCCTGTCGGCATCCTTGACCACAACCACCATGAGCCCAGCTTCCGTGTCGACCGCGAATCCGAGGTTGTAATGGTTGTTCTCGACGATTGCGTCGTAGCGCATCGAGGCATTGAATTCCGGGTGGCGCTCCAGGAGAGGGAGCACGACCATCGCCACGAGTGTCTCGACTGGGTACCTCCCTTGGTTGCGATGTGAACGCGCAGTCATGAGGTTCTCTGCTCGTATTTCCGCTTGGACCGTGACATGCGGGATCGTCCTCCACGACTCGGCCATGTGGTGCGCGATTGCCTTGCGCACGCGAGTCATGGGCGTCAATTCCTCGGCGGAACGCGACGTTGCAGCCCTCTCAACGTCCTCTCGAGTGATCGCACCACCAGTACCTGAACCCGTGACGGATGAGATGTCGACGCCCCGCTCCTTGGCGAGCTTCCGTACGGCCGGCATCGCTCTCATCTGGCGGCTCTCCGCGTCCGGAGCCGGCTCAGCGGTCAGAGGAGCGAAGTGGCTTGCGGGCGCCGCCGATGTTGTTGGGATCCCTTCAGTGTCGGTCTCGGCAGCTTCGCCTCCGATCACGAACAGCACGTCACCGACCTCGATGATGCCGCCCTCGTGAACGTTGATGCTCGTCACAATGCCGGCAAATGGAGATGGTATCTCGACCACCGTCTTGGCTGTTTCGATCTCGACGAGGGCCTGGTCCTCCTCGACGGTGTCACCGACCGCGACGAACCACTGGATCACTTCTGCCTCGGTGAGACCCTCACCGATATCTGGCATCCGGAACTCGTGCGACATGGGCCGCAAGGCTACCGGTGTGGCGGCGTTTGCGGGGACGATGTGGTATCGGCGTATCCTGTAGGGGAGCACTCGAGAGAGGAACCATGCGCGATCTGTCCATGCACGGAATCAAGCCCGAAGCCGAGGTCTACTGGGATCTCTCAACGCCTGTGTTGGTGGAACACACACTGAGACGCGGAGAGGGCATTCTCGCTCACAAGGGGCCCGTCGTTGTCGAAACCGTCCCGTATACCGGACGGAGTCCCAAAGACAAGTTCATCGTCCGTGAAGAAACGACCGAATCCGAGATCTGGTGGGGCGATGTCAACCACCCCATCGAGACAGAGGTGTACGAGGCCCTGTACGGCCGCGTCACCGAACACCTCGGACAACGAGATCTCTATGTGCAGGACGTATACGCCGCGGCAGATCCCGAACACCAACTCGCCGTGCGCGTGCTCACGGAAACACCGTGGCACGCCCACTTCTGTCGCAACATGTTTCGCCTCCCACGCACGTTCGAGCATGACGACACCATCGATCCGTTCATGCCTGACTTCACGATCGTCCACGCCCCGAACTTCAAGTCGATTCCCGAGCGAGATGGCACGCGCAGCGAAGTGTTCATCATCATCAGCTTCGTTCACAAGGTTCTGCTCATCGGCGGATCGAGCTATATGGGAGAGATGAAGAAGTCCGTCTTTTCGGTGATGAACTATCTGCTGCCCAAGTCCGGCGCCTTGTCAATGCACGCATCTGCCAACGTCGGTCGGAGCGGCGATTCGGCCGTCATCTTCGGCCTTTCCGGTACAGGCAAGACGACGCTCGCAACGGATCCGACGCGCGACATGATCGGTGACGATGAGATCGGCTGGGGTGAAGACGGCATCTTCAACATCGAGGGTGGCTCCTACGCAAAGACGATCAGTCTGAGCGTCGAAGACGAGCCGCTCATCTACGAGGCTGCGAACAAGTTCGAGACGATCCTGGAGAACGTCGTTGTGAACCCGGAGAGTCGGTTGGTGGAGTGGGACGACGGTTCCAAAACAGAGAACACCCGGTGTTCGTATCCGCTCCCACACCTTCCGAATGTCGTGAAGAGTGGAACTGCCGGTCACCCGGACAACATCGTGTTCCTGTCGGCCGACGCCTTCGGCGTGCTTCCCCCGATCTCACGACTCTCGAAAGAGCAGGCGATGTACTACTTCATGTCCGGCTACACCGCAAAGCTTGCTGGCACGGAACGCGGCATCACGGAGCCGGTGGCAACGTTCTCACCGTGCTTCGGCGCACCGTTCCTGCCTCTGCCGCCGTCATACTACGCGGGCGTGCTCGCAGACAAGATCGACGAGTTCGATCCCGGGCTGTGGATGATCAACACCGGTTGGACCACCGGTCCCCACGGAGTCGGCTATCGGATTCGGATCCCGCACACACGAGCGATGCTGAATGCTGCGCTCGCGGGTGATCTCAAGGATGTGGAACTGGTTGAGGATCCAATCTTCGGACTCATGGTCCCCGCCGAGATCGCAGGCGTGCCGACAAAGCTTCTCCAGCCGAGGGGCACCTGGGAGAACCCCGATGCCTACGACGCACAGGCGAAGAAGCTTGCGGGGATGTTCGCGAAGAACTTCAAGAAGTACTCCTCCGGTGTTGCCCAGGCAGTGACCGACTCGGGACCAAAGGGCTAGAGGGACCCCAGCTCCCTCAGCTCGCAGCCTCGCGCTTCTCCTGCAAAGGGAGAGACTACAGAGACGCACACCGAGGGTGCGTAGAGAGGGCGAGCTAGATCCGGTACGCCTCGTTGGTTGGCTTCAAGGGACGGTCGAAGTGGAAGGGGCGTCTGAGACCTCCCGGGCCAGGACCCGGTTTGGTCAGCGAGAGCCACTGTTTGTAGACCTCGAAGGATTTGTTGGTGTCGACCACGACATCGCCGTATTGGTCTCCGGGTTTCGGCGTCACGAGCCGCACGCGCTGATGCCAGGCATGCATACCCGAGATCGGGTCCGGGTGCACGGGAAACGCAAGGTTCTGGTTGACGCCTGGATCCTTCCACCAAATCCGCTCAGAGTCAGGGTCGTCCGATGTGAAGGGTTCGATACCTCCCAGTTGCCTGAGCCTCCACTTGCCATCACCGAGCTGCTCGACATCGACGAGACCGGAGGACCACCTGTCGTTACCTCTCTCCTTGTCCTGGCGCCACCTACCGAGATGATGCGACGCCGCCACCACGCCTGGTCTGATTCCCTCGGTCGCCCACACTCGCATCACGAAGTGGCCTGAGTCTGTCTCGATACGGACCAGGTCCGTTGTCTTGAATCCGAGTTTGTCTGCATCGGTTGCGTTCATCCACAGCGGATGGCCGTGGCTGATCTCGTACAAGTACTTGGCGTTCCCAGACCGCGTGTGGATGAGTGTTGGGAGCCTGAAGATCGGAAGCAGTATGCGCTCTGATCCCTCCATATCCATGTCTCGCCAATAGACATGCGTCTTCTGATACCCGGGAACCGTCTCATCGTGCCATCCCCAGTCATCCATCGTCTTCGAGTAGTACTCGAGCTTCTTGGAGGGCGTCTTGAATCCTTGCACCATGGCGCCATCGATTTCGACTCCACCTCCATCGGCAGGCCGCTCGTTGACGTGATACACATCGCGCTCGACTTCAACGGCGCCGTACTTGCGCATGTACGCGAGTGGCGTCATGCCTTCGGCGGCAGCCTTGTCCGGCAGCCCAGGCACCGAGTTCTCGAACATCCATCCGTAGTACTCGTCAACCGACACTGGCCGGCTCGGGTCGTTCGGGGACTCGAACCACTTTCTGATCCCGAGGGAGCCGTCCGGGTCGACCTTCCATGACAGGTCGATCCAAAACTCGGTCTCCTCCCACACCTCACCTGGATTTGTCTCGTAGGTTCGGTTGACGTTCACGCCATCTCGCTCGGCAGAGACACGGAGTACAGGCTGTCGGAACCCGAGCCACTTTGCGGCGTGCGTTTCGTAGCTGTGCGTGTCGTGCCGTTCGGCCGCTACTCCCATTGGAAGGACATAGTCGGCGTACCACGCGGTCTCAGACCATGTCGGAGTGAGCGCAACGTGGAGTCCGACCTTGTCCTCGTCGGTGAGCACCTCGAGCCATGAGAACCCGTCGGGGTTCGTCCACACAGGGTTGTAAACGCGTGTGAAGTACACGTCGAGCCTCCCTCGACCCTCCTTCAGGAAATGGGGCAACAGGATGGACATCTCGTGATACGAGAGCGGGTACTCCTTCGGCCACAGCAGCTCGTTCCATCGGGAATGGGGAGGTGGCATGTTCCAGTGTGGTGGCTTGAACTTGACCCAACCAGACGGTGATAGCCCGCCCTTCGTGCCGACCGACCCAGTGAGCACGTGTAGGAATTGGAGCGTACGGGCACCTTGCCAACCACTGAGATTTCCCGAACCGACCGATCGCCACGTGTGGGATGAGAACGCATGACCGGCGTTTGCGATGCCCCGTGCCACCGTCTCGATCTGGGAGGCCTCAACACCGCACTCGTCGGCGGCCCAATCGGGCGTATAGGAACGGTATTCGTCCTTGAGCGCCTCAACAAAGGACTCGTAGGTTCGGGGCCTGTCCGGCCACCTATGGGTCAGAGAGTCCTCCCAGTTGACCCAGCGCTGCATGAAGACGTGATCGACGGAATCCCATTCGAGTAACAGGCGGGCGATCGCAAGCAGCATTGCGGGCTCTGTGCCCGGCCAGCACGAGAGCCAGTGGTCCGACATCGATGCAGTGTTCGACAGTCTGGGATCAACGGTCGCGATCTGGGCGCCTGCCAGCTTGGCCTCCATGATCCGCTGTGCGTGTGGGTTGAAGTAGTGTCCGGTCTCCAGATGGGCTGACAGCAACAGGATGAACTCGGCATTGGCGAAATCAGCGGAGGGCCGGTCGTATCCGGACCACAGTGCGTACCCGACGCGGGCACCTGAGCTGCAGATGTTCGTGTGGCTGTTGTGCCCGTCCACGCCCCACGCCTTGAGCGTGCGGTCCATGAACCCGTCCTCGCCTGGGCGACCCACGTGGTACATGATCTCGTCGTTGCGACCCTCCCTGATGGCGCTGCCCATGCGTGATCCGATGTCGGTGAGGGCTTCCTCCCAGCTGACTTGCTCCCACTCACCGCCACCCCGCTTGCCCACCCTTCGCATCGGGTAGAGGATGCGCTCGGGGTCGTAGACCTGGTTGACCGTTGCGGGACCCTTCGCACAATTGCGTCCGCGTGAACCGGGATGTTCAGGGTTGCCCTCGAACCTGCGGATCTCACCGGAGTCCTTGTCGACATAGGCGAGGAGGCCGCATGCAGACTCACAGTTGAAACAGGTTGTCGGCACAAGCCTGAAGCGGTTCCTGACCTTCTCCGGCCATGCCTGTGCGTCGTACTCCTCCCAGTCGTCCCAGCGATCGGGGGGCGGGAAGTTTGTGAGGTCGGTGCCCTCAGTGATCCGCGGAAGTTTGTTGTCTGTCGTCATATCAACCTCATGTCAACGGAACGCTCTGGCCAGCCTGAACGAATGCGTCATCGAGGAGCCACACACCAGTCATCGCCGAAATACCGCCGATCGCTCCGACGATCACCGGTGCTCCGAACAGCACTGTGACGCCGGCGAGAGCAGGTATGACGATGGCCATGGCGAGTCCGGCGCGATATCTGCTGGCGAATGTGCCCTGTGTCATGTGGCGAAACGCGAGGGCAGCTGCGGGGTCATGCGTGGCGTCGGTCTCGAGGGCCGCGATCATCCCGAGGCCAAGGGCTCCGAGCAGCATCGTTAGCGCAAAAGCGAAGGTGCCGGTCGGCACCGTGGCTGATGTCAGTGGGGCGTCGGCCAATGGGAAGCCTCCGGTGGTCGAGAAGACCGAAGCAACAAGGGAAACACCTCCGCCCACGGCGAAGGCGGCAGCGATCATGTGCCACACAAGCAGGGGGCTGCCCCACAGGACGCGCCCCCTTGCCTGGGCGAAGAGGTACGCCGTGTACCCTGCTGTTCCGAATCCGATCAAGGTTGATAGCCAGATCGCAGAGCGTGCCAGGTCGCTGAAGCCTCCGAGGGCAGCGAGGAACCACACTCCGAAGCCGGCGGCCTGCGCGGTGAGCACCCACGCCCCGCGAACCAACCACGATGACGGGTTGCCTCGCGTGAGCAGATAGTGGAAGCGGTCGGGCCGCTTGAGGTCGGTGATAAGCAGCACGCCGGTGAGCAGCAGAAGCAGCCCTCCCACGAGCGGAGCGGTCAGGCGTATCCACATCGATTCCAGCGCTGCGCCGAACAGAAGCGCCATCGCCGCTGCAATGGCGATACCCGCGGACATCGCCTTGGTGAGGAAGTAGCTCGACACGCGCCAACCCCACGGCATCGGAAAATCGTTCGCATACACGACCCTCGGCGTGCCTGCATCATCATGGGCGACTGAACCGCCCACCTTCGCGCCGGTTCTTTCACCGTTTGCATTGGTGGTGAGATCGATGCTCAGCCACGACTGTTCCATGTCATTCGGATCTCGCCAGATGCCACCGTCCGTCATTCGTGCCGCAGCAAGCGGCTCAATATTCACTTGCCGGGCGCCCTTGTACCAGAGGTTCGGACCGGTTCCGCGCGCCACGGCTCGTTGCGTCAGGTCTCCCACGACGACCATCTGGGCGATCCTCGTTTCGGGGTCGTCGAGGTCTCCTGCAACGATCGCCTGTTCGGGACACACGACCACGCACGCAGGTTCGATGCCGACCTCAACCCTGTGGGCGCAGTAGTTGCACTTCTGGGCGGTGTGATCGTTTGGGTCGATGTAGAGGGCGTCATAGGGACACGCCTGCATGCACGACTTACACCCGATGCATCGCGACGTGTCGAAGTCGACGATGCCGTCCTTGCGCTTGAACAGCGCCGACGTGGGGCAGATCGTGACACATGGGGCATCTGTGCAGTGGTTGCACCGCATCACGGAAAAGGAGCGTGTCGTGTCTGGCCATGTTCCCTGTTCGACGTACTTCACCCAGGTTCGATTCACCCCGAGGGGAACCTGATGTTCGGTCTTGCACGCGACCGTGCACGCGTGGCAACCGATGCAGGTCGTCTGATCGATCACGAATCCGTAGCGCATATCTCTTTCTTCCCGTTCTTGCGTAGATTCCAGTCGGCATGTGCGACTGGAATCTACGCAAGAACGGATGGGTCAGGTTTGGGGGTAGCCATTACTGCTGCGGTGATGTCTGTGGCGTCGAGGCCCGGGGCATCGACGGTGTTCAGCGTCGCCTTGACGACGGCCAGGACGGCGTCCTCGCTGTGCTCGACGCCCACGAGGGCGTCCTGGAGATCGTGGAGGGATTCCGCCGGCTCCATGAAGAAGTCACCAGAGAGCAGGATCCCGTCGATGGCGCCATCGCGCACCGCGACGCTGGCACGTATGAGACCACCCGGCGCCTTGTAGACGCCCTCAACAACGTCCACACCCTCGGCGATCTTCACCTTGTCTCCCGAAGGGGGGAGGCCATCGAGATGGAGCCACTCCGCTGAAGCGATCCGTTCCTCCTGATCAGCGATTGCTGTGAGTTCGTCAGGTCGTGGTTCATCGAACACAAGTTCGGTGTCGAGCGTCTCGCTGAAGCACTCGATGAGGATTCGAACTCCTTCCTCGCGGCTGGGAGCATCGTCTCCAAGCTGGCGGTTGATCGTGGTGAGATACTCCTTCATCGTCGAGTACATCTTGTCGCGGAACTTCTCGGACGGAACACGGAGAACCCTGACCATCAGCTCATAGTTGAAGTCGAACATCAGACTGCCGGCGACGATCATCGACTCGCCGACAGTTGCAGCGCCTGTGCCGCCGATCTTGCGCCCTCCGACCTGGATGTCGTTGACTGGCCGATGCACTGCAGGGATACCCATTCGGTTCAACGCGAGGACAGGTC
>Ga0255048_10002171_pt1 | contig 12731 bp, 6 predicted proteins | sample JV7_2_2_MG_FD_183619 | JGI IMG/M metagenome (GOLD analysis project Ga0255048, IMG submission 183619) | Seawater microbial communities from Jervis Inlet, British Columbia, Canada - JV7_2_2 | ecosystem: Environmental > Aquatic > Marine > Inlet | place: Canada: British Columbia | collected 2016-10-06
CTGTAGAGAATGTTTATAATCAATCAGCGGTGGACACCTCGCAATACCTCAGCCTATCTTATCCTTTCACACGGATCGAAAAAGAAGAGTTTACTGGTGTAAGAGAAGCGATAATAATTAGAGGTAATAAAAACTCTACATGGTTTAGATTTCCTGAGCCTGAAGAAACTATTACTGTAAATGCTGGATTCTTAAAAACTGAATTTGTAGTAAAGAAAGAAGCTTCTAAGTTATTAGGATTCCCGAAAGGGTCTGCTGATGGTTCTGGTATTTGGTACTCTGGAAACAACTCCGGAGATAACGCTTATACACTAGCAACAGTGGAACATGCTGAACATGATACTAAAGTAGCATTGTTTAATGAGATGCTATTAGAGTCTAATAAGTTCTATAGAACAGATATAACTAAGTATAAGACTCCTCTTCTAACTTCTTTGACATCTCTATCAGTAGATATCGTCGCCCCTATAAATCCTTTAAATAGATCTCTAGTAGCAGCTACTGAGATTATAGAAGAGACAGACGCTTCTAGTGCTATAACAACTTCATTCAACGAAGCGACCATAGCTATCACTCAGTACACCGCTGACCTAGCAAATATTACAACAGCTAACAGCCAGAATGCTGCTTTGATTGGAAATGTGAGCGGAGAGTTTGAAGCTTATGAAATGGGCCACAACTCTAACGTGATCACGCGACAAGCTGCAGCTGCTCTCCTGGAAACAGCTTTAGCTAACACAGGAGTTCCGACTCTTACTCTAACGGCATCGGGCGAAACAGTAAATGATCCAAGAATATTGACAGGTGATGGGACAGTTTCAGCAACAGTGGATTTTGATTCAGTAAGCTATGCTGTGTTTCCTTACTATGAGTCTAACAGTAACATGCTTGGACTGTATGAGAGAAATCCTTTTTCCTCATGGGATTCTATAACAACGGCAGCTGATGCGATGAAGATCGCTATAACAGTCAATAATAATTTTAGATATGAAATCGATATAGATGGGATAACACTATACTACTTTGTAGCACCCGACACAGAAACAGAATTATCTGTATCTTTCTTATTTGCTGTATATTCTACGATAGGGGAATTAGTAGATGCTATAAACGTTTCAGCAGATGCCTCTGGTTTTACTGCTTCAATTATTTACGGCTTATCAGACTCTCCAACGACTGCACAGATTGCTGAGAGTAGAGCAGTGCATACTTCATTCTTAGCGACATCTTCAAAAACTAATACTTTTTCATCATCAAAAAGATTTTCAGCAGTTCCAGTTCCGTACTCTGCAGAAGCAACTAAGGGTTTAGTCTTTAGTGAAGCGTTTACGATCTCTGGATCTTCTGTACAGAATAATTACACCATTACAGATGAATCCATAACATTGTTTTCTTCGGACGGTGTAACTCCCGTAACTACGGTATTACCGTTTGTAGACTACAATACTATTTTTGAGATAGTTGTAGGCGTAGACGCAGTTGCAGGATTCTCCGCATCTCTAACAGCTTCAGACAGCTCTTATAAATATGGGACTCTGGCTCGGATTGCGGCAACAGATATAACAGGATCCTCGTCGAGTATTTACTTCGGCGTTAAAGGTGACATAAAAATACACACGATATCAGATGCTAATATTAACTCAGATATATCTAATGCAAATGCAAGGATAGCTGAATTGACTACAGCAGAAGCTTACTACTTAACAAGGCTAAATCAAATGGCAGTTAGTGTGGGGCCTGATGGAGAGAAACTAAAGAACTTCCAAAAACTTTGGATTGGGAGATTAGTTCACAGGGAGGAAGGACCATGTGCTCAGATAAAAGTACTGAAAGAACAACTGATTCGAGCGGAAGAAGAGGAAAGCCTATAATGTGGACAAAAGTTAGAGATAATAAAAATGTCTTAGGTGATCTAGTCAAGGATGTATTAGACGTAGCTGAACAAGCCATGTCTATACGTGAGCAAGAATTAAGAAAGATGGCTAAGAAGAATAGAGGTCAGGTGTAAAATGGCTATATCAGATAATCCTAGTTTCGATCCAGATAAGAAGTCTTTAGCTTCCTTACCTAAAGGTGCGGGAGAATTCTTAAAAGAATCTGCGGAACAAATTGAAGAAGTCGCTGCTACACTAAGCGCTCAGCTTGAGGCTGCCGCTGCGAACGGTGATCAATGGAAAGGTATTGGTGGGTCTATAAATCCTATCGCTGCCATAGAAGACAAGTATGGTTTTAAGTTTGACAGTGGCCTATCTACTATTGAAGGAGTGATTGACACTCTAGTAACCTTAGCAGATATCCTAACAGCAGTCTTAAAATTAATCAATGTTCTTCAATCAGATTTTAACAATCTATTCAAAGCTTTAGAGTTTCTGATTAAGCAATTACTTAACCAGGTAAAAGAGTTACTAATCAGTATCGCTTCTACTGGTTTATACATCTTACCGGTATTACCGGATACTTCACCTTTATCAAGAAACTATAGGCCTGGTGGAGGCTTTAACGCTTTCAAAGCTAAAGTCAATCATGGGCTAACTAATACTAAAGACCCTAACCGACCTATTTTCTTTGATGGAGATACTTTGGGCGGAGTCGTTGTAGCCCTTAGTGCAGGATCTAATCACGGTGATATTGTAAATGACCTAGAAGTATTAGCTAAGTTCATCAATGGGTTTTTTGATAACGATAAGATAGCTCCTGTTCAGAATGTAGAAGCAGTGTCAGGATTGTACCCTGTAGAAAGAGAAGAAGATAGAGGTTTCGTAGAAGCTTCTTTAGACTTCGTATCTGATGTGACTGTTGCTCCAAAAGAACTAGGGATCAAGTTAACATGGTCAGAGCCCTTTGATATTCAGGATGTGAAGTTCTACTACATATATAGAGCCAGAAACTTTAAAGGTACTGCGGTTAGGGATTCAAGCGGGAACAAAGTCAAGAGCGATAAAAGGCCAGACGGGTTCGGAGGCGAGTTTTTAAGCGAGTATCGAGACTATGGATTTAACGCAGGCAAACCTGTATTAATAAACGTAGAAGATAGCGGGACTCTAGAGTATATTGATTTTGAAGTGAACTACGGTGAAACTTATTATTATAAGATCGTTCCTGCTTTCAAAGACAGTGAAGACAACCTTGTTCAAAGTAAGATGCTTTCGAAGGGCGTTCGCGCTAAAGCAGTAGGATGTGTAGAGGACGGAGAGTTCAATAAGTATTTTGAAACTCCCGATGGATTCTTGAACGGCACTCCTTCAGGCGGTGCTCCATACTGGCAAAACGTTTCTCTTAGAGATCTCTTTGGAGACGATTTTGATGAGCTGTTCAGAGCCTTGGCCAGAATGGTTGATAGGTTATTTTCAGTGGCAGAGACATCTTCCGCTCATTTTAATCAATTCTTAGACTTCATCAAAGAATGGTTAGTTAAGCTTCAAAAGCTCATAACATTAATCAGAAATGTTCTTGAGAAATTAAGAGCCTTCAAATTAAGCGCATCAGCTGTATCTTTAGTCATTCCTTCCGAAAACGGAGGCATAGACGGCTTCAGAAGCAGATTTAATAATGCAGTAATACCAGATAACCTAAAAGAGGTTCTCGACAGCGAGTCCGATCTCTGTAATATATACGGGGGTTTTGTCTTGGTAGCCGGAACAGTTACTGGAGATTCTTTTGAAAAGGCTTATAGGCTCTCAGAAGAGGATGTGCAAAGATTGCAAGAAGCTGGAGAGTTCGAGAATTTTAAGAGAGATGTAGAAGCAGTTAAAGCTAGCTACAACGAGTTCCAAGAAGGTGCCGTAGTAGACAAAGCAGTTAGTCTTATCACATCTTTATTTAGCGGAGAGTAATAATGCTTCTGACTACCAATGATTTCACCAGGCCTCAATCGAAGATCCACTTCGATAGGATGTCTGATATACTTAAGTCTACATATACTAAAAGAGTTTCTATGGTTAATTCCATGCAAACGGAAATACAGGTATTGCTAGACCGAGTAGCGGATTATAAGGTGTCGGAGAACGTTTATCTTAAGAAGTGGAAGATCTTACAGACCTTACAGCAGAATTCTGGAGACCTGGAAGATGGAGCCATCGTCAAGAATTACTTAGCGACTCATCCTAATTTCGCAAGAGAAGAAAGGGAGACAGCCGTGTTGGATCTAGAGAACATTGATTCTCTGTCCGAAGAGGGGGCCTCCGACGAACCAGCAGAGACTTTTAATGTACCAGAGGTTACTTTGGCATGCCAGGAAGCATGCGGTAAGTTAAGGCCTATATTAAAACAGGTCATGTACTGGGAACATAAAATAAAGTCAACAAAGCTTCTAGTCGAGAGAAAGAAAGTAGCTATTGAAAAGCTTCATAAAGAAATTGACGCTATGGAATCAGGAGCATAAGATGGCCTTATCTAAATCTGAATCGCTTGCTAAACTACAACGGTTAGAGGAAGAGATCGATAACGCTACAGACGCTATTGATGAGATCCTTGACTTAATGAATAAGTATAATGCCAAGAGTTCTAATAACGGACTGAAGATATCGTATAACAATACAGACGCAAACGACTTCCCCCAGTTACCTTATGAAGCGCAGAAGGTGAAAAAGAAGTTAAAATCTTTAAGAAACTTATATGCCGGGGTATTCCCAGAAGAGTTCGCTAAACTAGATCAGTCTAAGTTGAGAAGTTTCTCATGCTTTAGTATTGAGAAGTTATTGTACTCTACTGATCTGCATGTGAATCTCCATGCAGTTAGAAAAGCCTTGAATAATAAGCTTTTAGATATTAAAGAGAAAAAGTTCGACATACTAGGAAGCGGTCTTGATACATCTTTACTTATAAAGGCCAAAAATGCTTTCAGTACTATTGGGTATGACAGAATACTAAACTCTCAGACTACTGAGGATAACAGGTCTGAAGAGTTCATAGCTCTCCAAGAAGCCAAGAAAGCTCTCAGAGAAGCGCAAGCAGCGAGTCTGTCTGGTGATAGATCATCGGCAGAAGAAGTCAGTAAGGAGCAGGCAGGTCGAGGGAATGGTTCAGCTATTCCAGACACCAGTAATTCCTCCTTTGTGGCCTCTACAGGAAATCAAAGTACTTTAGGAAGATTATTTGGTATTGAGATAGGACCGGTAGAGACTCCTAAAAACATAATGGATTCAGTCACTCAAGCTATTATCCTGGCACAGAATCCAGGAAATGCTCCTTTCTGTAACCCTAAGACTGAGAAAGAGTTTCAAAATAGTTTCTCAGAAGAAGTCATCGAGTCCAGGAATAACGTGGTCTCTAAGAAGAATGATTCGTCATCCAGGCAGAAGAAGTTATCTGACCAGGCAGTAAACAACGCAGGAAGGGTATACTCCGTCTCTATTGCATACGTTAATAGGATCAAGGATATTCGGGTTAAGATAGCCAAAACAGGTGCTGAAGCGACTAATATTCCTGCAAGAGTGACGACTATTGAAGGTAGAATGAAGGTGGCCAAGACTCTAGAAGATGTCAAACTTCTCACAAATCAGCTTCAAGTCATCGAGAGAGAACTTAGAGGCGAAGCTTAGTTCCTATAAAACATTTTTAAAATGAATGCGTTTAGGCTCGTTTATTGCTAAAACTGGCCTATAGGGGCTTAAAATAATAATCTTCTAATGCTTTGGCCGAACGCATGGCCACAGTAGATCTTCGAATACAAAACAAATGCAATCACCGCATCTCTATAGAGACTGTATCTATCGATTCAGACGGTTTAACACTACGCCCGTTAGTTCCTATACAATCTATGGGATCTTTATCGGTTAGAAGATTTGGAGTGAAACTTAATAAAACAGAGTATTACTTAGAATCTGAAGACAATTTAGTCGTAGGAAGCACATATCGAGTGATCAAACTATTCAATCGTGATAAGTATACCGATCCTGTATATGACGTGTCATATGCCACAACTCTTAAATATTGTCCAAAATGTGTAGGAACAGAGTACACAGATGATATATACACTAAAAGAGATGGTGAGTTTAAAACGGTAACAGACGAATTTATGTTGGCCCAACAGGCAGAAAAGCATGTGGTAACAGATGTTGAATCTAACAAGTATCATTTATGGATAGGGAGTGGCCTCCGATCTTTAATCAATACAAAAGTAACAGACTTAGACTTTATTACTTCTGAAGTTAAGAAAGACATAAGATCTGCTTTGAATAAAATGAAAGAAGCCCAACTCAAGCACGAACAGGCAAATCCTCTCGTAGACAGCTCTGAAGTTATGGGTAATATTAAATCAATTGAAGTTCTCCAAGACGCAGCAGATCCCTCTATCGTAGAAGCATTCGTAACGTATACGGCAGCTAGCGGAAAAACCTTAGAGTACTCTCAAGTCTTAGAACTAAGCACATTTAGACCAAGGTAACCCATGGCAGTAGCAAGACCAATAATTATACTACCTACCAGTAGCGACTTTGTAACTAGCTCATTGGATCAGCTGATCTCTGGAACTGTTACAACCGATGTTACAGCGGTTCAATATGATTTTAGCTTAATTAAAAGCGGAGCAGCGGATGTTCCTTCTTATGGAAGTATTCAAACTCAAGCGATTACTTTTTCGACCACTACATCGGGATCAACAACGATCCTGCCCTGGTCTTTTGATTCATCTTTAATAGGGTCAGAATTAGGAGTAGGAGATAAGCTTTACGTAAGATTTTACGCATATAACTCTTCTACTGCGGAAACAAGTCCCTCAGAAGATACTGTTGTTAGCTTCATAGCAGATGCTGAAGCGTCTATTTCCTCTCCAGTTCCTTCAGGGATTTCGGTAGAGAGAAAGAATACATCCTTAACAGTTCTCCTATCGGAACCTAACTCTTTAGGATTTTCCGGTGACCTGATCGGATTTAACTTTTATGTAAGTACTACTCCTGCGGGAGGGGCTGCCGGTTACTCGAAGCTTAACCAAAGCTATGTAACTGATATCTTCAGAGTAGATTCAGTAGAATTCAGTAATTCAAGCGAGACAAACCTAACGGGAAATCTCGAAGTTACGACTACTGTGTCTGAAACAACAGACATAAACAAATACGCTTACGTGTTTGAAAAGACTACCTTTGATAGGCTCGTAAATGATAACAGTCTTCCAAACGTTCCTTACACAGATGATTCAGTATTCTACTTCTCAACTACGTCAATATCTTATGATGCGACTTTAGGAGAAGTGGTAGAGAGTGATTTCTCTGCTGAGGTGGAAGGAAGATTTATAGTTTTCGCTCCGGTGATTACTGAGATGCCACCAAGGACTCAAGATGATATCGTATTATCTGTAGGTCAAAGCATCCTAGCATCTAATGAGCAGATTAACTTGGCGCCAGGCTCTTCTTATAGAGATCTAATCGATCCTGTTCTAGAAGAGATGACTGACCAATACATTATTCAAGACTTTGTATCGAGGTCTCAATCCATCGATGCTCTTGTAGAATTTGATGATCCAGATGGAGACGGTATTTCTGATCCAGTGGACACGGCACCTTTGAAGATTGCGCTAGCAGAAGCTTTAAAAGTAGACAACACAATACAGCTACAGCTTTTAATAGACCAAGCTTTTGATGGCTTAGCTTCTAATGCTGCTATCTCTAGATTAAATTCTGGAGAGTCAACAGGTAAGGTTCTCTTTTACGTGAACACTATTCCTGAAGAAGGATTGACTATCAGCAATAACGCTGTTCTTCAATCTGAAGCAGATGAGGAAGAAGGCGTAGATTCTGTACAGTTTATCGTACTAGGATCTAAGACTATCTCATATGATACAAGAGAGAGCTTTTTCAATCCTGTAGAAAATAGGTATGAGATTGAAGCAGATATTGAAGCGTCGACTGCCGGTGTTGCAGGAAACGTTCCTTCAGGTACGATCAATACGATTATATCTGGAGCAGACTTCCGTTTTAAAGTTACTAATACAGTAGCGACTACTAATGGACGTGACGTAGAATCTAATAACGATTTAGCCAACAGATACAAACTAGCTTTCATCTCGATAGATAGCGGATCTGAGGGAGGCTACGCAGCCGAATCTATTAAGGTGAACGGTGTGCGCGGTGTTCGTGTAGAGAAAGCAAGTGACGACCTCATGAGAAGAGGCACAGACATCAACACTAATGAAGTTATTGGTGGTAAAGTAGATATATATATTCAAGGAAGCAGGACTGTTCAAATACAAGACACTTTTGCTTTTAACTTTGGAAGCCCAGCAGGGACACAGAGTGACGAGAGATTCTTCATTGAAGATGCTACAAACTTTAGAATAAGAACAAACAATCCAAAGGTAGCAGCAGCGACTCCTATCTTCCAAGTGACCCGAGTGACCAATGTTACTAAGTCAGCAGCTTATGATATTTCAGGAGCAGTTGTTGGGAGTGGAGACGGAGACACGATCGAATTAGCACAGAGCAGTACTAACCTAGCAATAGGCATGGCCACGCTTGATGTTATCGAAGTAGACTACCGTTACCGTGGATCAGATACTTATACTTTTAATACCCAACCTGCAGGCTCTATTATTTCAGTTTCAGGTGATGTAGACGGAACAGTACCTCCAGAGAACTACTCATTGCTTAAGTTAGAAGATCCATATTATGAAGGAAATTCTACTCTAGCCAGCGATGGAGTTCAGATTATCCCAGCTAACGGATTACCTACAGAAAGTCTACAGACTATTTCAAATGAGTCACATGACTTCTTATTATCAAGCCCTATCTCTTTAGCTAAGAAAGGTATCGACATCGATACGATAGTAGTAGCCGGAGATACAGACGGTCTGATTTTATATGATAAGGATCTTGACTATACTGTTACAAGAGGAAGCGACAGTGAAGCTACTCAACTTGTTTTAGAGCAGAACGGTAAGATAAGAAACGGAGCTCAAGTTTACGTGACTTATCAAGCAGCACAGAATTTTACAGTGATCTACACATCTAATGAAGTATTACAGAAAGTAGATGCACAGATCGCTTTGACCCAGCATTCAGGTGCTGACGTAGCAATCAAGCAAGCCTTTAATAACTTAGTGGACATCGCTGTTCAGATAATTAGAAAGCAGAATACATCAGAATCTGATGTGGCCAATAAAGTAAGAACTGCTTTAACTAACTATATCAACAACAGAAAACTAGGTGAAACATTATATCAAGATGATATCATTAATATCATCAAGAATATTTCTGAAGTTAAAAATGTAATAGTACCTTTATCGAGAATGATGAAGCTAAACGGGTCCTTTATACCAAATGATATTTTAGGTAGAGTAACCTTCCAGGTATATAATGATAATTCTAATAAAGGAATTACTTCTTATATATCAGTCAGTTCAGTTTTAAATTTTGGAACAGAAGATGGCGGCGGAGACTCAAATCTATTCAGAGGTATCTACGAAGACGGTCAGCCGTTAGTTTTAGCAGAGACTCCATTAGGCGTGTCTGCTGCAAGGGGAAGAGGGTATATCAGAGCTGATGGTAAGATTATCGTTAGTACAAGAGATGGTAGCCCTCCTCAGCTTAAAGAATATAATGCGTCATACTACACATACGTTTCTTCAGACGAAGACGTAGTAGGTGATATAACTGTAAATGAAATGGAACATCTTTCTGTAGGTAGCAATAGTTTAACTATTGATGCATCTGCGGAAGAAACTGTTGTTAAGAGAGGTCTGTAAGATGGCTAAAGATTTAGGCAGTAAGGTATCTCATGTATTTGAGTCCGAGAACTATAACTTTAATCAAGTTGTGTTCAACAAGGGTCGTCCACCATTGGACGCAGAGTTAAACCTTTTACAAGAGGTAAGGGATCAAGTCTCTAGAAAGACTACCTTAAATATGGCTTCTGGATGGTTGAGCTATCGTAAGCCTTTTACAAGCAACTCATCAGACCTTGTGAATTCTTTTTATACTCAAGACGAAACTGGAGCTATTCCAGAAGTAGCTTTAGTGAACGGTTGGCCTGTTGTTGTAACGGACTCCTTCACAGATAAGACTTGGGTGAACAAAGTGGATCTTGGAGAATTTCCTTTATTAAAAGGATCTCGAGTAGACGGTGTTTTCTTGGAAGTTTGGAGAGGATTAATCTCTGACGAAGTTGAAGGGATAACTACTCCTACTGACGCTTCTCTTGTAAGTAAATTAAATGCTACCTATGCTGTAAGTGCTGCAGTTTCATGGGGAGTAGGCGATAACGGTGTTATCGTTAAAACAGATAATGGTGGAACAACTTGGGTATCTCAAAAGACTCCAACTGCTGTTAATCTTCATGATGTTAAATTTGTGTCATCAACGGTAGGGTATATCGTAGGTGATTCCGGTGTAATGTTCCGTACAGATAACGCAGGTGTATCTTGGTCTTCTGTTTCTCTAGGAGTTACAGATAGCTTAAAAAGTATTGCTACATTTGGCGACTCTAGTGTATGGGTTTGCGGTAATAACGGAACAATCCTTAGGTCTACTGATGGTGTTGTTTTCTCAGTAATTCTAAATACCAATCAGACAGACAGTAACTTCAACAGTATTTATTTTAACGATACTCTTGTTGGATGGGTTTGTGGTGATGGTGGTTCATACTTGAGAACTCAAGATGGCGGACAAAGCTGGACACGTATAACTATTTTCGTTACAGATAGCTTAGGTGCTGAAGTGGCTGTATCAGCTAACTTGAATTCACTTAAGTTTGTTAACCTTAATGACGGTTGGATCGTAGGTGATTCTGGAACTATCTTAAGAACTACTGACGGTGGATTAAGATGGGGAGACACTTCTACAAACGTATATGATTCTACAGCAGCAGCCTATACATCTGTTACTGAGAATTTAAACAAGGTTGAAGTATACAGAGAGCTGCCTCTTAAAGTAACGACTGTCTTAGCGGACGCGAGTTTCTTCAAAGCAGCTACATACACTTTAACAGCTACACAATTGGTTATGGGATATGTGAGAAGATCTGATGATGCTTCTTTCTCAGCCACTATAGATTTAGGAAACTATGCTACAGATGAATTATTAGTAGCAGCTATAAATGCTTTAAGGTCAGAAGAAAACAGAAAGATCTTTACAGCTACTTTAGGTTTCACTGAAACTGCTTATACAGCTCATGACAACACAGGATCTATTGTTGATTCTGAGTCTATGGATATTAAATTCTCTTTAGGCGATAGAGCATGGATAACAGGTAACAGAGGGACAGTTCTTTCTTCTACTAACAGTGGAGCCCAGTGGCTTATAGAAGACGTTGGATCTTTCTTCGACATTATCGGAGCATCATTTTTTGATGAGCAGATAGGTTGGGTAGTAGGTGATCAAGGTGTGATCGTATCTCACGATAGCGACAGGCCTGCAACTGCAGAAGAACCTACATCTCCTAAATGGTTAATACAAGAATCAGATCTTATTAATAAGACTGTTAAGAAAGTTTATTTTGAAGGTAATGCAAATGCTGTAGACAGTAAAAACCTTAATAATAATTCTATACATCCTGACGTTCGAGTGGAAACAGCCACCAGGACTCAGTTACAATATAGAATCAGAGTTATTGAAGGTGTTGATACAGTTAATTACCAAGAAGCAGGACTAGGAGCTCCCTACGTATTTAGTAGAGGGCCGAATGGATCAGTAAGAGATGCAGGTAGTTATGCTTTTGAAAACATGGGGAGTGAATCAGGAGACTACGGTCTATGGAGATCTCGTTGCAGAAATACTGTTGATGGCTATACGTATGCTGTGCCTATGTTCTTAGTATCTAGAAGAAATTTAGAGCCTTTTGACTCTGCTTCTAATATCAACGGTTCTACTGCCGAAGATTTAAACATCGTACGTCCTGATGGAATATCTACAGATGAGGTCATCTTTGATGATATCGTAGACATCCGAAGAAGGGTAAACGGTGGTGCTCAAGGAGATTCTTTAAGTACATCTTTTGACAAGCTTCTTAATAACAAGCTTCGCACAAAGGTGACAAGATCTCCTGATAATGGATCACAAGCAGGTCCTACTCATTTAGTGAGCGATACATATAACACAGTACAAGATCTAACTAGCTTAGTTGGTGGGTCTATAAGTTCTGAGGCTACAAAAGAAGAAACTTTTGTAGGTCCTGCAGATGGTACAGGATTATTAGCTGAAACAGATGGTACCTTACCTACAGAAGCTGATCTAACCTTTACTGTGTTCCCTAATTCTTTATACCAACATAACCCAGCTCTATACTCTGCAGTTTACTCAGGTACAGGAGATAGCAGTATCGACGGTGCAGAAATCCCAGGAGGATTTACCGGACTAGGAACAGATACAGCTAAGTTTGTGTTAGGTGAGACAGGCGTTGCGAACGGCGCCGATAATGCCGGACTAAGATATATTATAGCAGGGGAAAGGGTGGACTACTCAAATCCTGGATTAAGTAGTATACCTGATAGCCCTTTATCTGTAAGGAACTCAGAGACTTCATCAGTTACTGAATCTGTTTATTACTATTCAATAGACAAAGATGAGTCATCTAAAAAGATTAAAGAGTTTGACGGAGATCTAGCGGCATACAGAGACTATGTTGAAGTTATCCCAGGATCAAGAACTACTTCAGATACTCAAGAAGCTAAGTCTTCTTTAGTTCTCATGCATAAGTATATGACTGTAAGTGAGACTACTAATATCTTAAGGATTCCTAAAGATATTAACAACTTCACAGTTTACGCAGTCAGTAGCGTAGTGAACGTAACTGATAGTACAAAC
>Ga0255048_10002174_pt1 | contig 12728 bp, 12 predicted proteins | sample JV7_2_2_MG_FD_183619 | JGI IMG/M metagenome (GOLD analysis project Ga0255048, IMG submission 183619) | Seawater microbial communities from Jervis Inlet, British Columbia, Canada - JV7_2_2 | ecosystem: Environmental > Aquatic > Marine > Inlet | place: Canada: British Columbia | collected 2016-10-06
ACAAACGCCGCCTGCTACATACGCTTTTGACGTAATGCATGAGTATGATCCAGCACCTTTGAAGGTCGGAGCTTTCGTGACGTTATGCTGGACTTGTGAGTATGTTGAGTAGGCGAATTCCAACTCGTGATTTGTTGAAGTATATGGTGCAGTCGCATAATCGTCATCATAATCTTCTTTGCTCATACCACCTATCCAGAAATCTTGACCGAAAGGCAATCCAGTGAACGTAAGCATCGCTTGACCACCACCGTTGTCGGTTAATAGGGTGTCAATCAGCGTCCAATCCTGCATGCCTTTGGCTTTATTGGCACCAGTTGGCTCGGTCGTGGTATATAGGTAGGTAATCCATGATGCGTTAGTTCTAGTGATATGATTCTGGACACCTAAATATAGTTCAGTAGCACCAAATTCATTTGAGAGTTCGGCGGCAGGCACCTTAAACATCCCACGGAATATTCTCATCTGGTCAGCATCATGATGCCTATAACCGAAATCAGGTTGGTTATCACTTGGCACACTCGTCGAAACTGAGTCCGTCCGAATCAATGCCGTCATAGCATCAAAAGACGCCTCAGAGTGAGGTGTTAGCTCGTACGTAGATACATTTAACGGTGCTGTGTATGTTGTACTAACACATAGTGGCCCGATCTGTGTGCCTAATGACCCAGATAACGGAACGTTGTGATAGATATCAAACTCAGTACTCCCTGAAAAACACTGACCATCGCGGCAGAGTGCAGTGTAAGCGTAGTCATATTCGTTACTCTGACTCCCGCGACCTGTCCATTTGATCTGAGCTTCGCCCGGTGTAACTTCACCGACTGGACCAATCTTGAAATCGCCTGCGGCACTCTCAGGTGCGGGGTTCGCACCGAGCGATGTGTTCATCTGCAGTTCGAACTCAGGAGAATTATTAAAAGTGGTCACCGCTACACCGACAACTTCATCGGCGACAAGCCCTGATGATAACGTAATATCATTAACGGTTGGTGCGGTCTCAGGGGCTATAGAGAGCCTCAGATTGCCTTCGACAAACTCTTCGGGTCGATCATCCCGTGTGACACGGTAACGGGCGTAGTAGTTACCCAACGCCTGCGTGGAGGTCAAAGAGATCTCACCAGTCGTTGAGTTTATTGTGAAATCTGAGTTATTGAATGATTTAGACCCGTTTACCAGACTATAGGTCACCGGCACTGCGGGACCTTCAAAATAGGCCTCCACCGTTGCAACCGCACCTGAGAACGTAGTATCTTTCGTCGCTTTTAACATTATACTTCACCTGAACTTGTTAGTAATATCGTACGCTCGTACTTGGCAGTCGTCTTGTCAACTGTTATCGCTAAGGTATTGAAGATCTCATATGGGTCATCACTTAGATACATCGCGGCATTAGAGACGCTGTACTCGATTGTGTATGTTCCGGGAGCGAGGTCTTGCTGAACGACTAGCTCTGCCTCCCCGTCACTCATGGGAAGGAGACTGAAGATGGAACCCCCTTCTGCTAATTTAACGGAGGGATCATCAACTATACTCTGGGAGATTATACGCCATGCCGTATCAATTACTCCGGGAGGTCGAACTATTCGAGCCGCCCCGTTTAATGCGGTCAGTGTCGTAACTGTATCACCCCTGCGACCAGCAGTGACGGCAGTGCCAGGCGCACCGGCTAATCGAGTGGCAACCTCCTCTTGTGAAGCATTGAAAGGGCTACACATAGGGATCGTTAAATTAAGAGTTTTTACACAAGCAGGAGATGGATCGTCGCGGGTAGCAGTGATAGTTATATCATAATTTGCTAACATGAAATTAACACCCGTGCGCTGATAGATATGGACACTAGTATCTTGGGCAAAAGCCAGACCAAATTTTGCCGAGTCTAGGCCTGAAATAGCGAACTCCCACTCATCATTCTCGCATGGATCAACGATACGAACTTCACCCACCGTTATTCCGGGCGCGTGACCATTCTCCTCTGTCTCAGGATCGGAGATAGCGAGGGTCGAGGTAAGTGTCCCAGAAGAAACACTCTCATGTTGAGCGATGAGCACTCCTGGTCTCCCAGTTCTGGCATCAGTTATCCCAAACGTCCCCCCTACCCCAACTCTCGAATCTCTAAACTCAGCATGAAACGTTTTTCGTGGATCGGGGGCGTTGGCAGTATAAGACCAACGGAGTTTCCCGGTCAGTGGCCGGGTTGATCCGTAGTTTGTGGATGCTTCAGTCAATGACACGGCCAATGTTTCTATACCATTCCGACCACGATCTGCATCAACTGTTTTTGAGAAATTAATGGTGACACTCCGCGTGTAGACCCATTCAGTCGGTCCAGAATATCCGAGAGCTTGGGGTTTCGGTTTCGCGCCATAAAGTAAAGTCCCAGTGACGGTGAATGTGGCTTCTCGCCCTGTATCGTTCTCAAGACTGCCACCATTGACCACGCATAGATCACCCACAGCTTCGAGTTCTATATCACTGCACTCCACAGGACAATTGTCAGTAGACACATCCCCACCCGTAGTAGTGTCATCCTCATCACATTCACAATCTTTTATGCGGAATTGACATTCTATAGTGTAATCCGACCAGTCGCAGACCGTCTCGTTTGATACGTTGGCGACCGTCACAACGAATGAGTATACACCTGCCGCCTCAGCAAGCGAGATACTCTCTCCACTGAAGGATAGATATCCCATCGAGGATAAAGCGAAGGCCGATGCACCAACAGCGCCTAGCGGGCCGGTGACACTGGTCAAGGTGAGGGAGTAACTATCCGTTGCCGCACCGTTCAGATCAACACAGACTCTCGCTACTTGAGTACCGCCACTGATAGGTAAGCACAGCTCATATCCAGCCCCTAACTCGCAACAACTCACGATTGGGGGTTGACATTCGTCGCTGTGTGGATCGTCAGTAGGGTTATCCGTTGGTATAGTCGGAGGATAAACTGTTGGAGGCACAACAACAGTCGGGATATCATTGACATCGCCGTCACCATTATTATCACAGCAAGGGATGGTCACAGTGTTGGTGCAACCTGGTACGAGAACCCCATTCGCATCCCGGGTTTCGATCTTCAATTGCCGAGTGGCATTATTCCAAAAAAGCTTCGAGCAATATGGACCTGGGTTTGTATTGTAAATATTGATGATGTTATCAATATCAGTTGTTGGCTCACTCGGTGTTGAAGGTATATAATTACCGGCATTATCCACCATTTGGATTTGATAGGTGTGATCAGCGAGTTGGGATATGGCTAATCCAGCCGCAACGCCTGTTGTGGATTCACTTACAGAGCCACCCACACCAATAGCGATCAGTTGATTAAATTTATAGACTCCATCAACAGGATCGAAATTTCGATCAATACCGAGGGTCACACCGGCATCGTCAAAAAACGATAAGAATGATCCATTGGCATCAACTGGGGGACTGATCTGGTCATCGCCCATTTCGAGTATGGGATCATCCCATCGGAAAGTATATTGTTTGTCGCCTGCGGCATCGGTCACCACATGGACGAGAACGCGCTCACCACCGAGTTTCTCACGACCGGAAAGCTCTTTCAGCATAGGCGTGGGGTTTCCGTCAAAGATTAGTCCTGCGGCTACGAGATCGCCGTTGAGCTGATTGCCGGTATAGATGCCGGGGGCGTATTCGCTGGTGAGCTCTGCGATTATATCTTCGCTCTCTTGATCGAGGAAGTAAAAATTTTCTCTTGATTTGAGGACAACAACGTATGTCCCTGCCACAATATTCTTCGCACCGTTCAGCGCGATAATTGCAGGCATGTTATTCACCCCCCCATAGAGGACACCTGTCGGTACGAGATCTTTATCGAGCTGTTCAGCGTTATAATTAGTGGAACCAACGGCAACGTTACTTGTGATGCGAGCGAACTGGTGATCCCCATTAACTGAGAAACCCCAGTAGAAAGCCTCACCACCTTCAAAACTGCTCAAGGTAATCCAATGTACCTGACCGACGAGACCAGTAGTTCCCGAGGTGTCGTAGACATATAATGAAGTGTTTGACCATGAGCTCGGCTCATCGGGGTTGAAAGTCATCGCAGGTTCGGTAGGAACCCAGAGTAGGTTAGCTTCATTGTAAATCACACGCTCAGCAGTGTACGGGGCAGGAGAATCGAAACCACCGGTAAGTTGATGATTGATATTGCCTGCCGCCACGAGGCGCACGTACATGCCATCCTCCGTGTCACGGCTATCGAGGATGCCCCCGGTAGTTTCAAGGGCATGTACACGAGCGATGGTGTCTTCCAAAAGCTGGATGAACCGCCCGGTCAGCATATAACTATCAGGCATTATGTGTCTCCGATGTCAAGGTCAGCGAATTCGTGGTAATTGAACATCAGGAACGCTAAAGGCTGACCGATTACTGTACTGACGACTTTTAGCCCTGCCAAACCGCCCACGCCGATTATAGGCCGGGCTACGGGAGTGTTTGCCACAATTAGATCACCTTTATCATCATATATCGTTTTTCCCAAGCCATTAAGGGGTTGGTTCGAGCCCGCAGGTTGACCATGTCTCTGTATGCGGATTTTTTTAGATACAGGTTTGTGATTAATACCTTGGTCGAGTGCAAGGCCTCTCCAATCCTTGCGGATTTGATAAACTCTTACCTCCTCCCAAAAAGTGACCTCGTATGAAGGGGCACCGCCGGTAGGCTGTACAGTCGCGGTTTTTTCAGTACCACGCCATGATACAAGTTTTATAGTTTCTTTGTCGAAAGGGCCTTTACCCATCAATGTCATCGCGGCATCATTCAAATGATTGATCTTCTCGATCACGACGAGGGGATCATAGGCATTCGTGCGGCGGGTCACTTGTAAGGTGACAATCGCCTCATCAATCTGGGGTAACTGAGTAAGACCATCGCCCGCCGAGTTGGCTATCGGGTATGGTCCCCCATTTGCAGGCACCGTCAGATCTTCGTAGATCACTTTTTTCAGGTTTGTACTACTCCAGACTGCGATAGCTGGTGTGTTCTGAGGATCGTCTTCATAGACCTCATTCTCGATCTCAAGCGCATCACTTTGACGATATTCGACAACGACTTTCCACCAGAGGTTCTGCCCCTTGTGGATGGTAGGAGTCACGTTTCTTACATACGTCGGGAACCAAATGGGGTCTGTGCCCAACTGCGCCCCGAACTGAGGTATAGCTAAACTAGTTACTGGGTCAACAGCGGTGAGAGCCATATTCAACGTCGTGGGATAATCTCCTGGGGATTGAGGAGAGGACATGTTATCTTCGAACATGACAAAAAATACCATCTCGCCATTCGGCGTCTCAGTAGAGTACTTAAAATTGCGCTCCTGAGTTACACTTAAAACTGATAAGGCCATTATTGGCTCCCTGCATATGTTGAAACCGGATTACGATTATTGAAGCTATTTTTTAAGCTACGTATCATCTCCTCGGTAAGATCATTTTGTATCTCTAATGCATTAAGCATATCTTTCTGGACGTCGGTGTCAAGTATTTGTTGGTTCAAAACTTCAACACCTTTACCAACCGAATCGATAAGGTTGAGACCTGGTGCTTTTGTACCGGCAATACGCTTCAGTTCAGCCTCTTGTTCTTTCGCGATGGTTTTCTGCAATAGATCAAAAGATAGCCCCTCTTTATGTTTCAGTGCTTCTGACACACCCAAACTAGTAGCAAGGCGTTGGAGCACGTTGAGGAGTTTTTCGCTCTGTACATCCTGTGATTTGCCGCCGCCAAACTCGCCCTCTGGACCAAAAGCGGGGCCTTTTCGGAGTTCTTTTATCTTTTTCGCCAAAGTTTTCGCAGAAAAGAGTTTACCATCACCGTCGCGCAGGGCGATCTCAATACCCCCCGCGCTGAGTTTTTTCGTAAGATCGTTTACTTGTTCGCGCATACGATCGACTTGATCTTTGTTCAGGATATCACCACCGAGACTTTTCGAGAAAGTCTCATCCGTAGCACGCATCAATCGCTCCATGTCTTGGCGATTTTTACTCAGGTCGAAGATTTTTATATCAAAGGCGATATCATCACTCTTCTTAAATATGCGAGCGATCGCCTCTTGGGCTTTAGTGGCTCCTGCGGCGAGCTCCTTCATAGCTTCGGCGCCTTTGGTGATGATCGGACCGATGTTGAACTCAGAGATGATCGTTCGGATTTGCTTCATCACATCAGCGGTCTCTTTTCCGGTTGCGCCAAGGCCTTCCAACATGGTATTAACCGTACCTTGGAGAAATACTATCTCTTTATCAAGGTCACGGATAGCTTTCTCATTTTCGTGAGGATCGAGGAGGATCAGATTTTTTCCTTGACGACGAAGATCTTTAATACGCTCACCGAGAGTATTCATTATCTTGATGATTTTATTACTACGCTCGACCTCTGCCTCGAAGAGGTGCCCGTCAGCGATCTCACCAGCGGCGGAGAATGCGGTTTTCATCGTTTCCATAGCCGCGCCAAGAGGACTGGTATATTTTACTACGTCAGCGAGCCAAGGAGGGGGTTCGATAGCGTGCAACACATCCCCCATCCTCTCAGCACCAGCGATAGCGGAGCGGAAGAGTTTGAGAAAATCTGTGACGTAAGGGAGGATCTTCGTACCGAAAGAACGAGATAAGTCATCCAAGGTGTTTTTAAACAAGATCCATTGGGAGTTGAGATCCTTCATAACAAGTGCGGCCTGATCATCCACCAGTCCGCCATTTAATTTGGCTTCTTTCTGGATTTCGAGCCAGCGTTCACCTCGTCCCAAGAGGTTGAGTAGGATATTACCGGCTTTTGAACCTGATGATATACCAATAGTATCGAGTGCTGTACGCGCATCGGTGGATTGCTGAGCCAGTAACTGCATGGCCTCAATAGGTTTCTCCATGGCCAGTGTCACAAAACCTACAGCTTTCTCTTGATCACGAAAAGTATCAGTTATGCGCTTAATTGCTTTCGGCCCAAGAGCACTGAGGTTCTTGATCTTCCCGGTCAAACGACCGATTGAAGTGGACGCACGTTCAGGGGGGAGACCAAGATCAGCGATGACGGCAGTTAGTCCAGCGACTTCTTTTGTCGAGGCACCAAAAATACCAACATCTTGCGCGACGCGTTGGCCAAGTTGGATCAACTGAGGGAGGGTGGCTTTCGTGCGTTGCTGAAGATTAAGTAACGCTCCGTTGAGATCTTCAATACGATCTATGGGGAAGTCGGTGAGTGATGCGATCCGGATGATACCACGAACCTGCTCGTCAGACAACGATGGGAGGATCACCGCCAATTGCGACATTTGGTAAGTGAATGCCTTTAGTTGGCCTGCATTCAGACCAGCGTTGGCACCGGCACTTGCTAATTGAAAAATCTGTTTTGTGGCAACCGGAATCTCAGTCGAGAGCTGAGCCACGTTATCACCAAACGTCTTGAGATCTTCCCCAGCCAAACCGGACACACGACCGATCTCAGTCAGAGCTGTTTGGAACTCTGCGGCTTTCGTTATCGCATCTTTGAAACCGGCAACGAGCCCGATGAGGATAGATGCCATAGGTGCGGCTTGACCAAGTGCTACAGCGGCTGGACCACCGATACCACCGGCACGAGCGATGTTCGCAACGCCCCCCGAAGTACCACCACCAAGAAAACCTTTACCGGGGTTCTTACCACTCGGACCAGAACCGAGGATAGGACCACCACCACGCTTCTTTCCGAAGGAGGCTTTCTTTGAGATTTTGTCAGTACGCTGGATCTGCTTTTCGAGTTTTTCGAGTTTATCGATAAAACGTTCGACTTCGGATCTAGCTTTCTTAGTGTCAGGAGGGGGAATTTTGATCTTAATGTCGTCGTCAGCCATTATCGTCCGTACCTTTTTACAAGTTTTTGAAAATGCGCCTGACCATCAAGAGCGATTTGTTCCTGGCTACGACCATCGAGCCATGGTTTCGAATTATCTATTACTTTTATATATAGCAGTTCTTCAATCTCTGTCACTGCTTCTTGTGTGCGAGATAGGAGAAAATCTTCATGTTTGATCTTGAGCGGTTCTTTTGCCCAAGAGTTGATCAGCCCCGTCAACAGACTACAAACTGTCGAATGGCGCCGATCATCTGCCACTACACCCCATGGCTCTCTGTCGAACTTATCGCGCCACATTTCGAATTCCGCGCGAGACATTTTGTCTTTCCATTCGGCAACGGTTCGACCGCCTAAATGAGCGGCTAAGTCGAACCAGAAGTCATGATCAGGGTCAGTGGCTATTCGGGCTTTTTTTCAGCACGCGAATCGCTGTCGAGTTCTGAACCACCCAGAACTTCACCTGCCAGTTCGATCACTCCTTGCACGTTTAATGCATCATCGAGGAATTCGATGTGTGTGGTGTCGAAAATAGCGGCGCCGTCTTTGTCTCGGGCACCAACGATTACTGCGGCCACAAATGGACTGCAGATACGCACTGCAGGATCTTGGGTGTGGTCCCACTGCATTGAGCCATACTCTTCGAAGTCGGAGCATGACATGGGCTTGATGAAGAGATCCACTTCGAGTTCTTGGACGCCATCTTCTGATGGGACTTTGAAAGTGGTCGGACGAGCAACGTTCTGCTTTTCCCGTAAAGTTTTGAGTTTTGTTTTACCGGCGTTAACGGCTTTTAAAAATGCTGAGGTTTCCATTATTTTTCCTTGTCTGTTAAATGGATTAATGGCCCCCCGAAGAGGGCCACTTTATCTACGTGATAACGACTGTGAGGCCGGTCTCTTCGTATTGTAGGGCGGTTATCGTCTCATCATAACCAACGAGGTTACTCGTAGTTACATTGAGGGTATGTGTACCGGTAGTACCAGTAATATTTGTGATCTCGGCAACGTTTTTGACGTACTTTCCATCAAGCTCGAATAGTGCGGCATCCGCTCCACCAAGGCTGAAGAATAGTGACACGTCAGATGTCTTAGCGACATTCGAAGCAAGAACACCAACGATTGTTCCAGCGGCGACTGGACCAACCCAGTCACCAACCTTAGTCAGCGTGATAGCTGTAGCAGGTAGGACAGTTGTCGGATCGAACTCAGGTTCCATCGTTACGTTGGCAGTACCACCGTTGACGTTCACTGACTGGGTCATGAACTCGTTGAGAGGGGTCGCGACATCAGAAGCGGCGATGAGACCTTCAGGACAATAGATAAATCCATTCTCGCGAACTGTTTCACCAATGGCCAATGGTAGACGGGGGTACATGAGATAAATCTCACGCTTCATCGTTGCACCAGCTGTGCCCATGATTTCGAAGGCTTCAGCCAAAGATGGATCGAAGAAAGTGGCGAGGTCCTGAGTAATAGGATCAGCAAGCTCTTCAAACTTATTGGCTTTGAAGTCAGTTGTTAAGGAATGAGTGGCGTCGAGTGTGTTTCTGTTGAAACTGGTCGAGCCACCGTCGGAAATCTTTGCTGGCCAAATTTTGCCATCAACGACCACCACGAAACCAAGACCTTGTTTTTCGGACCCGGTTACTTGTGTTGCAGATAAGCCCATGAGGGAATCTCCATTTATTGTGTTTCAGTGTATGAAAAAGAAACTAGGACGTTGGTCTGGTAAAAACTACCTGACTTCCCGACCTTCTGCACGAAAACATCACTAACAACCAAAACATTATCCGCGAACTGAGCGTCCTGAAAAACGTTGATTATCTGTTCTGCAATCGTTATAGCTCGCCCAGTACCCACTCCAAGTGGGATAAAAATTAGGGCTTCCATTATGCCTTCACGCTGATACTCTCCTACGGAGTGTTTCGTCGTTCCACCATAATTAACCGTTAATTCGCAATACTCAGATGTGCTATCAGGAGTTGGTGGCTCACTGATGACATTCTCTTGATACAGCGTCAAACTCAACGGTGTTGTTACTTCTGACTTGAAGGTTTTATTGAGGACAGTCTCTACTGTCTGCATTGTGATCGTTGACATGTGTCCTCCTAATAGTGCATTTTAATTTTAGCTACCGCTTTTGCGGCTTCGGGCAATCCGACAGAATTAAGCTCTGCGACGGCTGAACGTTTAGCGAGTTGGATGAAACCAAATGCTTTTGGTCGCGGATTATGAACCCATCCCTCGTTTTGAAATTTTCCATAGTATACATTGTTTTGTATGACCACACTACCCTTGCCTGAGATTTTAGCAATACGTGCGCGGTTTTGTGCAGACACAAGATGTGTTTTATTCAAAGGGATGCTCTCGGGGGCGATGCGGTGGGATTTCCGCGAGAAGACCATCCAGCCACCCGCGAGCAAGCCACCTTGGGCACCGGGACTCACAGGCGTATAGATCGCCAGGTACTTCAACAGTGTGGCTACTACGCCTCGCTGATATTGGGCGGTAAGTGCGAGTACCAATCCGGAGGACTCTTTCTTCTTCGATTTAATCACAGAGTTTATATTGCTAGGCATTCGAACCTCTGCGGAGGAAAAATTTGTAGGCGGCCATCTGATCACCTGAGTTAAGCGGCATGATCTCCACCACTCGAAAATCTTCACCATTCAGGGAGACTTGATCGTTAATCTTTGGCTCAGATCCATACACCGCATCCCAGTCAGGACCAGAGATGTAGATCACAGAATCCGTAACCACTAACGTTTTATTGTTGAGATCAAGCTTCTTAATCGCGAGTAGAGGTGTCGTGGCGATCAACTGTACGTCTTCAGTGGCGCCGGTCACAGTATTGGTGTCATCGTCCATCGCACCGGCGGCGGTGATATGCGTATATGATGCGGCCTGTGAAGGACCGAACTTGGCGATCAGTTTTTTTGCCAATGCCCGGAATTTATCATCGAAGACTGTCGGCATTAGACCACCGCAACATTGGTGACTTGAAAATTGCTTCCGCCACGGATGTAAGGTGCGAGAAGTTTTCCCACATAATCCCGGACAGTCTGAGAGATCGTAAGTTGGAGACTTGTGCCAGGTCCGAAATATTCTTCCTCCATGACATCGAGTTTACTCTTCTTCACAGCGCCCGTGTTGTCAGGAGTGTCGCTAAACGCCATTCTTCCTGAGAAAACTGCTATTGATCGCGCCAATTCGTTCTGTGCTTTCAATAATTCGACCGGGAGGCTATCAGAAGCGACGTCTAAGCCTCTTCGATCACATAGACCGGTTCTTGGCCACAACAGCGGCTGAGGGGTCAGAGGATAGCTTATCTCGCCTTTATATGTAAAACAATATTCGAGCATGTTGGTCGCGGCATCGATGAGACCTGACTCAATCTGAGCGGTAGTGAGAGCTGTGACATCGACACCGATCTCCGCAAAATATGCGAGGAACTGTGCTTCAGTGTTATAACTATTCGCACCGAGAACTCCGGTGCCGTCTTCAATTACTAGGGGCATTTATTTCTCCAGTGCTGACATTAATTCGGAAAGTGGGTTTGCTTTACTGCGGAAATTAGCATAAGCCAAGCTCGGGTAATCTCTTTGTATTTCGGATGTGTTGTGGGATGTGAGAACAAAAACCTGGGCTTTACTTTTCTTCATCGACTCTGCCAAAAGCGAGATGTTCAGGCCGTATTGAAATTCAAAGTCAGCGATTATCGTATCGATGTGCCCTCGATGTTTGCCGAGGATGCATGCGGCTTCAGTGAGTGTTGAGGCAGTGAGGCAGGTGTATCCGGCTTTTTCGAGTAGGCTTTTCACAGTTTTTCGGATGGTGGCATCGTCATCGAAGATGGCGACCGTTTGGTGGTTCAGTTGATCAATCATCATTTTTCCTCATGAGTCGTTCCATATCTGATAATATATGCGTAAATTGCGCATTGAGCACTTCTTTATCGACTTTTTTCTCCAAAGCAACAGCCATCTTATCATGGGATATAGATAGAGCTTTATGCATCTCAGTATATGATTTAAGGGTAGCTTTGGTTTGATTCGCTTCTATATCATCAAAATGTTGGTTACAGTTCTCAATGAGGTGCAGGAGGTGGGCGATCTTATCCTCACTAATCTTATACTTATCTTCGATCCCTTCGAATTTAATGGCCTGAACTTCGGCATCCTTTTTGAACTTCGCAAAATATGCGGTAATCAAAGTACCGATAGACGTCACGACTGCCGTGATCAGTGGGATAGTGGGGTCTTCCATGTCGTGTCTCCGCTAAAGGGTTTGAGTTATTCCTGTAATAGTCTCATCCACCCCTAGCGGATTTTTTGTAGCGAGGATACTCGCTCTCAATATTTTTAATGTAACGCTCGTAGAGCCTTCGTCAACCGTATGGGTCGTGCTATCTGCGGTGACCAGTGTACTATCTGCGGTAATTGGTGTCGGTACAGCCAAGTAGATCTGTACTTTTGATGCATCGGGCACTGCTAAACGCGCACCGAAGTGGGCATTGTTGTAACCAGCACCAAAGACAATTGAGTCCGTGATTCCGGTAGCGACACCATCATCATAGTACTCAATTAAGAGGGTTCCCGCCACCGCAGAATAGAAATTCATATTAGTCGAAAATTGCACATTTAACCCATCAGGGTTATCGATAACGATTTCTGCTAATGCGGCGTCGGGAGTAAGTTCAGTGTTTTGGGAAAAAATGGCATCAAAAAGATCGAGCTTCTGTGACATCGTTGTGATGACCACGTCAGTACCGGCGCTGGCCGTTTTTACGAGTCGGCCAGATTGAGGTTGGAGCTCTGTAGCTAAGCCATATACCGGGCGTAGGTTCGGGACCCAGCTCCGGTGGTAGCTATAGCTTAAACTCTTT
>Ga0255048_10002175_pt1 | contig 12728 bp, 8 predicted proteins | sample JV7_2_2_MG_FD_183619 | JGI IMG/M metagenome (GOLD analysis project Ga0255048, IMG submission 183619) | Seawater microbial communities from Jervis Inlet, British Columbia, Canada - JV7_2_2 | ecosystem: Environmental > Aquatic > Marine > Inlet | place: Canada: British Columbia | collected 2016-10-06
ATTTTCATCAAAGCAGCTAAATACGCAGAAGTTAAACTTTGTTTTACCTATGGGATAAACGCCGCTTTCTTTATAAAAATGAATGTTTTTGTTATTAAGTGATTTGATAATAGGCGATAATGCATCCTGCCTGGATAGATTGCTACAGTTCATATCATGGTTGCCTAAAATGACGTGAACAGGGCATACATTTGCAGCCTCTTCAAAGAACCATACGAGCATGTCGATCGCCTCAGGAGAAATACCCTGTGTTTTGGTGTGCCATATATCTCCGCACATAACGATTGCGTCGACATTTTTAACCTTACAGTCAGAAAAAAATTCCTGAAAGACACTTTTATATTCTTTATGGCGTGTAAGCCCACGCCAATGTACATCTGCAATATGAGCAATTAGCATCTAAAGCAAATCTCCAATTCCAGCTAAACTGTTCCATCGTTTTTTATTTTGGATACAAGCTTGAAGCTGTTCTTTTGTTAGCGCACCTGGATCCGAACCAAATGATGCCACACTTGTTGTCCACGTATCAATGCCGTACCGTGTCAATAAATCAGCAATTTTTTTGGTTTTTTTATGCTCATTTGCATCAAGCATAAGGACAACAGGCGTTTTATGCTTTACGATACGCTGAAAAAGGAGGGATCTTGTATTTAATGTACTACCAAGTAAGCATGTTGCGTTATCGTTACACTTAGTAAGGTCAAACGGACCCTCAACAAGTGTAAGTAATTCAGACCAGTCTATATTTATCTCATTAAATATAATGTCGGATTTGCTGGCCCGAGCATTGATATATTTTCGTTTGGTAATGCGCTTATCATAGGTACGGCTGGCAAAATAATTAGGAATTCCTGTAGCGTTGAATGATGGCATGATCACGCGGTTCCTATGGATCGTATAGGAGCTGATGCCAAACTTAAAATACCACATATCACGTTCATCAATTCCTCGAAGTGATAGATACCTGGCAGCGCGCTGCACTGATCTATCTGCTGTGTTTAGTAATGCCGCTAATAATTTGAAATCATGAGGAAGTACATTTATTGACTGCTTGGGTATAGATGATATAACCTCTGCGGTGGCCCTAGGGCTTTCATTTAAAAATCTTTTTAGATAGTCACGCAGCTTCTGTTCTGTAGCATATCTCTTTAAAAGAAAAACAAGGTTTTTTCCCTTTGCGTCACAGACCCAACAGTGCCATCGATCATCATCAATACGAATCGTTAGCTTTTTCTTAACTGTGTTTTTCTGTTTTTTACAGATTGGACACATGGCAGCGACATTTATGCCATCGCTGTTTATTTCTAAGCTGCCAAAGACAGACCGCATAAAATCTAACTTGGCGCGTTTATTTGTCTTCATCACATGTTAACTGTAGCCATCCTGCCGTTGCTATGACAAAAGAATCAGATTCATCATAGCAATACTGTTGGATGTTACCTTTTTTCGTTCTGGGCCATTCCTTTTTAAGTTTATCTGTTACCCATTCGAATGCCTGTTTTTTCGCAGGCAGCTGATCCGGACCTCTGCGGATGGTCATTCCGCATCGTTTTCTAGCTGTCGAGGCAGAGATATATACAGGATCAACTTCAACTATATTTCTCATAGCATAAGATACAAGCCCATTAAACTTAGCTAACATGCTAAGCGTATTCGCGCTAGACATCCCGCTGCGGAACATTTGGAGCGATTCTTCAACAAAAATATGCTTGATATTGTGTGCTATAGGGATTATATTCAGGCTCTCTGAAACAAAATCAATCTTTGCCCATAGTCCCTTAAGCTTTCGAAGATCAATATGGCCCATCGCTTTAAGCCTGCCTTGATCATCCAACACCGTCCACCCAGTAATAGAAGTAGATATGTCTAGACCGATCAAGTCATGACCAGACCCCTTTATATTAAGTTTAACCATATATTATGTTATCTTTTAAAAAGGGCCCTCAAGATAAACTGGGGCCCATTAAATGTAGATAATTTTTAACGATGGAACTTTGTAAGCTCCTGTATGCGCTGGCTTGGCTTATCCAGCCCGCACACCAGTGTATACACACGAAGCCTGCCGGATCCCATTTCATATATGCCCCTGTGCACCAAGGCGTTACCAACTAAATTTGCGACTGTATCAAACCCATATTCTATGGAGTCCATCAGCCCCTCAACATTCTCAAAAATATCTTCGCCGCCTACAACAACTGCGCCAACACCCTTTGCGGTGGATAGATCAAATCCGCCAGCCAAAAGAGTTTTTTCGAGATTTGACTTGAGGGCGCCACTGATACCGGTAGCCGATGATGGGTCTTTTACTGTTGTACAACCCATAATCATACATCCATGAAGTGATAGGATGCTGTCATAATCAGCAGGATCAAACGTTGTGTATGCGGAACTATGTGTTGTGATCACATTAAATGTATGATATAAGCCTGCTATGGTGCTATTAACAGTGGGCCAGAATTTTTTGACAGTAAGCCTAGGATAAAGTTTTTTAATTTTATCATTGTCCACAACAATAAGCGGAGATATCTGCTTGGTGTCTGCTAGTTCAGCCAGGTTAGTAAGCAATGACGTAGCATTCTTTGCCACATTGGGTGACGCACATTCTCCTGCGGTGGGCATCGCGGCCATCACGCCCACTTTCTTTTCAACATCACTTATGCCGATATAGGTGAGATATTTCTTTGCAAGAGCAACAAGCGTTTCACATGAACCACCACCAGTGCCGCCGCCGGCACCAACAGTAACCAGTATTCTATCAGTTTTTCCAAAGATCTTAAGCATACTATTATAGATCTCTTGCTCATGTTGCTTTGCGGCTCCGGACCCGGTGTCCATATTCTTGCCTGCCCCAGCCGTGTCGATCGCCATATGAAACTTTTGATCTTCCGGCACATCAATATGATGCAAATCATGCTTTGCAGTATTAACAACCAGACATTTTTTGTAGCCAAGCCTATAGAATGCCTCTGCCAATCGTGAGCCACCCTGGCCAGAACCAATTAAGGCTACTTCCAGGCTACCATTGTGCGTGGACTCAACACTTTCGTCAACTTCTTCTGGGATTTCAAAATCTTCTATAGGAAGATCAGGAAGTAAATCATCGCTCATCTTGGGCGGCTCTTCTGCCTTTACGGTTTCTTCTACATCCTCTACTGCGAGTTTCTTTGTCTTAGCCATACTAACTACCTTTTTGCTTGTTTTTTTTTTGCTTATCAGACAGGTTTCTAATTGTACTGCTCATTTTTTATATAGGCCAGATATGCTATAAGCATCATTCTTTAAAATATACAAATATCAATGTGTCAAGTACAACTTATGCTGGTGCACCTTTATTCCTGTGCTGCTAACCACATTTCGTGATCAGGCATATCTATTCCCAGCCTCATTTCATATGGTATGATGTCTTCAAGTGTCCATAGTATATAATGCATATCATGCATTTTACAGTATTGCTCACCGAGCATTTTTTTTCGTTGTGTGGGGTTGCTTAGAAGCGTCCCCATAGATTTAACTTCAACCATCAGCTTTTTGCCATTACACAGCGCAATTATAAAATCAGGCGTATAACTTCTATTTTTTCTATCTGTTAGGCGTATTTCATTTTCTGTTAAGACTCTATTTTGCTTGTGCTCTATTATAACAGTTTCATACTCATAGTCTTCAACACCATTATCATGATCCAGACACTTCATCAATCTAAGTTCATATGAGGAGCGATACCACATTTTTTTCCCTGTTTTCGCACTAGTATAGCTACCGGTACGATATCTTTTTTTTCTACGGGCCATGATTAAAAATCAAAGCGTATTTTTGCGATAAAACTATCAATATCACGCTTTAAAATGGGCTGTGCAAAACTTGCGCGCATGATAACATTTAGGTTGTCATCATGAAAATTCACGCCTGTAATCTGTACGAACTTTTGATATATATCGCTTGGGTTAAGAGATGCAGAGATAGGAGCATATGATGGGTTTGAAGATGAATTTAGTAGACCCGCCCCTGCCGGTGCATAAACCCGTAATACATGCAGGGGCTGTGAGCCCTTAAACTCGGTTGAAAATTGTGTTTCACCAAAGAAAGATAATTCAGGAGCCTTAATCAATACAGCGCCCTCGTGATAAAGGACATTCCCCACAGAGCTCCATGTAGCATGGGGTGTGTTTGCATCACTACGGTATAAATTGCCATGCCCATCGTCACGCAGCGTTATTGTAATTTTTCCATTAGAGCATGATAAATCTGTATCTTTAATGCTGAACGTATTTTCTTCTATATTATTGCCATAAAATGTATTGCTTGTGTCAAACACAACAATTTCATTTGAATCTGAATTTCTTGTTAGCTGAAACAGCGAATTGACGCCCGAGCCAGGGAATGGCTTCCCCATATCAGTTGGCGTTGGGCCTTGGATTTTAAAGTCTTCTTCTGACGTTATTACTTCACCCGCGGCACCTGAGTGCAACATATCTTTAATGCTTACTAGGCCAAGGTTTAATACACCAAAGTCGTTTGTGTATTTATCAAGCAATGATCCGGATTTGGGAAAATTTTCCAAAGAGCCTGATTTAAGCAGGCCATAATTTGCTCTAAACCTTCCGTTATCACACGGAAGAATGGTAAGATTTCGTTTTTTTATCGATGGTACCGAATATAGCACTTCATTTGCGGTTTTTAATGACGTTATTGGTGAAACAGAAGATGTAAGATTTAATAAGCGCGGATATCTGCCTGTTTTAAATTCACGAACAAAATTTTCTAGGTTAATATCGCGACCGGACACCATAAATGACAGCCATACATTAAAAGGATCAGTTGTTGTGGCGGTTCTTGCGGCGAATGGTGAAAATAATACACCGCCAGTGCCATCACTCTGTAGCGATCTTGTGGGTGATTCTTTTGTAAAAAAGGGAGGAATATAAAAGCTGAGATCTTTAATTGTCTCTGGGCCGTCCAAGGCGCTGCTTAATATTTGTGGCACCGTACGAAAAGTAGGGTACATTTTTATGTCATGCACTTCTGCATTTAAAGGGTGGGAAAATTCAAAAAAGGCCGGTAAATCCTCTGCTGTTTCTTCAGACAGCTTTATGAGGCCTTCTCTGGCTGAGACAAGCTTAGTAAAAAATCTTTTTTGTTTATTGTTAAGCGCATTATCGCCCTGGAAATAATTTCCAACACATAGTACGTCAGGATTTCCGCTAGACTGAAACGCAGCCGGAGCAATAGAAGAGGATGGAACATTAAAGCGTCCCTTTTCAACACCATCAACTACAAATGAGCCTGTGCCTTCATTAGTATCTGATGTACCCCAACGAATTGCTATATGGTGCCAATTGTTACGCCTGAGTGCGTTGTCCGATGACAAGAAAATAAGATCATTAGGATATACGCCCTGAGTAGCTATAGAAGGCGCTATGTCCGCAGAGTGGCTTAGCTGTAACATCATTCTAAAACCATCAGGAAAACCATTAATATCGCTTGATGAACCCGTCACAAGTGATACAGCATATGTCGAAGATAGATGTAGCAGTGTGCCGGCATGAAATTCCTGAAATGGGCGCGGCTCATCAGTTGTATAGCGTGGGTTTATGTAGAACTCAAACGAAAACCCTTTTTCAGGCATATATGTACCTGACGCAAGACCGACTGTACTAGGCGCTGAGGCACTATTTGCATATAAAAGCACACTATCTGACGGCAGGGCTGAAGCTGTAAAAAAGTTTAAAGTATGATAATTCGTATATGCATACTGCATGCTTGAATAAATGCTTCGATAATATGGAAACAGCAAGTTTTTAATCTGCTGTTTTCTTATTGAACCCGTGACTATCTGGGCATATGTCTCTGTGGGAGTGTGACGCTTGATATCAAAGGTTTTAAGTAGGCGCCCCTCTTTTGTCTGCGCATTTATTAGTGTAAGATAGTTCTGTAATGTGCCCTGAAAATCTGTAAGCTTTGTTACACCGCCTAAGCCATTGGCGGCTTGGACAAGGTCATATAGGTTAGTCTGATTATTGTTATCATCAAAAAATGTAGCATCTTCTATATTGTGTGTGTTCTTCTGAATGCCTGAACGCTCAGCAAAAAGATGTATAGAGCCGGTTATCCCTGCAGAGCCTGATGAGAATTCTCTTTTAGGATGCAACTCAAGAGTAAAAGTCTCAAAATTATCTGGTGTTAAAGGGATGATTGACATTATCAATAAATATTCGGTAATACACAGCCGAAAAAATCATCCGGGTGATTATCAGTTAGACTTAATGTACATTTTGTGCCTATGCTGACTCAATACTTTCTAGAAATCCAAACGGATTCTAAGGGTAATATCTTTTTCATCGTTTTTCTCAACCGGCCTGCTTAATTTTGCCATGGCAAGAAGATTATCATTTGCGTCATATAAGCCGACCCCTGTGATCATAGTAAACGTGCGCTGAGTTTCTTCCTGGCCACTATCAATTACACGGATCTTGTTTGTTGAGTCAATGAATGTGGGATTTGACGAATAATTGAACTCAGGCGCTTCAGCCCTACAGAATATAAGCGTTGAATTTATGTTTGTGATATTCTGAAACGTTATCGCTGTATTCGATCCACTTGAAAACCTGCACGATCGAAAGTGGTCAACAACATCATCAATTGATGCGGATACGAAAAAGTCTGGAATAAATTTTGCATCAGGTGTTTCAGTGTTCCAGCCACCTAATATCACATTACCTAAAGAATTCACAGCGTCTATGCTGCCTGAAGCTTTTTGTGATCCGCTGATTATCTTTTCCACGTCAAAAACCGCGAAGCCCCTGTCATAGAAAAGCAGCCCTACCTTTTCATCAGTATTTGCAGAGTTAACTACTGTCCCAACAGCTCCTCCAAATGTGACGGCTTTGTTTGTCGCAGCTCCAATGTCTGTAAAGATTACTGAGCCTGATTCAGATGTTTGGAAAATATTTGTACCATCACCTGGACCAAAAGCATCAGCATGGCCATCTCCCCTTGAAGCTGATTGGAAAAATTTCATTGCGAATGTTTCACGCTTGATCTGGTCGCGAGCAAACAGTCGTTTAAATGCAATAAACAGAGCCACATCAATGTTATCATTGGCATCAGACGAATCGACCGGTGTTTTGAAGCGGGCTGTTGCGTCACCAAGAAGAGCCTGAGCTGACTGGCGATACATATCAACTTTCTCTCTCATCATAAGTGACGAAGATTTAAAAAGAAGCTTTCCACTTGCGTCCTCACCGCTCAGCGCATCTTGAACGGTTGATCCGGAAAAATATAGGCCCACCGACATATCCATTATGGCGTTTGCGGCTTGAAGTGAAAAATCCTGATCAAAAACCGTTTGAAAAAGAGATGATGTTACACCTGGTCCAATTCCTCCTGTCACAAACACTTGGTATTTTTTGCTTGTAGCAGATCCAGATATATCTTCTTGGATTACATCAATTAGCTGGTTTAAAAATGATTTAGCTGCCCGTATATCATTTGGAGTCGTTTCTTTAAAAGTTGCCATTAGATCCTCTATCCTCTAGCCTGATGATAATCGTTAAAAAACTGTGGGTAATTCGGCATCATGTTCCAGAAGTGGTTGTACGTGTGATATTAACAGTAAATTCCTTTACGCTGCCTGACTGTAACCCGCTGACACGTATAAAGCTCTGAATTGTATTTTTATCAGTCGAGTTTCCATATACTGTAAACTGTTCATTTGTAATATTTTTTAAAGCACAGGTAAACGTAAGTGTTGAGCCGCCTTTTGGTGTTGTTGTATCATCGCGTGTTAATAGATATTGAGCCTTATTCTTTGAATCAACATTATCAGGCTGTGTGTTATTAATCTGCACGAAGAGATTGTTCATTTCAACCAAAAAAGCCTGATCACGTAATTCCACGTCGATCGTATCTTCGTCAACTAATACCTGTGATACAGTAATCGCTCGCTGGGTAGATTCTCGTCGGTCCATGCTAAGAATAGTGTTTGTTGCATCAAATCCTTCACCCCTTAGTGACAGGTTTGGCATTCGAAGAAGATTTGGGTTGGAAAGGCTGACTATTCTAAATTTCTGAGCCTGGTTTTGGTTCGTAAGCGCTTCAAAGACTGGGGTATTTTTTTCTATCTTTTCTTTACCAATAGTTCGTCCAAACTTTTGAACGATAGTATAGTCAACATCATCATCACTAAACGCAAATTTTGCTATAGCAAAAGAACCATCATTCGCAGCTAAAAATGCGCGCCCGGTATCGGTCAATACGGCATCCAGTAAAATGTTATTTGTTTGTTCGTCTAGCCATCCCATATCTGTATTCCTTATGCGTTATTATAATACATCTACCCTAAATATTAAGTTCAGCGACCTTCTTCTTGCGATATTACAGTAACTTTCTTTCGTCCTTGAGTGTTATTGTTACACTTTTTTGTTTTTGAAGATCTGTATTAATCAGTTGTAACACATATCTGCCATTTTTGATATCAGTTGAAAGAAATGGTATTTCATCTTTTGGAATCAATTTTCCACCGGATCCAAGAATCCCTGGTGACTCTTCTTCAGCCCTTTTAAATATCTTCAGGTATTCGGGCTCAAAATAGACCTTGACATATTCAAATCCTGACGTTTTTATAGTGTCTATAAAGGCATCTTCTTGTAAGAATAGGTTGGGCAACGATTTCGGTGCGTTTGAAGGCGATATAAGTTTTCGCTCAATTTTATTCTTAAAACTGTTAAACCAGACTTTGAACTGCATAGAGTAATTGGATGAATAGCCATGAGCGTCAATACAGCATACTGCGTATATGTAGCTGCTGCTTTCTTTATTAAAATCTTCGTCAATAAAAACTGTACGGGGGCCATCTAACTTCTTAACAAGCAGCGGATCAGGTGTTTCATTATTTGGAAGTTTTAACACACTATCATCAAAATCATACTGCCTAACAAGCTTAAATGGCTCATCTATATTTAAACGTCTAAAAATCTGAAACTGTTTAACATCTCGCTGGAGAGTAACTGGAAAATTCCATGTTAGCCGCGGCCGGTTAACACTATAATCCCAGCTGACTTTAAAGTCTGAGGGCGGTGCTGGCGGTACATTTTCAACACAGTCGATAACAATAGACCGTGTGGGCCGTGAGCTTACAAGCGCTTTTACAATATACACATCATCATCATTAGGCTTGGGAGGATTAACCGCGACAGCTTCAAATGTTACAAGAGCAATTGTACGGAGCTGATATGAGTATCTTGCGCCGTACTTAATAGAAGGATCATATAGTTGTGTTGCATTTGGGTTTTCTATGATCACCGGATTCATTTTTTTGTATGTACCGTCTGGTAATATCTGAAACTTGTCTGCAACATAGCCTACTATCTGTCTCTTGTGCTGAAACTGGGAGCTCCCTAAGCCTGCCTCTTTTTCGATGCTTACAAAATATGTTAGAGCATCATAATCAGATTCTGCAATAAGAGTAGTGCCTAAGTTACCGTTATTCCAGACCGACGGTTGCACTCCTTCACCCTCATTCCAGCCGGCATTAAAAGGATCCTGAATTTTTCTATAACGATCGATTAGGCCAAGAAGTTCATCGCTATATATCGTTAAAGGGTCATTAATTGCGCTACGAACGGCATCATATATAATGTTGTTATCAAGTTGCAACTGAATTTCAATATTCTTAATTCCCTCAAACACATTTTGTGATTTTCTTTTCTGCCCGTCTATATAAACATACCCAGATTCATATGGATTTAACTGAACATCAATATTTTTCTCTGCATTAAACTTAGATTTTGTGTTTAAATACTTTGCTGTTTCAAGCAGTGATGCCTGTTGCTCATAAAAGAATGGCTCGGAGGGCTTTGCTGCATATATAGGTTTGTTTGAGACAGCATTTAGTTTAATAGAAAGAGAGCCCGAAAGAAGTTCGCTTAACTTTTGGTCAATTGTGCTGTCTTGAAAGGCTAGCCCTGTAAACTGTAAGCCAGAAAAATTATGCTCAAGCATGATTCGATCGAAATTATCAAAAATGGAAATCGTTTCTTCAGTATTGTTTTCTGTAGCTGTGATATTTTCTTGTATACGATCAATCGCTTGGAAATTTATTGCTACGTAGCGGGGGACCTTCTTAATAATCTTGCTAGACAGCTGCTGCTTAATGTCAATTTCGACTTCGGTCCCATGGCTTATAACAAACCTAGGCTTATCTGATACGCTTTCATCACGCATAAAAAAGTTATACACAAAAGAAGATGTGTTGATTTTAACTTCAGGAATATCAACGTATGCAATAGGCTTTGAAGGTGAGGTTAGGCTCATACAAGATTTTCTCCTTCTTTTGTTGCAACCGGTACTAGCGTAGAAATAACTGTATAGAAACGTTCCAGGGTTATCATATCTTTATTAACACGGGGAAAGGTTAATGGGACGGTCGAATCATTACCCATTAGTAGCCCCTTTTCTTCCAGCAGGCTCAGCTGCTGTTCACCACCTGGCGTAGCTTTAGTTGCTTCAACATCTATAACAAAATCGTCCGGGCGTATGGGTATATTAAAAATGCGCTCAAAACGTTTTGGTGTAAGCATTTGGCGCGCTTCGTCTAGTCCTGTGGTTAGAAGTGTTTTGGTTCCAAAAAGGCGCGCCCAGACCTGCATTTCTTCTGAATCACCTATTAGGTTAAAAAGCTCATCAAGCGCAGGGTCAGACGGCCTATAGGCGCGCCGATTGCCACTTATTAAAAAATTAGATTCACGCAGGTCTATGCCTGTAAGCATACGAACATAAAGTGCCATAAAATGGCTTATAATATGGTTTTTTCTGATTTTTTCTCGCTGTGTTTTGCTTAAAGTATTATCATACGCTTCTGCTGGGAACTCTGTTATTGTCGGGTCAGGCGGCGGGGCGTCCGAGCCGGAACCGCCACGCGGAGGGATTATTTTAGCACCATTTGAATAGTCATATGTCTGTATGTCTTTCATGATACTGTCTAGGCTTAGTGTTGTCGGTGGGCCGAAGCCAGATCCAAATTCTAACTCTGTGGCTGTATTAAAATCTTTTGACGTAAACCGGGATAATTCAAAAAGATAACTCTGGGGCACAAACTGGATATTCTCGTATTCTAGATCTTGCTTATAAACAAATATTTCTATTACGTCTGTTTCTTTCTGTTCGGAATCTAATGAAGTACCCGCTGACAGAATAACCTTTTCCTTTAATAGGGAGCTTAATCCAGGGGGTACACCTACAGAAAGAATTTTAATCTGGTTACCATCGATGCTCGGCAAAACAAAGTCTTTGCTTTGCAGAATTGCTTTAAATGCTTCAACATAAGGCCCAGGACGAATATCATCAAGGTAAAAATTCCAGGCTTCTACACCAATCTCGCTATCACCGGGTAGTGGCTCTTTATTTGCCTCAATGATACTACGATATTCATCCCAAGCACGATTACTGAGCATAGCCTGTTGTTTATTATAGATTGCCAATTCACCGCGGTGCCCATAAGCTCTTTTTTTCCACTCCCACAAAAAATTTAAATCCTCTGTTCTCTCAAAGAAACTTACAAATCCTGATTTAAACTGAACAATATTAGAGAAAAAATAAACCACACGTTGCAGCCTTTTCAGGATCGTTGTTTCATTTTCAATTGCTAGGCGGGCGTTGTGTAGTTTCAGGCTCCCTGAAACTAAGCCGGACGGAATTGTGGGCTTGGTGAGTGATGTGGTATCTGCACTTTCTATAGTATTCTGAAGGCTCCGAGAGTTAAGGGTACCGGGCGTTTTAATAGCTTCTATGGCCTTAGTCAGAAACCCAAGCAGGATACTTCCCTCGACACCAAAAGTTGTCGCTTGACGCTTGGTGATCTTAAGGTCGGGTAATATCGTATGCACAGTGTTTAAAAACAGCTCAAACATCAGCGTCCATATTTCTCTGTGGCTGAGTGTTCTAAAGCGTGTCGTGTTAATACTAGCTGAGTCACCGACATTAACTTGGAAGTTACTAACAGAGCGTGTTGAGCCACCGGTGATGTTACGGTCAGTTAAACCCTGTATGAGATCTTGAAATGTGGAGAGGAATGTCCATATGATGGAGTTTTCTATTCCATTGGGCCCCACATTATTTGACATTAAATCATGCACAGCACCTCGATCATATTTTGTATAAGAAGGGCCAGGCTTATTTATGTTATAGTATATAGCATTTTTTGTGTATACTCTATCCAGAATGAGGTTTAAAAGACTCTTTTTTGAGCTAGTAAAGTCCCACATATTTTTGGTTAACTCGTTATTTGCAGGGTTAAAGTGTCCAGTTGGCAATAGCTCTGCTACTGTTCTAAGCTCGCCCTCACTATTAAAATCTGGCCTAAAAAAGTTCTCCAATAATTTTCTCATGGTATTATCAGTTTTAGAAAAATTAATTAAGCCAACTGTGATAAGAGACGGTGGCATCGCGAAGCCGCCGGGTGGTGCAACAGTTATATGAGCTGGCATATTCTTAAAGACGTCTAATACAGCGTCAAATATAACAGTTGCGTCTATCGCGCCTGTCGTTGCGCTAAACTTTACTTCTCCTACCGATCCTTTTGCTTTTTCAGTTTGGACATCAATACCACGGTCAACCAATAACCGGTTTAAGGCTTGTATGTTTCTTGTTGCGTTTGCTCTATAAGCAACATCAATCAAGCGGTCAAGATCCTTTTGAGTATTTTGGCCGATAGCGGCCGAGCCGCCCGTTGTCGT
>Ga0255048_10002176_pt1 | contig 12726 bp, 8 predicted proteins | sample JV7_2_2_MG_FD_183619 | JGI IMG/M metagenome (GOLD analysis project Ga0255048, IMG submission 183619) | Seawater microbial communities from Jervis Inlet, British Columbia, Canada - JV7_2_2 | ecosystem: Environmental > Aquatic > Marine > Inlet | place: Canada: British Columbia | collected 2016-10-06
CTGGTCGCCGGCTCGACCGGTATCAACCTGCAGAATCGCGGTTCGGGATTCGTGCTCGAGGACGGCCATTTCAATCAGATCGAACCGCGCAAGCGGCCGCTGAATACCATCATACCCGCGATGGTCTACCGCGAGGGTAATCCGGTGCTCGGGTTCGGCGTCATGGGCGGCCAGTACCAGGCGATGGGGCAGACCTATGTGCTCTCCAACTGGATCGACTACGGCCTCGATATCCAGGAGGCAATCGACGCGGCGCGCTTTTTCCTCTATGACGGCATTCTGCAAGTCGAAGACGGCATACCCGATGCTGCGCGCACAGGTCTGGCCGACAAGGGGCACCGGGTCGTCGCCTCGGACAGTTCCTGGGGCGGAAGCCAGGCGATTGTCATCGACTGGGAAAACGGCGTGCTGCAGGGTGGCTCCGACCCGCGCAAGGACGGCCACGCCGCCGGTTTCTAGCAGCGCTTCGAATACCTGTGGGAATTAATCCTGCAGCGAGGCCTTGAGTTCGCGACGGCGCGCGTGCAGAACCGGCTCGGTGTAACCGTTGCTGACTTCGCGACCCTTGAACACGAGGTCCAGCGCCGCCTGGTAGGCGATGCTGTTGTCGAAGTCGGGCGCCATGTTGCGATACAGCGGATCATCCGAGTTCTGGCGATCGACCACCCAGGTCATTTTCTCGAATACGTTGCGCACTTGCTCGGCATCGGTAATGCCGTGATGCAACCAGTTGGCGATGTGCTGGCTGGAGATGCGCAGCGTGGCGCGATCTTCCATCAGGTCGGTGTCGCTGATATCGGGCACCTTGGAACAACCAACGCCCTGGTCGATCCAGCGCACCACGTAACCGAGAATGCCCTGGGCATTGTTTTCCAGTTCCTGAATCAATTCGCTCTGCTTGATTTCGCGCTGACCCAGCAGCGGAATGGTGAGAATGTCATCGAGGCTGGCGCGCAGACACTGTGCCAGTTGCTGCTGGCGCATGGCGACATTGACGTGATGATAATGCATCGCATGCAGGCAGGCGGCGACCGCGGACGGCACCCACGCGGTGTTGGCGCCGGCACGCGGGTGGGCGATTTTCTCGCGCATCATCGCGCGCATGTTATCCGGTGCGGCCCACATGCCCTTGCCGATCTGTCCGTGGCCCGACATGCCAGCGGCCAGGCCCACGTCCACGTTCCAGTCCTCGTAGGCGAGCAGCCAGGTAGAGGTCTTGACCTCGTTCTTGGGTATGATTGCGCCTGCTTCCATGCTGGTATGGATTTCATCCCCGGTACGATCGAGGAACCCGGTATTGATAAAGATGACGCGTTCGCGCGTGGCGTGTATACAACGCCTGAGGTTAACCGTGGTGCGGCGTTCCTCGTCCATGATGCCAATCTTCAGCGTCCTCGGCGCGAGCCCCAGACCCTGCTCCACCATTTCGAACAGGCGCACCGCGGCCTCGACTTCCTCCGGGCCATGCATCTTGGGCTTGACGATATAAACACTGCCATTGCGGCTGTTGGTGAACGACCCGTTCCCCTGCAAGTCATGTTTCGCGGCGAGCACGGTGACCATCGCATCGAGAAAGGTTTCCGGGATTTCCTCGCCGTTACGGGTGACCGCGTCGGTATACATGTGCGTGCCGACATTGCGCACCAGCATCAGGCTGCGGCCCGGTAGACGGAAGCTCGAGCCATCCGGCGCGGTGTACTCGGGGTCGGGACTCAGCGTGCGCTCGATGGTTTCCTTGCCGCGTGCGACGCTAGCGCTGAGATCACCCTTCATAAGGCCAAACCAGTTGCGGTAAACGCGGACCTTGTCCTCGGCATCGACCGCCGAAACCGAGTCTTCGCAGTCCATGATGGTGGTGATCGCGGATTCGATATTGACGTCGTAGACGTTGGCGAGATCGCCCTGACCGATAAAATATCCCTCGCCGATCATCAACTCGATGTGCAGGTTGTTGTGCCTGAACAGCACCGAACTCGGCTTGTCAGGATCGCCGGTATAGCCGACAAAACATTCGCGCCAGCCCAGTTCGGTCTGGCTGCCGTCACCCATCACCACCACGAGTTTGCCGGAAACGACCTTGTAGCGCACCGCGTAGGAGTGGCTGCCAACGGCCAGCGGCACCGCCTGGTCGAGGAATTCGCGCACGTAGCGAATAACTTGCTGGCCGCGCACCGGGTTGTACTTCGCGGTCTTTTTACAGCCCTGTACTTCGAGAATGATATCGGTGCCGTAGAGCGCATCGTAGAGGCTGTACCAGCGCGCGTTGGCGGCATTCAGCGCATAGCGCGCATTGTCCACCGGCACCACCAGCTGCGGACCGGCGATGACGGCAACCTCGTCATCGACATTTTCGGTCGATACCTGGAACGCATCCGGTTCGGGCAGCAGGTATTCGATTTCCTGCAGGAAGGCCTTGTACTGATCACGGTCGATCCCGCCCGGGTGAGCCTTGTGCCAGTCGTCAATCTCGACCTGCAGGCGATCGCGCTTATCCAGCAGTTCCCGATTCTGTGCGCCCAGTTCGTCAAGGATGCCGGCGAGCGATTGCCAGAACCCGGCCACTTCGACGCCGCTACCCGCGGCAATTTCCTCGACCAGTTGATAAAGCCCGCTGTCAACGCTCAAACCGCTGATATCGACGCGATCACTCATAGTAAATGTCCCGATATTCTTGTTGATATTGCCCGCAACGCGGGCAGCGAACCGGTGATTATATAGCGATGCGAGCGTAAATCTAAGGCCTGGGCGACACTATTGGGAAATTGAATAGCCAACCTTGCATCGAACCGGACCTTGAAACCGGGTGCAACTGGAATTAATTCTCGAATCCTATATTGTTGGCGCTTTGAAATGCAGTGCCAAAGACCGCTGGAGACCCATGATGAAAGCAATCACCTTACGCGATTTCGGCGGGCCCGAAATGATGCAATACGACGATATCGACACCCCGACGCCGGGCGATGGTCAGCTCCTGATTCGCGTACACGCGACCTCGGTCAACCGCCCGGACGTGATCCAGCGCCAGGGCAACTACCCCCCACCACCCGGCGATTCCGAAGTGCTGGGGCTGGAAGTGGCCGGTGTGGTCGAATCGGTCGGTGGCGCTGGCTCGCGTTTCAAGCCTGGCGACCGCGTCGTCGCACTGGTCGGCGGTGGCGGTTATGCCGAGTACACGCTTGCGCTCGAAGGACACTGCATGGCCCTGTCCGAATCAATCAGCTTCGAACAGGCCGCCTGTATCTGCGAAACCTACATCACGGCTTACCTGAACCTGTTCATGCTCGGCGAACTGCAGGGTAAAAAGAGCGTCCTTATCCACGGTGGCGGCGGCGGCGTGGCGACCTCGGCCATCCAGCTCTGTCGCGCGCTCAGTCCCGATACACAAATCATCGTCACCGCATCCAGCGGCAAGCTCGACCGCGTCGCCTCACAGGGTGCGCATCACGTCATCGACTACCGCGAGCAATCCTTCGCCGACGAAATCCGGCGCATCACCGAGAAGCGCGGTGTCGACGTGATCCTCGACCATATCGGCGCCGCTTACCTGGAGGACAATATGAAGTCGCTGGCACTCGCCGGCACGATGATGCTGATCGGCGTCATGGGCGGCATCAAGGCCGAACTCAACCTCGCCAGCATGATGGTCAAACGCCAGCGCATCATCGGCTCGGTGCTGCGCTCGCGCCCGGTCGCAGAAAAAGCAGCCATCATCGCCCGATTCGAGGAAGTGGTCATGCCGCTGATCGCCGCCGGCGAAGTCACGCCGCTGGTCGACGCCACCTTCCCGCTCAGCGAAGCCGCCGCCGCGCACACTTTAATGGAACAGGGCGGCCACTTCGGCAAGATCGTCCTCACCATGCCGGGTGTCTGAATCCTGTCATCCCGGACCACATGCGGTCCGGGATGACAGGGAAGGAACTAAGCAGCTTCGAGCTTGATGGCGCAGAACTTGAATTCGGGGATCTTGCCGAAGGGGTCGAGTGCCTCGTTGGTCAGCAGGTTGGCCGCCGCCTCGTGGTAGCAGAACGGGATGAACACTTCACCCTGCTTGAGCGCGCCGTCGGGGCGTGCATAAGCCCGGATTTCTCCACGGCGTGAACGCGCCACAATTTCAGCGCCCGCTTCGACGCCGAGATTTTCCAGGTCCTGCCCGTTGACGTAGATCACCGCAACCGGTTCGATCGCATCGAGCACGGAAGTGCGGCGCGTCATCGAGCCGGTGTGCCAGTGTTCGAGCTGGCGCCCGGTGATCAGGATCAGCGGGTATTCGTCGTCGGGTTGCTCATCCGGCGGGATCGACTTCGCCGCGACCAGCCTGGCGCGCCCGTTCGCGGTCGGGAAATTCTCGGTAAAGACAACGCCCTGCCCTGGATCGGTATCATCGGCGCAGGGGTAGGTTACCGACGAAGTTTCATTCAATCGCTCCCAGGTGATTCCGGTAATGCTCGGCATCGCGCCGCGCATCTCGTCGTAAACTTCTGAAACGTGAGTGTAATTCCAGTCAAGGCCAAGACCTTTACCGATATCCCGGATAATCCACAGATCCTGGCGCGCTTCGCCGGGTAGCGGCACCGCTGCTTTACCCAGTTGTACGCGACGATCGGTGTTCGATACGGTGCCGTCCTTCTCGGCCCATCCGGATGCAGGTAACACCACGTCAGCGAAGGCCGCGGTTTCGGTCAGGAACATGTCCTGTACCACGAGGTGTTCGAGCGCGGCCAGCGCGGCACGGGCGTGGTTCAGGTTCGGATCGGACATCGCCGGATTTTCACCCATGACATACATGCCGCGAATCTGACCTTCGAGAATCGCGTGCATGATTTCTACCACGGTCAGGCCTGCTTTGTTGTCAAGCTCGGCGTCCCAGTACTTTGAAAACCAGGCGTTCGCCTCTGCATTGTCGACGCGTTGATAGTCCGGAAACATCATCGGAATGAGGCCGGCATCGGAGGCGCCCTGGACATTATTTTGCCCGCGTAACGGATGCAGACCGGTGCCGGGGCGACCGATCTGACCGGTAATCATCGACAGCGCAATCAGACAACGCGAATTATCGGTGCCGTGAATGTGTTGCGAGATGCCCATGCCCCAGAAAATCATCGAAGCTTTCGAATTCGCAAACAGGCGCGCGACTTCGCGCAGGGTAGCGGCATCGATGCCGGTTACCGCGGCCGTCTTCTCCGGGTTGTAGTCGGCGACATTGGCCTTCAATCCCTCATAGTCGGTGGTGCGTTCCGCGATGAATGTTGCGTCGGTCAGGCCTTCTTCAATGATCACGTGCAGCATCGAGTTCAGCAGCGTGACGTCGGTTGAAGCGTTGAACTGCAAGTGGTGCGTGGCATAGCGCGCAATCTGCGTCTTGCGTGGATCCAGCAGAATCAGTTTCTTGCCGTCACGGATGGCGTTCTTCATGAAGGTCGCCGCGACCGGATGATTGGTGGTCGGGTTTGAACCGATAACCATGAATACTTCGGCATGCTGAACGTCTTCGACCTGGTTCGAAACCGCGCCAGAACCGATGCCTTCGAGTAGCGCGGCCACGCTCGAGGCGTGACACAGGCGGGTACAGTGATCGACGTTGTTAATGCCAAAGCCGACGCGTACCAGCTTCTGAAACAGGTAAGCTTCTTCGTTTGAACCCTTGGCCGAACCGAAACCGGAGAGACCGGCGCCACCGGATTCGTCCTTGATGGTTTTCAATCCACCGACGGCGAGATCCATCGCCTCTTCCCAGCTGGCTTCACGAAACATCTTCGACGGATCCGCCGGATCGAAATGCTCGTTCAACCCCTTGGGCACGCCTTCCTTGCGAATCAACGGTTTGGTCAACCGCTGCGGGTGGTTGAGGTAATCGAAACCGTAACGCCCCTTGACGCACAGGCGGCTGAAATTGGCCGGGCCATCACGCCCTTCGACGCGCAGAATCTTGTCGTCCTTGACGTGGTAAGTCAGCAGGCAGCCGACACCGCAATACGGGCAAACCGAGTCGACCTTGCGGTCGGCTTCCACCCGATGGGCGCCGCTGGCGTTGCTGAGCGCACCTGTCGGGCAGGCGGCGACGCATTCACCGCAGGCGACGCAGGTCGATTCGCCCATCGGATCGCCGATATCGAAAACGATCTCGGCATGATGGCCACGCCGCGCGAGACCGATGACATCGTTGACCTGGGATTCGCGGCAGGCGCGCAGGCAACGTGTACATTGAATACAGGCATCCAGGTTAACCGCGATGGCCGGGTGCGACAGGTCGGCTTGCGGCTGGTGCCGGGCCTTGAAACGGGGGCTGCCCACTTCCATCTTGTCGGCCCAGTAGTTGAGTTCGTTATCGAGCGTATAGGAATCTTCGGGCATGTCTGAAAGCAACAGTTCGAGCACCAATTTCTGCGATTTCTGCGCGCGCTCGTTGCCCGAGTTGACGACCATGCCGGGCGTCGGGTTGCGACAACAGCTGGGCGCGAGCACGCGCTCGCCGTCTATTTCGACAACGCAGGCGCGGCAGTTACCGTCGGCACGCAGGCCCTCGGTGTAGCACAAGTGCGGAATCTCGGTGCCGGTGCGCTCGGCCGCCTGCAGGATGGTCTCGCCCGACAATGCCTCGATCGCTTCACCATTCAATGTGAATTCGATGGTTTCGAATATGGAATCAGGGTTTGCAGCCATTACTGATTCTCCTCGATTCCGAGTTCATGCGGGAAATATTTTATTACCGACAGGATCGGATTCGGCGCCGCCTGGCCGAGACCGCAGATCGACGCATCGATCATCACCTCAGACAAATCATTCAACTGCTCGATATCCCAGTCGCCGGTCTCCATAACGCTGACCGCTTTCTCACAGCCGACGCGGCAGGGAGTACACTGGCCGCAGGATTCGTGTGCAAAAAATCGCAGCGAGTTAAGCGCCGCCTGTTTGGCGCTGTCATGATCCGACAGCACCACGACCGCGGCCGAGCCGATGAAGCTGCCGTATTCCTGCAGGGTATCGAAATCGAGCGGAATGTCGCTGAGCGAGGCGGGCAGGATACCGCCGGAAGCGCCGCCCGGGAAATAGCCGTAAAACTGGTGGCCGTCGAGCATGCCGCCGCAGTACTCCTCGATCAATTCCTTGATGGTAATGCCCGCAGGCGCAAGGTGAACGCCGGGGTTGTTGACGCGCCCGGAAACCGAAAAACTGCGCACGCCCTTGCGCCCATTACGCCCTTGCGAATCGAACCAATCGCCGCCTTTGTCGATCACGTCGCGAATCCAGAACAGGGATTCGCAGTTGTGCTCGAGCGTGGGCCGACCGAACAGACCGACCTGCGCCACGTAAGGCGGGCGCAGGCGCGGCATGCCGCGCTTGCCTTCGATGGATTCGATCATGGCCGATTCTTCACCACAGATATAGGCGCCGGCGCCCCGACGGATTTCGATATGCGGCAAGGCGTATCCGGATTTGCTGACCAATTCATCGAGCGCCCGCCTGAGGACCTGGATCACCGATGGATACTCGTCGCGGATGTAGATGTAGCAGGACTCGATACCAATTACCCGGCTGGCAATCAGCATGCCCTCGAGAAAGCGATGGGGATCGGAAAGCATGTAAAAACGATCCTTGAAGGTTCCCGGTTCGCCTTCGTCGATATTCACCGCGCAAAGCCGCGGGGCGGGTTGATCGCGCAGGATGCGCCACTTGCGCCCGACCGGGAAACCGGCGCCGCCGAGACCGCGCAATTGGGTTCCCTCGAGAGCCTTGATAATGGCTTCGTCATCGATATCACCGGCGAGCAGGCGATCGTAAAGCTGGTAGCCGCCGGCGCCGCGGTAGGCGGCGAAATCGATACTGTCGTCCGGCATGGGTTGCAGCCTGTGACCGGCCTCGAGCGCGGAAGTAACCGACGCTTCGGTGGCGTTATCCACGGTGTACTGGTCGACTACCGCGACCGGGGCCTTGTCACAACGACCGACGCAGGGCACCCGCTGCACCCGAACCCCGTCGCCCAATGCCGCTTCAAGCGAATTGATCAAGTCCTCGCTGCCCGCCATTTCACAGCTGACCGAGTCACACACGCGCACCGTCAACGCCGCCGGTGCGGCTTCGCCTTCGCGCACGACATCAAAGTGGTGGTAGAAGCTTGCGACCTCGTAGACTTCGGTCATGGAAAGACGCATTTCATGCGCCAGCGCCGCCAGGTGCACCGCCGAGAGGTGGCGATATTTATCCTGGATCTTATGTAAATGCTCGATTAACAGATCACAGTCGCGCGATTCATCGCCGAGCAGCGCCTGCACATCAAGCAGCGCATTGAGGTCGACCAGCCTGCCTTTGGGCTTGCCGCGGCGACCTTGCTTGCGGTTATCGACCGCGTGGTTGTCTTGCTCCGGCTGTGCCATAAGAATTTCTCTGCTGTTGTTCGATCCAAAAAAAACCCCGCTGCTGGCGAGCGGGGCAAAGTTTAACCCAAGGTGGAGCTAACAAAAACAGGTGATTGCGCCACAACGCAGCATTAATGCGCCATCACGGTGATGATATTGGTGTTATCCAGCAGGTGGCTTGTGACCCCGCCAAACAGGCGCTGGCGGGTACGCGTATGGGTGAAACCGCCGACGACCAGGAATTCGGCGCCAATTTCGTTGCAGGTCGCGAGCATTTTCTTGCCGACATGGCCGCCGCGGCCGTCGAGCACCTTGTAGTCGACTTTACAGCCGTGCCGCTTGAGGTAATCGATGACTTCGTCGACCCTGGCCTCGCGCTTTTTCGATACCAGCACCGTCACTTTTTTCATCTGCTTCAGCCACGGCAAGGTCATGCAAACCGCCCGGCTCGCCTCGACGCTATCGTTCCAGCCTATCGCGGCATGGTCAGCGCGACGTGCCTTCCACTCCGGCGGCACGATTAGCACCGGGCGTCCCGAGTGCAGCATCAGCGATTCATGCAGCTCACCTACACCGGGCCCGCCGATGCGATGTTTGGTCGGGCGCGACATCGCAATTACGTCCACCAGGCGGGATTCCTGGCCCAGCACGGTCTCGGAATCGCCTTCGAGCACATGCAGCGAGGCGGTAACCTCCTTCGCCGCCGATGGCTTGCGCGTAATCTTGACGCCTTGTTTGCAGAAGTTATTAAACTGGTCGCGTACCGTGTCGACCGTAGAATCGACCGCTTTCATGCTCATCCTGGCGAATTCTTCGCGATAGTTTTTGGGAATACCACCGAACATGTAGGGTTCGTGGGCACGCTCTCGCACGTGTACGACCTTGATATGCGAATCGAAACGCTTGGCGATAACCAGCGCTGTGTCGAGCACTTCCGCGCTGCGTTCGGTGCCGTCAACCGGGACCAGGATTACTTTAATCATTTTAACTCAACCTCGTGTCTAGAACAGGCCCTGAATCAAGCCATCGTCATCGATATGAATCTTGTCAGCGGCCGGAACCCGGGGCAGCCCGACCGAGGTCGTGGTCTTGCCCTCGCCGGCTGGCGTCGGGGTGATCGCGGTCACCAGAATGAGCTTGCCGTCCGGCTTGTCCTGCAGGCTGGCAATATACTCCGGGTCGATCTTGGCCCTGGTTTTCCCATAGGGCATCAGCGCTTCATCGGGGATACCGGCTTTGCTGGCAATTTCCCCGATCGGCTGCGCCGTCGCGGCGCGTGCAATTTCGATGTCGCTCATGTTTCTCTCCCCGGACTGGAACACCAGTCAGTGTCGTGTGCGAGCCGTGTTGGCTAGTTTCCCAGTACCGAACCGACTTCGAGTCCGGTCGCAGCGGCATATTCGGCGGCTGTCACCTTACCGTCCTCGGCGCGCACCTTCATGATGCGAACGGCGCCATCGGCGGTCGCCACCACAAACCCGGACTCATCGACTTCGAGCACGCTCCCCGCTGCGCCGTTGCCATCGGCCTTGCTGCTGTCAAAAATTTTCACCTCGGCGTCATCGAGCGTGGTCCAGGCGCCCGGCTGCGGATTGGCGCCGCGAATCAGGTTGTACACGTCATCGGTCGGCCGGTCCCAGTCAATCAGTACATCGTCCTTGCGGCACCAGCCCTCGTAGCTGCCGGCCTCCGCATCCTGCACTTCGCGCGGCGCATTTCCGGCGCGCACCAGTTCGATGGACTCCATCATCGCTTCGACCCCGAGTGGGTACAGCTTATTGAAGTACACCGAGCCGAGCGTATCGTCAGGCTCGATATCCACCTCTTTCTGCATCAGGATGGGCCCGGTATCGAGCCCGTTGTCCGGCCAGAAGATGGACAATCCGGTCTTCTTGCGGCCCATGATGATCGGCCAGTTAATCGAACTCGGTCCCTTGTGCCAGGGCAACAAGGATGGGTGATACTGAATCGACCCGTACTTTGGCACATTGAGCGCCTCCTCGGGCACGAACAGCAATACATAGGCCATCACGCACAGGTCGGCCTCGTGGCTCGCGAGCTGCTCCCAGACCTCGGGATTTTTGTAGGATTCGGGCTGATGAATCGGCAAAGCCTTTTCCAGGGCAAGTTCCTTGATCGGATCCGGCGGCCGCCCTTCCTTGTCGGGTGCGCAATAGACCGCGACGACTTCGTCCACGCCCCTGTCCAGAATGGACTCGAGCACAGATTTACCGTAAGCCTGTTGTCCGTGTACAATCAATCTCATTGAATTTCCCCCCTGGCTGCGTGCCGCCTGCGCCGCACGCGAACCCTAGTATTTAGACCACGCCCGCTTCCTTCAGCGATGCAATTTCCTCAGCGCTGTAGCCAAGCACGTCGGCGAGGACTTCCTCGGAGTGTTCACCAAGCAGCGGGGAACGTTCCACGACCACGTCGTTATCCGACAGCTTGACCGGGCAACCGACCGACAGGTAGGGGCCGCGCTCGGGATGGTCGACCTCGACGATGGTGCCGGTCTCGCGTAACGACGGCTCCTCAGACAATTCCTTCATCGACAGGATCGGCCCTACCGGGATATCGAGCGGGTTGCAAATTTCCATGACTTCGTACTTGGTCTTAGTCATGGTCCAGTCTTCGATCGCGCCGAAGATTTCGTTCTGGTGCGGCAGGCGCAACGGTGGCGTGGCCAAGCGTTCTTCTTCCTTCCATTCGGGCCTGCCGATGACATCGCAGATTTTCTGCCACGCGGCGGCCTGGGTGATGAAATAGGTATAGGCGTCGGGATCGGTCTCCCAGCCCTTGCACTTCAGGATCCGGCCCGGCTGGCCACCGCCCGAATCGTTGCCCGCGCGAGGCGTGGCCTCGCCGAATTCGATGCCTTCGCCGTGCTGCGAGTATTCTTTCAACGGCCCGGCCTTGAGACGCTGCTGATCGCGCAGCTTGACGCGGCACAGGTTCAACACGCCATCCTGCATCGGCGCCAGCACTTTTTGGCCACGTCCGCTTTTATCGCGGTGTAACAGCGCGGCGAGGATACCGAAGGCGAGGTGCAAACCGGTACCGGAATCACCGATCTGGGCGCCGGTGACCAGCGGCAGGCCGTCACGAAACCCGGTCGTAGAAGCCGAACCGCCCGCGCACTGGGCAACATTTTCGTAAACCTTGCAGTCTTCATACGGCCCGGGACCGAAGCCCTTGACCGACGCCATGATCATGCGTGGATTCAGTTCCTGGATTCGCTCCCAGCTAAAGCCCATGCGATCGAGCGCGCCCGGCGCGAAGTTTTCCACCAGCACGTCGCAGGTCTTGACCAGGCGCTCCAGCACTTCCTTGCCGCTTTCGTCCTTGGTGTTGAGCGTCAGCGATCGCTTGTTGTGATTGAGCATGGTGAAATACAGGCTGTCGGCCCCTTCGACATCCACCAGTTGCTTGCGAGTCGCATCGCCGACACCGGGACGCTCCACCTTGATCACGTCGGCACCCATCCAGGCGAGTAGCTGGGTGCAAGTAGGGCCAGACTGGACGTGGGTGAAATCCAGAATTTTTATGTGATCTAATGCCTTGGACATTTGTTACCTCTGATTAAAGTTCGATGCTGCTTAATATTGTTGCTCATTGCGAGGAGGCGTCAGCCGACGAAGCAATCTTCAAGAGATTGCTTCGTCACTTGTACATGGTTTGCGCCTTGGTGCCCGGCGCGTATTCGTTAGGGTCGACCCAGACGTTGACGACCGCGCATTTTCCGGTCTTTGCAATCGCTTCGCGAGCACGCTGCAGTGCGGGCTGGATCTCACTGGCTTCATGCACCTCTTCGCCGTAGCCGCCAATCATCTTGCCGAACTGGGAGAAAGGCACGTCACCGAGCTTGTTGCCAACGTCGCCGCGCTCCTGACCGTACTTGGCGAGCTGGCCGTAACGGATCTGGTTCATCGCCGAATTGTTACCGATTACCGCCAGGTAAGGTGCGCCGAAACGCTGCGCGGTTTCCATGTCGAAGGAAGTCATGCCGAAGGCGCCGTCGCCATACAGGCAGATCACTTCTTTATCGGGATGGGCGAGCTTAGAAGCCATCGAAAAGCCGGTGCCGACACCGAGCGAACCGAGCGCACCGGGATCCATCCACTGGCCGGGATTGCGCGGGCGTACCGCCTGCGCGGAAATGGTGACGATGTCGCCGCCGTCGCCGATGTAGATTGTGTCTTCGCCGAGAAACTCGTTGATTTCATAGGCCAGCCGGTAAGGGTGGATGGGGTTTTGATCGGTCGTGAACATCGGCATCAGTCTTTCCAGCTTGGTTGCTTCGATGTCGCGCAACTCGGCCATCCACTTCTGGCGCTGCTGACGCGCACCGTCGTCGATACGGCCCGACGCC
>Ga0255048_10002178_pt1 | contig 12721 bp, 19 predicted proteins | sample JV7_2_2_MG_FD_183619 | JGI IMG/M metagenome (GOLD analysis project Ga0255048, IMG submission 183619) | Seawater microbial communities from Jervis Inlet, British Columbia, Canada - JV7_2_2 | ecosystem: Environmental > Aquatic > Marine > Inlet | place: Canada: British Columbia | collected 2016-10-06
CAGACGGACAGAAAAATACCCAGTTCACTATGATGAAGCGTTATAGGGCCGTTACTTCACCATTTCGACTATAACGTCGATTCCGGAATCTTTACGGTAACAGGCTAGGCAATCCATGCATTTCTTACCAGTGCAATTCTGGGGCGCTGTCGACCCTTTCGAGACATTGTTGAATACCTTGTGAAAACCACGTGGCACTCCGATTACCTTGTCAATCCTAGGATTCGAAAACACCAGTATAAGGTTTGGTGGTATGTCGCCAAAATCTTCACCACCATACAAGGTTTCCCATTTGCTATTGTAGGGCTTTGTAAACTTGCGAGTAATGCTTGCCCGCTTTGTCCACAGTGCATACGTTGTTCGTGGGTTTTTGCGAGCTAGTCTGATAATGTTCACAAAATGGGTATCATTGATCAATTCGCCATGTCCGTTAAGTCTGACAAACAGATCATTGTCACGCGGTAAATCATCCCATTCGATCCAGTCCGCAAATTGGTCAGAATTACGTTGCCACGCGGGTATACAGGACTTGCGATAAGTGTCCAACATTTTATGCGAGTAGCACTGTCCACAAATGGTGTCTGTATCTTTCTGCCGAATACAGAATTCATTTGACTTGGTATTGGTGTTATAGGCCGGTATACCGGTCAATTTACCAGACATTACAGATTGCTTAAGCATTATTTATTCCTCAAATCGTGAATAGTAAGATAGATGAAACCGAACACGGTACCAATCACGCCAGCGAAGAATGCCAGCGCGATGATACCGTAGAATCCCATTGCCAAGTATTGAATAATATCTATCATCTGAATTGAAAGGGGTCATCGTCGACCAGTAGACTGGCAACGTCATTGTCGTATTCTGCCAATTCTACAGCCGGTGAACATGAATGGCAAACTATACTGTTTATAGTGTCATCCCAGGATAGCGAATGCCACGCCACGAATCGACCACAATTGTCGCATTGTTCGCGCTTGAAACGCTCCACAGTAGAACGGTGTTTATACGGTAGTTCTGGGTCGCCAAAATGGAATTTGCTCTTGTAATCGCGTGTGGTCATTATGATATTGTCCTATTGTCATCAGTGTAGGGTTGATCGGCAGACTGCCAGCGTTCGAACTGGGCGATAGCACCGGCCTCAGTAGACCATTGCGAATCTCGCTCAATATGCGCTGGGAACTGACCACGTAGTCCGTTCACAATCTCACCAGAATCATACAGATTGTATATCTGGCAATAAGCCTTGAATTCTCGCGCATTCATCTCAGTATTGACGATACAGTATTGCGTATACGGGTAGTCGATATCCTCGACTCGACGCTGGTCCATACGAATTACGGTCACGGTCATTGTATTGCCTCCAAGCGGATAGCCTTGAATTGATCATATACAGACTGTTTATTGCCTTTCAGACCGAATTCAGACTTGATGACAGAGTATGCTGAACGGCCTCGTCCTTTCATGCCCAACAGTTCCATCTTCAAGGTTTTCTCAAGTACGGACATGCGGAACAGATCGATGTTATCGCCAGTGATTGCAGACATTACAGTTTCTCCAATATGTATGATGGTAGTACGGATATGAACGGAATGGCATACAGTGCAAAGCCTGTGACAATGGCAATGCTGGTGCCGAATAGAATGTGGTATAGCTTCATAGTGTGCTCCGAATAGGTGTCACCTCAACAGTGTATCCAAGAGCTTTAACCATAATTACGGTGTGGTCGGTCAATGTGGTAGTACCAGCGATTCGGGCAAATGCTCGCGCCTTGCCACAGACTGGATATATCTTGTCTGTACCGTAGACTGATTTGATGCGGACTTGTATCTTCATGGTGTGTTATCCCATAGCTTGTGTGAAAGAATGGGCACAGTACAGGAACATGTGGCAGATGTCAATAGTCCAATGCGATATAAATGATATTTATGTGGCACACACATACACCAGTTCAAACCATTCAAACCAAATATGGTCATACTGCCACGATCATAGACGTTATGATCTATTGCAATAGATGCATGGGGGGGACTTGTCTTATACGCGAGAAAAAAGCCCGACGGCCTGGCTACCCTGGGCGCGATAAAATGAGCGCGTACTTAGCCCCCACCGGACCCCTTTTTATTTTTTTACGTTAGCGTGATATTGTATACACTCACCAGTGGGTATTTTCACTATACATTAGGAATTACTTATGAAGACCCTTATTAAATGGGCTATTCTATGCTCATTTACATTGGGTTTGAATACCTTTGCTGGACCTCCTAAGAATGCCACTAAGCATATGTTACCCTTTCCTGTTGTCTGTACCCCCACTATGACTGAAATGATGGGTGCATTGACCACAGATTATGCGGTACATATCTCTATGACCTTTGAGGAAACCCCTATTACGGGTATAATCATTGTTCATAACCCCAATACCCAGACTGCTGCTGTTATACATATTAGCACAGAGAGGACTTGTCTAGTATTCTCTGGGTTAAATATGCAGTTATTTGACAGACCTGAAGGTATGGCTGAACCGGCCGAGTCAGTACAGCAAGACTTTGAGGACTCATGATGAGTGATGTTAGCGATCTTGAGATTGGGAAGCTAATCCAGAAGGTCGATAACCTTCAAGTTATGGTGAGCGAGCAGAACGATAGGCTGGATAAGCTGGATAAACAACTGGAGCGCACAAGAGGTATAGGCATTGGTGTCGTCTTAGCTACTGTAGGTTTATCAGGCGTAGGTGGGTCATTGTTTACAAGGTGGATAAGTGGCAGTTGAGGATGTCGTTGCCCTAAGCGATAAGACAAATGTGGGGATGCCCGTAAGGAACCTCATTGGACTGATTGGTGCGGTATGTGTGGGAGCTTGGGGTTACTTTGGAGTATTGGAAAGGCTAAATAAGGTTGAAACAAACTATATCCTCATGCAGTCAGCCGTCGGGAAGAATAGTACCTTCAGTGAACTCTGGCCCCGTGGCGAGTTAGGAGCGCTACCTGCTGATGCAGAGCAGTTTATGTTGATAGAACACCTATCTGGTGAGTTTGAAAAGCTATTAAAGAATATAGAAGACGGTAATGCCCCGTTTGACAGGCAACAGGCACTTACCCTTGACTTCTACCGACAGAGGATAGAAGCTCTGGAAGAAAAGGTAGAGATACTAAAGGATAAAGTTGCACAAATTAAATTCGAAAATGGGGTAGCACACTAATGGAAGTCATGTTTGTCCTGCTGCTGTATATGAACGATAATCTAAAGGAGTGGATGGGGCACTATGAGAATGATTCTGGTGAGTGGGTTGAGATGGGAATGTCCGGATGTTTGAGTATGAAACGCACATTAAAAAGAAATGGCTGGAAGGACACGGCCTCCGGCAAGACGAGGTTTACTTGCGAGAAGCGTACCGTCGAGCTGAAGCTGAACAAAGAAGGCAAGCCGGTCGTCGCCAGGGTAGTAGAGTGAAACATTTAAAAGATATGAATATGAGTTGGAGTATGCACCTATGGTATGCGCTAGGACTTGCTGGGAAATTACTTCTTTTGTCATTGATTGCTGTGGTACATGGAATGTTACCTTTTATTTTTACATCCAAAGTGTCTGATTCGATACATAAACTAAACGAGGAGTTATCCTGATGGAACAAATGTTAGCAAGATTAGCTGAATTAAAGGCTGAAGGTGATATGATTATGCAACAGCTTATGCAAGCGGGTATGCCTCCTGAGCAGATTATGGCGGCTGTAGAAGGCGGTGGTCAACAGATGCCTCCGCAAGATATGAGTGGAATGGGTGCAATGCCCGGTCCTGACCTACCCCCTCAGATACCACAGGGTGGTCCACCGATGCCTATGAATGGTCAGATACCCCCAGGCCTACTTGGTCCTCGGTGACTGTAATAAAATGGAAGCAGAATTTTGGTTACAGTGACGATGGATATTATAGGATTGAAAGATGGGGCGGTGCTGCTACCGGGTATAATTTCGCACTGTCTACAAAGGAAGTGAATTACTTGAAGGTGTCTGGTCCATTCCTAACCAGGGAAATAAGGGATGCAGAAATACAGGAAGCAATAGCAAAGCATGACAGTACAGCATACAATGGAGCGTGATGACTATAACAGAGAGCGCACAGAACAAGGTAGATGCCACACTAAATGGCGAAGGCTTTTTAGGGATACATCTCGAAGGTGGCGGATGTTCAGGTTATCAAATAAAGCTATCGCCCACCACGTCTCTACCACAAGACGCTCAGATGTTGTCGGACACAATCTTCTCAGACCCCACCTCTTTGGGATTGTTGAGTGATGCTGAGATGGACTACATAGATGATCCTTTTAGACCTACATTCCATTTTACGCCCCCTACTGGGTCAAGCTCGTGCGGATGCGGTTCTAGCTTCCAGATTGACTAAGTGGTTTTTGAGGGGTTATATAACATGGTCTATCTGTGTAGATATTACAGCCGCTAGTCTGTTGATCTGGTACATCTTTAAATGAAACTAAAGGAGTATATATTCCCATTCTTCATGATAGTTGCAATCCTTGGTTCTGTCTTCGGAACTGCGGTTTGGGCTGAAATTTACTTTTTAAAATGACAGATGACGAAAAACAGGATATCCTCAATCGAATAGCTGAAACCTACATGGAGCCTACAGAAAAGGCTCTACAGGCTCAGGGGGGTGCTGCATTGGGTTTTATGGAAGTTCTAATGGCAATGGGTTCTGGCCTTGCCGCTGGTGTTAGAGGACTACCATGGGAGATAGGAGCCATAATAACCGGACAACCCACCGGTAAAGAGATGGCTGAGAAATATGGTCTAGAGCAGTCAGACGGGTATGGTTTTATGAAGGCTGCTGAGTCTGGCTACACTCCAAGAACTGAAGAAGGTCAGGCTGCTGCTGAACTGCTTATGCCTGTAGCCGGTGCAGTAGACAAGGGGATTAGATGGGCCGCTGGAGTCCCTCCCTATTTGACAAGCTGGATGCCGGGTGACTGGCCTCAAATATCCCATGGCGCTGAACAGACTACCTACGGCTACCTTAACTTGATCAACCCCTTTAAAGGTCTAAGGGGCTTGAATAACCTAAGAAAAGGCGGTTTAAACCGTCTAATGGGGTCTGATGTCTACCTGAGCAGGATGCAGAGAGCCGGTAAGACAGGCCTAACAATACCATGGTATAGGGGTGGAAAGGGATTCCAACTAGCCAAGATGGTCCCAGAAGCTATAACTTCTAAGTTTCTTAACCTTAACCCAAAGAATGCTTATCTATCTGAGGTGTTTAATATAAAACCTCTTATAGCTAGGGAGTTTAAGCGCCTTGAAGAGGTTATGGCTAAAGAGACAAGCGGTAGTAAGGAGTGGAATAGAGCTTATAATGAGTATTTGAATGAGGCCGCTAAGGCAATACTCAACATTAAGTCAACGGACCCGACAAGTCCAATAATAAAGAATCTGGAAAATTCCCTAGAGGGTCATGTATTTCCCACATCCTTTGAGGGTGGCTATATGGATATAGTTAATCAGCCACAAATACTGTCTGATTTGACCAAATCCACGCTTCCTACGGAAATGCTGGACCACATTATTCCCATATTGAAGGCCCACACCAAGGAAGGAATTGAGTCATTATGGGTAACTAAGCCATTAATGCCAGCTAGTGGACACGCTGTAAGGGCATCAGCCGCTGGGTCTAGAGTGGAAGGTGGGATTCAGATAAACCCGCTTAAAATGGTGGACAGGGCGTGGGCGTCTATCTGGACAAGAAACCCGGATGCAGTAATAACAAAAGACTTGTTATTGCAGGAGATGCGAGACATCAATGCTAAGGGTAATAAAAATACTGCTCCACTGGATGTTGATCTAGCTGAAAGGAGAATCAGGGAAACAGATAACTATATCAGCGTAGGCCCGCACTCCTCGCTGACCCCTGACCGACTCCTGGCCCACATGAACCATACCAGGGTATTTGACAAAGGTACAGGAAGAGGTGTACAATGGAATACGGACTGGTATAGACAGGGTAGTGGATCAGAGTTTATAGACAGTGTGTTAGAATTCGGAAGCAAGAAACTACCTGTTGTTATAGACATAACTAATATGTCCATACCTAAAGTGTCAAAAGCTGGTGACGTTGATTTTAATGTAGTCCCGGTAGGTCAGCTTCTACCCAAAATGAAAAAGGGCGAGAAGAGACACGAACTAATTATAGACGAGATTAACGCCATTATGGATACAAGAGACTACGGATGGATGACGAAGAGGGGGGTTGAAACCGCCTCCTATCCTGCTCTCCGTGGTGGAACTCTAGGCGCACAACTTGAAGAAGAGCCTTACTAATGACTACTCAACTCAATACCAATCTAACAGGGCCGGAACTTTATGTAGGTGATAACCCTTATGCCAGAAATTTTTTGGGCATTTTAAGGGGCTGGAATGATCCTTTTTCTGATGAAAAAAGGGCTAGGCAATGGGCTAAATTTGGAGTTGGTTTACTTGGCGGTGGAGCAGCCACTGGATTATTATCAGGAATGTTCAAAGCGCAAGATAAATTAAACCCTAACCGGCCGTTCTATGGTCCAGAAAAGAAGGCAGACCCTTCTCAGACTAGAGATGATTCTTATGCCCAAACAAAAGAGGAGCGTAGGCTCTGGAATGAATGGAAGAGATTGGGAAGAATGGCTGATCTAGCTAAATGGCAAAACTTCAAGAAAACGGTATAATATTATGGGAGAAGCAGCACAATTAGCTAAGATATCTGATTTAGCTCGAAGAATAATAGATTCTCCTGATATGCCCCAACAGCATAAAGATAGGGCAAGAAGAACACTACGAGGCGCACAAGTTCGTATGCAGGAAGTCTCTAGAGGAGCAGCCCCGGGCTATCGCGGAAATCAAAGTCCGGGCATGGGTTATGGATTTGGACCTGATCTTCCTCCACGAAAAAATTATGGGCTGTTAGTCTAATGACTGAAGAGCAACAAAGACTTATCAATGTTTTTGACTCAATAGCTAGTCATTATCTTGATAGTTACAATATAGACCTTACAGATATATCTGAGGGGAATGCTCCATATTTTGAAAATGCTGTAATAGAAGCTATGAAAAAAAATCCCGGCCAAGATGTAGAGGTTACACAGGCTGGGACTGAGTGGGCGGCATCTCATCATCCGGGGAAGAAGGTTGGTTTTCTTCATTTTGATGCAACTGGCCCACGCGTAGTAGATTCTACAATAACTGGGCTATTAGAAGCAAATAAAATAAGACCTCAAGATATTGTAACAGGGATTTTGGGTCAAACTGATCCACAAAAGCTACAAACGCTGGCAAATTATTTTGGACATGAGGTTCAGAAAAGAGGAGGCTGGGATGCAGCCTTGCAAGGTATCGAAGGGATAACAGACGAAGATGACCCATTATGAGAACCGCTAAACAAGAAACATTTATCGAGCAGTATTGCCTACACGGTAATGCCGCTAAAGCTGCGGCTACCGCTGGTTACTCTCATCCAAAGCAACGAGGGCATGAGCTAAAAAACCAGTTTGAGACTCAGATTGAGGAGCGCACCAAGAAGATGATAATGGATTGCGTACCTGGTGCCCTAACCCAGCTTAAATCCCTCTCAGAAGGCGCTGAGAGCGAGTCTGTGCGACTTGGAGCAGTAAAGGATATACTGGACAGGGCTGGCCTCAAACCGACCGAGAAGGTCCATACAGAAATTTCCCATGTGGAGACTGCATCTACTGATGAACTCAAGAGAGAACTGGAGGCCTTAACAGGGTCTAGCTCCATATCGGAAATACCTGATCTGGTGAATTGATGTGCCCCCACGAAAAAGGATAACTAGGGCAAGACCTGAATACTTAAAAGAATCACAGAGGTCTTATCAGTCTAGAAATAATAGAAGGACGGGAAGATCGGCTGCATTTCATGCAGGGAAGGCTGAAGAGGCTCGAAAACTTGCCAGAACAACTACCTATTCTATACAGAAAATTGCTGATGATTTAGATTTAAGTTATAATTTTGTAAGGGATAAAATAAAGGGTATAGAAAGAAATAAGTCAACCGCACATAAACCACAACCAACTACCCACGATACACAAAGAAGAAAAGCAAAAGAAGTTAGAAGAATACTAAGAAATAACGAAAAGTTTAAAAAAACTAATCCAGAAAAGGTCGTATCAGTTGCCGCAATAAGAAGAAAATTAAATGAAAAGTTTGGTAGTGATTTTACTAAAAAAACTATAAATATTATAGAGGCTCATCGTAAGAATGGTAAACGGTATATACCAGCGCCTAGAGGGGTAAGAGCAGATGAAACCCCGAAACAAAGAAATGCTAGACTAAGGGCTGAACGAGTTGCGGCGCAAGCTGCTGTAAAGGCTGGAACAGCCTCAAGCGCGCAGAAGCGACTTGTAAGAACATACGAAGCTAGGAAGGTCAGGGGTGCAGCGGCACAGAAGGCTCGATTCGCTTCTCGAACAAGTGGCAGTTCTAAGACGGGTATGGATTGGAAAGCTATAAGTAAATTAACGCCCCAAGAACTTGAGACAATGGCGTGGGACAAAGGGAGCGATAACTACTACGAGGCTAAAGGAAAGTCTAAGGTATATGAAACCTTACCCGATGGAACACAAAGACAGGTTGGAGATAGGTGGTTTACAAGTGGTCCCGAAGAAGATGCTAAACTTAGAAATCGCTATGTTCAAGCGTGGAGAAATTATTTAGCCGCTGGAGGAACAAAGGATTTACAAGCTGTAGATCATATTGGTCCGGGTGGAAGTCCAAGAGTTATTGATGGAAAGAGGTTGGGTGGTGGTGTTAAGACTAGGGGAGGAACTCCTTGGTTTGTCGGATTCACAAGTCTTCTAAATACTCGTCTTTTAGACCGAATTAAAAATACTCGAAAGCATAATGTATTTACAGAAGCAGATGCGGCAAAAATGGAACGAGCGCAAATGAAGTGGTTAAAGGCTAGAAACTTGGGTCTTGCTGGATTTGGAGCTTTATTGGTAAGTTCATTTCTACCTTCTGGCTCTAAGATTGCGGAAGCAGCTCAGACAGGTTTAAAGTATGCGGAGCCTATATTAGACCCCGCAATGTTTTTGCTTAGACCAGAGGGGCAAAGTACAGATGTAGAAGACACCGCTGACTTTAGATATATGAAGGGATACGATAACATTATGGATAGGGAGTATGATGTCAGTCGTTTGAGCGATCCTAATTGGGGCGGAACACTGAAAAGATTATATTAATGCCAATACAAAGATGCAATCTAAAGAGCGGTAAAAAGGGCTGGAAGTGGGGCAAGTCCGGCAAATGTTATCCTACAAGAGAGGGAGCATTAAAACAAATGAGGGCAATCAAAGCTAGTCAAAAACGGGGTTGAAGTATCTGAGCAAAGATATAGAAAGAGCGCATACAAGATCAGAGCTAGAACAAGCGGTAGAGATAGCCAGGGAGATTAGGCAGAGAGAAAGGTTTAATAAGATCGACTTCTACGATCCTTACCCCTACCAGCTAGCGTTCCACGAAACTGGTGCAGATTGTAATCAGCGACTATTGATGGCAGCTAACCGAATAGGAAAATCCTATTGTGGTGCCGCAGAGGTTGCATACCACCTTACTGGGCTATATCCCAAGTGGTGGAACGGCCGTAGGTATACCCAGCCCATTACTGCGTGGTGTGGCGGGGTATCAAACGAGACAACAAGAGACATTGTACAGGCAGAGTTATTGGGTTCCCCAGATGACCCGGAAGCCTTCGGTTCAGGCGCAGTGCCTAAAAAAACAATAGTAAAAACCGAACGCAAACCCGGTGTCCCTAACGCGAAATCGGTAGCCTTAGTGCGCCATGTTAGCGGAGGGAACTCTTCTTTATTCTTCAAGGCCTATGAGATGGGCGTTGAAAAGTGGCAGGGTAGATCAGTAGATTGTGTCTGGTTGGATGAAGAGCCTAGCCGAGAGCTATACAGCCAAGCGGTGACGAGAACACTGGATAGAAGGGGTATGGTCTATATGACCTTTACCCCAGAAAATGGAATGACAGAGACAGTGGCATCCTTTATGAACCGTATCCAACCGGGCCAGTCCCTGACTAACGCTACATGGGACGATGCGTCTGAGCGCATAATGTCCATGAATGGCGAACCAGGACATCTATCTGAAGTTGTGATGACCCAGATTCTCTCAGCATACTCCCCGCATGAGAGGGAGATGCGACGATACGGAAGACCATCTATCGGCTCAGGACTTGTCTTCCCTGTATCAGAAGAAGATATAATGATCGACCCAATAAAGTTAGAAGATCACTGGCCGAGAATAGCCGCAATAGATTTTGGTTGGGACCACCCAACAGCAATGGTTTGGTGTGCTGTAGACAACGAGAGCGAAACCTTTTATATCTACGACTGCTACAGAGCTTCCAAAGCAAGTCCTACGGTTCATGCGCAAAATATACGAATGAGGCCGCATTTCATTCCCATAGCCTACCCACATGACGGAAATCGCAGGGACAGTATGGGAAACCCAGGACTGGCTGATCAGTACAGGAACTTAGGATGTAACTTTATGTTGGAGCATTTCACCAATCCGCCCGCTCTGGGTAGTAACAAAGGATCAAACTCCATAGAAGAGGGTTTGATGGCGATGCTCCAAAAGATAGAGGCTGGTAAGTTTAAAGTATTCAACACTCTTGGAGACTGGTTTGAAGAGTTCAGAATGTACCACAGAAAAGACGGTAAGGTAGTTCCTTTAAGGGATGACCTTTTAAGTGCGACTCGATATGCGTTTCAGTCCCAACGATTTGCTGTAGCCGGGGAAGACCCATCATGGACAGCAGATGTAGAATATAGGAACTATGGAATTGTTTAATGGCTAAAGAAAAAATCACTGACGAAGAACTAATCACTAGAATCCGTAGCGAGGTTACAGGTTCTCTTGGTTATATGGGCGATACTATCTCCCACCAAAGAGAGCAAGCTATGTCGTATTACTATGGTTTACCCTTTGGTAACGAGATAGAGGGTAGAAGTCAGTATGTAGACTCCACCGTACAGGATACTATTGAGTGGATTAAACCCTCCCTTATGAGAGTATTTGCCTCCGGCGATGAGATGGTTAAGTTTAACCCTCACGGCCCGGAAGACGTAGAGATGGCTAAACAGGCTACAGACTACGTTAATTACGTTTTTACAAAAGACAATCCGGGCTGGGAGATTATGTATTCTTGGTTTACGGATGCCTTGTTATCAAAGAACGGAATAGTAAAAGTCTGGTGGGAAGAGTATGAGGAAGAGGAAAGAGAAGAGTATCATAACTTAGATGAGATTTCTTTGATCTCTCTTATCTCTGATGACGGTGTTGAGGTTGTAGAGCATACTGAAATAACTGAAGGTGATCAGCCCTACCATGATTTAGTAATAAAAAGAAAGAGTTACGATGGCAGGATTAAGATAGAAAATATACCACCTTCTGAGTTCTTGATTGCGAGAGAGTCTAAGAATATACAGGATTCGCGATTTGTATGTCATCGTGTATTAAAGACTTTATCAGAGTTGCGGGAAATGTATCCTGATGAAGATTTAGGGCCAGAAGATTTAGGCGGTGGTGGAGACGATATGGCATCCTTCTCTTCTGAGAGATTAGAAAGATATGCCTTTGATAAATCTGCAACGTATTGGGAAGGTTGGGGAGATGCTGGATTTGGGGAAGAGGAAGGTTTAAGAACGTACTGGCTATACGAATCCTTTCTTAGAACTGATTATGATGATGATGGAATTACAGAACTTAGAAAGATATGCAGCGTGGGGAACAAAATCCTACAGAATGATGAGATAGATAAAATCCCATTCGTATCCATTACCCCTGTAAAGATTCCTCATAAGTTCTTTGGTCTTTCAGTGGCTGATCTTGTTATGGACCTTCAGTTGATGAAGAGTACGCTCATGCGTAATCTCATGGATAATATGTACAACCAGAACTTTGGTCGCTATGCTGTTCTTGAGGGACAGGCTAACTTAGATGACCTTTTGACACAAAGACCGGGCGGCGTAGTCAGGGTAAAATCCCCCAATGCTGTTACCCCTCTGGCTACTCCCGCCCTTGAACCCTACTCATTCCAGATGCTTGAGTATCTGGATGGTGTAAGGGAAGCTAGGGCCGGTGTATCTAAGATGTCTCAGGGGCTTGACGAGAATGCCCTAACATCACACACCACAGCTACCGCTGTCAACGCCGTTATGGGAGCCGCTCAAAGTAGAGTCGAGCTAATCGCCCGTAACTTTGCTGAGACTGGCGTTAAAGATTTGATGATCTGCATCTATGAACTCCTGCATAAGAACCAGGATAAGAAGAGAATGATCATGCTGCGTAATGAATGGATTCCTGTTCGACCAGATGCATGGCGTGATAAGTTCGATTGCACGGTTAGTGTAGCTCTGGGAAGCGGTAACAAGGACCAACAGATGATGCATCTATCTCAGATGCTACAGTTTGCTGGTGAAGCGATGAAGGGTGGTCTGCCTATAGTCTCTGTACAGAATATGTACAATCTTGGCGCATCTCTTGTTAAGGCTATGGGCTTCCAGAATGTAGATGATTACTTGACTGATCCATCACAGATGCCACAGCAACAGGAAGAGGGTCCATCACCTGATGAACAGGCTAAACTGCTTGAGGCCCAAGTGAAGCAGGAAGAGTTGAAGATCAAGGCCGCAGAGGTTCAGATCAAGGCTC
>Ga0255048_10002179_pt1 | contig 12719 bp, 10 predicted proteins | sample JV7_2_2_MG_FD_183619 | JGI IMG/M metagenome (GOLD analysis project Ga0255048, IMG submission 183619) | Seawater microbial communities from Jervis Inlet, British Columbia, Canada - JV7_2_2 | ecosystem: Environmental > Aquatic > Marine > Inlet | place: Canada: British Columbia | collected 2016-10-06
CTTCAATACAAATATTGTAAGGATAGTATCTACTTTCGACATTTGTTACACCTCCTATAAATTTGTCGCATTTTGTCATGTGTTATTGAATGCGTTTTTTTTATAGGGGTCGCCTATTGCGTTACGTTTCATAGCCCGCCATAACGTGGTTTGTCAGCTAAATACAGTCGCGTCACTTCTGCCGCCGTTAGTCTGCGATTAAATACCTGGATTGAAGCCAACAGCCCTGTATGATACCATTGAAGTCCACCGCTGTCTTGATTCGCACCAATCAGCATTGAATCAGCACCTGTGACATTACTGAAAAACTTGACAGTGGAAGATGTGCCTGTAGAATAAGTATTGTTTGATACTGAGTCAACCCACAAATCGTTCCCGTTAGCATCGACTGCAAAAACAGCATGATGCCACAGGCTATCATCATACGTCCCTACTGACGACAAATCCAACCCCGCCGCTCCATCATCACGGGTAAAGAATCGCACAACACCTGCGGAAGTAACAAACAATACGGCTTCACTGGAAGCGTCGTCTTTATCTGACATGCCTATCAAAGCCTCAAATGCCGCAGGAGAGCTTGCCACATTAAACCATAATGATATTGTTCCGCCAGCCAATGAGGAGAAATTCGATATATGCGTAGTTAGATCAATATAGTCTCCCCCATCTAAGTTCCTGGTACTCCCATTTAGCCCGTCTGCCCCGGCTATTGCGGGTTGATTCCCGGCAGTAGCTTGGGCGCCATGATAGGCATTACCCGACAGGTCATACCAGTTGGCAACATCGCCATAAGAGGATATATCCGACTGGTCAAGCCACAACAGCAAGCCAGTTGGGTCAATACCGTACCGCTGACCAAAGGTTTCGCCGCTAACAAGGTACTTCTGCCCGCCCAAAGCGGTCGAAAGGAGCAGTAACACAATAAATGCCAATAACTTAAACATTATTGCACCCCCACAGTTATCAGCACGTTCATGCTGCCTGTCGGTGCGCTTCCTGTTGTGCCTTTGATATGTATCTCGTCAGACTCGTCACTATCCTCATACTTGAGGTTATTCTGTATCCTGGTCACTCGCACGAGTCCGGTGTTGTCGGCTTTAGTACCACTAGCAGCGGCAGAAAAGGTTATCCCTGTGGCCGTTGGTACAGCCGTCAATCTGGCATATTCCGTATCCTCCTGCCAGAGAACATAGTCGCCTTTAGTCAGTCCTGCGGTAGTATCAACGGTATCAGTAGTGTCGGTATCGCCCACGCCGCCATTCGTCTCGGTATAAGTGATATTAAACGTGTACTCAACTATCAAATCCTCTGGGTCGTGAGTATCTGTACGGTAAAGCCCCAACGTAAAGACTATATCTTCATCCCCTGTGGGGTCGTTTGAGATATAACACTCAAGAAAGGTAATGGTTGGGTCGCTGTTAATAATGCTTGTTATATTGCCATCTTTTGCTTCAGCGGCTGTAAAGCCCGACAAGGTGAGAGTGTGTGTAGTTGGCGGCCCGGAAGCCAAAGCACCTACGAATTTGCCATCACCGTTCACTGTTAAGTCATTAGCGATAGTAGCATCTCCACCCGTTACTTGCTTAACTGATATTGTATCAAATAATGTGTTCTCCACCCCGGCGGCACTATTCACCATGAGATTGATATACATGCTAGTTGTGAGAGCCTTGACGTAATACGTCTTAGCGTTAGCCCAAGACGATTCGCTAAGTGAGCTTTCATATACATAATCACCTGAGGCTGTCTGGTAAGCGGCGCTGTCAACGCTAACCCTACCTGTAATCGGGTTGGAAGCCCCCGACCCGTTATGGTAGTAAACTATCTCGTAAAATTCACCCACAACAACAGTAACGGTTTGCCTTGCCTGCCCACGCCCACTATTATTCGCCACCTGCAAACAGTTTCCACTCTGGCCGCTCGCCACGCTTGACAAGGTTGCTGTAGTGGCAGTCCATCCCGTTGTGTCTGATGTAAATGCACCATTAGTTACTAAATCACTCCCAAGAGAGGTGCGATCCATTACTTTCAGCCCACCCAACACGGCTGTACCTTCATTCAGAACGCTTACCGCACCCTCTTTGCCAGTATTGTCCGTTATTGTCCCTGCAACATTTATAAGAGTAATGTTATCAGTATATGCCGCGCCTTCTATAGTCACATCAAACGGCCAGTTGATAACAGTTACATCGTTACACCATGTATTGAGTATCAAATCTGGATTGTCGAGGTCACCAGCCATGTACACAGGCCCAATCACGCTATTATTCAAATTGCCCAAGCTGATCGCATGAGTCGTAGAAGCGCCGCCTTGCTCAAAATAACAGTTGCGAATAGACCAACCTTTTTTCAAAGAACCAGCAGGGCTTGTAATACCTTCCGATTGCCCCTCAAGGTCGACGCCATCAAAGACCATGTTCTGAGCTGGCCCAATATTGAAGCCGCCTGTGCCATTATTATCAAAACGACCACCCAGAAACCAGAATGAGTTTATTACGCCGGTACTCTGGAAGCCCCAGTCATTCACTGTTGAATGAACGTTCAGTACCTGGATATAGAATACTCCCGACCCACCGGTAACGTGCATCCCGGAATCAGTGAAGTTTCGGAATGTGCAGTTTTCAATTCTTGCACTATACGTAATGCCAGTCGTCCCGTCTAAATGGAGACCAGACTTAGCCTTCGTCCCGGTGGTAAAGAAGCGTATCCCTTCGATTGAAAAGGAGTTGCAATTATCCAGATCTAAGGCGTGAACACTGGTAGAAATGTTGTTGAACACAAACTCAGTGGCTATAGACGACGTTTGTGTAGTCGCCGCCGGCGAACCCACCAGAGAAAAGTTCTCTTTTGTAGTAAGAGTCAGTGCGCTTTCGATAATATACTGACCAAAGAACTTCACCATGCCAACAGTACTGGCAGTAGCAAAATCAAGTGCCGCCTGAATAGCCGTTGACGCGTCTGTAGCGCCGTCGTGTACCGCACCCCACCATTCAGGACGCACAAACTCGTTAAGCGGCTGACCGCCAATCGAGCCTGCGCCGGTAAATATCTGGTGTGTCGTATCGGCTATATACCCGTTAATCGTCGCCGTGAATGTGTTGTCAACTGACAACTTCGCACCCGGAAGGAACACCAACGTTACGTCGCTATCAAAGGTAATACTACTTGAGATCTTATAAGTACTATTGCTATTACCAGAGGGGAAGATTAGCCTTCCACCATTCGCCGTTGCCGCCGTGTGAGCGGTATTGATAGCAGCCCTGTCGTCTGTAGAGCCGTCACCAGTTGCGCCGTAACTCTTTACGTCAAACCCGCTGTTCCCCTTATGTTGCACATTACCCGTAACTGCGGCACGATCAGCCCATGCGCCACCAACAATCAACAGTGTCAGTATAATAGCTATCATGTATCGTTTCATGTTCAGTCTCCTAAGTATCGCGACATCTCATACCAGACGCCATTAAATTTATAAAGCGGTAGCCCGTCGCCAATGTTCCATTGAGAATCGGCATCGCCCATCAAGCGCATATTTGCGGAATTAGGAATCTTTGCGCCATCAACACTAAAGGTTATTCTAACAACCGTACCGTCAGCAAGGTCGTTTAGCACACCCCACAGGGCGTCCATATTGCCCCCGTAAGACACTTCCTTGCCCAAGTCCATGCTTTCCTCGCATACAGGCTTCGCGCAGCCCATAAGGGCCAGCATAGCGATTATAAGTACCCCTGGAATATATATAGCTGCTTTCATAATAATCACCTCATGGTGTGTTTTGCTCATGCCCCACACAAACCCATACCGAGCCACTCAACCGGAATCTCACCGCATCAAACGTTCCCACGAAAAGAACGGCACTGGCATTGCATTTTAACGTCGCGCTGGGAACATATCTAGTCTTGGCGTCATGAGCAACGATCTCTATAGTCTTGCCGTCCGCGCCGTTATTGAAAGTGCTTATTAGCGTAGTGGACGTATTAGACGTGCGGTAATTCCTTCCCGTTGATACGTTAGGGGAAGTATCCTGCGGCGTAAAAGTAGTGGGGGTATTGATCCCTCTTGTGTTCAAATCTATCGCCGCAACATTTACAGCTATGTTACTGGCATTACCCGCTATGCTTGCTATATTAGCAACAATCAACGCACTATTCACGCCTATGTTGCTGGCATTACCGGCGATACTCGCTATATTGGCGGCTATCAATGCGCTGTTTACGCCTATATTGCTGGCATTGCCCCCTATACTCGCTATATTGGCGGCTATAGTGACGGCGTGTTGGGATATTATGTGTGCATTAGTATTGATCTGATCGACAAAGATATTCCAGTTGGTTACGTTTACCTTCGTCAATGCAGTTCCCTGTATTATATCAGCCATTTTTGCACCCCCTATCTAAAGCCCCGTATATGATTAAATAAATGCTGTTTAGCGGCTGTTATATATGCAGTCGCTACGTCAAACACCATGTCGTTATAGATAGCCTCGTCGCCACGCAAGCATTTTAGCAGCGCGTTGAATCTGATCTGCGCTTGTTGCGGCGTGATTGATTGTCCGTACAGGTCTAGTATACGACTCTGCTGGTTCTGTATAGTTTCCAGGTTATCGCGATCCTCTTCCGCCATACGGCGCGCAATGTTGCGGACGACAAGTTTGATCTTGTTGATCTGTGTGCCTGGAAAAGTGACGTTTAATTGTCTTTCGCCTGCCATGATTACCTCCTTGTTATTTGCTCAGTATGTAGCCACGATATGTTACGTCAAGCGCATTAGCAGGGCCAGAAAAACGCAAGCGATTGGGCAATGCCTGTATCTCATTGACATCGCCAACCTCTTCGATAAAACCGTCGGTTTCCGAAAAGGGCCGGCTATATCCTTTGTGCCAGCGCCAATTTGTTTTGATTGCCCCGGCCGACCCCACTACCCGGTGTTGGCAAAAGACAGCCGTCCCAGAAATCGGTACTGAAAATTTAGTACCCGCCCCGACAAAGGTATACTGGGTCATAAATATTCTGGCGGCATAGGTTGCGGTATTAGCTAAAACAGAGAAGCCGTTAGAGCTTAAATATCCCCCCGTTGTATCACTGGCGATAGGTATGGCGTCAGAAGCACCTATGTCGTGACGCCCCGCATGAGTCTCCAAATGATGATTGCCTGTAGTGGCGGCAAACCCTCCATGAGTAACGCCCGTCGCTTTCCACGTTCCGGTTGAAGTTCTCTTGACAGCAATTCGAGAAGCCAAAGTAGAGAAGCTCCCGATAGCCGAAGCGTAATCAGTCTGCAATGCGCCTATTTCTGTACGCACTTTTGATACCCATACGGCACTGACCTCTGTCCACCGGTTGTAGTCGCTTAATGCCGCTACGCTTGCAGGATAATCAGCCATTGTTGCCCCTTAATTAGTTGCTCTTAATGCTCTAAAAAAATATACTACATTAGTAATATTGCACGTTCCTCGGGCAATAAAGCCATTGGCATGTGTAGCAAATGCGTTAGTTACCCAAAAATGAAAATCATTAAACGCGTCAGTAGCCCCGGACGAAACCGATTGTAAGACTGCTATTGAAGCCCCTGGCGACCACTCATAAGCATGACCAGAACCACCCATAATCAACTTGATACTTATTGGCCGCCAACCAAATGAAATTAACTGGGAAACAGCGCCATCGCCGGTGTATTTTGATACCTTAAAGTCATGTCGCGTTGCGCTGGATTCGATAGTAGCTAACTTACTAGCCGCCACTGCCGAGACTATACCCGCTCTATTAGCAGAGGCGTATAGCAGAATATCCGAACCAGCAACAGCATGACCAGAACCGTGTAATTGCTGGTGGTGTTGATTACTTGTTACCCCGCCGATAGCAGAATGCGCCAGCCCTTCAACGAATCCTTGCGAACTTTGACCTATCTTTATGAATGACGCCAGAGTTGAGAAACTAAATGCAGCTTCCTTAAACCGTGTCTGTGCAAGGGACAATTGTACCATCATATCGGTAACTATGCCAGCGGATAGAAAATTACTGACTGTTATTGTTGAATACGTCCATGCTGGAAAATCTGGCATTATTATCCCCCCTCGTAGGCTAGATAATTACCAAACCAGGCAGTAACATTATAAAAAGACCCCAATACAAAACCAGTGTCGGTTACTCGCGCCGCGTGTGTCACTAGCTCCCTGAAATGACGCCTTTTGGCTTGTGCGGTAGTTACCATTAAATGAATGAATGCCCGCGTTGCCCCATCAATTACCTCGACTTGATTTATAAACACAATTGTAACTTGAGAAGCAAAACCTAAAAAAATATATGCAGGTCGAAATCCGCAAGTTATTAAACGACCAGCGCCGCCTGATCCTGTATAACTTCCCGCGGTGAACCTTAATGGACTGGCATTAGTTTCTACAGTGTTTATTTTCGTAAAGGTCGAAGCAGCTATAACCCCGCCGCCAGAAGCCGTAAGGACGGGATCGCCGCCACCGGGAATATGTTGCGCGGCATGGCTTCGGTCATGGTGTTGGCTTGCCCCGACTGCTAATCCGCCGTGACTGCCATACACAAAAGTACCGCCCGGCCCTACTGCCCTATTCATCATGGTGGCTAGAGTGGATACAGCCCGTCGTGCATTAAGAGCGTCCTGCTGAATAGACTTAACGCCAGTCTGTATATGCTGAAACGTAGTCAGGGCTATTGACGCCCCGTTGGTTACCTTTGTAAATGTAATACTGGGATAATTCATAAACGCTCTCCATGCGATATAACAATTTCGTCAGTGGTATAAGAGCCACGCGCTATGTGGTGCGTTCTGCCTATAACCGTAAACCGCCCCGCTACGTTAAACTCAGTACTTCCTACCAGCAATCTGTCAAATACCTTTATCTGCGGTATGCCAACATTGCGGATTCGGTACTTCGACCGGCGGAACGGAAACCAATCGAGGTCTTCCAAAGCTATTGACTTCGCTAGATCGAATGTGCCAATCAAAGGGTCAGTCTCAAAGTTCGATTTAGTCCCCCAGCGATTCTTTGAATATTCGTTTGAACGTGTAACTGTCGTCTGCCCTGGGTGTATCAAGTCGCCCAATAACGGGTCGCCCCACTTTACGCCCGTGCCGTAATCCACTATTCTTTCGTTTATCAATACACCGTCTTCGATATACTGAACGTCCAGAACAACATTGTCATCAAGGATAATTTCTATGTCGTTGACTGTGCTTCTATGAACAACATTCAATACGCCGAACTCGTCAAAATAAGGCACACATGCTATAGTTAAACACGCCCCGTGTATGAATGCCCAGAAAGTGCGATTGCCTACTATGTCGGTATTGCCGAATACGGTAGTAGTGGGAGCGAATGTGGGGTTGTCGATAACCGGGGGCGCTAGATTGCCCTGTTCTGCTAAGTACTCAATCAACAGCTTGGGCGTATTGAAATCAGATAGATCGCCAGAAGTACTCGCTTGCCGTAACCGCTCGCCCATCTGCGCTACCTTTAGCGATATAGTTCCCGTCCCGCCTACGGAATTGGCATCAGTAACAACGCCAGTCCATATACGCGCATTCTCGTCATTAAAGCCGGCATAAACCCATACGACCGCATCCTCTTCGATAATGGGTATTTCAGCATTAGTGTACTTCCCGTTTGTATTATCAAGAGTAATTACCCCGCGCCCGTAAGACGGCTCTCTAAGGCTATCCTCGGCTTCGGTCGTTACGTCAATCTGAATTACGTCCTCGGTCAGGTCGCCAATGTTCTCCACAAATAAAGAGAATGTGGGGTGACGCACACCTATTAAATACGCTCTGTTCACAACTTCCAGATTGACATCATCGGGAATGGGCGTTACAGGGCCTAATACTTCCCCGCTACTTAGTGTTTTCCCTTCATTTAGAGCAAATGCCATAACTGTCCTTTAGTCAATCGGATTCAACGTAACGAACCGTGCTGACCCCACACCGCGTGGCGAACCAACAGGCCCGCCGTATACCTTCGGTTCCGCTAGAGCTTCATTAGCTACTTGAAAATACTGATTGAACCGCACACGAATAACTGCCGCCGCCGCTCCCGATAATGTCCGAGAATGTGTGTCATAATTGGTTGTCGTGCCGCCGACAAGCGTGAGGTTGATTGCACCTGTGCCGTCATCAATTACCGTAGCTGTCTTAGCGTCTGCAAAGTACCAGGTGGACGTGTACGACCCGCCGAAATTAATATCGTAAGGATATTGCGAGTTCTCAAGCACGTTAGCGTCAGACCATAGCCCACCAATCAGTACCCGGCAGTCGGCAAGGTCGCCAGTGAAGAATAGATCGTCGCCTGCGCTATTAGCCCCTATGACAAAATTAGCTCCGTTATTGACCGTCAGAGTTCGTGCTGATATATCGTCAGTTGAGCCATAAGCTACACCGTCCACGTATCGCTTCATGTTGCCGTCACGATCATAAGTAACCGCGACATGATGCCATTCATTGTCGCAAATACTAGCACCGTCATTGCTGGTGACGCTACCGCCGCTTTCTTCCATAAAGCTTACCAGGCTACCGTCGCTAGAGGCTATATACATATAATATCCAGCACTAGCTGCCCACTTCTGCATTATCATAGCGTTTGCCGCCGGGATACTCGCACAGCGCACCCAAGCACTCAAGCAGAAATCGCCCGTCCCGCCATCTAGATTATCGCCACCGTGATAATACTGCGCCGCACCGTCAGGGCTGGCAAATACGCCCCGCACGTTGATACTGTCGCGATCCTCGTTAAGTTGATAGTCGAGTCTGTTTCTAAGCACCTTCTTTGTGGATTGATTCCTTACTTCCACTACGCCACCGCTTGCGCTAGGTACAACCTTGTTAGTCAACGCTATCTTCTGAGAATACCCGTCATTTACAGTCACCTGAGCGTAGAATATCTTCATATATAGCGACGCGCCTACGTCTTTAGTGCCTCTGGTCTTCTGTATTAGATAGATTCGATTATTGGCAGTATCCACGAACCTGCGTGCTATCTCTTTATTGTTCGACGTGAAGGTCAGCGTTTGTTTTGACGCATTACGGGAAGTGTCCAGCTTTGCCCATTGAGTCTTGTCCCATGCAAATAACTCTACGCCATCGGTATCGTTTGCGCTTAAATCTTCCGCACTACCTTTAACCGTCAACGTGATTGACTTTACTTCGGTTGTCGTTGCGTAATCGGTCACACCTAATTTGATCTTACCATACTGATATTTGCTGTTCCCGGCGATAGGGAACGTCGCGGCTGCGTTATTGTTCGTCGCCATAGCTACATACTGACTATTAGCTACCTCGGTAGATTCTACCGCATCAGAGGCTATAGGCCTATTGGCTGTTGTCTGCGTCCTGAAAGCCGTTGCCCCCCCGCCGCCTTGCGATACGCCGCTCAAGTTATACGTCTTGCTTGCGAATATCGTTCCGTAGTTAGTGATTACGAGAGCATTACCGTCGTCGAGATACGCAGGGTTATTATTCTTAATACCCTGTATTAACCTCGCCATAGCTGTCGCTGTTGTGTCGGGAAAGCCCATGTTGAATGTGACGTGCCTCGCGGCTACGTCCTGAACTCTACGCCCGCCCGCCGTCCTTCTCTGAACAGCTATCTGCGGAAAGTCCATTGAATAGTCATCCGGGTCGCGCAGTAACAAGTTGCCCTGGAAGAACACGTCATCAAGCCTTATCGCATTCGTTCCCGACACTTTCTTGAAGCTTATCCTCACCACAGAGCAATTAGCCGGGGTAGTTACCGGCTTATAAAGATTAGCCCACGTCGATTGGTGCAACGTCGTTGCTGTCCATATTGTTGCGCCATTAACAACGTCATAGACGTTAGCCCGCCATATGTTGTCTGTAGTAGCCCTATAGGACGCCTCGAAGACATACTGTACGCCTGGTATGACTTGAGACACGTATGCCTCCGCACCGCCTGCTGTGACGCCTGAGACACGCATACAGCGCGGGTGATCCGGGTCGGTCTTAAACAAAGTTACAGCGGCAGTGCCTACCGTAGTGAATAGTTCATGCGATTCGTCGAAGTGGCGCACGAAGCCGCCGCCCTCTCTAAGGAAAAATTCTTGCACCTAAAGCACCCCCTGCTCGCGCTGTATTCTCGTCACATTATTAGTCAGTTCCAAAAGCTCATTCTGCGTCCCGAATGGCGAAGCTACTTGCACCACAATAGTATTTTCGTCGTCCTGCAAGACGGTCAGTATTCCGTCAAGGGCGTCTAGCTTTCTGTCTACACTTAGCAAAATCTGATCGGAACGGTCTACCCTCATATCCGACCGTTCGTCAGCCGCCTGTTGGCGCACCAAAATCGTTGCCTGCATATTTCGCAGATTAGCCAATCCCAAAGCGGAGGCGGCTTGGGCGGCAACTTCTTGTTTCTCTAGCGCCGCTTTAACGTCGCGCTGGTTTTCTAACGCCCGCGTTGACGCTATGGACGCATCGTTCTTCTGCTGCTTAAGCTCGTTCTCAAATACTTGTTGCCTGCGATCTTGTATAGCGGCACTTTGCAGTAATTGGGTTTTGGTATTCCGCTGATTGGCTAAGGCGAGCGCGGCAACTGCCGAAGCCTCAGCCTTTGATTGAGTAGCAATATTTTTGGTTAGCTCTGATTCTTTTTTAAGTCTGTTTTCAAAATCTTGTTGTATCCTGTCTAACCTAGACTCTTGCTCTAATAATCGCGTTTTGGTGTCACGCTGATTGGCTAAAGCAAGGGTAGAAACTATTTTTGCTTGGTCTAGTTGAACCTTTACTTTGGCAGCTTCTTCCTTTTGCTCTTGTGCTTTGATTGCAATGAGTTTTGCCTCAGCGGCAGCGTTTTGTTGTCTGTTAGCCAGTATCAATAATTGTTCTTTGTTTCTACCTACTACCGCCTTTTCCTCTGCTTCTTGCTGTAAATTGAGTCGTTTTTTTTCAGCAGTTAAACCACCAGACACTAAGGCCAACTGTTGTTTTTCAATAGCCAAATTTTTACTTATTAAATCAGCACGTTTTTTCTCCGCTAAGGTAATAAGTTCTATTTGTTTCTTAGTATTGGCTAATTCCTTCCCCTCAATTTTAAGGGCATCAGATAATTTCTCAGTTTCTTCCGTACTCAATGCCAATGCGTCAGTGAGGGTATTGCCGGCTAGTTCATCAGACAGACGGAAAGTCTCGTCACTTGCCAATCCTAATGATTTAGCAACCGATACCAGTTCAGAATCGAATCCTCTGGCTCCTTTACTCGCTAATCCAAAGCTTGAACTGCCGCTAGATAAAGTACTAAGAATACTACTTAGCGTTGTATTTGTCTTGTCTATACGAGATTCAATTCCTACAGTACTGACCCCGCCACCAAATGCGCCCCCAAATGCGCCCCCTGTAGCTTGCCTGGGTTCGCTACCAATGAATAAATCTGCTATGAAATTCGCACCGCCAGTAAGCCCTGCTGGGCGTATTCCCGGCGTAGCGGCTTTCTGTGTTAAAAATGATTCGATATTAGCTTGTTGTTCCTGCCTGATCCTTTCCTTCTCTTTTGCGCGGAAGTCCCGCAACGCCCTATTGCTTTCAGCTTCCGCCGCTCTTGCCCGTTGTTCTGCCGTGCGCTCATTCTCCGAACCGGGTCGGCCACTAAATTTATTTATCAACAAAGCCGCGCCAGCAAACGCCGCCACTGGCCCTAACAGTGGCAATATGGGTGCAATCGCCCCCACCCCTGCCGATACGCCTGCACCAACGGCACTTGCGCCTGCGCCAATAGCACCGCCTACCTTGCCTACTCCCGCGCCTACCTTGCCGAGCGTACCCAGAGTTCCAGCGGCCGACGCTGCCGAGGTTGCAGCCCCCACAGCGCCGCCGCCACCGCCATCACCAAATAATCCCGCCACTTTGGCAATGATTGTTGATACATTAGTCCAGAGGGTCAGTAGGTTATTCAACAGCACCGCCTGATCGTCTATCCAGTCCGCCATACTGGTTAGCCATGTATCGTGGAAATCTGCCTCGTCGCCTAGCAGAGTGGCGAATAGCGACCTGATACCCAAATACGAATCGGCTATATTGAGAGCACCATCGGCTACCGTGTCGGCGTAGTGTTGCCATTCGGCATTGCGAATCTTGCGAAGTTCCGCCGCCTTGAATTTCTCTAGCTCTGATACGTCTTGCCCTGCCGCTTGATAAAGTAGCGTCTTCGACATTAAGTGGTCGTTCAATAAGGCCCGTTCTGCATCAAAACTATTGAGTTGCTGCGCTCTGAACTGATTGATCATACTTAAGCGTTGAAGACCGGTTTCTGAAACATCTTCCAATAAAGCTAAGTTGGCGTCAGTCTGAATCTTGAGTACTTTTTCGCTACTTTCTAATACTGCCGTCTCTTCTTCTGTCCTGTGCTTATCCCCTAAGTCTTTAATAAGTTGTTGGTTTTGTGCAATATTATCGGCTGTCTTTTGATTGAATTCTTCATTGATTGTCTCTAACTTTCCTGTTATGTCGGCTGCTAGGTTTATCCGGTCGGTGGCTGCTTTAGATTCGACATCAAAGGTAAAATCAGTACCGTCCTTGAAAATAGTGCTTCGTTTTTTTACGTCTTTTTTCAGCGCCGCGGTAGTATTGAGAAACCCTTCTTGTGCCCTTGTGTATTCAGCCAATGTCTTTGCAGTAGCTTTTTTTTCTGCTTCATTGATTTCGTCAAGCAAATCTTGGCGCTGATTAGATAGCCCGATAAAAGCTTTGCT
>Ga0255048_10002180_pt1 | contig 12719 bp, 9 predicted proteins | sample JV7_2_2_MG_FD_183619 | JGI IMG/M metagenome (GOLD analysis project Ga0255048, IMG submission 183619) | Seawater microbial communities from Jervis Inlet, British Columbia, Canada - JV7_2_2 | ecosystem: Environmental > Aquatic > Marine > Inlet | place: Canada: British Columbia | collected 2016-10-06
GGCGACATAGAGACTGTCCGGTGAGGCATAGACCGTGTCGCCGGTGGCAAGCACCCCCATGGAGTCGGTGACATCGAGGCCATCGCGAAGATCGATGGTCATGACTGACAGCATGTTCAGTCCGGAGAATTCCTCTGGGTGGTTCGCCTTGTCGCAATCGAAAAGGGTGCCTTCGGCCGTGACGTCACCATCTGCATCGGTCACTAGGTAGTAGGGAATCCAGTTGTCGGGCTCAGAATTTCGGATGATCTCCTGGTTCTCTTCGATGGCCTCGCGTTCAGCCCGCAACCCGGAGCCGCTGGGGTAGCTCCACTCAAATCCGACCGGACCGGACCGGAGGATGAGACGCACTGTGTCTTCAATCATCCGTCCCGAGACAAACTGACCGTCAATACTCATCGTGCGAACTACCTCTGGGTCTCCACTGATATCGACTTCGACCAGTTGGACCGAAGGGGTCTGATAAGAAGGCGCGAACTCAACGTCACTGTCCACCAGAGGATGGAAGGAGTTCCAAGCTGATCCGAACATCAGCACGGTGTCGCCCGAGAGAAAGAGGCTCTGCACAGAAAGGTTTCCGATTTGCAGACGACCCACCACGCGAGGTTCGCTGCCTGTTATGTCGGCGACTATCAGCGTTCCTTCGGAAAGAACAATGATTCGCTCACCGTCGGTCTTGACAATGTCGGGCTCATCGACACCAAGAACCTGAACGTTTGTCTCCGAGAATGCGGGGGTTGCAGCGCGGAGGGCACCGTCCTGGGTTGCAGTGAGCTCCTCCATCACCCGTCCGTCATCGAAACCGAACCACGGTTGGCCGTAGAAAGGATCTTCAAGACCATAAGGACCAACCATTTCGATGGCATGGGTTGTCACATAATCGAGAAAAGTGACACATTCATCGAAAGGAACTAGGGCATGAGATGCCAGTTGGCCGACCGGCGGGCGCGATGTGATGTCGGTGGCTGACCTTCCGTCAAGAGTTGTTGAGGTAGAAAAGTCAAGAGTGCATGCAGAAACGATGATCGCAAGACCGACCATTGTCCCAATAAGTCGCAACATCTGGCTTCGCATGGCTTCTCCTCCTATGCGTTAGTGCCCTTTGGACGGGTAGGCGACTGTCTTCGGTTCCCGGGTTTATTCCGGAGGTTCGGCGCGGTCTACCGTCTCCTCGAGTCGTGACCAGCTATCCCGTACGCACTGTGACGGTCAATGCCTTCGTTCCGGCCGCTCCGGATGAGGTCTTCGCCCTAATTGCCGACACCCGCAACGACCCTGTTTGGTGCCCCAACGTCGACCAGGCTGAGCAAGTCGACGGCGACGGCGTTGAGGTCGGTGCCAATTTCCGATTCAAACAACACATCGACCGCAAAGGCAAGAGAGTCGAATTCGACGCCACCGTGGAGATCCTCGATCTGGGAGTGAACTCGATCGAGTGGAGAGTCTACGATCGATTTCAGATCAGGGACATTTCGATCAAGGTTGAACCGGATGACGGTGGGAGCCGGATCACCCAGACGACAAGAGCCTCCTTCCTCAAGAAGCCCGGTCTCGGCATGCGTTACGGGTATCCAGTCGTGGCGAAACGGACTTTCCGAGACCAGTTTCAGCACCTCGCTGCCCATTTCGCCTCAAAGGTGAGCTGATGGGCACCGCATTCCGGACCCTGTCCGCTGCTGCCTGAGTTTGCAAGATGTGTGGGGAAGTAGTCTTCGGTCAATGGGTGGTCTTCCTGAGGGCGTAGTCACATTTGTTTTCACCGACATCGAGGGCAGTACTCGTCTCTGGGACGACGCTGCCGAAACAATGATGGAAGCCCTCAAGCAGCACGACGAGACGATCGATCAGGCGATCTCGGCACACGACGGAGTCTCGGTCAAGCCTCGGGGTGAGGGTGACAGCCGCTTCATTGTCTTCGCCAGCGCCAACGAGGCTGTGGCAGCAGTCTCCGATATCCAGATCAAGCTTTCAGAAGTCGAATGGGTTACCCCGCGGCCAATCCAGGTAAGGGCGTCGGTCCACACTGGGATAGCCGACCTCCAGCTCGGGGATTATTACGGTGCCGCTGTCAACCGGGCGGCTCGACTTCGAGCGATTGCGCACGGTGGACAGTCGGTGATGTCCAACTCGACCTGGGAATTGGTCCAAGACAGTCTGCCCAACGGTCTGACAGTTACCGACATGGGAGAACACGCCCTCAAGGACCTCACCCGTCCCGAGCACGTCTATCAGCTCAACCCCCCAGGCCTCACCAATTCTTTTCCCGCACTGGCTTCCCTCGATGCGGTGCCCAACAACCTTCCCCAACAGCTGACCGACTTCGTTGGGCGCGATACCGAGCTTCAGGAGGCAGAAAAACTGCTGGACCAGACGCGATTGCTCACCATCCTCGCCCCAGGGGGCACTGGCAAGACCCGTCTGGCGATCCAGGCAGCGGCCGACGCCACCTCTGAGTATCCCGACGGTGCCTTCTTCATCAGCCTGGCTGAGGTGAGACAGACGGGCGACATCCTTCAGACCATTGCAGAGTCGATCGGGATCGCTTTCTCGTCAGACGAGGAGCCGCTGAGCCAACTTCTCAAGTACCTGGCGAACAAACAGCAACTGTTGGTCTTCGACAACTTCGAACACGTGGTCGATTCGGCATCTCTGATCTCCGAAATCCTGCGTGCCACCACGGAGGTGACGGTCATCGTGACATCACGAACCAAACTCAGCCTCAATGGGGAGACGGTGCTGGCTCTTGGGGGTCTTGAGACGACCTGGGGCACACCAGAGGAGGCGTTGAGGACAAGTGGCGTTCGTCTCTTCCTTGACGCAGCAAAACGAGCCGACCCGAGCTTCGCACTGGACTCTGACAACCTGGACAGCCTGGCGAAGATTCTGACTCTCACCGGCGGTATGCCGCTGGCGATCCTCTTGGCTGCCGCCTGGGTGGATGTGCTGCCAATCGATGAGATCGCCTCCGAAATCGCGAAGAGTCTTGACTTCCTCGAAACTCAAATGGGAGACGTTCCCGATCGTCATCGAAGCGTCCGGGCGGTCTTCGACTATTCGTGGGATCTGCTGAGCCCAACCGAAAGAGACGTGTTTGCTGCTCTTTCCGTTTTCCGAGGAGGCTTCTCTCGAGATGCCGCCGACAACGTGGCCGGCGCTTCGATCCGCGACCTGGCGACGTTGGTGAGTAAATCCTTGATTACGGCTAACGCCGCCAAAGACCGCTACACCGTGCACGAACTGCTTCGTCAATACGCCGAAGCAGCACTGCAGGAGGACCAAGAGAGATTCCGCGAGGTTCAAAGCCGTCACTGTGAGTTCTACGCCGACTATCTGGAACGAGTCTTTGGCGACCTCCTCTCAGCACGCCAAGCCGAAGCTCTTGGGGAGGTCGAGGCTGACCTTGAGAACACCAGAAGCGCATGGCGTTATGCACTGGAGGCACGGGACGCCGACCTGGGTAGGAAGGTCATCATGCCGATGATGATGCTCTACGAAATTCGCGGCTGGTATCCGGCAGGAGTCGCTCTCTTCGGAGAAGGCATATCAGCATTTGGAACCCACTCCGACACCGCCCATGAGCGCGTCTTGGGTGCCATCGCAACGGCATTCCAATGCTATTTCCTTGCTTTGCTCGGGCAACCGGACCCCGAAGCTGCCGTCGGAGCCACCAACATTCTTCGAGAGAGTGATGACCAGATCGCTTTCTGGGTGTCGATGCAGGGACTGGCGATCACGATGGCATACGCGGGGCGGCCAGGGGAAATGGTGATGGCCACCGACGAGATGATCGAGAATGGGGCCGCCCAGGGGAACCTGTTTCTTGAAGCAGCCGGAAAGAACTGGCGGTCGCTGGCGGCAAGGTTGAGCGGTGACATCGACACTGCGCGAAAGCTGCTGGCAGAAGCGCTGGTGGTGTACGAAGAGCGCCAGGAGCACTACTACATGACCTGGAATCTGTGGCTTCGCGCCTGGATAGCTACCACTGATGCGCAACCCAGCGAGGCGATTGCGCTACTAACTCGTCAGGTCGAATCCTGCCGGTTCATCGGGTATCGACGAGGTTTGATGGTAGGACTGGAGGGACTTGCCCAGGCGCACGAGGCTGCCGGCAACCTCGAAGCCGCCGAACACGCGTACATCGAGAGCATTGCCACCGCAGAGGCGATGGGCATCGTGTCTGGTGTGCTCACAATGATGACCAAGACGGCCCGGCTACAGGCACTAGCTGGTCGCACCACGGAAGCGATTGAACAGCTGGCTTCGGTCATCGCTGAACCGATGAGTGCCCAGCAGGCGATGGCCGACACAATGTCGGCTTCGCAGATGGCAACGGATGCCCTCGCCGAGATACGGGTTGACGTCGAGGATGCCGAGTACGAAACGGCTTACCTGCGGGGCCAGGCAGTTCCGTATGAAGTCGCGGCAAAGCGGCTGATCGAGAGCATCCGGTAGTTCAGGCTCACTCCCCACGTGCCGGTCGGGGACGTGGATGCTCACACATTTCGTAGAAGTTGCCGTCGGGAGCCTTGAAGTAGAACCAACGATGACCGTCGGGTCCGGTCTCCAATTCGGTAATGGCCTCGACTCCGGCTCCGATCAGTTCCGCTCGAGCGTCGTCGGCGTCGTCGATCCACAGTCCAGCAACCGGACCGGTGTCGAGATAGTCGTGTTCGACCGAGTCGGGGCCAAACAACTCGAGTCTGTCCCCGTTGGCCGCCGCCAAACGTGAAAAACCTGGAACATTGGTGATCACTGGCATATTGAGGATTTCGGCGAAAAACTTTGTCGTCGTTTCGCGGTCATTGGTTGCCGACCCAACCCAGATGATTCCTTTGACTTCCATGGTTGGGATCATATGAGTCACAGTCCTGTCTAGGTTTGGAGAAAAGGAACGAGAAGATGCCGATAGATACGCCTGATGACCTCAGAGAGCACATCGAGCTGGCCATACGCGTCGAACTGACCACGGTCCCGCCGTATTTGTTCGCCATGTATTCGATCGAAGATCAGAACTCCGAGGCAGCTCTTCTCATTCGAAGCATCGTGGCCGAAGAAATGCTGCATGCCGCCCTGGCGACAAACCTGCTGCTGGCAATAGGGGGAGCCCCGGACTTCGCCAGCACCAAGTACATACCCCACTACCCGATGGATCTCCCACACCATCGCCCGCCTTTGACACTCGAACTGGCGCCCTGCTCCCTCGATTTGGTCGAGAACCTGTTCATGAGGATCGAACAACCCGAAATCCACGGCGCACCAGCGGAGCCTGATGAATTCGAGACACTCGGTCAGTTCTATCACGCACTCGAGATTGGTCTCGAGGAGATATCAGCACGGTTTGACCTCTTCTCCGATCCGCAAAGAGATGCACAGCTCTCCGACCCAGCCTTCTACCAACCCGTGGCCCTAGACGCGGATGACAGCGGAGGCCTGGTTCTGATTCAGGATCTCGATTCAGCGATCGAGGCGATCGAGATCATCGTCCACCAAGGCGAAGGCATGAGTGACGAGCGTTGGGCCGATCCTGCTCATCAGGAGCTCACCCATTACTACAAGCTGGCGCAGATCAGCGATGGCACCAGCCCTCTGGGTGCGGTTCGCAATGTCCGACGAAACCCACAGACCGCCCAATACCCAACTGAGCTTCAACCAGTGTCGCAACTGTTCAACTCGATCTATCGGGGTCTCTATCTGGTCATGGACAGCATGTTCACCGACGATGGCAACCAACAAAGGGCGGTCGGTGTTCTCTACCTTCTGATGGCAGATGTGTTGTCAAACCTCGGCCATTTCTTGATGCAGCAACCGGTGGGTGATGGTGAGTTCGCCGCACCGACGTTCGAGGTTTTTGAATTCGAGACCGACGCACCCCTTGCGGAGATTACCGCCCTATCGAAGATCGCCGCCGAGTCCTTTCCGCAGCTGTCGTCCGTTCATGAAGCTCTGCGTGGCCTGGGATTCATTCTCTGAGATAACGGAGAAACAGCGAACGATCACCGACGAGAATCCGCTCGAGCCTCAACTCTGCTGGCGGATCAAGCTCCCTTCCGGACGCAATCCGCTTCGACTCACCCATCGCAAAGAGGGGTGAAATCGTGAGATTGATCTCATCAACGAGGCCTGCCGCGATGAGTTGGCTATTGACGGTGGGACCGCCCTCACAGAGAATAACTGTCGACTCGCCAAGTGCCCCCACGATCCCGGCGCCGTCCAACACTGGCGCCTGAACAACCTCGGCCACTTGGGAGATTGCTGCCAGACGATCGGGATCGGCTCCGTCTTCGGTCAAAACGATGGGTCGTCTCTTCGGATCGGCGAATAGACGCTCTCCAGGGTCAAGGTTGAGGCTTCTGGTCAGTATCGCCAGCCTTGGCTCCCCGACCTGACCGAACTTTTCTCGATAGCGACTCATCTCGTCGCTCATGCGGACCGGCCCCATGTTCTCGGATCGAATCGTTTGAGCACCTACCAGTACGACGTCGGCCACCGCACGCAGAGCGAGGAAGAGAGCTCGGTCATCGGTGTCGTTGAGGGCGGTCGCTCCGCCGCGGAGAGCAGTTGCTCCGTCAACGGAAGACACCATGTTGAGCATCACCCAGGGGCTGTCGACATGACCCCGCTCTTCGGCGAAGAGCATCTCGAGAATGTCGACGGACTCACCCGACTCCAGATATCGAAACATAAGTTGAACCTACCGGCGACTGTCAGGCGTAGCTGATGCCCACCCGACGCTCAAAGATCTCAGCCTTCTCGATAATCTGTTCCGGTATGGCCATGATCTTCTCTTGAAGCTCGGCCGCTGCGGGCTTGAGACCGGTAAGACTGGCAATGTTCCAGTCCTTGATCAGTGGCAACACCACACGATCGTGGTGGATGCGAAGGTTGTACACCCCAGCCTTGGCAACCTCGATCGAACGGCGGACGAAATTGGGCATGGCCACACCCGGCATCTGGAAATTGTTGAAGACGTCGTATATACCGCCCAAGACAAGTTCAGGTGCCTGATCCAACATCGCCTGCATCACACTCTTGTAGAAGATGTAATGATGATTCTCGTCGACAGCGATGTTGCGCATCAGCTCAAAGGCAGCTGGATCATCGGTGATCTTTCCAGCATTGCGATGACTCACCCGCGTTGCCAGCTCTTGGGTGGCGGTGTAGGCAAAGACCTCGGTTGGATCATCGAACTTGGGTTGGTAGCCGGTGGTCATTGTTGACTTGCGGTCGTCTTCGAGTTGATAGGGGTCACAGTTGCGAGACGTCAGCAAATAGCTCCTGATCGCAATCGCGTGTTGACCTTCCTCTGCAGTCCACAGATGGTTCCAGCGGTTGAACGCCGAAGTGTCGGGAAGTGTCCTCTCGAGTAGGGAGTGGTAGTAGGGGAGATTGTCTTCGGTGAGCAGGTTGAGCACCAGCGACGTGCGTGCGTCTTCGGAAATGGTGCACTGTGATACATCCCAGGGCTTGTCGCGGAAACTCTCGCCGCGCTCCCAGGGAACAATGTCGTGGAAGTACCAGTCGGAGCGACGGTCCAGGTGCTCGTCGGTGAGTCGGCTTACGTCATCTTGGATGGCTTCAAGCAACTCGAGTTTCTCAGTTTGAGCCATGAGATCCTTCGTAATGGTGGGTGAAGTTTAGATGCCGCATGGTGGCCACAGCTAACTCAGTCGAGACGACGATGGTGGACAAATCCCAGATCCTGGTATCCTGCAGGCTGTCGCATCGGGTGGAGGCCAGCGCATCGTCGCTTCCCCGGTGGTCAAACGACACCCACTTCTCATCGGTTGAGCTGCCTCTTTCGACCGTCCCTCAACACCCGCACCAATTCACAACGCGGGCGTCGAGTGAGGAGCGGAACTATTCACTACTTGCCCCCACTCGGGCATCAGGAGACGTCATGTCAACTACATTCGCCGGCCTTGGACTGTCCGATGCACTCGTGCAGACCCTTGCTAAGCGCAACATCACCGAACCATTCCCTATCCAAACATCCGCTATCCCGGACGGGCTGGAGGGCCGAGACATCCGTGGGAAAGCTCCTACAGGGTCGGGTAAGACACTCGCCTTTGGTCTCCCCCTTCTGACACGAGTTGATCGTGCTGGGAGCAATCGTCCCAAAGCTCTGATTCTCGCCCCGACACGTGAGCTCGCCGACCAGATCAAGGTCGAACTAGGACCGCTTGCCCACTCGGTCAACCGCAAAGTTTTCGCCATCTATGGCGGTGTTGCCTACGGCGCACAGAAAAGCGCCCTGCGACGGGGGGTTGACGTTCTTGTTGCCACACCGGGCCGTCTCGAGGACTTGATCGACCAGAGGTCGGTCGACCTCAGTGAAGTCAACATTGTTGTCATCGACGAGGCAGATCGCATGGCGGACATGGGTTTCTTCCCAGCGGTGAAACGAATCCTCGATCAGACTTCGCGGAAGCGCCAGACGCTTCTGTTCTCGGCAACACTCGACGGTGATGTCGCCACTCTCTCGAAGAAGTATCAAACCAACCCGGTCAGCATCGAAGCCAAACCTGTCGAACAGCACACCATCGATGCCGTCCACCATTTCTGGCGGGTCACCCGCGACGAACGGGTAACTCAGACCGCCGATTTGGTGACAGCGACTGGTCGCTCAATTGTCTTCACCCGAACACGTCGTGGCGCGGATCGTCTCGCCAAGCAGCTGGAACGAAGCGGTGTGGCAGCGGTTGCGATGCACGGTGGTCGATCCCAGGCCCAGCGGACCCGTGCCCTCAAGTCATTTGCGTCGGGGCGGACTCCAGCCTTGGTCGCCACTGATGTGGCCGCACGTGGCATCCATGTCGACGATGTCGCCTGTGTCGTTCACTACGACGTTGCCGGCGACTCCAAGGATTACACCCACCGCTCGGGGCGTACTGCCCGAGCCGGGGCGGCCGGGACCGTGGTGACACTGGTCATGCCCGACCAAGAGCGAGAGGTTCGTCGTCTCCAAAGAGAGCTGAAGATGAACACGCCCATAGAACGCCCCCGGATGGACCAGCTCGATCAAGTCGCTGCACCAGCCCAAAGTGACCGACCAAAGCCGGGACCGTCCCATCAGCAGAGTCGCCCAAATGCGGGAAGCCGCTCAATCTTTGTGGGCAATCTTCCCTGGAAGGCCTCAGATGAGGACCTCAGAGAATTGTTCGCCCGTCACGGGCATGTGCACGGCACCAGTATCGCCAAACAACGTTCTGGTGGCCGGTCCAAGGGGTACGGATTTGTCGAGATGTCACACGGTGACAGCACGGCCGCGATCAAGGCCCTTCAGGGCGCCACCCTGGATGGACGAAATCTCCAAATCCGCTTTGCCCGCGCCTAGCGTCTGTTTTCGACCGCCTGAAGTAAGTCAGGGCGGAGGCTCGACGACCTTGATGGTCTTGGCGGGTACACCGCCCACGATGTGGTAGTCAGGCACGTCTTTGGTCACCACCGAATTCGAGCCGACGACGACCCGGTCCCCGATCGTGACTCCAGCGAGAATCACCGCGTTGTAACCAATCAGCCCTGAGCCTCCAATGGTGGTGGGGTGGGCGGTTCGACCGCCATACATGATCGGTTCGCTGAAATCGTCGAGAATGTGACTGTGGGTCTCGATGATCGCCCCGGCGGCAATGCCAGCATTGTCACCAATGGTCACCGGCCCGCGGTCATCGATCATCACGCGTCTGTTGATGAAAGCACCATCGCCGATCGTGATGTTTTTGCCGGAGTTGAACAAAACGCCCTGGTGGAAGGTCACGCCTTCGCCCACACTCTTAAACACCTTCTTGGCGAGGATTCTTCGGACATTGATCGCGAACTCCTGCATCATCGCTGCTGGTGTCTGGTCGAACATCCTCCAGAACATCACGTAGTAAAGCTGAGAATCGAGAGCCAGCTCTCGATCTCCTCCCCGGAGCACGTCTTCCGCAACAGCGAACTGGCCCGTCCCATAGAAGGCGTCGACCATCGCCGAGACACTCGCCATGAAGACGTCACCCGCTTCACTGAGGCGATCGCTTTCTACCAATTCATCGAATTCAGCGAGCAGCTCGGCCTCGCGTGTTCCGTTGCCCATCGAACTCAACCTACCGGCACCCGCTGCTGGGCCGCGTGTAGTTCCCGAGTCTTGTGTCGCACGGTCTTGGCGTAGCCTCCGACGACACGGAGGCGGCCGCCGGTGACAGCCATCTTCGACTGACCCCGGCCATAGATCCGCGTCATTGGCATCTCGACAACTCTGAGCCCAATTCGCTCGGCTTCGAAGCGGACTTCGAGTTCTCCTTCGTAGCGGTCTCCACGAAGCAGCACCGTCTCGAAAGCAGATTGGGACATGCAACGCAGACCGGAAAACGGGTCGGTAACGGGTTGCTCGAGCCGACGTTGCAGGATCTTGGTAAAGGCTGACCTCACCAGATACCGATTCAAAGGAGTTGGGCCCCGGCGTGGATCTGCTGCGTACCTCGATCCGATTGTGATATCGCACTGATCGATCAGAACGGGTCTGATCAAGGATGCCAACTCCGCCGGTTGGTGCTGCCCATCGCCATCCATAGTGACCACGGCATCGAACTCTCGACCACGAAGCAAAGACGCACCCGCCTTCACCGCTGATCCTTTGCCCGAGTTCGGCCAGAGCCTGACCACTTCGGCACCGCTGACTTCGGCGACACGACAAGTCCCATCAGTCGAGCCGTCACAGACGACGATGACGCTCACCCGCCGGCCGAGAACCCTCGACGGAATCCTCGGTAGAAGATCTTCGAGATGAGCGGCCTCGTTGAATGCAGGTATCAGCACATAGATCAAGGTCTGCTCCCGGATCTCCGACGTAGTTGTGAAGCTACGCCGTCAGATGTGCAGGCGTAGGGTCAAACGTCCCGGTCAGGCACCCTTCTTGGAATGTCGGCGCCGTTCGTTCTCTTCGAGATGTCGCTTCCGCACCCGAATGGCGTCGGGTGTGACCTCGACTAGCTCATCATCGGCAATCCATTCAATAGCTAGCTCCAGTGTGAGCCGACGTGGTGGTCTGAGCTTGATCGCCTCATCCGAAGCGTGAGTGCGAATATTGGTTAGCTCCTTGGCCTTGCTGACGTTGACCACCATTTCCATCGGCCGCGCTGCTTCCCCAACGATCATGCCCTCGTAGACCTCCACGCCGGGATCGACGAACAACTCGCCGCGTTTCTGCAAGTTGTCCAGGGCAAAGCTGGTAACCACTCCCATGCGATCACCGATCATGGCCCCACCGACGCGGTGGGGAAGGGTGCCAACCCATGGGATCCAACCGGCCTGGTGTTGATGGACGAGTGCGGTTCCCCTGGTCGCTGTCATCAGGGCCGACCGGAAACCGAGGAGCCCTCTGGATGGTGCTTCAAGCGTGACGATGGTCCGCCCGGTATCTCCCGGACGCAGGTCTGACACCGTTCCTTTGCGGGGTGCCACGGTTTGGGTCACCGTCCCAACATGTTCATCGGGGACGTCGACAACCGCTCGTTCCAGAGGCTCGTGGGGAGTACCGTCGATCTCGCGGATGATGACCTGGGGCTTGGAAACCTGAACCTCATAACCCTCGCGACGCATGGTCTCGATGAGAACGGCAAGCTGCAGTTCCCCGCGCCCCGCCACCTCGATGACCTCCGGTGATGCTGTGTTTCCTATCCTGATCGAGACGTTGCCGAGCACCTCGCGCTCGAGGCGTTCCCTGATTTGACGTGAGGTGAGGAACTTCCCGGAGCGGCCAGAGAAGGGTGAGGTGTTGACACCAAATGTCATCCGCAGCACCGGTTCGTCGACCACCAGACGCGGCAACGGCTGAGGATTGTCAACACTGGCAATGGTGTCGCCTATCTCCACCTCAGGAAACCCTGCAACGACAAACAGGTCGCCGGCGCTTCTTGCTTCGACGTCGGAACGCCCTAATCCGTCAAACCCCATCAGCTGAACCAGTCTGCGTTTGAGTGGAGACTCCTCCTCGTTTGAGTGACAGAGGGCCACTTGTTGACCGGCGCGCAGAGTGCCTTCGACGACGCGACCTATGGCGAGACGGCCGAGATAGTCGGACGCGTCGAGGTTGGTCACCAGGGCCTGGAGCGGGGCATCGGGGTCTCCGGCCGGTGCTGGGATGCCGTCGACAATCGCGTCGAGTAGTGCGCTCAAATCAGCATCATCATCGGGGATGCCTACACCGGCGACGGACCGACCGTGTCTGGCGATTGTCGATATCAACTGAAACTCAATGTGCTCGTCTGACGCATCAAGGTCGAAGAAGAGCTGATAGACCTCGTCGACCACTTCATCGATGCGGGCGTCTGGTCGGTCGACCTTGTTGATCACGACCACCGCGGGGAGATGCAATGCCAGGGCTTTCGACAGGACGTATCGGGTCTGGGGCATTGGGCCTTCGGCCGCGTCGACCAGAAGCAGCACACCGTCCACCATGGCCAGGGCCCGTTCCACCTCACCGCCGAAATCGGCATGCCCTGGGGTGTCGACCAGATTGATCTTGGTCCCCTTCCACTCCACGGCGGCAGCCTTGGCGAGGATGGTGATGCCTCTCTCGCGTTCTTGGTCCCCGGAGTCCATAACCCGATCGACTTTGGTTTCATGAGCCGAGAACACACCCGTGGCGCTGAGCATGGCGTCGACGAGAGTTGTCTTGCCGTGGTCTACGTGCGCGATCAAAGCGACGTTGCGAAAGGGGGCTCCAGACATGGAAGTCGCGA
>Ga0255048_10002181_pt1 | contig 12719 bp, 17 predicted proteins | sample JV7_2_2_MG_FD_183619 | JGI IMG/M metagenome (GOLD analysis project Ga0255048, IMG submission 183619) | Seawater microbial communities from Jervis Inlet, British Columbia, Canada - JV7_2_2 | ecosystem: Environmental > Aquatic > Marine > Inlet | place: Canada: British Columbia | collected 2016-10-06
CTCAAAGGCCTGAGCCGGGCCCGGAACCCATTCATCGACGACGAAGACCAGGGGAAGAATTGAGCGGCAGGTATATCGCATTCGAAGGCATCGACGGTGCCGGCAAGTCGACCGTGGCCGAAGCCGTTGCGGCGGAATTACGGGCCGACGATCGCACCGTGGTAACTGTGCGCGAGCCGGGCGGCACTCCGGTGGGCGAGGCCATCCGGGAGATCTTGCTCCACTCCCATGACGACCTCGTGCCCTGGTCCGAGGCACTTCTGTTTGCCGCCTCCCGTGCCCAACTTGCCGCCCAGACTGTTGGTCCCCTTCTGGAGGCTGGAGCGTGGGTATTGACTGATCGCTCCGTGTACTCCTCGCTGGCCTATCAGGGAGGTGGTCGGGGGCTGGGTGTCGACATCGTCCGCACCGTCAATGCAGCGGGCCTTGGTGAAGTTTGGCCCGACCTGGCCATCGTGCTGGAGCTGGACCCCAGGGTCGGGCTCGCCAGGGAAGATGAGACCGACCGCATCGGACGTGAAGGGCTGGAACTCCAGGAGCGGGTGGCCGCTGCCTACCGTGACCTGGTCGCGGCAGATCCGGCAGTGGTAGCCGTCGACGGCAGCCGCGACCTGGCCAACGTGGTCGCAGATTCGGTGGCCGTGATCCAGGAGCGATTTCTTGAATCTGTTTGAAGGCGTGATCGGGCACGATCGGGTTGTGAAGATGCTGGAGCGCGAGGCAGAACGTCCCGCTCACGCATATTTGTTCACCGGCCCGTCAGGCGTTGGGAAAGCCACCGTGGCCCGAAGGTTCGCCGGGGCGCTGCTGTGCCCGGGGGATCCGGACGGGTTGCGCAGGGTGGACGAGGCAACCCATCCTGATCTTCACCTGGTGGAGCCAGAAGGCCGGACGGCCCTGACCGTTGAACAGGCCCGGGCAACGGTGGCCAGGGCCACCCGCACGCCAGTTGAGTCGGATCGGAAGATCTTCCTCTTTGAGGAGGCCGGCATGATGAACGACGAGGCTGCCAACGCGTTGCTCAAGACCCTGGAGGAGCCGACCGCCAGCGCAATCTTCATCCTGATTACGGAGTCGGAGGACGACCTTCCTGCCACAGTGGCCAGTCGCTGTCGGGTGGTGCGGTTTGGCCGGGCCGGCGAGGCCGAGATTCGCCAGGCGCTGGTCGACCGGGACTTCCACCCCGACCAGGCCGGTGAGGCTGCCCGTATCTCCGGTGGTCGGCCCGGATTGGCTCTGGCGCTGGCGGAAGGGTCGGACGTGTCCGATTACCGGAAAGTTTGGCTCGACGTTCCCGGGCGACTGACAGTCCAGGCCGGTGACGCGTTCCGGCTGGCCGAGCATGTGGTGGAGGCGGCCAAACCGCTGCTGTCGGCCATTGAGGACACCTACGGCGAGCCTGAGACCAGGGAAGCCAAGGACAGGGTTGAAAGAGCTACCCGCCGCGCCTCGCTTGCCTTGCAGGTGACCGGCCTTGAGATCCTCGCCTCCTGGTATCGGGACGCGGCTGCCGCCCAATTCGGAGCAGCAGTCCGTAACACGGATGTTCCAGCCGTCGATTTCACCACGGTCCGCCCCCAGGCTGCCGTCCAAAGAGCCGAGCGGGTCCTGGCCACGGTCGAAATCCTGGAAGGCAACCAGCGCCCCGTCCTGGCCTTCGCGTCCCTGTTCGCGGATCTGGCGGTGATTGAGTAGCGACCCGGTTGCGCGTCAACCGACGAGGGACGTGGACTCAAGACGTGGGACGCGGGACTACTCTTTTCCTCCATGCCGGGGTAGCTCAGGGGTAGAGCAGCTCACTCGTAATGAGCAGGTCCGGGGTTCGAATCCCCGCTCCGGCTCCAGCTTTCTTCGTGGGAGAATCGATGGAACGCCAATCTGAGCCGGCGCCGTCCCGGACGCGTGAGCTGTGGTTCTCCCGCCGGGCGCTGGTGAGGATCCCGCAGGTTTTGGCCGGGATAGTTCTACTCGGTGTCGGTGTGGCCCTGATGGCTCAGGGCAATCTGGGGCTCGGGCCCTGGGCGGTGCTGGCGGAGGGGATCGGCAAGAAGGCCGGCATTGCCCTCGGGACAGCCAGCATTCTGGTGGGGCTTGTCGTCTTGACGACCTGGTTCAGCGTGGGGGAGCGGCCGGGTATTGCCACCGTACTCAACGTATCCGGCGTCGGACTGGTGATCAACACGGCCATCGAAGTGATTCCGGAGCCCGATCTGTTGTGGGGGCGCCTGGCGATGACCGTCGGTGGGGTCCTGGCGGTGGGCACCGGGATAGCCCTTTACCTGGCTGCCGATCTGGGCCCGGGTCCGCGTGACGGTCTGACCACAGGTCTCCATCGCCGATTCGGCTGGACCATCCGCCGGATTCGAACCGCCATCGAGGTGATGGTGCTGGTGGCCGGGTTCTTGCTCGGCGGGACCGTCGGGGTCGGCACGGTCCTGATGGCGTTCGGGGTGGGGGCCGTCATGCAAGCCGGCCTGTCGGTCTTCGACCGCGAAGGCCGGGTCATGCAGCGGGCCACCGCCTAGAGATCCGGGCGGCTCTGCGGGTTGGTAGGTTCGGAATCGATTCAGTCCAGGAGGGGATTCATGACTAACACCAACGAAGCGTTTTGCCGGCGCCTGTTTGGAGCGGTGCTGGGTCCCATGGATATGTGGTCGATCTACGCCCCCGCTTCGGCTCCAACGGACTCCTGTCGCCGGAGTTCCCATCGATCAACGGCAGTTCCGGGACTGAGTACGACTTGAGGGGGGCACGTGTTTGGGTGGGCTAGGTCACTGATCAGAGGGACGCCGCTTGAGCGTCCTGCAAGGGCAGTGTGGTCGGTCCTCCGCCCTGCTCGGGGAGAACCGGGATATCTTCAGAAAGGGCGCACTTATGATCGGCAGACGGAGGAGATCATCGCCCGGGTCTTGTTGCCAGGTTCGAGCGCCGTCGATGTTGGTGCTCACTCGGGGGTGATTCTGGAGAGCATCGTCAATCATGCGCCCGGCGGCAGTCATTGGGCCTTCGAGCCGCTTCCCGAGTTTGCAGCACAATTACGGATCAGGTTTGAAAACGTGAGGGTGGTCGAGGTGGCCCTCAGTGACCACAGTGGAGAAACTACGTTCCAACACGTGATTAACCACCCGGGCTACAGCGGGCTTATCGAACGACCCTACGATCACGACGACGCAAAGATCGAAGAAATCCGCGTGCAGGTGGGAGCGCTCGACGACTTCATTGACGAGAGCGAAGACATTCACTTCATCAAGGTGGATGTGGAGGGTGGTGAGTTAGGGGTCCTTCGAGGAGCCCAACACACCATTCTCCGCAATCGACCATACATAGTCTTCGAACACGGGAAACGTGCTGCGGCCGCATACGGCAGCACCACCGAGGAGATATTCGACTTGCTGCAGCATTGTGGCTTGAGCGTGTCGCGCCTCGGAGATTGGCTCGAGGGAAGGTCATCGTTGACCCGGCAGGAATTCTCGGATGGAACGGAATTCATGTTTCTGGCCCATCCGTGAATGCCCAGGGAGGCGCCGGGAACGGCTGTCGACAATGTTGGTCATTCTTGGCGAATAATCCGCACCGTTTCCGAGGCGAACCAACGCACGAACCTCGCGTCAGTACGGCCCAGGCATCTCGGGAGGGCCGATACGCTGGTGAGGTACGCTGATCATCCGATGGTGATCGCTGCCCGTCCGACTCAACATGACCGGCCCCTCCGGCTGAGGCGGGTTCGTCGGCTGCTCCGTCCACTCAGGCCGCGGCTGAAATTGGTGCGGGCACTATTCGTGATGCTCGGTGGCTATCTGCTCACCGCAGTGGTCCCGGCTCGTTTTGACCGGCACCTGAGCCGCAGCCTCGGCTGGATGTACCTCATCACCCACCGGCGGAAGATCCAGACAGTGGGAAGCGTGATGCGCACTCGATTGACGGACCGAGGAGTGAGCGGCGACTGGGAAGCTCTTGCCCGCGACAACATGCGCATGTATGTGGAGGAGGACCTCGGGAGGATTCGGGGGCTCCATCGGGGGGGCTGGAGACCCGAAATCGAGCTGGTTGGCATAGACGAGCTCGAGAGTGCCCTCGCCCTGGGTCACGGGGCAGTCCTGTGGCGGATGTCTTTTGCGAGCTCGCCGATTGTCAAAGTGGCTTTGTGGGACGCCGGCTTCCCACTTGTCCACCTGAGCTCGCCATTGCATGGGTCCACCCGGTGGCAGGGCCGTTACTGGAGGCGCTACTTCACACGCTGGCACGCCAAGGCCGAAGATCGGTTCCTCAAAGAGCGGGTGGTCCTGGCGCGTACTGGAAATCTCGAGTACCTCCGTGTCCTTCTCTCTCGACTCGAGGCCAACGAGGTGGTTTCTATTTTCGGAGACCAGGCCGGACGGCAGAACGTCGAGATGCCGGTGGTGGGCGCGCCGATACGCTTTGCGACCGGGTCCCCGTCGCTGATGCGACGGGTCGGTTGTGCGTTGCTTCCCGTCCACGTGGTGTGGCTCGGCCCACAAAAGTACCGGGTGGTGATCGAACCTGCGATCGAATCGGACCCGGGCCTCGCGCGAGACGAGTATGCCAAACAGGCGGTCGCCCAGTTCGCCAAACGATACGAGCAACGCGTGTTGGAGCACCCGGCCAGCTGGCGGCTCTGGGCCGCCGTGTGAAACCGGGCGAGGATCCATTAGCTGTGGCAAAGAACGGAGGAAACGGTGGACAGTGAATCTGACCGGGTTTACCGGCTGCGCGAGGGCGAGTCGTATTGGATGGATGTTGAAGGTCAGATCATCGCCATGCACCCGGACATGTCGCGCTACCTCGGCACCAATCCCGCCGGCTCGCTTCTGTGGAAGGCGTTGAGTGAGGGAGCTACCCGAGCAGAACTGGCTGCAGCCCTGCAAGACACCTACGGTATTGACAAGGAGCGGGCCACAGCGGACGTTGATGCGTTCCTAGCCGCGCTCGCTGAGAACGAGCTTCTCGCCGAAGCCGATTGACGTTAGGCCACGATCCCAGCGATTGCCTCGAGGGAATCATCGAACCGGTCAAACGATCGGGGTCGTCGCAAGTCGAACCCGGGGAGCGCTGCCAAGTTGAGCACCCCTGACGGTTCTAATTGGGCGGGGCCCTTGATCATGCGGTGATCCATAAGGCGGCGCAACCGGTCGAATGGCGTAAGTTGCACCGCCTCCACCGAATTACCCCACGCCAAAAAGATCCATCCCGCCAGCTCGATCTCCGCTGGCACGTCATCGAGCCGGTGGCGAAATCGGGGTCGTCCTCCGTGGATGCCCATGGGTTCGCCTAGACCGAGATAGGTCGATGCACCTTCCCTGAGGTCGATACTGCGGGGTCCGGCCTGGATCTTCCCAGCCACGCTGACGACGAGATCGTCCACGACAATTGGGTGACCGGTGCGGGCTAAACCGGCCAGAGTCGAACTCTTGCCTCCCTCACGGTCGGCAGCAATTGCCCAGGCCCTGCCGTTCACAACGAAGGCTCCGGCGTGGAACGACTCCCGACCCAGCCAATAGGTGTGAGCGGCCGCCACCCGGGTCAGGTACGGGTGCGCCATCTCTCCTTCGCTCATGTGGCGGAGGAAGGTGAAGGCGGCGGAGGCCGGATCGCGACGGAGTGAGGCCCAGCCGTCGACCAGGCTCAACTCTGCATACTCCTCACCGAAGTCCTCTTCCCCGCGCTTCACATCTCCGATCTGTTGGGACAGTCTGAGGAGCGGCCAGTGGGGGGGCGCATCCACCAGCAAATCTCCGACGCTTCCTGAGTACCGCAGACCGTAGGCTCCCGGTAGGTCGCCCATCAGTCGAAGGCGTTCGGAGCCGCTTCGATGGCAGCCTCGAATGGTCGGTAGAGATCGGTGACGTCTGGACGGTCGTTGACGACCTCGTCTCCCAACTCGAGCCATGCATGGAAGAGGACCCCGTCGTCGCCCCGGGGAGGCGCCACACCGATGCGCAGCTGAGCGTCAATGTGATGCCGTCGCAGAATCGCCCACAAGACGAGTGAGCGCTGCAAGCAGTTGGGTCGATGCAGCCCGTAGCTCCCGGCGACAGTCACAATTCGTGCGAACCGCCTGGCGACTTCGACGTCGTCGCTGTGTGGCGGTTTCAGACGGCTGATCTTGGCCAAGCCACTCTGGGTTCGTCGCAAACCTCTAGCCCGGAGCGCCAGCACTACCAGGGGAATTGCCACGGTGGCCTGGATGAGGGCATACCATTCAGCCGGAGAAAGCGCTCTCGCTCCTCGCCAAATCCTTCCCAACCGGCCCATCAGTCTTTCCTAACGTACTCTTCGTGCCGTCAGCGCGCCGCTGCAAAACCTCTGGGTTGCCGACAGGACATGCAGCGCCTCGCTCCACCGAGGGGATTGGATGCCTGTCACGACTCGACAATCAGTGTAAGCCCGTGCCACAGATCCCAACGGGGCCGCGGGATGGGGTACCGAGAATTGCCTACGCTTACAAACGTATGATCACGACCCCTCTCAGCATGGCCGCACCCACCGGCTGGTGATCTAGTGCCGACCCTGGATATCACGCCACTCGAGCTGGCCACCAACACCATGCTGGGTTCTGCTGTGCAGACTCCTCCTCTCCCATATCCGTCGCTCGGGACAACCCCCTTGGACGCCATGGAGGCAGCCGTACTGCCGGCTGTAGCCCGCCCGCCATGCGTCATCACATTCTCCGGCGGCCGGGATTCCTCTTTGATACTGGCCGTGGCCACCAAAGTGGCCCGGCGGGAGGGCCTGCCACCGCCACTGCCGGCCACCATCAACTTCGTGGGAATCGAGGCTGCCGAAGAGTCGTCGTGGCAGGAGCTCGTGATCCGTCACCTCGGTCTCGGCGAGTGGGTGCAGCGGGATGTCACTACGGAGCTCGATCGTCTTGGTCCGATAGCAACCGACGTGCTCAGCCGGCACGGAGTCCTCTGGCCACTCAATGTTTACGTCCATCAAGCGCTCATCGAGCACGCGGCGGGTGGTTCGCTCATGACCGGAATGTTCGGCGATACCGTGTTCGGTGGCGGTCGTTGGCTCCGGGCCAATCAGGTTCTGGCGGGGCGCCAAAAACCCGGCTTGCGAGACGGGCTTCGGGTCGGTTTCGCTCTTGCTCCCAGATGGGCGAGAGCCCGGATATTGCGGCAAAGGTCCCGGGAAGTACCGTGGCTTCGCCCGACTGCCCACGAGGAGTTCCAAAGAAGATATGTCGAAGGTCAGGCCGGTGTCCCGCGACGCTGGGACCGCTGGATCGAGTGGTACGCCGGGCGCCGGGCCGTCAGTATTTCACACCAGAGCATGAGAGCGATCACCGGCGACGTTGATGCGTTACTTGTCCAACCGCTCGCCGATCCCGGTTTCTTGGCTGCTCTCGCTCACAGCGGTCGCTCAAACGGAATCGGCGACCGAACCGACGTCATGCGGTCTCTATTTGCCAGTGTTCTACCGGACGCATTGCTGGCACGGCCGGACAAGGCTCGGTTCGGGCGTGCCTTCCGCGGCGGGGAGAGCGCGGCGTTCATCGACGCTTGGCAAGGTGACGGTGTCGATGCCGACCTCGTCGACCCGGAGATTCTGAAGCGGGAATGGCAGAGCGGAGTGATCGATGAGCGCTCAACGCTCCTTCTGCAGTCTGCTTGGCTCCACCCGCAGCGGTACGGCGTCTGACCGGCCTGCCGGCTTGGGACGTGGTTCGGTCATCCGCCGCTTGAGGTGCGTTCGAGAGCGGTTTCTTGCATCCGGAACGCGGCGGTCAGCTACTCAGATGGTGCATGCAGAGTGTGGTCGTGATAGGGTGCCCACAGTGCTGGCTGAGCGAAGGTGAGGTGTCTGATGGAGTACGAAGCTCCGGCGATTGAGGTTATTGGTTCGGTCACTGAGTTGACCTTGATCGATGGATCGGTGGGGGACGAAAAACCCTAGTTGCCGCCCGATTGCGGTTAGGAGCCCCCTGCTGGGTAGGGGGTTCCTTGACGTCCGGAGCGAATCGTGGGCGTGGCCTCTTCCGATGGACTAGCTGGGCACCGCCGGTGTACGGAGCGGAACCAGGCCCTTACGGTTTCCGAGCGGCCGCGAGACGACCATATTCTCGCATGCGGAGTGTGGTCGTGATAGGGTGCAGGGAGTGCTGGCTAGGCGAAGGTGAGGTGCCTGATGGAGTACGAAGCTCCGGCGATTGAGGTCATTGGTTCGGTGACCGAGTTGACCCTGGACGAGGGTTCAGCGGGCGATACAGTAGGCGATTCCTAGTGGCGGAAACCCGCGAGTATGAGGCGCCGAGGTTGGAGATCATCGGCTCCGTCACAGAGTTGACCTTGGCCGAAGGGTCGAAGACAGTTACAACCGTCAAGTAGCCTTCCCGACTCGGGAGTCAACCGCTAGTTCAACGGATTGTTGAGTGATCCTGGCAGTTGTCGATGAGCGCACAGCCGTCCGATGCTCTGAAGCCGAGAGGTTGCAAGGGGCTCTCACCCCCCTGATGCTTTTGCCATCTGTGGCCGACGATGAGTGCTGCTGTCGATGCGACCCGTTCTCGTCGATTGCTCGGTTGCGGTCGCCCCAGGGACCTCCCTCGCTTCACACAAGACAGTCCGACCAGGTTCTCGGTCGAGTCGCCGGTTGTCACGTGAGGTACGTTGTTACTTGATGGCGGATACGAGACAGTCTTCGGATTCCCAAAACGACGGATCCACACTGATTGATTTCCTGTTGTGCGCCGATCCCTTGGCGCCCGCCCTGTCGACGATAGATGGCACTGTTATGCGCTACGACGATGTGCTTGCCACCGTCGAGAGACTCACCAGTCAGATAGTTGCCTTGGGTGTCGAGTCTCAAGACCGGGTTGCCGTCATTGTGCCCAACGGTCCCGAGGCCGCCCTCGTGACCTTGGCCGTGGCCGGTTGCGCTACGGCCGCGCCGCTCAATCCGGGATACACGCCGTCCGAGTTTTCCTTCTTTCTGGCCGATCTGAAGGTGAGGGCCGCCATAACGATTGCGGGTGGGCCCTGCCTAGATTCCGTGGCACCGGCGAGGATGCTTTCTCTGACCCTGACAGGTTCGCTTTCTGACCTCCGGTTGGAACTAGACGGTTCCCCGCTACCAACTGGCGTTGCTCGTTTCTCGAGTTCTGACGATGTGGCTCTCGTGTTGCACACGTCAGGCACGACCGCACGGCCCAAGCAGGTTCCGCTCACTCATCGGAATCTGGCCAGTTCTGCGGGCAACGTCGCGAGAACCCTTGACCTTGTTCCAGACGACGTTGGCATGAACGTTATGCCCCTGTTTCACATTCACGGTTTGGTGGCCGGACTCTTCGCGTCTCTGGCGGCAGGGGCCTCAGTGACGTGTACTCCGGGTTTTGATGCCCTCCGTTTTCATCGTTGGCTCGAAATGGCTGAGCCAAGTTGGTTCAGCGCAGTCCCAACGATGTATCAACTGCTGCTGGCGAGGGCGCAAGGCCAGCGACGATCGAGCGCCGGGGCGTTGCGATTCACGAGGTCCTCGTCTGCCCCGATGCCACCGGCCGTGATCGGTGCGGTAGAGGCGCTGTTCGGAGCTCCTTTCATCGAAGCATATGGAATGACGGAGGCTGCCCATCAGATGACGGCAAATCCCCTACCTCCAGGGGAGAGGAAGCCGGGTTCGGTGGGGATCGGGGGCCTAACCGAAGTCCGGGTCTTGCGCGAGGACGGCTCTTGGGCAGCAGCCGGAGAACAAGGTGAAGCGGTGATCCGAGGCGAGTGCGTGACCTCCGGGTACGTGGCCAACCCGGCAGCCAACGAGGCCGCCTTTGTGGCCGGGTGGTTCCGCACCGGTGACCTCGTTCACTTCGACGACGATGGCTACTTGTTCATCACCGGACGTCTCAAGGAGATCATCAATCGGGGTGGGACCAAGATCAGTCCCCGCGAGATCGATGAGGTCCTTCTCGGTCATCCCGATGTTGCCCAGGCGGTCGCCTTTGCGGCCCCGCATAGGTGGCTCGGAGAATCTGTGGCCGCGGCCGTGGTCCTGCAAGACGGATCATCGGCATCAGAAGCGGAGATCAAAGAGTTTGCTGCCGAGCGTTTGGTTGCCTCCAGGGTGCCGGGCAGGATTGTGATCGTATCTGAGATCCCGAAGGGTCCAACCGGCAAGTTGCAGCGGGTCGGCCTCGCCGAGAAACTCGACCTCGCCTGATTTTCCGGGGTTCGAATCCCCGAGTCCTCAGTCGCGGGTGTTCTGCTCGATTTGTACATCTTTGCCGTGTCGGTGATCTGGTCGGGGGCTCGCCTTCAATCATTTTGAGGTTCAGCTTCTACCGCTCGCCCTCTCAGTACTTGCTGGGGTTGCTGGCGGACTCTCCGAAAACCCGCCGACGACCTCGGGCTCCTGCCTGCTGAGCCCAGCTCCCGAGCTTGGTAGGTTCGGCCCTGCGCCGACACAAAGGGGGAGCCATGACCACCGAGAATGACACGACCGCCGAGGCATTCGGAGAGCGACTGTTCGAAGCTGTTCTGGGAGCCATGGACATGTGGTCTATCTACCTGGGTGAAAAGCTGGGTTACTACCAGGCACTGGCGGTCGGCGAAGCACTCAACAAGGACGACCTGGCGTCGGCAACCGACACGAATCCTCGCTACACCTGTGAATGGCTCGAGCAACAGGCGGTGACCGGGATCCTCACCGTCGATGATGCCGATCTTCCGCCGGCCGAGCGCCGCTACACACTGCCGGCCGGACCCGCCGAGGTGCTGACCGATCGTGACAGCCTCAACTACCTGGCTCCACTGGGGCGTCTCGTCACCGCCGGCGGCATCCAAATGCCGGCACTCATCGATGCCTACCGGACCGGCGGAGGCGTGTCCTGGGAGCAGTACGGGCCCGATATGCGCACCGGCCAGGCCGAGATGAACCGGCCCTGGTTCCTGTCCGCTCTGGGCAGCGATTGGTTCCCGGCGGTTCCGGACCTGAACACGCGACTGCAGGGGGGAGGACGGGTGGCCGACATCGGGTGCGGCGAAGGCTGGTCTTCCATTTCGATCGCGGCTGCCTACCCGGATGTCACAGTCGATGCTTTTGACATCGACGAGACCTCGATCGTGGCAGCCCGTTCCCACGCAGAAGCTGCCGGGTTGGCCGACCGGGTCACCTTCCACTGCGCCGACGCCGGGACGCTGAATCTGGACGGCACCTTCGACGTGGTGACCGCCTTCGAATGCATCCACGACCTCCCCGATCCCGTCGGTGTGCTGGGGACAATGAGGGACCTGGCCAAGGCCGATGGTCACGTGGTGGTGATGGACGAGCGAGTCGGTGAGCGGTTCGAGGGTCGTGGCGATGACATCGAGCGGGTCATGTACGGGTTCTCACTGTTCGTGTGCCTGCCGGACGGAATGTCCCACCCGGCCTCGGCCGCCACCGGGACGGTGATGCGGCCCGAGACCTTGCGCGACTACGCCCGCCAGGCCGGCTTCGACGACATCGAGGTGCTTCCGATCGAGGCTGACTTCTGGAGGTTCTACCGCCTGGTTCTGTGACGAAACTTGTTCGCTCTGGCCCCTGCGCTGAGTAGCCTGGTTTCCTCACCAAGGAGAGATTTCTCATCGCCGATCAGGCCAACTTCGAGAAAGACGCAATGCAGTTTGCGCCGCAGCTCTATTCGGCTGCCCTGCGGATGACGCGCAATCCCGCCGATGCCGAGGACGTGGTGCAGGAGACGTTCCTCAAGGCCTACCGGGGCTATCACACATTCCAGGAGGGGACCAACCTCAAGGCGTGGCTGTATCGGATCCTCACCAACACCTACATCAACCGCTACCGCAAGAAGACCCGCCGGCCCCAGGAAGTCGAGCTGGGAGAGCTGGAGGACCTCTACCTCTTCAAGCGCCTCAACGAGTCGGGTAGTACGGGTGGAGCCAGCCGCAGCGCCGAGGAGGACGTGCTGGAGCGCTTCGGCGACGACGACATCAAAGAGGCGGTTGAGTCGCTGCCCGAGCACTTCCGTTTACCGGTGCTATTGGCCGACGTCGAAGGGTTTTCCTATAAAGAAATCGCCGAAATCCTCGATGTTCCCATCGGAACCGTCATGTCGAGACTGCATCGGGGAAGAAAGGCGCTGCAACTGCGGTTGTTTGACTTTGCAAAGGAACACGGACTCGTAGGGCCAAAAGAATGAACTGCGACAAAGTCGTCGATGAGGTGTACAGCTTCCTTGATGGTGAGCTGACGGGTGTCCGCCGATCTCAGATCGAGTGGCACCTTCGCAAGTGCTCTCCGTGCTCTGATTCCTTTCACTTCGAGGAACGCCTGATGCTTTTGGTGAAGCGTTCCTGTACTGAGGATGAAGAAGTTCCCACGGAACTTTTTGAACGCCTCCAAGCGTTAATACAACATGAGACAGCTGAGGGGACTTCCGGCGAGTAACTGTCGGGTCCTTGTTCCCCAGGGGGTCAAACCAAACTATGAGTGAATCAACCCTGAAGGGCAACCGCATTCGCGGCGGTGTTCGTCCTTCTCGTACATACCAGTCAGGCCGCGTTTGTGCGGAAAAGAAGTGCAGCACCAGGTTGTCGCAGTACAACCGGCGTGAGCATTGTTTCCAGCATGCACCCACGCGCTTTCCGAGACTTCGGGGTCGCATCGTCTCCGAATAGGAGATGCCTCCCCTGCGAGCAGCAACGACCATCGGGATCTTTGGAGCCCGGTGGTCGTTCTACGTCCGGACCCGGGACCACTAA
>Ga0255048_10002182_pt1 | contig 12717 bp, 11 predicted proteins | sample JV7_2_2_MG_FD_183619 | JGI IMG/M metagenome (GOLD analysis project Ga0255048, IMG submission 183619) | Seawater microbial communities from Jervis Inlet, British Columbia, Canada - JV7_2_2 | ecosystem: Environmental > Aquatic > Marine > Inlet | place: Canada: British Columbia | collected 2016-10-06
CAGAAGATAAAACAAAACTAAATGCATTAGTCTGAATACTAGTTATCTGGAATATAGGTCCACCTTGAGCCGTAGAAGATAAAACTACATTACCTCCAATAGTTGTTGCATCATAAAATTCTACAAAGTTTCCTACTACATGACTATGTCCTGTTTCATCTACACTAACATTAGTATTAGATCCAACAACCCCAAAATCATTAGAGAAAGCTACACTAGTATATCCGGCTGTTCCAGCCGAAGCTGCATTATATATACCAGCACCATATCCCAGACCCTGAATAGCTGAAGAAGTACCAGTAGGTAATAGATAATTAAGTGTCCCAATTCCTGTACTTGTACCTGTAGCACTACTAGAAGCTGTAATGGTAAACTTATTAACATTAACTAAAGATACAGAATAGTTTTTATTATCTAAAACTAATCCACCTATTGAGCCTGTTCCTGCCCCATTAGATACACTCGTAAATAAAACATAGTCTCCTTCACTTAAATTATGAGAAGCTTCTGATACAGATACAACTAATGAATTATTTGTTGAACCAATCTTTCCTGAACCTACTACAACTGTACTCACAATAGGAGTTATATCATAGATAGTATCATCAGTATAATAGGTATATAGTTTCTTATCTGTACCAAATACCATATGTTTAAGGGTATCATTATCAGACCATGTTAGTAAATCTCTAGCATTACCTAAGAAAGCTGTTGTACTTTTCTGTGAATATCCTCTTAAATTCTCTGGTCTTCCTGCTCTAAAGCGAACACGATCCCCATCATACCACGAACCCTCTTCAGCATACTGCGTAGTTTCCCTATGAAACCCTGGCCTAAAATTAAGCTTAACGTATTTAGAATTCATAGATGACATTTAATTAACCAAACTTTTTAATTAAAACAGAATCTACAGCAGATACGCCACGTACATTATAAACTAATGCATCAATTTCAGCTAGAGAAGAACTAATAGTAGGAGCACTAGCATTAGGCCATAACCACATATCTCCAAAGGATAAAGTGGTAGCAGATGTTCCTCCTTGAATTAGATAAATAAGACCTGACTGACCAGCAGTTGCGCTAGTTGGATTAGCTAGAGTTAAACTATCATTATCATCCATCTTACAAGTAAAATTATTTCCACTAGTAAAGTCTAGTGTAAAGGCAGATGTTGCTATAGCAGCAGTTACAGAAGGAGTTAGTATTATTCCATTAAATGTAGCTATACTTGTATAGGTTTTAGCTCCTCTAATAGTATCAGCCGTAGATACTCGTACATACCTAGCATCAGCAGCAGAAACATCAGGTACTTGAGTAGCACTTACTGGCTTTTTAAATGTTAATAGTGTATCAGTTGCTATAGTTTGTGCTGTATTGATAGTAATTTGAGTACCACTATCACGAGTAACTACATGCGTACTAGCTTCTACAGATGTACCATGTACTGTCCAACCAGCTTGAATACTTACAGGCTGTCCTCCACCTGTAGAAGTATTATCTATAGTAACTACAGCACTAGCTGTTATTCCACCATTAACATCAGCCTTACCTACAATAGAAGCATCTACTACATCATAAGCGGCTACAGTTCCAAGACCTAATCCAGCAGCATTAAGAGTATGAATATTAACACCATCACAGAAATAAACACCACGAGCACTTACTGGGGGACTAACTCCTGCATTACCAGCAGTTTGTAATACATAAGATGCATCACTTTCTCTAGTAGTCTTATCACGTATTAAATAAAATTTAGATTGACTAGGAATAATAACATTAATAGATGTAGATACAACTCCTGTAAATTCTAGTATAGCACTTCTAGCTTCATCAGAAGCTCCATCATTATTTGTAAGTGTATAACTTGCACTACCTATTGAAATAGTTGTATATGCTGCAACAGCATCATCTACCAGTTGGATAACATTACTATTTAGACGCTGACCCCAAGTGTTAGCGTTTTCGCCATCAGCTTGTAGCTCTAATTTTATGCGTGATGTATAAGTTGATGACATTTCCTATCTCCTATAAATTATAATCTGCTAGATCAGGCCAGATGTCTACTGTTCCACCAGTATTATTACCATCCTCATCCCATACAGGATATAAGGATTTAAATCCTGCTTTATCTGTAACAGATGTTATATCTGTAATCATACCATCTCCTGCTGTTCGTACTGCATCTCTATAGTTCTGTATATCTGTTGGGATCGCTGTACCTTTATCTGTCTTACGAATATAATACCAATCCGTATTACTTAGAATATTATTTTGACTATTATTGATGTCTTTTATTTTTACTTCCTTTATAATATCAATATCCTTATCTTTCTTAGAATAAGTTTTAGTAACATTATTTTCATTAATTGTATAAGCATATTTACCAGTATGAGATTCAGTTTTAGAATCAATACCATCATGATCTTCAATTATATGATAAATACCCATAGCTTTTAATTCATCCACAGACCATACTGAAAAGATATTAGCAGGATGTTGAATCCCTGCCTCGTCAGTATAGGGTGCTCCTCCTCTTAATTCTTTTATAACTTGGTCTGCTTTTACTAATGCAAACATTTATCTTCTCCTTATCTTTATTTATCTATCGGTGGATGTGTGCCATTATGCATCTCATAGACTTTATCTAAATTTTTATGCACAACTTTCATTTCAGTTTGTAATTCAGCAATATGTCTATTTAAATCTTTTAAATTAGTAGGTGAAAGAATATCTCCAAATACTTCATTTTGATGTTTTATCACAGCAGAATCTGCTTCTGTCTTATCTAACCTAGTATTTAAATCATGTAGTTCTATACTCATATTTTTAATATCTTGTATTACTCTAGCTAACTGAGACTTAACAACTGCAAATGCTCCTGCTAAACTTGCCAGTAAAGTGCCAAACTGGATTAACTCTCTTATTCCAAATTCCATTTATACACACCCTTTACATGCCCAGCTTAAAAAGTAGTATAAACTAACTACCATGACTAATATGATTAATACATTACGTCCTTCTAATAATACCTTTGCCCAGAATATTTTATCCGCTCTAGCTTTTCTTAATGCATTCTCTTTAGCAATTTTATCAGAAGCTTCCTTTGCAGCTATTAGCTTTGTACGTTGCTTCTTTATTTCTTCCCAAGTACCTGCTCCCCACTTACAATCTACCTCAACAGCTAAATTTTTAAGTGCTATATCTTTTTGTTTATCTTCCAAAACCTTATTAGCTACAGCACTTATGGAAGTATCATCATCATAGCCTTCATCACCTGATCTCATTCTGAGAACTTGCTGCATACGTGTACTTGGTTTGTTCTTTCCTTTCTTCTTAGGTTTCTTTTCCTTTTTTTCGTGATCAGAAAATAAATGTTCTAAGGAATTTCCTATGTCCTTAATATTAGATGCAGTTTCAATGGCTCCTCTTACGGCTGCTATGGCTGCGATTGTTGTACTTATAGGTTCCATATCTTCTCATTTTTCTTATCTCTGTAATAAATGCAGTATGTATCCACCTTGCAACTTGTAATGCTAATTTCTTTTGAGATTTAGGATACCATACATTACCAGCCTTATACATACCATCTCTTATCTAGCCTTTGCCTGTGCTACGCCACTACCACCAAATGGATTCTCTGCAAATGCAGCGTAGATATAAGGAGTAGCAGCTAGATTTGATGTGGGATAACTAGTGCCTCCCAATCGCAACTTAAATCCATTGCTAAGAAAATCTATATTTGTTGCCCCTCCAGAATTGTTAGTATCATCCCAGTTTGATGCAAAGGTAGGAGTAGCACTCGTTCCATTATATTTTTTTCTAGCACCATCTATTAATATCCAATAACCTGTAGCATCAGTACGCTTAAGTAGAATATAATTAGGAGAAAATCCTGTGTAAATAACTGGTCCGTCATTAGAACCATTACCTGTATACTCCCCAAACTGTGAGTAGCCTTCTACTCCAGCCCAACAATACGCCACATAAGTAGACCCACTCTGGTTCATTCCTGTGTTAGCTTGCATAGACCAGACTGTAGAGGTAGGTTCGGTATTATTCCAAAACGCAGCATTAGTAGCAGCAGCATCACCTAAATCTAGCCAAATAGCGGCTGTGGCGCCAATTGAAGAATGATAACAGTACCAGCCAGCAGTTCCTGACGCTCTAGTAACTCCTTTCAGTACTATAAAATCAGGCTTAACTCCAAGTCCATGACCAACTGTTGTGGGATTAGTGCCGTCTCCTGAGTAGGTAACTATACTAAAGCCAGCATCAGAATTAACTCTAACAGTACTACCGCCAGTTATAGTTCCATCTGTATTAGCTGTTGATGTTCCATCATTAGCCCAGTTCCAAAGAACATATGATTCCGCAGACGTGTTTACTTCATTCATATTTCCAACTTGTACACCCTGTTGAAGGAAGCGTTGAACAGAATTGGCATTCGTAGCTTGGTTGGCATAAGCATCCGTAGTATTGGGATATAAATTACTTGAACGAAGATAGTTATAGGCTCCTCTAGCACGATCAAACCAAATATGGTAATCTTCAGCATCAAGGTTCTTGATCCATGATAAACCTGTAATACCAGCGGTGTTTGCTGCAAGATTATCTTGGTGAAAAGCTAGAAAATCTGTTGGTGGGGTATACTTAAAATATCCATCAGCCGTTGTATCTAATGTTGTAGCTCCACCATCAAAATAACGCCACTGTCCAAAATTAAAAGTTGCTGCATGACTGTCATTAAAATATAGAGATATAGCCCATTTAGCTGGATTTAATGGCCCTGATGGAGCTATACCTGTCAGCAAAGGAAATGTTCCAGCAGTTGGATTACCTGCTGATCCATCAGCATCATTGTACCAAGTATTGTTTTTTGCCATCCATATATAGCCAGCATCTAAATCGAAGGCTATTCCTAATACATCTCCAGTTCCATAACCTGTTCCAGCCGTAATAGCAGTGTCTCTCGGCCATTTTTGACCTGTTGTAGAAGAAGTTGAAGATCCAGAATAGTTTCTATATGCATAGCTGTTAGTGCCTAATGCTAAATTCTGGTTCGCAATAAGGTTATTTAAATCTACAATTCCAAAGCACATTGTTGAATTACTAGCAACAACGGTATCCATTACAATTTCTACATACCATTTTCCACTACCAGCACCCATAAATGCTGAACCTACAGCATCACCAGATGATCTAGTGAATTTCAAATTTCCTTGAGTTAACCCTGAAGCTAAAGTCGTACCCCAACTTGCACCTAGAAACGTACCATCCATTACATTGTAGTTTCTCGTAGGAGTGTCGTACATCTGGTTGGAACCGTTAGTGGTATCCATGTTAGTCATGGCGAAAGTATTGGCTGGGCTATTACCAGATACATCAGTGCCTAAAGCATTTCCAAGTGCCATGTCTAAATAAAAGCCATTGGTTCCAAAAGTTAGACCTGAAACATCCTTGGGTATCCAGCGGTTTGTTGAGGTATCTGTCTCACCAAATGAAGAAGCTGTTAAAGCAGTGCCATCTATAAAAACCATTTCAGACATATAACCATCATAATATCTAAGCTGACCTGCATTTTGAATGCGTTTACCTATTTCATGGTTAATATCATCATTAAAATATACCCAAGCTGAATACGAGGAACGATTATCCGTTGACCAGTATGAGGTGTCACTGATATCTGTTCCATTCACGAATACACGAAATCTTTGATCGGCAGTGCCATTATTCATATCACTACTAAAAACTAGATTAGTCCAAGTACTAGATCCTACAAATTTTTGATAACCAACAAGAAGATCATTCCCTGACAAAACTATTCGTAATGTACCATCGGATTGCCACTGTATCCAATCGTGATTACCAATAGCACCAGCCGCAATAATAGTAGCATCTGACGCTGTATCACCTCGTTTAAACCAAACACTCAAGGTCCAATCTGTAGTACTTCCTACACTTGGGTAGGTGTAACTTAAATAATCACTGTCACCACTATCAAACCTAGCAGAGTAATTAACAGTCTTACTATCTGTAAACGGTATGAAGTTACCTACACGTTGACCTGTACCATTACCTTCATAGAGTACTGGTAGGAAATTAAGAGAAGGATTTGTTATTGTTGGGGCTGGGAGATCATATGTGGCAAATCGTTTTGCACCACTAGGTGCCGTACCGCCTAGAATATCTAAAGTAGATACTCCTGCTGTTCCTCCATTATAATTACTTATAGCTGGAGTAACTAGACCTGTTATACCTGAAAACGCTTCTCCTGTTTCAGCATCAGGATCACCAGACCATGTGCCGTTTTGACCAAAATATAATTTACCTGCCTTAATACAGATATCTACATAATCACCACTACTAAAGGTGAATAGTGACGTTCCACCTGTGCCTGATCCATGAAAGGGTTTGCCGCTGTTGCTGCCTGTCCCACAGCTTATTGACCAACCATTATTACTAGTATTACCACCTACGAAAGTCGGACCAAGTGGGCCTGTATTGTGGATACCAACTAACGGATAACCACTATTATTGCTGGTATTAATTAGGCATCGGTAGTAATACCCATTAGCATCTTCAGCATCGACATACATTGTGTTCGTAAGAATACCCCCACCACTACTACCTGTAACCTTAGTATTACCTTCCGCTAAAGTCATATCGCTATCAGATTGAAGAGGATTCCATGTGCCTAGATTCCCTGTCGTAGTTGCACTATCATCCGCTGGACGGTCATAAGTCCAGTTAGAAGTCCCTGATGCAAAGCCGTTAGTAGCAAAATGATTACCGTTACCACTTACATCATATCCAATAGTAGTGGTGCTAGTTGTGTCAGCAAAATCTAACCAGAAACCATTAGTACCTTTATATGCTGTAACAGAAACAGTTGGGTCTTTAGGTATCCAAACACCGTTTGCATCTTCTGTCCCAAAATCTGAAGGTGGACGAGCATACCCATCCAATAAAATTGCTTCTGAAAGATATCCTGCATATAATTGACCAGGGGTTGCAGTATAAGTTTCTGCTCCTATCCTATGTGGAACAGTATTATTAATAAATCCTTCGGCATCTAATGCAGGGTTATTCCTTGTAGTAAAATCGTAGATTTCTCTTCCATTAACATACAATCTTACTCTATCTGCTGCGACAGAATCTGTAGTATCTTTTGTATAAAGAACATGATACCATGCTGTCGGATCACGGTATAGTGCTGTTGTTGCTAGTGCACCACTCCCTCCCCCATCTACACCGTCAATATATAAATAACAATCCGTTGAACCTGCATATCGTATACCTTCACTATTGCCACTAGGACTTCCTGCCTCCAGAGTATAACCGTTTGTTGTGTTCTTATATTGCTTTGCCCAGAAAGAATAAGAATAAGTTTTTCTATTTCCAGCACCAATTGGTGTTCGATATAAATAATCATCAGAACCATCAAACCAGATAGCTCCTTTAGGAACCCAACCAGCAGCAGGAGCAGCAGTAGATGAAGCAGCCCCCATTAAAAGATTATTACTAAATACCATTAACCATATTCCTTTGAAAGTATAGACTGAACAGCCGTTGAAGTTCTTACAATATAATCTAATCTACTCACCGAATTAATACTAGTAGGAATAGTAGGAGCACTAGCTTCAATAAATTCCCAACTAGTTCCATATGCTAGTGTATGACTACCAGTTCCATCCTGTGCAATAAATATACTTCCGACCTGTCCTGGTACACAATTAGTTGGATTATCCAATGTTCTATTTCCACCTAGAGTTAAATGGAAGTTTTGTCCTGAATTAAAATTCACAGAAATATTTGCTCCATCTGTTAAACTAACTAAATCAGCTACGGCTGCTGTTTCAATATGAAGATTTTTACCAAGTAAAGTATTTACTCCAATGGCTACAGCACTTACATAAATATCTGTACCTGATACTGTACCACTTAAAGTTCCACCTGCAAGAGGTAAATGATTTCCAATACTAGTAGCAAGTGCAGAGGAAGTTGCAGCTAATACTGTATTGATAGAAGTCGTAACATTATTAATAGAAGTTATGGCTCCAGTATTAGTAGTGATATTAGTATTGCTATTACCTATACTAGTAGCAAGAGCAGATGATACATCAGCCACTACTGTATTTATAGAAGTTATAGCAGCTAAATTTACAGAGGTAAGAGCGGATACATTAGCTACTACAGTATTAATAGATGTAATAGCTGCTGCATTAACCGTAGTTAGTGCAGAGACATTAGCTACTACAGTATTAATAGAAGTCGTAACATTATTAATAGAAGTTATAGCACTTGCATTAGTTGTTATATTAGTATTACTGTTACCTATACTAGTAGCTAAAGCACTTGAGACATTAGCTACTACAGTATTTATAGAAGTTATTGCAGCTAAATTTACAGAAGTAAGTGCAGAAACATTAGCTACTACAGTATTTATAGAAGTTATTGCAGCTAAATTTACAGAAGTAAGTGCAGAAACATTAGCTACTACAGTATTAATAGAAGTCGTAACATTATTAATAGAAGTTATAGTAGCCGCATCAGGTACAGCCGTACCTCCTACATACATCTGTGTAGCAGCATATACATTAGCTGCCGATACATCACCTGAAAATACTGCTGACGTACCAGATACAGGTACACCAAAAGTAGCTGCACTACCAGATGGAACAGATAATCCAGTAGTAACAGCCACCGTTCCCAGGGATACAGTGCCAAAGGTCTGATTAGCAGCTAGACCAATAACACCACTTACAGTAATAGTAGTAGCAGCTACGCCCCCTATCGTAAAGGCCATTCCTGTACCACTTACTAAGGTCTTCATGGTTCCACCTTCGGCTGATGGAACATTAGTTAGATTAGAACCATCACCAGTAAAGTAGGCTGCACTTACAGTGCCAGAGAATACTCCACCAACAGCATATATAGATGCACCTACAGAAACATCTCCACTAAATTCTGCTGCTACTCCAGATACTTTAGTTGTAAAGCTACCTGTTGCTGCTACAAAATCAGTAGCACTTACCTTTGTACTAAATGATCCATCGGCTCCATCAATATCACCAGTAACATCACCTATGAGAGCACCATCAAAAGTTGCTGCACTTACAGTGCCAGAGAATACTCCACCAGCAGCCCAGATAGAACCTGCTACAGTAACATCACCACTAAAATATCCTGAAGAAGTAGATACACGAATACCTGCTAAACTTACCGCAATAGTAGGATTACCTGATGCACCATTAGCATTAGTAATTAGAATACCATCACCAGCCGTTAGTGTTCTACCATATGCACTTCCACCACTTATAGCTACCAATCCAGTAAGATCAGTAAGAGTAGTAAATGCATTTATAGTAGAAGCAGTAGCAGTAATATCAACTCCATTTAATGCTAAAGTTCCATCAATATTAACTCTACTCTGAGATAATTGTAAGGCACTATTAGTAGCATCTCCAGACTGAATAGTTTGAAGAGCACTAGTTATACCTGTATTTGTAGAAACATTAACCTTTAATAACTGGTTATATGTATTTGATATTTGTTTACCTGTTAATTGTGTACTCATACCATATCCCAATATCTACTTTCAGCTTCCCAATTATTTATATTAGTATCCCAAGCTGTTTTAGAAACTAAATTTACATCTGGCCGTGGATTACGAATATTTTCATCATCCTTAACATTAGGAGATTTATTTTGAGGACTATTGACTAAGTTAAATGCTCCATCCCAATCAGTGGGACAAACTAACATACCATAACTATTCATACGCATTACTCTATGTGGGTATCTAAATCCACACGTATCGCAAATAGCTAATGAATTTTTATTATTTGCCATTATACATATCCTATCTTAGGTAAGAAATAAATACTAGCTCTTTCCTTATCCTCTTCCATTGCATTTTTAAACTGTTCACCATATACAGTTTTTAACATAGCTATTCTAGCAGCTTCTACTCCTGGACGCTTCATAGACATATAGTATGCTAATCCTGTAGTTAAACACGGTAGGAACCGTCTAGGAATATCTGCATTCTGACTAGCAGATTTATTTATATCCTGTAAGAATCCTATACGTTCTACTTTAATTACATCAGTTGAGTTTTCTGGAAGAGGCCATACATACATTGTAGGATAAGCCTGATTGCGTTTTACTGTATACTGTGCTGGTCTACCTGTCTGACCTTTAGTGGGTATCTTGAGATACTCTTCAAAAGATATACGTGTCATCTGAAGATCTGTATTATCTCTATTAAGAACTGCTTCCATGACATCAATCGTAGCACTACTTAAATCATAAGTAGTAGTACTGACAGCTACGGTAATACTACTAACATCTGTAGACCATAATAGTATACCCTGGTTCTGCCAATCAGCTAGTAGTAAATTTAATGATCTACGTGCCGAAGCAGGTTCGTGACCAAGAACTTCTCCTCCACCAATCATTTCAGTGGCTTCTTGAATAACGGCATCAATATCTAAATCGAATGCATATGTTCCTGAGAGTGCCATGTTATTCCTTTATATATGTTTCTTTATATTTCTCAATTAAGTATTCACATCTTTTTTGATGATACTCGTCCCAACTTTTAAAATCTGTTTGTTTTGGTGCAGGTATATTTTTAATCTTTGTCTCATCAATATTACCCATTAAACTTTATGACCAGTAGGTTTTATTTCTTCTTTTTCTTTTTTCGGTTTATCTATAAATTCTACATATTCTCGTGCAACAATAGTCCATAGATCATGACCTTTAAGTTTCCATAGTTGAGAAACAATACCAGAAAAATCAATATAAGAAAATTCTAATTTTTCTAATAGTCCAGGTTGGGGAGGTCTATACACACCACATACTCCTAACTTTATATATCTCTTTACCAGAGTCGCAGCTTCATCACCTGATACTGTATCTGCTATCCCTATATTTTTCATAGCTTGTAAAGATGAACAAGATAATCGTAGAATTGCAAGACCATATTGATTTTCTTTAAGTTCCTTCTGTGGCTCCTCTTTAATTTCTTTTTTAGGTTCTTGTGTAACTACAGGGGTTTCAACTACAGGAGGTTCAGATGTACAACCTAGCAATCCAAAGATGCCTAGTATTAGTACTAAATGTTTCATATGTCATTCCTCTATGTTTTAATATAATAGTCTCCATCCCCTACTTCTTCTTTTTCTTTCTAGTCTTTTTAGGTTTAACACCGTACTTTTTTTTCCACTTCTTATAAATCTCAGGATGATTAATCCGTAAGAAGTCTTGTTGTTTCTTAGATTTAAAGGGCATTAGCGAGAAACCGCACCATAACCACGTAGAGCTTTACCTACTCCACGAGGTTTACCACGAGTTTTACTATGAACTTTTCTTTTAGTCTTCTTAATCTGTCCACCTTTTTTTCTTCCAGTAACTTTTTGTTTTCCTAAACCATATAATGTCTTACCTATATCATATATATCATGTCCTAGAAAGCCAATACTAAGGGCAGGAGCTAACGGTCCAGCTAAAGCCGAACCTGCCATCTTTGCTCCTCTTTTAACTATAGCTTTTTTACTGGTAAACTTATCTTTTATTCCCTTTCTTGCAGCTTTTGCAAATTTTCTAAAAGGAACTTTCTTTTTATAACTTTCAGGAGTAAATTTATCATAAAGATATTTTAGACCTTGTGCTCCCATACTAGTTAGTGCTGCTGTATCTACAGTATTAATAACAGATTCAGGAATATCTATTACTTCTCGTTCCATACCCTCACGAGCAGCACTACCTGTACCAAATCCTATTCCTGCTTTTAAAAGTTTTTTAGCTCTAGACATGATTACCTCATTGCCTTACCCCATCCACGCATAGCAATACCTACTCCACGAGGACGAGAAGCTTTACGGACTTTCTTAACTTTACCACCCTTCTTATAACCTTTGATCTGACCTCCACGTTTATTTTCCTCATATCCTTCTTCATGTGGAAGACTTCCAGGCGGTCTAGTATCATATTTAATCTCTAATTTACGTGACAGATCACCTATAGTTTCTCCTGGCTTTCCAAAGTACCTATATCTACCTTGGATAGGTTCTTGATCTTTACGTTCTTTAGCTTCCTGTGAAGGAGATGTATATTTCTTTTTAGGTTTTTTAGGTACTTTAGAAAAATCATCAACTCTAGGTTTTGGTTTACTCCACGTAGGATCTTCCATATCTTTAAATGGATCTTTACCTCTTTGTGGTGGAGTAGGTTTACGAGGACCACCCTTAGACTTAGCAATCACAGAAGAACCTTTACCTTCTTTTTTTCCTGCTTGAGAAAGAAGATAAGCAAGACCTCCTGCACCACCTGCAATAATAGCACCTTTACGTATATTCTTAGCTAGACGTTGATCTTTTTTACCTACACCATGAAGCCTCCCCTTTTTATCACGTATAGCTTGTCCTGTACGTCTACCTTTTGTTCCTAGTCCTAAAGTTGATCTTGTAACTTTTTCAGTTCGTGACATAGGTTTATCTTTAGGTTTAGGTTTAGCTGCTCCTTTACCTACTCCAGGTGGAACCCTTCCATGTCGCTTTGGTTTAGGGTCTACTCTAGCTTTAGGTTTAGGGTCTACTCTAGCTTTAGGTTTAGGGTCTACTCTAGCTTTAGGTTTAGGGTCTACTCTAGCTTTAGGTTTAGGGTCTACTCTAGCTTTAGGTTTAGGGTCTACTCTAGCTTTAGGTTTAG
>Ga0255048_10002183_pt1 | contig 12717 bp, 11 predicted proteins | sample JV7_2_2_MG_FD_183619 | JGI IMG/M metagenome (GOLD analysis project Ga0255048, IMG submission 183619) | Seawater microbial communities from Jervis Inlet, British Columbia, Canada - JV7_2_2 | ecosystem: Environmental > Aquatic > Marine > Inlet | place: Canada: British Columbia | collected 2016-10-06
GAGGGGCCCGTTCTTGCAGATCTTCTCCGCCAGCTTGAGCGCGCTTGGCATCAGCTCACCCTGGGGAACGACCCGGTTTACGAGGCCGATGTCGTAGGCGCGTTGCGCGTCGATGGGCTCGCCGGTCAGCAGCAGCTCCATGGCGACGGCCCACGGGATCTGGCGGGGCAGGCGAACGTGCGAGCCGCCGGTGGGGATGATGCCCCAGCGCACCTCGCCCAGGCCGAAGGTCGCGTGCTCTGCGGCGATACGGAGATCGGTTCCCTGCAGCATCTCCATGCCGCCCGCGACGCAGTGACCATTCACTGCCGCGATGATCGGTTTGAAGACGTCAGAGAACTGCCGCTTGGTGTGATCTTCGTAGCCCATCTCATCGCCCGACGTGATGAGAGGCATGGCCTCCTTGAGGTCCATGCCCGCCGAGAAGGCTTTCTGACCCGCGCCGGTCAGAATCGCGACCCAGAGATCGGAGTCCGCGTTGAAATCCTCGAAGGTGGCGTCGAGTCCCGTCAGCATCTCGCGCGTGAGAGAGTTCATTGCTTCCGAGCGGTTTATGGTTACGACCGCAATGTGGTCTCGTTTCTCGTAAAGGATGGTCGACGGTAGTTTCAAGGGATCACTCCATTCTCGAATCGTTTACGCGTTTTTTGCGCGAGCGCGACGGAACTTCGGCAGGGTGACCTCCGGAGTCACGAGCTCGAAGGCGACCTCGACGGGCATGCCGATCTCCAGCTCGTCGGGTGAACAGTCCACTACCTCGCTCAGGACCCTCACGCCTTCCTCCATCTCGATCACCACGGGGGCATAGGGAACGCTCTCCTTGAAGGCCGGGTGCAGGGCCCGAGCCACGACCGTCCAGGTGAAGATGGTCCCGCGGCCGCTGGAGCGGTCCCAGTCCCAGCGAAAGGAGCCGCACTCGGCGCACATCTCGCGCGGCACATGCCGCCACGTCCCGCATTCGCTGCAGCGCTGGAATCGAAGCTCTCCCTGGCGGCACCAGTCGTAGAACTCCTGGGTCAGCCCGTGCATTACGGGGAGCGGCTTTGTGTACCGCGTCTCGGTCTGGCTCATCTCGCTTCCTCGCTTCAGCGCCGTAAGATGGCAACGCCACCGTCGCCAAAATCGCCCCAGCCCGTGACGAGCCCGATCTGCGCGTCTTTCACCTGGCGCTGCTCGGCCTCGCCCCGCAGCTGGCGTGTGGCCTCCACGATGTGGTTCATCCCGAGCACGTGCGCCTCGGAGAGCAGGCCGCCGTGCGTGTTGACGGGCAGCTCCCCGCCGAGCTCGATGCGCCCGCCTTCGACGAAGGCACCGCCCTCGCCCCGCTTGCAGAAACCGACCTCCTCGAGCTGCTGCAACACCTCGAAGGTGAAGCAGTCGTAGATCTCGGCGAAATCGACGTCGCGGGGGCTCACTCCGGCCATGGCAAAGGCCTCGGGCGCCGCGCTGGTCAAGCCCGTGTCGAGGATGTCCTTGCGGTTGGTGAGCTCGTCCGCCGGGTAGGGCTGGCCCGAGGCGGTACCCATGATGTAGACGGGCTTCTTCTTGAGATCCCGCGCCCGCTCCACCGTCGTGACCACCACCGCCGCCGCCCCGTCGGTCTCGATACAGCAGTCGAAGACGCGATAGGGGTCGGCGAGCATGGGTGAGGCCATATAGTCCTCGAGGCTGAGGGGCTTCCCGCACATCACCGCCTTCGGATTGAGCTGCGCGTGCTTGCGCATCGTCACGGCGATGCAGCCCAGCTGCTCGGGTTTGGTGCCGAACTCGTGCATATGCCGGCGCGCCATCAGGGCGTACCACTGGGGTGGCGCCGTCAGGCCGCAGGGAAGGTAGTAGTCACGTGCGATCTCCCCGCCCGGTAGCGCAAAAGTCTGATCCGCGACCGTCTTGTGCACGCGGAAGCCCGAGTAGCCGTTCCAGCCGGCCGGGATCAGCACGTGCTTGGCGATGCCCATCGTGACGACGCTGGCTGCTGCCTGCAGCGAGGCGACGGGCGCGGCGCCGCCCGTGTGGATCGTCGCCGCGTAGCGCAGATTCTGTGTGCCCAGATTCGCGGCGAAGCCCTCGGCGCTGCCCAGGTTCGGAAAGGGCATCAGGCCGTCGATCTCGTTGGCGGAGAGCCCCGCGTCCTCGATGGCGCGCACGGCCGCCTGTAGTTGCAGGGCCAGCAGGCTCAGTCCCGAGCCGGGAGCGCGACAGTACTCGGTCTCACCAATGCCGACGATGCAGGCCCGATCCTTCAGGGAGACGCCGGCCACCGGCGTCGCGCTCGACTCGCGGCGGCCAGCGCTCACTTGATCCGCTTGGTCGGCTCGATCTTGGCCAGCTTAGCCAGCGTGAGGCCGAGAATGTTCGCGCGGATCTCGTCGGTGATCGGTGGGTAACCCCACTTCTCCTGCAGCTCCTCGGGCATCTGCAGATTCCGGATGTAGTCGACCGCGCGCTTCGTGTCGTCGAAGGGCAGGTCCAATCCCATCACGATCTTCTCACCGCCCACCCACTGCAGGGCCTCGCCGATCATGTGATAGCCGCGGTAGGGGGCGCGTGCGAGCCAGCCGATGATGCCCGAGAGGCTCAGGTAGAGGTTCGTGTGCTTGCCCGCCAAACCGATCAGCTCCTCCGAGTACGGCCAGCCCATGTGATAGGCGATGATCTTCAGGTCCGGGAAGTCGAGGCAGACATCGTCGAGCAGGCTCGGCAGCGTGTACTTGCTCGGCTGGGGCACCACATAGGACATGCCCGTGTGGACGGTCAGCGCGATATCGAGCTCACACGCCTTCTCGTAGAAGGGCCACAAGCGCTTGTCATTCAAGGGGCCGTCTTCAGGCGCGTACACCTTGCAGAGCTTGGCGTTGCGCTCTTTGACCAGGTACTCGAGCTCCCAGATCGCGTGCTCGACACCGCGCCGCAGGATCGGTCCCACGTTGGCCTCGAGGTACATTCGCTCGGGGTAGGGCTCGATCTCCTTCAGCATGAAAGCGTTCGTGGACATGCACGTGGTGTAGCCGCTGATGTCCATCATCGACTCGCGCAGGGCGAAGCACACATCGACGCCGGCTTCGTCCATGTACTTGATGAGCGCCGAGGCGCGCGGCTCGGGCATGTCGCCGCCCCCATCCAGAGCGCGGTCCGCCCAGGCGCGCATCACGCCGTCCACGCTCCGCCACCAGCGCTCGAAGTTCGGGTAGTAGCTCATCTCCTCCATGGACTCGGGGTTCATGAAGTGGCACTCGGATAGGGCCACGAAATGATCATTCTTCGACACGCGGTTCTCCTTCTCGCTTGCTACTCGCTGGCAGCCGGGTGTTTCGCTTCGCGCAGGAGGCTCCAGAGCCGATTAGGGCTGGCCGGCACCTCCGTGGCGCGCACTCCCAGCGGCGCGAGGGCATCGTTGATGGCACACATTATGGCAGCTGGCGTGGTGTGAATGGCACTCTCGCCCACGCCCTTGGCCCCCAGGGGCGTGAAGGGCGAGGGCGTCACCAGAGCGGCCTTCTCCGTCATGGGCACATCGCTGATCGTGGGCAGCAGATAATCCATGAACGTCGAGGTCAGAAGCTGACAGTCCTCGTCGTAGTGATACTCCTCGAACAGCGCGGCGCCCACGCCCTGGGCGACGCCCCCCTGGATCATCCCCTCCACGTTCGAGGGATTGAGTCGCGTTCCACAATCATCAGCGATGAAGTACTTCAGGATCTCCACCTGACCCGTCTCGGGGTCGATCTCCACCACTACCAGATGGCACGCGTTAGCGGCCGTGAGATAGCTCTTGGCTCGCCCCTGCTCGTCGGCCGGTGTGCGTCCGGGTGCGGTCCACACGTAGGTGGCCTGCGGGCTCGGATCGACGTCGGGTGGCAGGAGGTCGCTACGCGTGAGCATGGTGCCGGCCACCTGGGCCACGGGCATCTCCGCACCGGGCACGCCCTTCACGCGGAGCATGCCGTCCATCAGCTCCACGTTCTCGGGCTGGGTCTGGAGCAGCTGGGCGGCCACCTTCGCAAGCTTGTTCTTGAGTAGCTCGGAGGCCCCCAGCGTGGCCGCGCTCAGTGCGACTCCGAGACGGCTACCGCCCGGGCCGAAGTGGGGCGGGGCAGATAGCGTGTCCTGCGCCACGACCTGAACGTCGTCGAGCTCCACTCCGAAGTAATCCGCCAGCAGCTGGGCGGCCACGGTGTACTGTCCCTGGCCCTCCAGCGCGAAGCCCACGCGGGCGGTGATCTTGCCCAGCACGTCGATGCTCACCGTCACACCCTCGGGCACGCCGGTGCCGGGCATACCGACGATGGCGTAGGCGTTCCAGTCGAAGACGCCGGGTTCGATCGTGCTGACGAGACCGATCCCCAGCAGACGGCCCTGCTTGCGTGCTTCCGCCTGCTCGTCGCGCAGCTTCTTGTAGTCCGACATCTCCAGCGCCTTGTCGAGCGCCGCCTCGTAGTTCCCGCTGTCGTATTCGTTGCCGCTCGGAATCGTGTAAGGGAAGGCCTCAGGCGGGATGTAGTTCTTGCGTCGAATCTCCGCGGGGTCCAGCCCCAGTCCACTCGCAGCGATGTCCATCAGGTGCTCGAGCACGTAGTTGTGCGGTGGCGGACCCATGCCGCGGTAGGGACTGGCCGGGAGCCGGTTGGTCGCGACGAGTGTAAGGTCGTACTCCGCCGTTGGAATCGCGTAGCAGCCGGTGAAGCAGGTGAGCGGCTTTGCCGCCGACATGGCGCCATAGCCCTCTGCCGTGGCGCCGAGATCGTCGAGCAACTTGACCTTGAGTCCCGTGACGCTGCCGTCCTGCTTCAGCGCGAGAGAGGCCTCGTAGTAACGGTCCCAGGCCTGGCTGCCGCCCGCCATCAGGTACTCCATGCGATCTTCGATCCACTTGACCGGTCGACCGCCGGATTTCCGAGAGAGCAGGGCGGTGATATCCGTTCCGCGGGCGCCGCCTTTGCCCCCGAAGCTTCCGCCATGAGGCTGGCTGATCAGACGCACCTTGTTCGACTGCAGTCCCAGCGAGAGGGTCCTGCCGAGCGCCATATGCGATGGCGACTGGAAGCTTCCACGACACGTGAGACTCTGCTCGATCGGGTCCCACTGGCTGATCACGCCGAAGGTTTCGAGCGGGTTGGCGCCCACGCGGTGCCAGCGGAACTTCTCGCTGAACACATGGTCCGCGTCCCGGAAAGCGGCGTCGACCTCGCCCCACTTGAAATCCCGCTGCAGCATGATGTTCGTGCCGTGCTCTTCGAAGATGAGCGGGCTGTCTGGCTCCAGGGCCTTTACTGGATCGGCCACTGTCGGGAGCGGCTCGTACTCCACCTGGATGAGCTCCAGCGCGTCCTCCGCCAGGTAGCGACTCGTCGCGGCCACAGCCGCCACGGGCTCCCCCACGAAACGCACTTTGTCGGTAGCCAGGCAGCGGGTGCCCCAGTTTTCGGGCATCGTCATACCGGGCTGCGTCCAACGCTCGGCGTCCTCGCCCGTCACGATCACCACCACGCCGGGCAGCTTCTCCGCCTCGCTTACGTCGATTCCCTGAATACGCGCGTGCGCGTAGGGGCTGCGCAGGATCGCGCAGTGCAACATGCCGGGCAGCGTGACGTTGTCGATGAACTCGGCTCGGCCGGTGAGGAGCAAGGGGTCCTCCACGCGATTCACGGAGCGGCCGATCCAGCGCGGCGAGCTGGTCGGGAGGTCTGAGAACGCTTTCGGAATCTCGACAGCCACGCGCTCCTCCTGCCTACGCCTCTGCCGTCTTGAGCTTCGCCGCGGCCAGGCGCACCGAGCGAAAGATGGCCTGATACCCGGTGCAGCGGCAGATCTGACCGCCCAGCGCGTCTTTGATCTCTTCATCGCTCGGGTCCTGGTTCTGCTGCAGCAGCTCGTAGGTGGCCATCAGGAAGCCCGGAGTGCAGAATCCGCACTGAAGTCCGTGCTCCTCCATGAACGCTTCCTGTATGGGGTGGAGCTTTCCGTCTCCCAGTCCCTCGACGGTCATCAAGCTCGCGCCATCGGCCTGCACGGCCAGCATCAAACAGGAGCGAACCGACTGCCCGTTCACGATGATCGTGCACGCACCGCATACTCCGTGCTCGCAGCCGACGTGGGTTCCGGTCAGACCCAGCTCTGCGCGCAGAAAATCCACGAGCGTCGTGCGCGGCTCGGCCCGCCCCTCATACGTCATGCCGTTTACGGTCAAGCGGATCTGTCGTGTTGTCGTCATGCTCGAGCCCGGGTCGCTGCTTCGGTCAGTGCGCGTCGCGTCAACACGCGTGCCAGGTGACGGCGGTACTCCCCCGAGGCGTGGATATCCGACAGTGGCTCATCGATCGCCTCGCTCGCTTTCTTCGCGGCCTGCTGGAAGAGCGACTCGCTGGGTCGTTCCCCGATCAAACTCTGCTCCGCCTCTTCTACCCGGAGCGCGGTCGGTCCGATGCCGAACAGGACGATCCGCGCGCTCGAGCACTGTCCTCCGCGCTCGAGGTCCAGGGTTGCTGCAACTCCCGCAAGGGCGAAGTCGCCGTGCCGCCGCGCGAGCTCGATGAAGGACCAGCCACTGCGCTCGGAAAGGGCGGGTAGCCGTACTTCGGTCAGTACCTCGGCTGGCTCGAGGGCCGTGGTCAGATACGTCACGAAGAAATCGCGGGCGCTGATGCTGCGCTCCCCTCTCGGCCCGAGCACGCGGAACTCGGCATCGAGCGCGATCGCTACGGCCGGGTACTCGGCTGCGGGGTCCGCGTGGGCCATCGAGCCTCCGAGCGTGCCCCGGTTGCGAATCTGTGGATGCGCGACGAGAAGCGTAGCCGCGTGCAGCAAAGGCTGACGTTTCTGTACGAGCTCGGAGTCTTCGATGGACCTTTTGGTCGTCATGGCGCCAATGGCCAGTCCGCCGTTGGCCGCGCGTACGTAGTTGAGCTCCGTGACCTTGGCCAGGTCGATCAGGATCCCCGGGCGCGCCATCCGCATGTTCAAGAGCGGCATCAGGCTCTGGCCGCCCGCCAGGATCTTGGCCTCGCCCTCATGCTGCTGGAGCAATGAAATCGCCTCAGCCGCTGTCCTGGGGTCGAGATACTCAAAGGGGGGCGGCTTCATGTAGGTTTTCCCGGGGGCCGACCGTGGCCAGGGCTTCGGCGATCCGTCCGAGGCCAGCGCTCCGCTTATATATCCGCGGTGGGGTGCCGGGTCAAGCGACGGGGTGGTCCGGTCCCCAAGCCAGGGGAGGTGGCGTAGAATCGTCGCCTCGGCGAGGCTGAGGATTCCGGAGGGAGGGTAAACAGGCATGAGCTGGAGCGACTGGCAACGGGTCGAGGGGGACGGACTCGATTTCGAAGAGATCCTCTACGAGAAGAAGTTTCATGCGGAGCTGGAAGGAGGCGTGGCCCGGGTCACCTTCAACAAGCCGAAGAGCTACAACAGCATGACCCTCCACACGGTCGATGAGATGTTCCGCGCCTTCTACGACGCCAATCACGACACCTCGATCGGGGTGATCATCGTAGCGGGAGCAGGCAAGCACTTCGGTGCGGGGGGTGACGTCGAGTGGGAGAAATGGGGCCTACGCGAGGCCTTTTACAACCGCTATCCGCATAACCGACTGATCCGTATCTCGCGCAAGCCGGTGATTGCCGCGGTCCAGGGCTATTGCCTCGGCGGCCACAACCACATGGCCTACTGCTGTGACTTCACCATCGCCGCGGACAGCGCCGTCTTTGGTCAGGCCGGGCCCAAGGTCTCGAGTCCAGCCGACGGCTTCTTCGTGCCCTACCTGACGAAGGTGGTCGGTGCCAAGAAAGCGCGCGAGATGTGGATGCTCTGCCGCCGTTACCCGGCCGCGGAGGCGAAGGAGATGGGTCTTGTGAACACCGTCGTCCCCTTGGATCAGCTGGAGCAGGAGGTGGACGGCTGGTGTGAGGAGCTGCTGCGCGTGAGCCCAGGCTGTCTGGAGATCCTCAAAGCCAGCTTCGACCAGGAGATGGATGGATACGCCGAGATGGGAGTCATCTCGAGTCAGTTCTACCCGGATTGGTTCGATACGCCAGAGGGCAAGGAAGGCGGAGCTGCGTTCTCGCAGAAGCGTTCGCCCCGCTTCTGGAGTCTGCGCGCGAGAGAGCGAAAGATGCGCGAAGAGCTCCTGAAAAAATACGAGAGCGAAGACAAGTAGAGCTCAGGCCTTCTTTCCGGTGACCGCATCGCTCTTGAGGCGGGTGATCTCGTCGGGTCCGTAGCCCAGCTCCGCGAGAAGCTCGTCGGTGTGTTGGCCCAGCAGCGGGGGACTCCTGCGTACGCCGCCCGGAGTGCCGTGGAGATGGATGGGCACGCCGGTGACGTTGATCGAGCCGAGCGCCGCGTGCTCGGTCGTGACGATCATCTCGTTGTGGCGGACCTGTGGGTCCTTCGTCACTTCCGGGATCTCATTGATGGGAGCGGTGAGCACATCAGCCGCGATCAGCCGCTCGACCAGCTCGTCTCGCTTGAACTCCCGCGTACGCTCCGCCAGCAGGCGGTCGAGCTCTTCCTCGTTGGCGAGTCGCTGATCGATCTTCTGGAAACGCGGATCGTCGGCCCACTTGACCTCGAGGGCCTGACACAGATTGCGAAAGAACTTTTCCGAAGGGCAGGTGATGACGACCCGTTTCCCGTCCGCGCAGGGATAGATCCCCGAGGGTGAGAAGTACTGACTGCGGTTTCCGGTTCGCGGTGGAGGTTCACCCGTGAGGAAATAGGCGCCGAGGCTGCTGCACTGGGCGTGAACCACGGCGTCGAGCAGCGAGATGTCGATGCGCTGGCCCTCGCCCGTTTGTGTGCGCACGTGCAGGGCCGCGAGCACGCCCGATACGACCAGCAGCGAAGTCATGGTGTCGACCACCGGCACGGTCACCCGCACCGGCGGGTCTTCCGGCTCGCCCGTGAGTGCCAGCAGACCGGCGTAGCCCTGGGCCAGGAAGTCGATTCCGGGACGGCCGGCGTGGGGACCATCTGGCCCGAACGCCGTCACGCCGGCCCAGATGATGTCCGCACGCTGCTCACGGATCTGCTCGTAGTTGAGCCCGAGTCGCGAGAGCGCGGGCTCGCGGACATTGGTGATGAAGATATCGGTCGTTCGGGCCAGCCGCTGGAAGACCTCGCGAGCGTCCGCTTGAGTGAGATCGAGCACGATGCCGCGCTTGTTGCGGTTCAGGCTGAGGAAGGGGGAGCGCTCGCCATCACGCTCCGGGCCCAGGTGCCGGCTGTCGTCGCCGCGCGGCGACTCGAGCTTGATCACATCGGCGCCCAGATCCCCGAGCAGCGTTGCGCCGTAAGGGCCCGCCATCATGGTCGCCATCTCGACCACGCGGATGCCTTCGAGCGGGCCCCCTGTCGAGCCGCGAGGTGGCTTCAGCATGGCTTGGCTCCTGGGTCGCACTCCCTCAGGGGATGGCTCCCTGGGCTTTGAACTCTCCGATCTGATCCCACGAGAAGCCCAGTGTATCCGCGAGAATCAGCTCCGTATCCTGTCCCAGCTGCGGGCCGAGCGTTTTGACCACCCCCGGCGTCTTGCTGAGGCCGACCGGGAGACCGCGGACTTTCACCTGCCGCTGTACCTCTTCGCAGTAGGTCTCGAGGAAGTAGTCGTTCTCCCAGGCCTGGGGATCCTGGCCCAGATCCTCGAGATTCTCGACGGGGCTGGCGACGATACCCAGCGACTTCCAGCGCTTCATCCACTCCGCCGCATCTTGCCTCCCAATGGCCTGCTCGATCAAGCCGACGAGCTCACGCGCGTTCTGGCGACGCTTGGCGACACTATCGAAGCGCGGGTCCTGTGCCCGTTCCTGCGGGTCGAAGCTCTGGCATAGGCGCGACCAGCTAGCGTCCTCGTTGGGCACGCAGAGAAAGAGCCATTTGTCCCGGGCGCGGTACAGATTCCAGAGTGGGTTTTCCGCCTCCCGCCGCGACTGCTGCTTCGAGTATTTCTCGTTGCCCGTCGCCAGGAAGGCCTGCAGGGTAGGGGCCGTGAGGAAGAGCTGAGCTCCGTACAGGGAGGCATCGACCATCTGCCCCTTGCCGGTACGCCTGCGGTGGTGCAGGGCCAGCATGATTCCCAGTGCCGACATGAGGCCGCCGTAGGCGTCCCCCGAGCCCATTCCGAGATAGATAGGTGGCTGTCCCGGCTCGCCGAGACGCGCCATCAGGCCGGTGAGCGCCTGCACCGTCATGTCGAACGAGGGCTTGTGCACCCCGCCGAGCCGTCCATAGCCGGTGTTGGTCGCGTATACGAGGCGGGGATTGATCTCACGCAGCTTCTCGTATCCGAGCTCCCAGCTCTCGAGCAGCGGTATGCCCAGGTTGGAGAGGAAGACGTCTGATTTCTCGACCAGCCGGTACATGATCTCGCGACCGGCGGGCTTCTTCAGGTCCAGGGCCAGGCTCTTCTTGTTGCGATTGATGACCAGGAAATACTGATTCCAGTCGCCCACGGGGAGCGCCTTGATGCTGCGCACCCCGCGTCCCTGATCGCCGCCCTGCGGGCGCTCGACCTTGATGACCTCGGCACCGAAGTCGGCCAGGTGCTGCGCGGCCACCGGCCCCTGAAACCAGACCGTGAGGTCGATGACCCGGATTCCTTCCAGAGCATTTGCCACTGTTCTTGTTTCCTCCGCTGCGGAGCTCAGGCGATGATGCCGTCTGCTTCCAGCTCCGCGATCCGGTCTTCGCTGTAACCGAGCACGTCGTGCAGGATCGCGGACGAATGCTGTCCCAGGCACGGTGCCATGCGGTCGAGCTGGGCCGGGCTCTCGCTCATATAGATGGGGAAACCCAGTGTTTTGATGCGGCCCACACCGGGGCGATCCAGCTCGAGGATGTAGCGGTTGCGGCGCGCCTGTTCGTCGTTGGCCGGGTAGTTGAAATCCTCGATGACGTCGGCCGAGAGCTGACGCTCCGTGAATACGGCTTTCCAATGTGACGCTGGATGCTGACCGAAGGCCTCTTCCAGCACTTGAATCAGCTCCAGCCGGTTCTCCTCGCAACGCTTGTCGTGACTGTTGAAGCGCGGATCATCGGAGTCGATGCCCGTGATCTCTGCTAGACCCGGCCACCAACGATCGGTGTCGGGCATCGTGAGGCACAGCCAGAGGCCGTCCTTGGACGGATACAGCACGCCGCTCATGGGATTACCGGCGTCGAGTCGTGCGACGGGATGCAGGAAGCGCTCTCCCCCCATGGCGAGGAACGCCTGAACATCGAGGCTGGCCCCGTACATATTGGCCGCGAACAGCGATACGTCGACCTCCTGTCCTTCACCCGTCTCTTCGCGGTGATGCAGGGCCAGCGATACGCCGAATGCCAGCATCACCGCCGTGTACATCCCACCCGCACCTGCGTATACGGGTGGCTGATCCGGTTGCGGCAGGATGGGCATCATGCCCGTACGCGCGGCGGCCAGCTCGTCGAGCGCGGGCAGGTCTCGATCCGGCCCCTTGGGCCCGAAGCCGGACCCGTGCGCGTAGATCAGGCTCGGCTTCAGTGCACTCAGACTCGTGTAGTCGAGCCTATGTTCCTCGAGCCGTCCGAAATCCCAGTCGGTGACGAACACATCGGCTTTGCGGATGAGCTCCCGCAGAACGGCGCGCCCACTCTCCTGCTCCAGGTCGAGCGCCAGGCTCCGCTTGTTGCGCTGCGCGAGCTCGGCCTCGTAGTCCCAACTGACCTTCGGCTCGTCGGTGTTTGCATCCTCTCCGCGGGCTTCCGGCAGGTTCTCGACGCGGATGACCCGAGCGCCGAAGTCGCCGAGCAGGGCAGAGCCCACCGAGGACCAGAAGGCCGTCGTTAGATCCAGGACAACGAGCTCTTCCAGGGCGCTGCTCATCTCATACGGACCATTGATCGATGACGGAGCAGCCCTGCTCGTCGACGATGATGACATCGGTCATCGTGCCGCCAGCGTCGCAAGCTACGAGATAGCGGGGCATTACGAACTCGTGCCTCCTTCGAACCGCACAGCAGTCTTCTGGTCAGGTCGACGAGATCAGTGGCCCACGGGCCACCCTTGGGTGGTGTTTCCTGGGGCCAGAAGACGAGCGCGGCTGTATGTAACACGCCGCGTCGAGGCGCGTCAAGAAAGGGGATTTCAGGTCTTAGTGGGTCCCGGCCGCGGGCGGCCGCGGCCATCCACACTTCGCTCGCGCGCTTTGCGCACTGCTACGCAGCGCTCGCTGCGCGCGCCTTCGGCGCTTGCTTTAGCGTTGGCCGCGTCGGAAGAGCCGCCGGAAGAAGCCGACCACGGCGGACCAGAGGGTCTTCATGACCAGGGGCACGATCCGCAGGGGCTCCTGGTCGGCAGGGGTCGCCACGGTGAGGGTGCCCTCGGGCGCCTCCAGTCGCTCCTTGGTGCGGCGCACGAACTGCTGAAACAGCTGGTGGGAGACGCCCTGGATCATGCCCCGGCCCACCTGCATGATGCGGCCGGTGAGATCCACGCTGGCCTCGGTCACGACTTCGGTCAGGCCACTGGGCAACGAGCGCAAGCTGCTGGACATCGCGGCCCTGGCGGTACCGCCGCCGGTCTCGCGCCCTTCCGCCAGCATCTGCACGCGGTAGCCCGCTTCATCGACCTCGGTGAAGCGGACGCGGCCTTTGTAGCCGGTCGTGATCGCTCCCACCTTGATCTTGATGCTGCCGAGGAACGTTTGCTCGTCCACTATTTTCTCGAGCTCGGCTCCGGGCATACAGGCTGCCACCTTGTCCGGGTCC